>ENA-UOOA01005857-UOOA01005857.1-human-gut-metagenome-genome-assembly--contig:-P61old-NODE-5857-length-12359-cov-4.227406_pt1 | contig 12359 bp, 11 predicted proteins | sample MGYA00242467_ERZ724014 | MGnify/ENA metagenome assembly ERZ724014
TCATTCTTTACAATTTCGTGCTGGACAAGGAGGGCGTCGTGCATCTTGGCGACTTTGTCGCCGTTTCGTCGTATAACGCCGCCTGGATGATCGTTTTTCCGATCACGTTCTTCACCGGGTTCTGGCTGAACCGTCACATCGCGTTTCACGGTTCGCCATTGCGCGGACGCGTGCAACTGTTCCGTTACCTGATGAGCGTGTGCGGCTCGATCCTGTTGAATTATCTGTGCATGAAACTGTTCGTCGGCGTGATCGGGATCTATCCTACGCCGTCGAACGCCCTCACCAAAGCGATCTCGGTCGCTTACAGCTACCTGATGCAGAAATATTTTTCATTCCGGGGCTGCGTGGACGGCAATTGCCGCTGACGTCAGTAGAACAGGAACAGCACGGCGATCGTCCAGTAGACTCCGGCCCGGATCCAAGCCAGCGTGGCCGGCGGGATCTGCCGTGCGCCGAACCGTGCGGAGACCCAGTCGGCGACCAGGGCCACGATCGTGAAGATCATAATCGCTACTGCTGCGAACGTCGTGCCGAGGATCAGGATGTCGATGCGCGGCGTTGCGGATGTTTTGTCGAGGAATTGCGGAAAAAACGCGAGGAAGAAAAGGATGATTTTCGGGTTCAGCAGGTTCATCGTGATTCCCGTCCGGTAGAGCTTGCCGAACGTGCCGGCGGATTCGTTTTGCAGGGTGGCCGTGCTGTCCGCGATGGAGACGGATGCGTCGTTACGGCTTCTGAGCGAAACGATGCCCATATAGATCAGGTAGGCGATTCCCGCGTAACGGATGGCGGCGAACAGGATCGGGGAAGAGGCGATGATCAGCGAGATGCCGAGCGCGGCCAGCGCCGTGTGTACGAACAATCCCGAACAAAGCCCCAAGGCCACCGCGATCCCCGTCTTACGTCCCTGGACGATGCTTTGGGCCATGACAAACAAAATATCCGGACCCGGCATCAGGGTCAGTAACGACGAGGCGACGATAAATTCGAGCAGTTTCATGTGCGGAGCGGTTCAAAATCCGCGGACGGCTATTTGACGCGCAATTTCTGTTTGATCTGCAACAGACTGTTCGGCTTGATCCCGTTCAGCGCGCACAACTTCGAGACGGTCGTCGAGTAATTTACCGCGATGTGCGACAGGGTTTCCCCTTTTTTCACATAGTGGTAGGTCGGCGCGGTTTGTTGCGGCGAGTTGTCTCTCTCGGCGGCTGTCGCGGGCGACGATTCCCGGGGGGCCGTTTTATCCGCCGGTTCGAGGGTCTGGGCAAAAATCGGCTGGTTGCCGTCGCTGTCCGGAATATAAGTCGTCGCGCGTTTTGTCGAGACGCGGATCGCTCCGCCCCGGTTATAACAGTAAAGAGTTTGGTCGCTGCGCAGGCAACGGTTGTCCGGATCGACGAGCAGCGTCGGATTGACTGGTTCGCTGGCGACGCGTACTTCGAAATGGACGTGCTCGGTGGTCGCCCGGCCGGTTCTTCCGGCCAACCCGATCGGGTCGCCGGCTTCGACGACGTCGTTCACCCGGACGAGATTCCGGGACTGGTGCGCATAGACGGTCTCGATGCCGTTGTAATGCCGGATCACGATGAGGTTGCCGTATCCGCTGTACGGTTTCGACATCCGCACGACGCCCGGCATCGCGGCCCGGATCGTGTCGTTCGGGATCGCCTTGATGTCGATACCGGTGTGATTCGAACGTCCGCGTCGCCCGAACGGGGAGATCAGTTTTCCCGGATACGGATAACAGAATTCCGTCTCCAGCTCGCACAGCGGAACGACCAGTTCGCCCGATTCGGGGAACGGATTGTTATAACGCAACGGGATGCGGACGTTCGCGCTTTCGGTTTCGCCGAAACTCATCTCCGGTCGCGCCTTCAGCGGTTTGATCATCGCTTCCGGACGTTCTACGCCCGGAATTGCGCACACGTTGTTATCGGATTTTAAATTTTCAGAGAGCGAATTGCCGTCGGATTCGGATGTCCGTGCGGAAATATTTTCAGCCACGACTTCCGTTCCGGCCTTTTGCCGCTGCTGTTTTTTCGAACTGCCGAAAAACGATTTTACGGACGAACATCCTGAAAGTAAAATGGTTACGACAATAGACAAGATCAATGAACGCAGTCTCATACGGCGATTTGTTTTTTATGGCTATAAAAATAGGCATTTTTTTCGGGAAATCATAATTTCCGCGACGCCGGCTGCGGCCGGGCCCGTCGCGGCGGAACGAATTCGTCCGGATTCGCGCCGTTTCGAAAATATCCTCTATATTTGTATAATCTGTTTGATTTTTGCAGCTACTTACGCAACGATTAAAAATAACGATATGGAGACCGAAAAAACGAAATGCCTGATCGTCGGCAGCGGGCCGGCGGGTTATACGGCGGCGATTTATGTTTCGCGCGCGGGTTTTACGCCTATCCTTTACGAAGGGATGGCTCCGGGCGGACAGCTTACGACCACGACGCGGATTGAGAATTTTCCGGGATTCCCCGACGGGATCGACGGGGGCGTCCTGATGGAGAATATGAAGCAGCAGGCGATCAGATACGGGGCCGATATCCGGATGGGTGCGGTGACCGGGGTGGATTTCACGATGCGTCCGTTTCGGGTGACCGTCAACGGCGAGAAGCGGATCGAGGCGGAAGCGCTGATTATCGCTACCGGGGCGGAAGCCCGCTACCTGGGTTTGGAGTCCGAACAGCGGTTCCGGGGGATGGGCGTGTCGGCGTGCGCTACGTGCGACGGCTTTTTCTATCGGGGACAGGACGTCGTGGTGGTCGGCGGCGGCGATTCGGCCTGTGAAGAGGCGGCCTATCTCGCGACGATCTGCCGGAAAGTGTATATGATCGTGCGTAAGGATCGTTTCCGGGCGTCGAAGGCGATGCAGGAACGCGTGATGACCACGCCGAACATCGAGATCCGTTTCGAGACCACGACGCAGGAGGTGCTCGGCGACGATTCCGGCGTAACCGGGGTCCGCGTGCGCCGTGCCGACGGTCGGGAGGAAGAACTCGGCGTGACCGGTTTTTTCGTGGCGATCGGGCATCAGCCCAATACGGAGATTTTCAGGGGCTCGCTGGAACTCGACGACGAAGGATATATCAAAACGGCGCCGGGGAGTTGCCGCACGAACATTGTCGGCGTCTTTGCCGCCGGCGACGTGCAGGATCCGCATTACCGGCAGGCGATCACCGCGGCCGGGTCGGGGTGCGCCGCCGCGCTGGAATGCGAACGGTTCCTGTTGCAACTATAAAAGGTCGGGCGATGATCGATCCGAACCGGATTTTTTCTGTCCGCGACGACGAAGAGTTCGACCGGCTGGCGCTGGAAGTGTTCCGCTTCCAGGCGGAGGCTTGTGCGCCGTACCGAGAGTACCTCGGCCTGCTCGGGATCGGGCCGCAATCCGTCGGGCGGGTTTCCGAAATCCCTTTTTTACCGATCGGGGTTTTCAAGAACCGTCGGGTTTATGCGGCCGACCGCGAGCCGGAGACGGTCTTTACCAGTAGCAGCACGACCGGTCAGACGCCGGCGAAACATTATGTCGCCGACCTGGAGCTTTACCGGCAGGCTTTTACGCGCGCTTTCGAACGGTTTTACGGGCCGGTCGGCGAGGTCGCCGTTTTTGCGTTGCTGCCCAGCTACCTCGAACGGGAAGGGTCGTCGTTGATATACATGGCCGACCGGCTGATCCGTGACGGGGCCGGCGGCGGTTTTTATCTGTACGACCACGAGGCCCTGTTGCGCGATATGCGGGCGTGTACGGCGCGGAAAGTGTTGTTGGGAGTGAGTTATGCGCTGTGGGATCTGGCCGAACGGCGTCCGGGACCGCTGTACGATACGGTGGTGATGGAGACCGGCGGCATGAAGGGACACCGCGAGGAATTGCCGCGCGAGGCGTTTCACGAACTGTTGTGCCGGGCGTTCTCCGTACCGTCCGTCCATTCGGAATACGGGATGGCCGAGCTGATGTCGCAGGCCTATTCCGCCGGCGAGGGCATCTTCCGGACGCCGTCGTGGATGCGGGTGTCGGTGCGTGATCTGAACGATCCGTTCTGCACGCTGCCTGCCGGGCGGACGGGCGGGATCAACGTCATCGATCTGGCGAACCTTTATTCGTGTTCTTTCGTACAGACCGAAGACCTCGGCGTCGTGTGCGGCGACGGGGCGTTCCGGATGTTGGGACGTATTTCGGGCAGCGAAATCCGGGGGTGCAACCTGCTGGTGCAGTGATCCGCGCCTTCCGGATCGGTCCGTACGGAGACCGTATCCGAAAGATTTCATTCGAATCGTGCTATGTATAAAAATCTGACCGATTATATCGGGGCGCTCGAACGGGCCGGCGAACTGGCCCGGGTCCGCGTGCCGGTCGATCCGCAGTTTGAGATTGCGGAATTGACCGACCGCGAGTCGAAGCGGCCCGGAGGGGGAAGGGCCCTGCTGTTCGAAAATACCGGGACGGCGTTCCCCGTGCTGACCAACATGATGGGTTCCGACCGCCGGATCGCGATGGCGCTCGGCGTGGAACGGCTCGGAGAGCTTACCGAGCGGATCGACGCGCTGTTCGGCGAATTGACTTCGCCGAAGCCGTCGCTGATGGACAAGTTGCGTATGCTGCCGGTGCTGGAAAAGATGTCGCGCTGGCTGCCGCGTACCCGCGGCGGGCGCGGAGCCTGCCAGCAGGTCGTGCTGTCAGGCTTCGTGACCCTGCCGCTGGTGAATACGGTCGATCCGGTCAGCGGCGTGCGCAACGTGGGGATGTACCGGATGCAAATCCTGTCGGAGCATACGACCGGAATGCACTGGCACCTGCATAAGACCGGCGAGCGCCACTACCGCAGGTATGCGGAGCTGGGACGGCGAATGCCGGTGGCGGTGTGTCTGGGCGGCGATCCGGCGTACACTTATGCTGCGACGGCGCCGATGCCCGATAACATGGACGAGTACTTGCTGGCCGGGTTTCTGCGTCGCCGTCCCGTCGAACTGGTGCGCTGCCTGACTTCGGATCTGCGGGTGCCCGGAGACTGCGATTTCGTGATCGAGGGCTATGTCGATCCGGCCGAGCCGAAGACGACCGAAGGACCTTTCGGCGACCATACCGGTTTCTATTCGCTCGAAGACGCTTATCCGGTGTTCCACGTCACGGCCGTTACGCACCGCCGGGGCGCGGTCTATCCGGCGACGATCGTCGGCGTGCCGCCGCAAGAGGACGCTTACATCGCCAAGGCTACCGAAAAGATTTTCCTCGCGCCGATCCGCCGGGCTATGCTTCCGGAGGTCAGGGATCTGTATATGCCCGTGCAGGGTGCGGCCCATAACATTGCGGTCGTCGATATCGTGCGGAACTATCCGGGGCAAGCGTTGAAGGTCGCTTCGTCGTTGTGGGGCGCGGGGCAGATGATGTTCAACAAATACATGGCGGTCGCATCGTCTGGCAGGGACGTCCGCGATCCGGAGGTGTTGCGGCAGTTGCTGCGCCGCGTGCGCGTTCCGGAAGACGTCGTGCTGTCGCGCGGGCCGCTGGATGTGCTCGATCATGCCGCTCCCCGGATGGGGCTCGGCGGAAAACTGGCCTTCGATCTGACCGGGGTCGATCCGGACGGCGCCGTGCCGCCCGTCGGACTGCCGCAGCGGTGGGAAAACTGTTGCGGCGTGGAGAGGGCGGACGATTCGCTGTGCGCGTCGTGGGGCGTGTTGCTGCTCTATGCCGCCTCGTCCGTCGTACCCGATGTTCCTGCGTTTCTGCGACGGAACGGGGTCTCGTACCTGCCGCTGGCCGTCCTGTTGGATGCCGGGGCCTACGGATTTTCCTACGGGGATCTGCTGTGGCTCGCTTCGTCGAACTGCGATCCGTCGCGCGACGTGGCGTTTTCCGGCGGCACGGCGATTTTCGACGCCCGGACGAAAGCCGGCGGAGTGAACGGGTTCGCGCGCCGCTGGCCGAACGTGGTGGCGTCGTCGCCCGAAACGATTGCTCGGGTCGACGCCCGCTGGGAGGAGTACGGGCTCGGGCCGCGGACGGAGTCCCCGTCGTTGCGCTACCTGAAACTGCAACGGCGCGCGTCCGCCGAATACTGAATCCGATGAAAGAGCGTCTGAAAGCGTTGCTGAAGGCCTGGACGGCCTGCTCCGGCCGCGAAGGGAGGCGGATCCTGCTGCTGATTCCGTTGCTGGTGCTGATCGCGCTGCTGTTTCTGTGGCAAGGCAAACCCCGTTTCGAGCGGAGTTTCACGATGTACGGCGATCGGGTGCTCGATTCGTCGTATCGGGCGAAAAATTCCCGTGCGCGGGCGGCTGAGTACCGGACGGATTCCGTCCGACCGTTTCTTTTCGATCCGAATACGGTCGACCGGGACGGGTTGTTGCGCCTGGGTTTTTCGCCGAAACAGGCCGACGGCATCGTGCATTACCGGCAGGCCGGAGCTGTTTTCCGTACGGCCGCCGACTTCGCGCGCTGCCGTATGGTGTCGGCCGACCGCTACCGAAAACTGGAACCCTATATCCGGATTGATTCGGTTGTCGGGCGCCGTGAAGAACTTCTGGAGAAGCGCGGTGCGCCGGATTCGGTTTCCGGCCCGGTCGAGCTGAACGGAGCCGATTCGGCCGCGTTGGTCGCGGTGAGGGGGATCGGGCCGCTGACGGCCGGCCGAATCGTGCGTTACCGCGAACGGCTCGGCGGATTCGCCCGGATCGGGCAGCTACGCGAGATCGAGGGGATGACCGATGAAAATTATCGCCGCATTTTGCAACAAATTTGGGTAGACAGTAGTAAAATTCAAAAAATTGATATTAACTTTGCACTCCCGTTGCAGTTGAGGGATCATCCCTACCTGCCGGAACGAGTTTTAAACCGGTTTTTGAAATACAGACAATTAATAGGTGGTTGGAGTTGTATATGATATTTGACAGAGCAACATATCATTTCGGAGCAGCAGGCTGAGAAGCTCTCTCCGTATCTCTGTTTCAGAGTGCAGTAAACCCGCGCGGGAGCGTCGGTTTACACCGATTTACGAATTTTGATTACTAAAAAATTTAAAACCATTTTTGCAAAATGATTATCATGCCGATCAAAGAGGGCGAAAACATTGAACGCGCACTCAAAAAATTTAAAAGAAAATACGAAAGAACCGGTGTGCTGAAAGAACTCCGTCGCCGCCAGTATTTTACGAAGCCGTCCATTACGGCGCGTGAGAACAAGCTGCATGCGATCTACGTCGAGCAGTTGAAGCGGGAGGAAGAATAGTACGCGTGTTTTTATCATAAACGAGACCGTCCGGAACGTAGTTCCGGACGGTTTTTTATTTACCTTTACGGCAATGGACGAATTCCTGACATACCTGCGCGCCGAAAGGCGTTATTCGGAACTGACCGTGAAAGCCTATGGAGACGACATCCGCCGCTTCGCTCGGTTCTGTACGCGGGACGGGGCGGAACCGTTCGACCCGGCGCGGGTGACGGCCGACGATCTGCGGGCTTGGATCGTCTCGCTCGGCGGCACGGAAAAAATGGCGGCACGGAGCATCAACCGGAAAATCTCGTCGGTAAAGGCCTATTTTCGCTACCTTCGCAAGCAACGGATCGTTGAATCGGATCTTTTCGCGCATATCACGGCGCTGAAAACGCCGCAGCGACTGCCGTCGTTCGTCGAAGAAAGCCGGATGCAGCGCATCGTCGCATCGCTGATGCAACCATCCGACGATTTTTCTACGGAACGGGACGCCGTCGTGGTGCTGTTGTTTTACGCGACTGGCATCCGTCTTGCAGAACTGACCGGTATACGGACGGAAGATTTCTCGGACGGATACCGGACGTTGAAGGTGAGGGGCAAAGGAGATAAGGAGCGGATCGTCCCGGTGATCGAGCCGGTAGCCGCGCGGGTACGGCATTATCGGGAGCTGATCGAAGCGCAAAATATTTGTAAAAACGGAAATAATTTCTTAATTTTAACGCAACAAGGAAAGCCGATCGGGCGCAGTGAAGTGTACAATGCGGTGCATGAGGTGCTGAAAGGAGCGGGCGTACAAGGCAAGAGCAGCCCGCATGTGCTGAGGCATACGTTCGCCACCCACCTACTGAACCACGGGGCCGATATCCGAGTGATTCAAGAGCTGCTCGGACACGCCAGTCTCGAAACGACGCAGGTGTACACGCACAACAGCATCGAGAAGCTCAAAGAGATCTATAATCACGCCCATCCGAGGGCTAAAAAAGATAAGGAGGATAATTATGAAAGTGCAGATTCAATCCGTAAAGTTTGATGCCGACCAGAGACTCGTCGACTTCATTCAACACAAAATGGACAAAATGGATCGGTTTGTTGAGGGTGTTCTCTCCGCGCAGGTAAACCTGAAAGTCGACAAAGACGATGAACTGGGCAATAAAGTGGCCGTCGTAAAAATGGATGTCGCCGGCAGCGAATTGGTTGCCGAACGTCGTTGCAAAACTTTTGAAGAAGCGATCGATCAGTGTCTCGACGCTATTAAAAAGCAGATCGATAAGTATAAAGAGAAACACCGTTAGAAAAAACGGACGATATCGTGGCCGTCCCTCCGGAGTCCGGGGGGACGGTTTTCGTTTCTGCAGTAAAATCCATATCTTTGTGCAAACGGTTGCATAAGCCGGATGCCTCGCGTATGAGACTAACTTGAATCCGATATTATGAAAAACGATCCGCTGAGATTTTTACTGGTTTTCGCCTGCATTTGCGGGTGTTCCCGCGCTGTCGGGACCGTCCGTCCGTCGGGGAACGATCCGGAAGCGGTAGCGCCGGTACGCTGGGCCCGGTTCGATCCGGCTCCGGTAAGCGGGAGGTTGGAAGACCGCGTGAGAACGATTCTGTTGAACAGCAACAAATATGCGCTGAACAAGTGGTACGACCAGGTGAAAAAATTGGGAGGCCAGTCGGGCGAATACCTCGATTTCGGCGGGATCCGCGAACATCATATCCGTCCGGTGGCCAGCGAAGCGCTCGCGTTGGCCGTGTCGTTGAAATTCGGGGTGTACGATCCGGCGGTTACCGGCGTTTCTGAAACAGAAGCGGTCGCCAAGGCGGTGCGAATGACTGCCTCGCTCGCGGTGCGGCATCGGGTGAATGCCGGCGACAAAGGCTGGGGACACGAGTGGCAGAGCGCGCTGTGGGCCAGTTTCGCCGCTACGGCGGGTTGGCTGCTGTGGGACGACCTGACGCCGCAGGATCGGGAGCTGGTACGCCGGATGGCCGTCGACGAGGCCGACCGGCTGATCGACTACGAGGTTCCGTATTACAGGGATGCGAACGGGAAAGTGGTCTTCAAGGGGGACAGCAAGGCCGAGGAAAATTCGTGGAACTCGACGATTCTGGTGATCGCCGCCGCGATGATGCCGGAGCATCCGCATTGGAAGGGTTGGTACGATAAGTCGGTCGAGTTGCAGCTTTCGGCCTACGCCGCACCGCAGGATTTGTGCAGTAAACGGAAGATCAATGGTTTCAGACTGAACGAAATCCTGCGCGGTAGCAATGTGGATGCTTACGGAATCGTGGTCAACCACAATATCCTGCATCCGGATTATATGACCGCTTTCATGCACAACGGGTACAACGCTTGGATCTGGCGGTTGGCGGGTCTGCGGATGCCGCGGGCGACGGTTTACAACGGCGATTTACTGTACCGGACGCTGGCGCTCCGCCCGGTCGGCGACGGTCGCACGATGTACGTGCGCGGCGATAAAGGGGAGGCGACTCCGCAGATTTACTACCCCGAAGGCAACGACTGGGGGTACGGCCGCCAGGCGAATTTTCTGATGATGGACGTGATGGCGATGGCTTTCGGCTGGGACAAGGGTTTCGACGTCCCGGCGTCGGCCTGGGCGGACGTGCGGGCGCAGGAGATGTTGCGGATGCAGGCCCGCGATACGACGGGACAGTATTACCAGCAGCGGCAGGAAGACTTTTATCCGTCGCGCGAGGAGTGGGTCGCCTACCATGCGGCGTTCTGCTACCTCGGTCTGTGGATGAAAGATCGCGGACTGCACCGCTTTACGGACGGGAAAATCCGCTGATCCGCAGTTTCGTACAAATTCTTCCGACTGTTTTGGAAGAATGCGAACTATTTGCCTAACTTTGTACCTGTTTAAAAGAGAGATTATGGCAAAAGGAAAAAAGACCTCCGGCAAGGAAAAAGGTCTGTACACCGATCCCGCAACGCTGATCATGGAGCTGTTCCGCACGTTGCCGGACAAACGTTATTCGGTGAAAAGTCTGAGTGCGGCCGCCGGAGCCGCGACCCGGGAGCAGAAAGATCAGGTGCGCGCGATCGTGCACGACTTTCTCAGGCAGGGAGTAATCCGTCAGGTATCCGAGGGAAAATACAGCCTCAGCGGTTCGCAGCGCGAAACGGTCGAAGGAACGGTCGATATGACCTCTTCGGGCGCGCTTTACGTGATCGTCGAAGGGATGGACAAGGATGTTTACGTCAATGCGTCGCGCGCCGGACATGCGCTGCACGGCGACCGGGTGAAGGTGGCCATTACGCGTAAGGGGCGCGGCGGAAATCCCGAAGGGGAGGTCGTCGAAGTGATCGAGCGCTCGCCGAAAAAGTACGTCGGCGTGGTCGAACGTTCCGACAATTTCGCTTTCGTGCATGTCGACAGCCGTAAGATGGCGCACGATATTTTTATTCCCGAACGTTCGCTGAACGGTGCGAAACAGGGGCAGAAAGTGCTGGTCAACATTGTCGGCTGGCCCGATACGATGAAGAGTCCCGAAGGGGAGATCGTCGACGTGTTCGGCACTCCGGGGAACAACAATACCGAAATGCATGCGATTCTGGCCGAATTCGATCTGCCGTACAGTTATCCGCAGGAGGTCGAACAGCAGGCCGAGAAGATTCCCGATACGATCGATGCGAAGGAGATCGCCCGCCGGCGCGATATGCGCGGCGTGACGACCTTTACGATCGACCCGGCCGATGCGAAGGATTTTGACGACGCGCTTTCGATCCGGCGCCTGCCGAACGGTAATTTCGAAGTCGGCGTACACATTGCCGACGTGACGCACTACGTGCATCCGGGCGATATGATCGACGCCGAGGGACAGTCCCGCGCCACGTCGGTCTACCTGGTCGACCGAACGGTGCCGATGCTGCCCGAACGGTTGTCGAACGGACTGTGCTCGCTGCGCCCGAACGAAGAAAAACTGTGTTTTTCGGCGATTTTCGAGCTGAGCCCCGAAGCCGAAGTGCAGCAGGAATGGTTCGGGCGGACGGTGATTTATTCCGACCGCCGGTTCACTTATCAGGAAGCGCAGGACGTGATCGAAACGGGACGAGGCGATCTGTCCGACGAAATCCTGCTGCTGAACGACCTGGCTCAAAAGTTGCGCGCCGAGCGTTTCCGCAACGGTTCGATCAATTTCGAGCGCGACGAGGCGAAGTTCGAACTGGACGAGAACGGCAAACCGCTGCGCGTTTATTTCAAGGAGATCAAAGAGTCGAACCAACTGATCGAGGAGTTCATGTTGCTGGCCAATCGCAAGGTGGCCGAATTCGTAGGCCGCAAGCGCAAAGGAGTGCAGAACAGCGATCGCACGTTCGTATACCGGATTCATGACAAGCCCAACACCGATAAAATGGCGCAGTTCCGCAGTTTCGTAACGCGGTTCGGCTATCAGATGAAGGCGCAGGGAAACAAGGCCGTGGCGAAGGAGATCAACCGGCTGATGAAGAAAATACACGGTCGTAAGGAAGAGAACATCATTTCGACGTTGGCGATCCGTTCGATGGCCAAAGCGACCTATTCGACCGACAATATCGGGCACTACGGGCTGGCGTTCGACTATTATACGCATTTTACTTCGCCGATCCGTCGTTATCCGGATATGATGGTGCATCGTTTGCTCGCGCACTACCTGGCCGGCGGAAAGTCCGAGGATAAGGAGTATTATGAACGCCTGTGCGAGCATTCGTCGGCGATGGAGGTGCGTGCCGCCGATGCCGAACGGGCCTCGATCAAGTACAAAATGGTCGAATTCATGCTCGACAAGCTCGATCAGGAGTTCGACGGTCATATTTCGGGCATTACCGAGTGGGGCATTTACGTCGAGTTGGAGGATACGAAGATCGAAGGGATGGTCGCGCTGCGCGACATGACCGACGATTTTTACGTGTTCGACGAGGAGAATTACGCGGTTCGCGGGCGCGAGCACAAGCGGACGTTTACCCTGGGCGACGAAGTGTGCATCCGCGTGACGCGGGCCGATCTGCAACGCAAGCAGCTCGATTTCGACCTCGTGGCATCGTATGATTTCGATACGAAAGAGGCGATTCGGGTCGAATAATGGCGCGGGAAGACGCGCGGTTCCCGGAACGGAACGCAACGCAAAC
>ENA-UOOA01005863-UOOA01005863.1-human-gut-metagenome-genome-assembly--contig:-P61old-NODE-5863-length-12352-cov-4.829959_pt1 | contig 12352 bp, 14 predicted proteins | sample MGYA00242467_ERZ724014 | MGnify/ENA metagenome assembly ERZ724014
AGAAGCTGGTCGACACCAGCGGCCGCGTGGACAAGTTCAACAAGAAGTACGGCCTGCAATAATAACGCAACCGGGACCCGCTTACGCCGGGCTCCCGGTTGAATTTTTTTGCTCTTTACAATTAAAAAATTTCCCGCTATAATCGAATTATCATCAACAAGGAAAGGACCGGCGAAACGGTATGGAGACCCTGAAGGCGATCTTTACGCGCCGCAGCGTGCGGCGGTTTTCGGAAAAGCGGGTGGAGGACGAAACGCTGCACACGATCCTGCGCGCCGGGATGAGCGGTCCCAGCGCGGTCAACGCGCGCCCGTGGCAGTTTATCGTCGTGCGCGACAAGGCGATGCTCGATGCTATGGCGGACGCGGGCGGCGGACCGATGGAGCCGCTGCGCGGCGCGGACTTTGCCGTGCTCGTCTGCGGCGACCTGCAGCGCGCGTTTTCCAAAGCGCCGGATTTCTGGATCGTGGACGGCTCGATCGCGGCGCAGAACCTCATTTTAGCGGCGCACGACCTCGGCGTCGGCAGCGTCTGGCTCGGCACATGGCCTGTCGAAGAGCGCGTGAAGGCGCAGCAGGAGCTCTTCGGACTCCCGGAGCACATCGTGCCCCACTCCATCGTCGCCTTCGGCTACCCCGCCAAGCCCGACGACAGCGAGCGCGACCTCTACGACGAAACGCTCGTGCATTTCGAGAAGTGGTAAAAAGGCATCGGACGGCAGCGTTTTGCTGCCGTCCGATCTTTTTTTATTGTATTTTCTCGCAGACACCGTCGGCGATGCGCCAGACTTCGCCGCAGAACCGCTCGCCGTCGGGGTCGACACGGAGATAGCTGCCGTCGGGGATGTCGAAAAATTCGCGGCCGTTGCTGTCCGGGTAGGTGATGTCCTCAAAAAGCCGCTTTCCGTCGAGCAGCTCGTCCCGGATCGCCTGATAGTGCGGGATGATCTGCTTTTTCGTGAGACCGAGACCGGGGAGATAGCGCCGGAACGCCGCGTCCGTGCTCTCGCCGGGGAGCTCCGGCTGGGCATAAACCGTTTCCGCGCTGTTCATGCTGCCGGCGCTGATGCCGATCAGAACGCCGGAAAAGCGGGAAAGCAGACCGCGCAGCCCGATGCGCTGAAAATAGGCGTTCTGCGTCGGCACGTGGCCGCCCGCGAGGAGGATGAGGTCCGCCGCGGCGATGAGCGCCGGGGCGTCCGCGTCGTTCGCGCCGTCGAGAGAATCGAAGCGCTCCACGGCATAGCCGCTTTTCTCCAGCGTTGCGCGCAGCTCCGCCGCCATGTGCGCCGTGCGCTCGCGGTCAGCGGGGTCGGAGGTGACGAGCAGCGCGCGGAGCGCACGCGCCGGGAGCAGAGCGCGAAGCGCGTCCGCCAGCCCGTTTTCGGCGAAGAACACCCCGCCGCGCTCCATCGTCGGAACGCTCGTTAAAAATGCAGTCATGGCAAAAAATCCCTTCCGCCGTCCGCCCCGGACGGCTCTTTGTTTTTCCATAGTGTAACTGAAAAAGAGGACTTTTGCAAGACCGGAAAAGCCCTGAAAAGCAAAAATGAATATTCAAAAATAAAGAAATTCACGCGCTATATTCAATTAAAGAACGAAAGTTCGGTCAAACTGCCGAAAAATTCCGGAAAGTTTGGCTAAAATCACGGTGTACAAACGAGACAGAGAGGAGTATAATGCAAGTTATAAAACAAGAAAATGCAAATTTTCCCTGATAAGGAGAATCCGATATGAAAACTCTGGAACTCAATCCCGTCTGGTGCAAGGGCTGCGGCGTCTGCGTGGAATTCTGCCCCAAGCATGTTCTGAAGCTCGTCGGCGGCAGGGTGCATACGGTCCCCGGCACGGACTGCGTCGCCTGCGGGCTCTGCGAGAGCCTCTGCCCGGACTTCGCCGTTTATCTTGTCGAGCGGGAGGGCAAAGCAGTTGGCTGAGATGGTCCTGATGCAGGGGAACGAGGCGTGCCTCCGCGGTGCGATCGCCGCCGGAATGCGCTTTTACGCCGGCTACCCCATCACACCCTCCACAGAGATCGCCGAACAGGCCTCCGAGCTGCTGCCAAAGATCGGAGGCCGTTTTATTCAGATGGAGGACGAGATCTCCAGCATGGCGGCGATCATCGGCGCGTCCGCCGTGGGCGTCAAGGCGATGACCGCGACGAGCGGTCCGGGCTTTTCGCTGATGCAGGAGAATATCGGGCTCGCCGCGATGACGGAGATGCCCTGCGTCGTCGTGGACGTCCAGCGCGCGGGACCCTCCACCGGCATGGCGACGAGCCCCGCGCAGGGCGACGTCATGCAGGCGCGCTGGGGCACGCACGGCGACCACCCCGTGATCGCCCTCGCGCCCGGCACGGTGCAGGAGGCGTTTGACTTCACCGTCCGTGCCTTCAACCTCTCCGAGCGCTACCGCGTGCCGGTCATCTTTCTGATGGACGAGCTCGTGGGTCATCTGCGCGAGGGCGTCCGCGTGCCGCAGCCCGGCGAATACGAGGTCGTGGACCGCGCGCTGCCGGACAAGGCGGATACGGACTGGCTGCCCTATCGCGGCGACCCGGAGACGCTCGTGCCGGTGATCCCGCCCTTCGCCATGGGCTGGCGCTACCATGTCACGGGTCTGACCCACGACGAGCGCGGCTACCCGACGAGCTCGCCGGCGGAGGCGCAGAAGCTCGTGGAGCGCCTGATGTGCAAGATCGAGCTCGGCCGCGCCGACATCGTGCAGTGGGACGAGTTCCTCACGGACGACGCGGAGACGCTCGTCGTCTGTTACGGCGGAACGGTCCGCGCCGCGAAAAAAGCCGTGCGCGACGCGCGCGAAGCGGGGATAAAGGCGGGGCTTTTCCGCGCCGTGATGCTCTGGCCCTTTCCGGGTGCGGAGCTCGCCGCGCGGGCGAAGGGCGCGAAGCGCGTTCTGGTCGTGGAGCATAATTACGGCCAGATCGTGCGCGAGGTCGGGCGCGAGCTCGCCGGGGTCTGCCCGGTGGACTTTCTCGGCACCGTGTCCGGCGCGCCCATCGAGCCGGAGACCATTCTGGAAAAGCTGCGGGAGGTGACGGCGTAAAAATGAGCGGGAACCCCATCGTAAACGAGTATTTCCGCGAGGCGATGCTGCCGCATATCTGGTGCCCCGGATGCAGCAACGGCATCCTCATGCGCGACGTGGCGCTCGCCGTGGACACACTGGGACTTGATAAAAACGAGGTCTGCATCGTGTCCGGCATCGGCTGCTCCAGCCGCGCGAGCGGATATATGGATTTCAACACCATCCACACGACCCACGGCCGCGCCATCCCGGTCGCCACGGGCATCAAAATGTGCCGCCCGGACCTGACCGTCATCGTCCTGACCGGCGACGGCGACGCGACCGCCATCGGCGGCAACCACTTCATCCACGCCGCCCGCCGCAACATCGACCTCAGCGTGTTCGTGTTCAATAACAATGTCTACGGCATGACCGGCGGTCAGTATTCGCCGACGACGCCGACCGGCGAGTTCGGCACCACCGCGCCCTACGGCGTCATCGATCAGGACTTCGACGTCTGCCGCCTCGCCATCGGCGCGGGTGCGACCTATGTCGCCCGCGGCACGGCGTTCCATGCGCGCCAGACCGTGAAGCTGATGGCGGACGCGATCAGCCACTGCGGCTTCTCCGTTGTGGACTGCGCGAGCATCTGCCCGACCTATTACGGGCGCAAGAACAAAAAGGGCGACGCCGTCGACATGCTGCGCTGGCAGAAGGAGAACACCTATTTCGTCGAGCGCGGCGCGCCGAAGGAGGGGCAGGACGTGAGCGGAAAGCTGCTCGCGGGCCGCTTTTATTGCAGCGAGCGCCCGGAATACTGCAAGCAGTATGAGGCGCTCATCGCCCGCGTGCGGGAGGAGGGAAGCAAATGAACGGGGAAAAGATCACCGGCGTCCGTCTCGGCGGCTCCGGCGGGCAGGGCGTCATTCTCTGCTCTGTCATTTTAGCGCGCGCCGCCCTCGCGGCGGGGCACTACGCGGCGCAGTCCCAGTCTTACGGTCCCGAAGCCCGCGGCGGCAGCTGCAAGGCGGAGACCGTCATCTCCGACGCGCCCATCGACTATCCGAAGGTCGGAAAAAGCGACGTCTTCCTCGCCCTGACCCAGAGCGCGATGGAAAAATACCTGCCCCAGTGCGCCCCCGGCAGCCTGCTTATTCTGGACGCGAGCCTCACCCCGCCGGAGGGAGCGGACCTGCGCATCCGCGCTTACCCGATTCTCTCCACAGCAGCGGAGACCCTCGGCAAGCCGATGACGGCGAACATCGTCGCCGCCGGGATACTGGGAAAAACGCTCTCCCTCTTCAGCGACGAAGCGCTGGAGCGCGCCGTGCGCAGCAGCGTCCCCCAGGGCACGGAGGACTTGAATCTCCGCGCTTTGAAGCTCGGCTTCGAGTTGGCAGAAAAATAAAGAAAACCGGGACAGCAGTTTGTGTCCCGGTTTTCTTTTTACTTGAAAAATGTGTGATTTCGTCGTATGATAGCCCAGTATGCGGCGAAAGAGAGTGTGTGTTTGCGATGAAAAAGCTGAAATGGTTCCTGAAGAAAAACCCCGTGCTCTGTGCGGCGGCAGCGGCGGCGGTCGTGACGGGCGTGCTCGTTCCGCCGGACGCGGAATATCTCGGCTATTTCGACTGGCGGACGCTTTGCTGCCTGTTTCTGACGCTCGCGGTCGTCTGCGCACTGCGGGATATCAAATTCTTCTCCATTTTAGCGCGGCGCATCGTGCGTCTGACGGGAAATCTGCGCGTGCTCGCGCTTGCGCTCGTTTACATCACCTTTCTCGGCAGCATGCTCATCGCGAACGACATGGCGCTCATCACCTTTCTGCCGCTCGGCTACTTTGCCCTCTCCGTCACAAAGCAGGAGCGGCACATGGCGTATGTCTTTATCCTGCAAAACATCTCCGCGAATCTAGGCGGCATGCTGACGCCCTTCGGCAATCCGCAAAATCTCTATCTTTACTCCTATTTCAACATCCCGACCGGGGAATTCACGGCGATCATGCTGCCGCCGTTTCTGCTCGCCGTCGCGCTGCTGACGGTCTGCTGTTTGCTGCTGAAGCCGGAAAAGCTCCGCATCGACGAGGAGTTTCCGGAAAAACTGAACCGGCGGCGGACGGCGGTCTATCTTGCGCTTTTTGCCCTCTCGCTCGCCATCGTGTTCCGTCTGATTCCCTGTTGGGCGGGGCTCGTCGTCATCACGGCGGCGCTGTTCGCGCTCGACCGCGACGCGCTGCGGCAGGTGGACTATGCCCTGCTTGCCACGTTTTTCCTGTTTTTCATCTTCGCCGGGAACCTCTCGCGCATCGAGGCGGTCAACCGCTTTGTCTCCGGTCTGCTCCGACGCAGCACGCTGCTCGTGAGCCTCGCCTCCTGCCAGTGCATCAGCAATGTGCCGACCGCGATCTTGCTGAGCCGCTTCACGGAGAATTACCGCGAGCTGCTTCTCGGCGTCAACATCGGCGGCACCGGCACGCTCATCGCCTCGCTCGCGAGTCTTATCACATTCAGCGAGTTTCGTCTGCTCTGCCCCGGACGCACGAAGGAATATCTCCTGCTCTTCGCCGGGCTGAACGCCCTGTTCCTCGCCGTCCTCGGCGCGGCGGCTTATTTTTTCTTTATCTGAGAAACCCTACCCCATCGCCCTCCTGCTGAACTCACACCCGCAGTCCGCCTGCCGGTAGAGCCCAAACTCCCGCGCGAGCTTGGTGCTCCGCAGATAGCCGTTTCGCTTTTTGAAGTCGGAGGGCAGCCAGCGGACGGCGTAGCGGGCGGCGAGGGCGTCGCCGATGCGGTTTATCCGCTCGGCGTCCTTGTGGGGCGAGACGCTGAGGGTGGTGCAGAAAAAGTCGAACCCGCCCGCCGCGGCGCGGCGCGCCGTCTCCTCCATGCGCAGGAGAAAGCAGCGCGTGCAGCGCGCGCCGCCCTCCGGCTCGTCCTCAAAGCCCGCTGCCGCAGCATCGAACGCGGACCCGTCATAGGCGCAGTCCATCAGACGCACCTCCGGGAAGTGCGTCAGAAGCTCGCGCTGCGTCGCGAGGCGCTTTTCGTATTCCGCCTCCGGTTGGATGTTCGGGTTATAGTAAAGCAGCGTCACGTCGAAATACCGCGTCAGGTATTCGAGCACATAGCTGCTGCACGGACCGCAGCAGGAATGGAGCAGCAGCGCCGGGCGCGAAGAGCCCAGCGCGGCGAGACATTGATCGGTCTGGAGCTGGTAATTCGTTTTCATGCGCCCATTATAGCACAAAAGGCGTTGACTTTGGAAGCGCTTTTTATTAAACTATGGGTGCAGAAGAGAAAAAGGAGGCGCGTTTTTTTTATGGACGCCAGAACCAGCAAGGAGAACTATTATCTCGATATCGCGGACGCCGTCTCGGAGCGCGCGACCTGCCTGCGCCGGCGCTACGGCGCGATCATCGTCCATAACGACGAGATCATCTCCACGGGCTATAACGGCGCGCCCCGCGGCCGCCGCAACTGCACGGACCTCGGCTACTGCACGCGCGAGGCGATGCAAATCCCCTCCGGTCAGCGCTACGAGCTCTGCCGCAGCGTCCACGCCGAGGCGAACGCCATCATCTCCGCCGCCCGGCGCGACACGATGAACGCAACAATGTATCTCAGTGGCCGCGACGCAAAGAGCAACGAGCTGCTCCATGACACGACGAGCTGCTCCATGTGCCGCCGCATGATCATCAACGCCGGCATTTCCCGCGTCGTAGCCCGCATCGGCGACGGCGAATACACCGTCACCAACGTCCGCGACTGGATTTTCAACGACGATTCCCTCCCGGAGGGAATGGGCGAGCGGTAAAATTCTGGAAAAACCGGGCAGGTTTCCACACCCTGACCGTGCCGCTTTGCGGCGAACTAAGAAAATGGAGGAAAATCAAACATGAAAAACCCGTCCGTCCGCCGTCTGGCGGTATCCGCGGTCATTGCGGCGGTTTACGCTGCGCTGACCATGTCCACCGGCTTTATGAGCTACGGCAGCGTCCAGTTCCGTATCGCGGAGGCGCTCGGCGTGCTGCCGTTCTTCTTCCCGGTCACGACCTGGGGCGTCTTCGTCGGCTGCCTCATCGCCAATCTGCTGAGTCCCATCGGCGCGGCGGACCTCGTCGTCGGCTCGCTGACGACGCTGGCGGCGTGCCTCTGCGTCACCGCGCTCGGGCGCACGACCGTGCCCGGCGAAAGACCCGGCTGGGGGCGCTGCGTGCTGACGTGCCTTGTGCCGGTGGTGTTCAACGCCGTGGCGGTCGGCGCGCTGCTCGCGTGGTACGGGCTGGCGGAGGCTTATTCCGCACCGTTCTGGCTGCTGTTTCTGGGCAACGCCGCGTCCGTCGGCTTCGGCGAGGCGGTCGTGATGTTCGCGCTCGGTCTGCCGCTGATGCGCTGGCTGCCGGCGAGCCGGTTTTACAAAACGCTCGCCGCGGCGCTTGACAAGCGCGGGCAAAACGGCTAAAATAACGATTGCAAACCGAATAGCGGGGGAGCTGGATGATCCGTTCCGGCTGAGAGGAGGGCGCGAAGCCCGAAAACCCCAGAACCTGATACGGGTAATGCCGGCGTAGGAAGGAAAGAAAAAGCTCCGCGGAAGCATTGGCTCCCATGGGGCTTTTTCTCTTTCCACCGAAGCGAAACAAAAACGGAAAGGAAAGAAAATCATGAAAAACAAAACTCTCAAAAATCTCTGCGTCTGCGCCGTGTGTGTGGCGCTCGCCATGGCACTCAGCTATCTGAAGATCCCCATCGGCGCGGGCTTCGGCGGCTGGGGCGGCAGCATAGACCTCGTGATGATCCCCATCATCCTCGCCGCGGTCTACGGCGGCGTGGGCTGGGGTCTCGGCGCGGGACTCGTGTTCGGAACGCTGAAGTTCTTTTTCTCCGGCGGCACGGCGATCAACTGGCAGAGCATGCTCCTTGATTACTCCGTGGCGTATATGTTCGTGGGCTTTGCGGGACTGATGCGCGGGAGGAAGGCGGCGCTGCCCGTCGGCGCGCTCATCGGCTGCTTCGCGCGCTTCCTCGTCCACTTCTTCTCCGGCATCACGATCTACGCCATCGTGGTCCCGACGGAGATCATGGGCCTCACCACCGGCTCCGCCGTGCTCTACTCCATCCTCTATAACGGCAGCTACATGCTCCCGAACACCGTTCTCGCCGTCGTCCTCTGCGCCCTGCTGCAAAGACCGCTGCGCAAGGTTCTCGCGAAGGGCTGAAAACAGGAATAGACGAAAGATCCCCGGCTTCCGCCGCTGCACGGAAGCCGGGGATCTTTCAATAATCAGGTTTTATAGGTCCATAAATGTTACTTATGCACAAAAAGCAATTTTTAAAAAGGGTTGACTTTGTACAATAAGTCTAATATAATGCAAGCAGTTTCCTAATCGTTTCCTACCCTGTCACCACCCGGCTGAGAGAGACCGGGAATTATGAAAGGAGAAGAAAACCATGCGAAAACTGCTTCGAAGAGCCCTTGCACTTTGTCTCGGCGCCTGCCTGCTGCTGGCGCTGGGACTCCCCGCCGCGGCTGCGGAGCCGGCGGAGGACTTTTCCGACAAATGGGAGCTGCGCCGCGACGAGGAGAGCGGCACGGAGTATTACGCGCTTGACGCGGTCTACTGCAAAAAGCCCGTCTCCGCGGAGCTGCAGCACCTTGTCATCTACGCGCCGAAGGCGTATCTGCGCCGCGGCGCGAACGGCGGCGTGACGCTCGACCCGAACGGCAGAGTCGTCAGCTCCACCGGCGCGGTTTACTCCGCGGAGAGCGCCCCGATCCTGCTGCACAACACCAGCGGGGGTTACAGCTCCTCCAAGATCCAGCCCGTGAATCTGGACTATCTGCGCGAGGGCTACATCCACGTCAGCATCCAGACCCGCGGCAAGGAGACGCAGAACGAAGCCGGCGAATACATCGGTCAGTTTCCGCTCCTCATCGTGGATATGAAGGCGGGCATCCGCTTTCTGAAGCATTTCGACGGCGTCCTGCCCGGAAACAGCGCGCGCATCGTCTCCCGCGGCTTCAGCTCCGGCGGCGCGGTGAGCGCCATGCTCGGCGCATCGGGCAACTCCCCGGTCTTCGAGCCCTATCTGGAGGAGATCGGCGCTTATGACGCGACGGACGACATCTTCATCGCCCTCGCGAGCGCACCCATCACGAACCTCAGCTCGGCTGACGCCTCCTATGAGTGGTATCAGGCGAAAAATCCGACCTATTTTCTCTTCAACGCCATGGCGTTCGACCGCCTCGGTCAGCCGCTGGAGAGCTTCCCGGTGGGACCGAAGAACAAGTATCCCCTCGGCAGCAACATTCTCGGCGGCGCGCACGAGGACGAACTCGCGGCGCTGCTCTATGACTGGTATGTCGACTATGTCCAGTCCCTTGGTCTCGACCTCGGCGACGACGGACGCAGCGGCGAATTTTACGAGGGCTTCGCCGCCGTCTATGCCGACGCGCTCGCGGAGTATATCCGCCGCTATGACGAGCTGCGCACGGAAAAGCAGCCCGCGACTGTGGAGGAATACCTGAAGAGCCTCGACAGCAAGGGCATCGGCTGGTTTACCTATGACGCCGCGACCAGCAAGGTGACGATCACCGACCTCGACGCGCTCGTTGTGAACCACATCGCGCGCAAGAAAATGTGCCCCAGTCTGGACAGCTATAACTACAAGAGCAACGAAAACGACGCCTTCAAGGACGCCTCCGGCAAGACGGTCCACTTCAGCGCCACGGTGCGCGACGCGCTGGGCACGCTGATCGAGAAGAAGGACAGCTACGGCTGGACCGCGGAGGAGCTCGCTTACATCGAAGCGCTCTACGGCGACTATAACGCCGGCATCAGCGACGAGAGCGGCTATCTTCTGGAGGTCATGAGCCCCATCAACTATGTTGCGGAGCGCGAGGGCTTCGCCGGCGCGGACGTCGCCCCCTTCTGGCGGCTGCGCATCGGCAGCGAGGACGGCGACCACGGCGCGCCCGCGGCGTGGCTCATCGCCGAGGGGCTGAAGAAGTATCAACCGGAGACGGAGGTCTCCATGGGAATCGCGTGGGGTATGGGCCACAGCCTCTCCGAGCTCACCGAGCAGGACCTCTATGACTACATCGCGGACATTATGCTGCGCACGGACGCGCTGCCCGACCTCGGACCGGACGAATCCGCGAGCGCGGTCGGCTCCAGCCAGAGCCTTTCCGTCGACGGCGTCGCGGTGCAGTGCCCGATGGTCAACATCGGCGGCTACAATTACTTCCGCCTGCGCGATCTCGCGATGCTCATGCGCGATACGCAGGCAGCCTTCTCCGTCGATTTTGACGCGGAGGCGCGCACCGTGAGCGTCACCACCGGCGGCGAATACGTGCCCGTGGGCGGCGAGCTTGACGGCAATGCGGATGCCGCAGGCTGCGTCCGCAGCAGCTGGACGCTCCTCGTCGACGGCAAGACGGCGGACGTTTCCGTCTACAACATCGGCGGCAGCAACTACTACAAGCTCCGCGACCTCGCCGATGCGATCGGCTTCGACGTGGACTACATCAACGTCACCCGCCTCGTCGTGATCAACGGCAAAAAGGCGCTCTAAACCTTCCACAACGACGGCGTGACCGAGATCACGGACGCGAGCCTTGACCGCTATTTCCGCGAGGGAACGGCGCTCGAGGGCGTCAAGGCGCTGCTGCGCGCCGGCGCGGTCTATGTCAACGGCGCTGCCGTTCCCGGCAGCGAGCGCGGCGCGGCGGACTTCGTGATCAACGATTTTCCGAGCCTCTGGAAGACCGGCGAGAGCACCTGGGCTTACAGCGTCCACAAGCTCTACAGTGCAGAGGACCTGAGCTTCGAGGCGGCGAGCCTCGGCTTCATTCAGGGCATCAGCAAGATGCGCGGGCTGGACATCCGGCTCTACAGCGCCGACGGCGTCTATGCCGACCGGATGGAGGTGCTCATCAAGGAGAGCACGCTCGTAAATTCCATGGAAAAGACGGGCGACACCGTCCGCACCGAGCGCTATGATTTTGCGCTTGCGACAAACGAGATCCGCCCGGACGTCAACAACATCAGCTTCCCCGCGGCGAACGTGGACCCGAACCTCCGCGTCGGGGATATCGCGCTCTACTGGTGCGAAAACGGCGTGTGGCACATCCAGCAGGCGGTCGCCGCGGCGGGAACGCTCACGCAGGGCAGCGGTGAGGAGAAGTTCATTCCACACCGTGCTTTCCCTTCAGGACTATCCCGTGACCATGTGGAGCACGGAGACGGGCTATCCCATCGGCTTCACCCGCGGCGGCAGGCGTGGAGGAGCTGCTGAACGCCGGTCAGGTCTATGTCAACGGCTTCGCCGTTCCCGCGGCGGAGAAGGCGGACATTCAGTTCAAGGTCAACGGCTTCGTCAGCTTCTATAAGGACGGAGCGGAGTGGAAGCAGAGTGTCCACAAGGCGACGGACGGCGAGGCGACCTTCGTCGGCGCGCGCCGCAGCTTCGCGGAGGGACTCTCCAAAATGGCAGGTCTGACCGTAAAGCTCAGTTGCGGCGAGGACGGCTTCGTCACGCGCATCGATTTTACCGTTAAGGAGACCGTTGCGGTCGACAAGCTGCTCGATCAGGGCAACGGCACGCTGCGCATCGACCGCAGCAGCTTCACCCTTGCCAACAAGCCCGGCATGCCGGATATCAACAACACCGTGTTTTCCAAGGAAAACGTGGACCCGGAGCTCCGCACCGGCGACCTCGCCCTCTATTGGGAGGCGGCGGACGGCTGGCACCTCCAGCGCGCAAACGGCGTTGCGGGCATTCTGTATGGCGGCAAGGACCACAGCCACTATATTTTCAACGGCATCCGCTACGGTGACAGCAACATCACGAAATACAGCCTTGCAAAGGCGAACCGCCCCGGCCAGTTCCTGGAGGCGCGCCGCACGCTCGGACTGTTTGACGTCGAAGTGACCGCGTGGTTCACCGGAACGGGCTATCCCTTCGGCTTTACCGGCGGCGAGCATGCCCGCGAGGCGCTGGAGCTCGGCGTGAAGAACGCCGAGACCGCGCGCGGCGGTATCAAAGCAAGCGCCGATGGCAGCGACACGACAGCGTCAGAGCGCTGGATGACCGCGGAGGACCTCGCCGCGGCAAAGGCGGCGCTTGCGGATTCCTCCGCCTCCGCGCTGGACCTCGACCGCGCCGTCTATGAGCTCGCCGTCGCGCTCGATCGCGCCGCACAGGGCACCAAGGCGTAAACGAACACCGCTCATTTTCTTTCCTTCTTCTATGCGGCGCGGGTGCTTGACCCCATCCGCGCCGCGCTTTTTGCAAAGAAAAGAGACCGCCGGGAGGCGGTCT
>ENA-UOOA01005867-UOOA01005867.1-human-gut-metagenome-genome-assembly--contig:-P61old-NODE-5867-length-12348-cov-14.621329_pt1 | contig 12348 bp, 10 predicted proteins | sample MGYA00242467_ERZ724014 | MGnify/ENA metagenome assembly ERZ724014
CCGGGCCGATGGGCACGGAGGGGTCAATGATCTGGGGGATCTGGAGCATGATGTGGTGGACCTTCTCGTCCAGCTCAGCTTCCAGCTTTTCCAGAGCGGCCAGCCGCTCAGCCTCATCGGTGACCTGCTTCTTCACAGCCTCGGCCTCAGCCAGCTTGCTGGGGTCCTTCTTGGCCTGACCCATCAGCATACCGACCTGCTTGCTCAGGCGGTTGCGGTCGGAACGGAGCTGGTCTGCCTCCTGAATGTTGGCCCGGCGCTGGCTGTCCAGCTCGATGACCTCATCCACCAGAGGCAGCTTCTCGTCCTGGAACTTCTTCTTGATGTTTTCCTTCACAATGTTGGGATTTTCCCGGATAAACTTAATGTCGAGCATAGTTCATTCTCCTTGATCGATTTGATCGAAATAATTGTAATGATAATGTTTACTTGTTTAAGATCGCTTCTTTTAATTCCTGATACCGCTGGGCCGGAGGCGTAACGCCTTCCGTATTGGTGCTGGGCAGAAGTTCGTCCAGATGCTGGTCGCTGATCTCCTGAAGGGTCAGGAGGCAGCCGTCCAGATTTCCGGTGAGATACTCCTGCTGAAGATTGTAGAGGGCCAGCAGCGCCTGAGACGTTTTCTCCAGATCGGAGATGCTGTCGGAAATGACCTTCAGCTCCTCCTTGGCCTCATCCCGTTCTGTTTCTGTTTTATCCAGCCGCTTCTGCAGCTCGATGATCTGCTCCTGTGTTGCCTGGATCTCCTGAATGGCGGAGACGGAATTCTGTAATTGTCCCAGTGCCTCCGTGTTGCTCCGCTGATGGGACAGCATGGAGAGAAACATCAGCAGAAATGCCGCCAGGAACAGGATCAGAATATAGATGATAACGGGCTTCTTGCCGGTTTCCGGCGTTTCTGAGGATGCGGGCGTCACCTCGCCTCCGTCAGCTCGTTTTTCAAATTTCATACCTGAGGTCCTTTCTTTAATTGTGAGACCTTGATGACGGCCAAAGCGTCCAGCAGGTCATTCAGATCGTCCACGCCGTAATATTCCAGCTCAATCCGACCTTTTTTACGGCCGGGAACGATCTTCACACCGCGGCACAGCCGGGCCTTCAACTCATTTTGGGCCTCTGCCAGATAATCCACCTCGTCAGGATCTTTGACCTGCGCCTCTTTCTTCTCAGCGGAAAGCCGTTTGACCAGAGCCTCTGTCTGCCGGACGGAAAGTCCGCCGCTGACAATGGCGTTGGCTGCGCTTTCCTGCAGGGAAGGGGAGAGGGGAACCAAAGCCCGGGCGTGACCGGCGGAGAGTTTGCCATCCTCCACCAGCTTTCGGACGGAGGGCGTCAGTCCCAGCAGCCGCAGGGCATTGGTCACGGCGCTGCGGGATTTGCCTACCCGCTGGGCGGCTTCCTCCTGCGTCATGTGGTAGGATTCGATCAATGACTGAAAACCGGCGGCTTCTTCCATGGGATTCAGGTCTTCTCGCTGGAGGTTTTCGATCATGGCCAGCTCGGCCGCCTTGCGGTCATCGGCCTCGATCACGATGACCGGAATCTCCTGTAAGCCCGCCAGCCGGGCTGCCCGCCAGCGGCGTTCTCCGGCAATGATCTGATAGTAGCCGGATGACAGCTTTCGCACGGTCAACGGTTGAATAATGCCGTGCTGGGAAATGGAATCCGCCAGTTCCTGGAGAGATTCATCATCAAAGCGCTTCCGGGGCTGTGATGAGCAGGTCTCCACCTGTGAAATGGGAAGTGACAGACTGCCGCTGGACTCGGTTTTCATCACATCGTCGCCTAAGAGGGCGCCGAGTCCTCTGCCGAGACCAGAGGGCTTTTTTGATGCCATAGAAACGCTCCTTTCTACTGTTTTTTCAGGAACTCGACTGCGAGTGCCTGATAGGCCTCCGCACCGCGGGAGGTGCGGTCATAGGCCGTGATGGGCTTTCCGTGGCTGGGCGCCTCAGAGAGCCGGACGTTCCGGGGGATCACTGTGGCGTAGACCTTGCCGGGGAAGTAGTGCTTGACCTCTTCCGCCACCTGCATGGCCAGATTGGTGCGCCCGTCGAACATGGTCAGCAGAACGCCTTCCAGCGCCAGCTTCGGATTCAGAGAGCGCCGCACGATGCGAACCGTGTTCATCAGGTCGCTGAGTCCTTCCAGAGCGAAATACTCGCCCTGAACCGGAACCAAAATGCTGTCAGCAGCACAGAGGGCGTTCAGCGTCAAAAGCTCCAAAGACGGCGGGCAGTCAATGAAAATGAAGTCATATTCCGCCGCCAGCTGGTCCAGCGCGTCCTTCAGAAGAAATTCGCGGCGGTCCATGCCGATGAGCTCAATGCCGGCGCCGGCCAGTGCCTTGTTGGAGGGGAGTACGTCTCCGTATCGGGTGTGCACCACCGCGTCTGCGGCGGGCACATCGGAGACCAGCACCTCGTAAATGCCTTTGGAAACGGTTTTGTCCACGCCCATGCCGGAAGTGGAATTGGCCTGTGGGTCAAAGTCGCAAAGCAAGACGCGCTTGCCCTGCTCCGCCAGTGCTGCCGCCAGATTGACACAGGTGGTGGTTTTGCCCACGCCGCCTTTTTGGTTTACGATGGAAATGATTTTTGCCACAGGCCACCTGCTTTCCGGGCCACAGCCCTGTTTGATGCACGGCATAAGTGCCGTGGAGCATTGCGGTGCAATGACTCAGTAAATAGTATTATAACAAGGAGCCTGCGGTGTTTCAAGGCGTTCCTGTAAAAAAATGCGGTTTTGCAGCATTTTTTATAAAAACAATTTTTAGAAAACTCAGATTCTACTGGTTTCACGTGAAACATTTTGTTGGCGGCGGCTGTAAAGGAAACTCCGCTGACAAAAGTCAGCGGAGTTGTTTCACGTGAAACATGAAGCGGAAGCGAGAGCGCTTCACGGCAGATCGGTTTGCAGCAGCAATCCGCTGCGGGGCGGCAATGTCAAGGGAATTGCATTGTCAGTTGGGATGAAGCGCTGACTGGTAAGCAGATCCCGGGCAGGCGGAGCAGACCAGGGCAGCGATAAGGCCTGAGACACATCAGCGGCATTGACCACGGTGGTCAGAAGCTGACCATCCAGCTCCCGTGCAAAGATCAACAGGGGACCGGAGGTCCAGATCCAATGCAGAACGCCAGCTTGCAATGCCGGAAAGGAGCGCCGGAACCGGGCCAGTTCCGCAAAGTGCGCTTTGAGATCAGTACCTTCCTGTGCCCAAGGATAGCCGGCCCGGTTAAAGGGATCTTCCCAACCCTCCATAGCGGCTTCATCTCCGTAATAGACGGTGGGCGCGCCGGGGAAGGTAAAGAGGATCAGTGCTGCCAGCCGCAGCCGCTCCAGGCCAATCTGGCGCTGGGCGGGGGAGAGGCAGTACGCTGCCCGGTCTGCCTTGCTGTCCGGTACGTTGTCTGCGCCTAAAACGGTAAGGATGCGAGGGGTATCGTGGGTGCCAAGGAAGTTCATCAGGGAGAGGAATGCCTCCGGCGGGTAGTTTTCCCGGAGGGCTTCCAGTGTTTCCCGGAAATCGTCGGCATCCCCGCCTCGCAGGTAGGCGATGAGCGCCGTGCGGAAGGGGTAGTTCATCACGCCGTGCAGCTCGTGGCCAAGCAGATAGCGCCGCCGCTGGGAGTAGGCCACCTTGGTGGTGGCGTCCTCCCAGACCTCGCCCAAAAGGAAGCTGTCCGGGGCGGTTTCCTCCATAGCGGTACGAATTTCGGCAATAAAGTCATCCGGCAGCTCATCGGCTACGTCCAGCCGCCAGCCGGAGGCCCCGGCCCGGAGCCAGTGGCGCACCACGGAGTCCTGTCCCCGGATGATGAAGTCCCGGTAGTCCGGCTCGTTCTCCTGAACAGCAGGCAGCGTCATGATCCCCCACCAGGCGTCATAATCCGTAGGCCAGGGATGGAAGGAAAACCAGTTGAAATAAGGGGAATCGGTGCTTTGGGCCGCGCCTACGCCGGGATAGAAGCCGTCGGCGTTGAAGTAGCGGCTTTGAGAGCCGGTGTGGTTGAATACACCGTCTAAAATCACCCGGATGCCACGCTGTTTTGCTTCCCGGCAAAGGCGGCGGAAATCCTCCTCGGTGCCCAGCATGGGGTCGATGCGAAGGTAGTCGGCTGTGTTGTAGCGGTGGTTGGAGGCGGATTCAAAAATAGGATTCAGGTACAGCACGGTGACGCCCAGAGCGGCCAGATCATCCAGCTTGGCGGTGATGCCATTGAGAGAGCCGCCGAAAAAGTCCCGGTTTCGTACCTCGCCGTCCGGGTCCGGTGCCCAAACGGGCTGGTCGTTCCAATTCTCATGGACCCAACGGTTTCCCACCAGACCGGTGGGGTCCGGGAGGGAAAGACGGCAGAAGCGGTCCGGGAAGATCTGATAGACCACACCGCCGCCAAACCACAGAGGGGTGGCCGTTTTCTCGTAGACGGTGAGCTGCCAGCTTTGGATCTCCCCGGTCTCCTGCCAGCCGGATTGATCCAACAAGGCCGTGGAGCCATCAGAGCGGATCAGGCGGAAATGATACCAGAGCAGCTCCGGCTCTGTGGGGGCGGTGAGGATGCCGGTGAAGCGGGTACGCTCACCGTCCACAGCCTCCGGCAGCAGCTCTATCCGGATCTCTTCACCGGAAAATTCCCGCCGCGCCACCAGGACACAGCGGGAATAGCCATCCCGGGTGAGGGGACGGACATGAAACACAACATCGCTGCCGCAGGGGACGGCACCGTAGGGCTTTTTGCAGAACTCACTGCGGGAGTCGAACACAAAGGGATCACGCATGGGAGAGACCTCCGAATCAAGGAATCAGTTGATTTTCCGGGAGAATGGACGCAGTGTCCTCCCGGTCAAAGTAAGCGTTGATAATGTCCACAGCGGTGGTGGCCAGAACCGCGCCGGCGTCAGCCTTTTCCAATACCAAAGCTACGGCGATCTCCGGCTCGTCATAGGGTGCGAAGGCTACGAACACGCCGTTTTTCATGGAGCCGCCGATCTGGGCGGTACCGGTTTTCGCACCGGCGGAGACCACGCAGTTCTGGAAGGGACCGGCCACGGAGCCGCCGTTGGTGGTGTAGCCCAGCATACCTTTTTTCACAGCTTGCAGGGTGGAATCGCTGATGTTCAGGGCGTTGAGGGGTTCTGTGTCGCCGGTGGCGATGATCTCAGAGTTATCGTAGGACTTGACGTTTTTCAACAAATGGGCGGGGTAATGCTTGCCACCAGAGACAAGAGTAGCAATGTAGTTGGCAAGCTGCAACGGGGTATATTCCTGATTGGCCTGGCCGAAAGCTGCCCACGGGGCCTGATCCTGGCCGCTTTCGTTGACGGCCTGTCGGCCTGTGCTTTCACCGACCTCAATGCCGGTGGGCTCGCCGAGGCCCAGAGCGGAATAGTATTCGTTCAGTGTGTCCAGTCCCATGCGGTAGCCCATTTCCATAAAATAGGTGTTGCAGGAATTGGTGATGGCGCTGGTGACATTCATTTTGCCGTGTCCGCTGCGCTTCCAGCAATTCGTTTGATTTTCCCAAGTGGCACTGGGATACATCCAGTAGCCGGGGTCGAAAACCGTTTCCGATACGGTGGTGACACCGGATTCCAGCGCCGCCACAGCGGTAGCGGGCTTCAAGGTAGAGCCGGGGGCGTAGGTGCTGTTGGTGGCGCGGTTGGTCAGGGGCTTGGCGGGATCGTCCCGCAGCTCCGCAAAGTCCTTTCGCCAGGTGGAGAGGTCATAGGAAGGGCAGGAGGCCAGTGCCAGAATTTCGCCGGTGCCGACCTTGATCACAGCGGCGGCGGCACCCCGGCTGTCCAGATGGTCTTTCTGGTTTAACTGGGCTACCTTGACGGCCAAAGTATCCTCCACCGCCTGCTGGAGCTTGAGATCCACTGTCAGCTCCACGGTATAGCCGGAGCGGGGCTCTACACTATAATATTCACCGGTGATCTTTCCGTCGCTGTTGACGGAGATCATCCGCTTGCCGTCCGTACCCCGGAGGTAGTCCTCAAAGGCGGCTTCTGCACCAGAGAGGCCGATGGTGTCATCCATTAGATAGCCCCGATCTTCCCATTCATCGGTATAGTCGGGGATACGGCCCACGGTGCCTAAAATATGGGTGGCGTAGGTGGTGGCGTACTGCCGGGCGGAGGAGCGGATGATCTTGGCCCCCTGAAACTGGCCGTCGCTGATGAGGGAGCAGAAGGCTACATCCACGTTCTGCGCCAGAACGTAGGCGTTGTTGTTGGCACCCAGCTTCCGCAGCTTCAATTCGTACCGGACACCCAAGATCAAGCGGGCGTTGCTGTCGGAATAATCGTCGGAGAGCTTCATATCCTCCCGCATCCAGTCGAAGAGCTTGGCGGGTGTGACGCCGGCGTTCAGCAGGAGGGAATTGGTCAGCGCGGCGCTGTTGGTCTGCTTCAAAAGCTCTGTGTCCTTGGCGGTGGCCGGGTCCAGAGCAGTTTCACCCTCCCTGGGGGCCTTCAGCAGCTCCGGGTGCTGGCGGACATAGACGGCCAGCAGCTCCCGGGTGGGCTTCAGGTCCCGGAGGTAGGAGAAAAAGCGGCTTTTCTGAGTGTCGGTAAGGGTATCCACGGTGAAATGGGCCGCGCCGTCCAGAGAGAGGGGGAGGTTATCCTCCCAAGCGACCCCCTGATCCCGGCAGAGAGTGACCAGACGGAGGATGGCGTCATTCTGGTTTTCACCGGGCTTCAAAAGAGAGGCGTCAAAGGTCAGGCTGTAAGTGGATTGGTTGGTCACAAGGGTCCGGCCGGAGCGGTCAGTGATGATGCCCCGGGAGGCCTCCACATTTTCCATGCGGGTGATGGTCTGGATGGATTTGGCCAGATATTCCTCGTGGTGAACAACCTGGGTATTGAAAAGGACCACCAGATAAATGGCCAACACTGCCAGCGCCATGGCAGCCATGACGCGGAATCTGGTGAGTTGGGAGGGGCGTTGGTTCATGATTACCTCCGTGGAAAGTCCTTAATCGTCAACATGAACGCGGAGATAGACCCGGCGGAACAGCCAGGTCATAGGCAGGCTCCACAGCAGGGAGGCGCACAGCTCCCGCAGGGTCACGGACATGGCCGCACCCCATGCGGGATGGCCCTGAGCCCAAAGGACGATGCAGTGGAAGATGCCTGTCAGCAGATAGGCGGGCAGGGCCGCGGCGGCAGAGCAGAGATACCCGGCTGGGATCAGACTCTGGGACAGCAGTCCGGCGGCGAGGCCTACAAGGGGGAGGATCAGAGTATAAAAGCAGGGAATGGGGGAAGGGAGCAGCAGGTCGCAGAAAACGCCACAGGCAAGGGCGTAGACCGTGCCGGCGGCGGGGCCCTCAAAGGTGGCGGGGAGGGCGGCAATCAGGGGATAGAGAAAGGGAATGACGCCCCAGACGGTCACACGCTGGAGAAAAGTGGCCTGAACAACGGCCCAGACCAGCCCGGCCAAAGTGTACAGAGTCCATTTAAAAATCGTGGCGCTGCGGGCCAGCAAGGGGAATCCCTCCCTTCTGTAATGGTGAATGAACGGTAAGCGGTCAGCTTACGATCTCAAAGGATTTGATGATGCACACCTCCGTGAGACCGTTCAGGTCCGCAGCGGGGGTGAGGATGGCGTAGTTGGAGGTGTCGGAATCGTCAGCCCGAAGCTCGGAGACAGAGCCGATGACCAGATCCGGGGGCAGATAGCCGCCCAGACCGGAGGTAACTACCAGGTCGCCCTCCAACAGCTGGCAGGAGGCGGGGAGGGAGTCCAGCTTCAGCTTACCGTCGTCCATCAGGGCGAAATCGCCGCCGGCAATGCCGATGTCCTTGGTGCGGTAGACACGGGCGCCTAAGGAGGTGTCGGTGTCGATCACGGTCAAAACCGTGGACCAGTCGTGGCCCGCTTTGCTGATGCGGCCCACCAGGTTGCCGTTTCCGTCGATAACGCAGTCACCGATCTCCACGCCGTGGGCCGTGCCCTTGTTCAGCGTCAGGGAGGCGGTCCAGTTGGTGACACCCCGCTCCGTGACGGTGGCGGTCTCGAAGTCGCTGAGGTCCCGGCGCTGCTGACGCAGGTCCAGCAGGTCCCGGAGAAATACATTTTCCTGACTGGCGGCCTCGCCCTGACGGACGGTGGCCTCCATTTCCGCGATCTGCTTTTTCAGGGCCTCATTTTCCGCTTTCAGGGCGGTGACGTCCTCATAGTAATTCTGCTTGTCGGTGAACCAGCCGGATACGGAGGTGCAGACTGCCCGAAAAGGACTGGTAATGGTGTTGGCCAGATCCACCAGCGGGGAGGCGTTGGTGCTGAAATAGGACAGCAGAGCCAGCGCCACGGCGATCACCGCCCCGGCGAAGAGGATCCATAATCCGTGATTCTTCAGAAAATCCTTCAAGGAAGTTCTCCTTCTAAAAAGTTAAAACGCAATCGATTACAATAACTTAATGCCAAACTGAGCCAGCATCCGGCTCAGACGCAGGACAGGCAGGCCCATGACGTTGAAGAAGTCGCCCTCCAGACGCTCTACCAGCAACGCGCCCTTGCCCTGAACACCGTAGGACCCGGCTTTGTCCATAGGCTCGCCGGTGGCAATGTAGGCCCGCAGCTCGGATTCCTCAGCGGGGCGGAAGATAACGCCGGTGGCTTCGCTTTCCGTGAGTACACGGTCTCCCTGACGGACGGTGACGCCGGTGCAGACAGTGTGGCGGCGGCCCTGCAGCGCGGTGAGCATCCGCAGCGCGTCGGCCTCATCCTGAGGCTTGCCCAGACGCTGGTCATCCAGAAACACCATGGTGTCGGCGGTGATGACGATCTCCTCCGGGGTGCAGAGCTTGGCGGCAGCATCCGCCTTTTCCCGGGAGATGTATTCCACGATCTGCGCCGGGGTGAGACCCGTCGGGTAGTGCTCGTCCGTCTGGGGCACCCGGATGTCAAAATCCGTGATGCCGATGCGGTTCAATAATTCCTGCCGCCGGGGAGACCCGGAGGCCAAAACGATTCGAGACATGGCGGCCCTCCTTACTTGCCGGTGGAGCCGAAGCCGCCCCGGTCGGGACCGGTGAGGTGCTCCACACGGGTAAAGGCGAGAGGGGGCTGGTTCTTCATAATGCGGAACTGGGAAATGCGGGTGTTCTTGTCGATGTGGACATCCCGTGTGGCGTACATGGGAACGCGCCACTGGTCATTGTCTCCCCGGTAGGTGTAGTCCACCACACCCATGGAGTTGGCTTGCAGCAGACCGTAGTTCTTAAAGGTGGAGCTGCGGGGCACCACATGGGCCTCGTAACCCTCCGGCAGTTCGATGGCGACACCCAAGGGGATCAGGCGGAATTCTCCGGCCTTCATATCCACATCCTCGGCGGCGTGGAGGTCGATCCAGTCGGATTTGCCTGCCACATAGCACAGCTCGTCGATGCCGTCCACAAAATATTTTACCTTGATTTCTTCCATGTAAAACTCCAAAATCAAAAACAAATAGTATTATAAAGTATATATTATACAAATAGAACTGAAAACTTGCTGAAAAAGCGGGAAATTTCCGGTGAGACTCTGCCGCTGGGTCAATCCACGCCGCGATAATAAAGCCCTCGTGTGAAGGGGCCGGAGGCGGGGGCACCGGTCTGGTAGGCCTGGAAAATGTCCGCACATTCCGCAGGTGCTTCCGTGGTGAACCGCAGGCGGGCATAGGTCAGGCCACAGTGCTTCCACTCGGGCTTGTCCGCCAGCCACACCGGCGCACTGTTCTGGATCTCCGTCCGGTGGCCGTAGGCCGGGAGCAGCGGGAACTTTGCCCCGGTGCGGTCCTGAAGATCGTTTGGCTTGCGGCAGGGGGCCTGCTGGGGGACGGCGTCACCCGCTTCGGACAGGTGACAGCCGGTTTCATTCTGCACCAGACAGTTTTCCGTGATCATCAGGGGCAGTCGGCCGTAGACGATGGCCTCTGCCGGGATCAGCTTTTGGATGTCCCGCATCTGTGGGAACCGCAGCTCGAAGGACAGGCAGGCGGAGGAGAGCTCCTTGCGCCGGAGATAGTCCAGAGAGCGGCTGTTGAACACGTTGAGGCCGAAGTCGCCGCGGATAGTCAGTCCGGCGTCCCGCAAAAGGGGCAGATGGCCGATGTTCCCCGCCAGAGCGGAGGTGACGCCCAGCTTTTTGGCGTGAGCCAGCCACGTCCGGAGCTGGGGTTCATTTCGGCCCCGCCAGACACGGGGAAGAATGGCGCACCACTCCCCGGCAAAGTCCGGCAGCGCGTCCCGCTCCGCCAGCAGCTCCAAGGGGAGGTCGATGTGGGCGGGGGACAGGGGCAGCAGCGCTTCCGCCTGCGCCCAGGTTGTGACGGAAACGGTCAGGGCCGGGGTATCGGCGGTGCAGTCCAGATCCGGCAAGGGGGAGAAATCCTGTTCCCGGCGGACCGGGACCGCACAACGGGCGTTCTCCAAGGCGGCCAGAGCATCCCGGCGCAGGGCGTTTACCGCCCCGGCGGAGAGAAACAGGCCGTCTGCTACATCGGCGGAGCCATCCGTGCAGCGGAAGGCGGTGCCGCCTGTCTTTTGCAGACGGAATTCCAGATCGGAAGCCGTCAGTGCCTTGTTCTGGGCTTGCTCCGGGATGGGGCCTTCGGCGGCGGCCACATGGCCGTCATCGTCCCAAACTGTCAGGGAAACCGGCTGTCCGGCCTGACAGGAGCAGGAGAAATGGATGGGAACGGTGCGGGCGTCATCCTTTTCGTATTTGGCTCGGGCGGCGGCAAACAATTCCTTCGGCTCCGGGGTGTTTTCAGGGCGGGTGCCGAACATGGCGGGACCGTGACGGCCCTGCCAGTAGTCCGCTGTAAAGCCGGAGCGGGAGAAGGCCAGCTCCAGATCCTTTTTTTCGGCGGCGGTGGGCTTGCGGCCCTCCCGGATCAGACGGGCGTAAATGTCCGTGATGACCGCCACATATTCAGGGCGCTTCATGCGGCCTTCCAGTTTCAGGCAGCTGACATCCATTCGCTCCATGTCGCAAATGCGGTCAGCAAGGCAGTTGTCCTTCAGACTGAGTGGGTAGGTGTTTTTGGCGGGGCCGTTGAAGCCGTAGGGCAGGCGGCAGGGCTGGGCGCAGGTGCCCCGGTTGCCGCTGCGTCCGCCAATGAGGGCGCTCATTTCGCACTGGCCGGAGTAGCACATGCAGAGAGCACCATGGCCGAAGATCTCGATCTCGGCGGGGCAGGCCTTGCAGATGGCGGCGGTGTCCTCCCGGGAGCACTCCCGGGCAATGACCACCCGCTCGCAGCCGTCCCCATAGACCTCGTTGGCACCGCCGGCGGTAAAGACGCTCATCTGAGTGCTGGCGTGAAGGGGGAGGTCCGGCAAGGCCTCCCGCAGCAGGGCAAACAGGCCCCAGTCCTGCACCAGCACGGAGTCCACCCCGAGACGGCAGGCCGTCCGGGCGGCATCTAAGGCCAGAGGCAGCTCCCGGTCCGTCAGCAGGGTGTTCAGGGTCAGAAAGACCCGGATGCCCCGGAGATGGCAGTACCGGATGGCATCGGCAAATTCTTCGTCAGAAAAGTTTTTGGCGCTCCGGCGGGCGTTGAAATTCCCCCAACCCAGATAGACGGCGCCGCAGCCGCTCTGGACGGCGGCCCGGAGGGCTTCCGGAGACCCGGCGGGGGAGAGCAGTTCCAGAGCCATTACTTGCGGTTGTCCAGACGCTGCTGAAGACGAAAAATCTCCCGTTTCAGCTCGCTGACCTCGGCCTGAGCCTTGGAAGCCTCGTCCAGATAGCCTTTGATCTGGCTCCGAAGCTGCTCGGCGGCAGCCTGAGATTTGAACAGCTCATCCGTCAGGTTGACGGCAGTGAGCACGGCGGCGTCGGTGCGGCCCACCTTGGCATCGTTCATGACCTCGGTCATTTTGTCGCTGACACAGCTTCCTACCTTCTGCATGTAGGCGGAGGTTTCGTCCGCTACCAAGGTGTATTCCTCTCCGCAGATGGTGATGACAACACGGTTTGCCATTTGCGCATCCTCCTTTTTTTGTACGTCCTGCGTTGGGACGCAATACACAATATTACAGCATCCAGTATAGCACAAAGGCCGCAGGTGTTCCACAAAAATCGTGGGAAATCGAAAAAGTTTACAACTCGCTGACGGCCCTCTTGCCGTAGGGGAAGATTTCGTGTAGAATAAGGGCTGAATGAAAAGGAAAGAGGCTGTCGATAAAGTAGTAAATTTTCCGCGACGGTAAGGTAGGGCAGCCGTTAGCGGCTTTGCCGCTTTACGGATGCTGCATACCCCTTGCGGGTAAAGGGTGTGCGCGGGACTGCGCCCGCAGGCGCGTTTCGGAGCGCAACCGCCGCAAGGCGGCTCTTGGCGCGGAGATAACCCA
>ENA-UOOA01005868-UOOA01005868.1-human-gut-metagenome-genome-assembly--contig:-P61old-NODE-5868-length-12347-cov-4.178734_pt1 | contig 12347 bp, 9 predicted proteins | sample MGYA00242467_ERZ724014 | MGnify/ENA metagenome assembly ERZ724014
CCTTTGAATAAATATCCGGATACTGTTTGAAAAAATAATTACGGATCTCCGGTTTTAAGAAGTCCATATTGGCATCGAAATAGTCTTCCACCGTTGCAATATTCTTCCAGTAATCTTTGATCTTATATCCGAAGATCCGTTTCTGATTTTTGTAACGGATCAGAATATCCTTTACAAAATCATAACGGTCTTCCATTGCACAGCGCTCGATCATATCAATCAGGAGACGTCTGCGGATAACATAAATACCACAGGAAATGGTATTGGAGCGTGCCTCAATCGGCTTCTCTTCAAACTCTTCGATCCGGCTTTCCTCGTTCATCTTGATGGTACCGAACCGCTCTACGTTTACATTTGCCGGCATGTCCTTGCAGACAACGGTCACATCCGCTTTTTTGGAAATATGATATTCCAGGACTTTGTTGTAGTCCATCTTGTATACACAATCGCCGGAGGTAATAACTACATAGGGCTCATGGCTGTTTTTTAAGAAGGAGAGGTTCTGATAAATGGCATCTGCCGTGCCTCTATACCAGGAGCTGTTCTCCGCGGTTACCGCAGGAGTAAACAGAAACAATCCACCCTGTTTTCTTCCGAAATCCCACCATTTGGAGGAGCTTAAATGTGCATTTAAGCTTCTGGCGTTATACTGGGTCAGCACGCCGACTCTCTGGATATGAGAGTTCGTCATGTTGCTCAGCGCAAAATCAATACTTCTGTAGCTGCCTGCCACCGGCATCGCGCCGATCGCGCGCTTCTGGGACAGTTCTCTCATCTTGCGGTTATTGCCGCCTGCTAAAATGATACCGATTGCTCTCACTGTTTGTCACCTGCCTTAATCAATGTTTTGCCGCTTGCCAGATATCCATCCGGATAATCGTCTGCTGTCGTAATGCCGAATACAACGGAATTCTTGCCTACAGATACATTGGCAGGCACAACGCTCTTCTCACCAACAGTGACAATACCGTCGCAGTAAATATGCGGTGCAGTATCGTTCGGTGCTTCCTCCCCGACGCCCAGTCTGACGTGATCACCGATCTTCGTGTTTTCCGCTACGATTGCCTTGCTAAGCTCACAGCTCGCCCCAATCTCTGTATTGTTCATGATAATGGAGTCACGCACAACCGTATCTTTACCGATCGTAACACCGCAGCCGATTACAGAGTTATAAACCTGTCCGTAAATCTCAGAGCCTTCTCCGACGATACTGCGTTCGATTACACCGCCCTTTGCAACGTACTGAGGAGGCAGGATCTCGCTCTTTGTATAAATCTTCCAGTATTCTTCATAAAGATTAAACTCCGGAACAACATCGATCAGCTCCATATTCGCTTCCCAGTAGGAGGTCAGGGTTCCGACATCTTTCCAGTAACCGTTAAATTCATATGCATACATCGGTGCGCCGTTTTTATGACAATAAGGGATGACATGCTTGCCAAAATCCAGGTTTGGCTGATCTGCATTATCGATCAGTGCCTGCTTCAGCGTTTTCCAGTTAAATATGTAAATACCCATGGATGCAAGGTTACTGCGCGGGTTGGCAGGCTTCTCCTCAAAATCCACGATCCGCTTGTTCTCATCGGTGATCATGATACCGAAGCGCTTGGCTTCTTCCATCGGAACCGGCATAACGGCGATCGTACACTCTGAACCGTTCTGCTTGTGGAAATCCAGCATCACTTCATAATCCATCTTATAAATATGGTCGCCGGAAAGAATCAGCACATATTCCGGGTTAAAGCCCTCCATATATTCGATATTCTGATAGATCGCGTTTGCTGTACCGGTGTACCATTCGCTGTTTTCATTTTTTTCATAAGGAGGCAGAACAGTAACACCCCCGATATTCCTGTCCAGATCCCACGGAATACCGATCCCAATATGCGTATTCAGCCGCAGAGGCTGATACTGTGTCAATACACCGACTGTATCAACACTGGAATTGATACAGTTGCTTAATGGGAAATCAATGATCCGATATTTTCCGCCAAATGAAACTGCAGGCTTGGCTACCTTTGCAGTCAGCACGCCCAGTCGGCTTCCCTGCCCGCCTGCCAGTAACATGGCAATCATTTCCTTCTTAATCATGTCCTCACCTCGTTGTTTCTATCAACTTTCCCACGGCTGTCGCCGGGCTTAAGAAAAGTATATCACACGCATCTGTAAAAGTGAATAATAATTTTACATTTGCACGCCCTTTTCGACCTTTTTTCTTGTGAAATATAGACACAAATCAAATTAGTAGGTTTATGTTTTTATTCAAAATATTCAATTTTCTCAAGCTATCGCTCCCATTTCCTTCTTTAATTATTCACAAAATGTCCTTTTTCGTCTTTTCCGGCATGTTTTGTCAACCGATAACACATTGTTATTTTGTCGAAGAAAAAAAGTGCTGCAGACAGCGTCGAAGTTTCTATTTGTTTTTTCAGAGAGTTTGCGCTACAATTGACCCAGTACAGTATTCCAATTCAGAAATGGAGATTCTTTATGTATCAGGTAGATTTTAACCATCCAATTCACGTTTATTTTATCGGCATCGGCGGCATCAGCATGTCCGGCCTCGCCGAAATTCTTTTATCCGAGGGCTTTACCGTATCCGGCTCCGACTGGAACCGCTCTGCCCTGACCGAGCACCTCGAAAAAAGCGGCGCACACGTCAACTATGGCAAGCCCCAGAAAGCGGAAAACATCACAGACGACATCGACCTCGTCGTATACACCGCCGCAGTACATGCAGACAATCAGGAATTTTCCCGTGCCAAAGAGCTGCAGCTTCCCATGCTGTCCAGAGCGGAATTTCTCGGACAGCTGATGAAAAACTACGACACGCCGATCGCTGTCAGCGGCACCCATGGCAAAACGACCACCACTTCCATGATTTCCGAGATTCTGCTGCAGGCAAATACCGACCCGACCCTTTCTATCGGCGGCATTTTGAAATCCATCCACGGCAATATCCGCGTCGGCCACTCCGGTCTGTTCGTCGCAGAGGCATGCGAATATACCAACAGCTTTTTAAGCTTTTTCCCGAAAATCGGCATCATCTTGAATATCGAAGAAGACCATTTGGACTTCTTTAAAGACCTGGCAGATATCCGTGCTTCGTTCCGCAAATTTGCACAGCTTCTGCCTGCGGACGGCACGCTGTTTATCAACGGCGACATCGAAAACTGGCAGGAGATCACAGAGGGTCTGGCATGCCGCGTCGTTACGTTCGGCACAACCTCTGCTTCCGACTATTATCCCTCCGATATTTCCTATAATAAAACAGCAGACGCAACCTTTACCGTGCACAGCCTAAACGGTCAGACCAGACAGCTTACGCTCGGCGTTCCCGGGGAACACAATATCTCCAACGCCCTCGCTGCAGTCGCCCTGTCCGATCTGCTCGGCATCGATTACCGGGATACCGCGGCAGCGCTGCTGAACTTCCGCGGGACTGACCGCAGATTCGAATATAAAGGAACGATAAACGGTGTAACAATTGTAGACGATTACGCACACCACCCGACCGAAATCGCCGCTACTCTGCACGCTGCGCTCAATTATCCGCACAAGACGCTCTGGTGCATTTTCCAGCCTCACACCTACACCAGAACGAAAGCGTTTTTACCTCAGTTTGCAAAGTCCCTCGCGCTGGCAGATAAGGTCATCCTCGCAGACATCTACGCCGCCCGTGAAACCGACACCCTCGGCATCAGCTCTGCCGATCTGCAGGCTCTGGTACAGAAAGAGGGTAAAGAATGTTTTTATTTCCATACATTCGAGGAAATTGAAGACTTCGTTTTAAAAAATTGTATCAACGGGGACCTGTTGATAACTATGGGAGCCGGAGATGTTGTAAATATCGGCGAAAACCTGCTTTCCAGATAACTTATCCACATTATCCACAGCCAGAACGTGGAAAACTTTCCTCTCTGGCTGTGGATATTTTTTTTCAAAAAAAGATGATATTTCTGCGCCTTTGACAATCTTTTACACATTTTCCACATTATCCACATCCACGAAAACCCCAGTGTTTATCAGCCCTGAGCCGGAAACTTCCTGTTTCCTTTTTAAAATGTCTGTGTTAAAATGGGGCTTGCCAAAAGGAATTGAAAAGTTTTCCACAGTCTGCAGGACGCAGACAAACTGCAGCAATTTTTACAAAGAACCGGGAATACTAGTATGAGTGAGATTTTTTTGTGCGGCGGAGCAGCGGATGCTACCGTCCTTTCCAACGTTTTTATCGATGAATATTTAAAAGATGCCAACGATGCACAGTTAAAGGTGTATCTTTTTCTCGTGCGCCGTCTGCAGGCAGGCGATCCTGTCAGCATTTCGGACATGGCAGACCGCTTTAATCATACGGAAAAGGACATTCTGCGCGCCCTCTGCTACTGGGAAAAGTGCGGCGTCCTGACGCTTAAGCTTTCGCCCGACCGCACAACCCTGCAGCAGATCCGTCTGCTCCCCCTTTCCAAGAGGAAGAGACAGGACGCAGGACAAGCTGATTTTTCTACGGAGCAGACCACCGGACATATTTCACGCGACGTCGGACGGCTTGCGGACACGACTCGCAGCTCTGATACCGGACGCTTTGGCGACGCAATCCGCAGTTCTGAACAAGGTGCTGACGCAGCCCTGCCTGGAGCAGCCGCGTGCGATACGTCCAACACTGCGGCTGCTCCCTCCGGACGCACGGCCGCACCGCAGATCCGCAGCGTTACGATGCTTTCCCACCAGTCCCTTGAACCTGCCGATCCCTATGCCAAGCCTGCATACAGTCTGGACGAGCTCAAATCCTTCCAGCAGCAGGAGAACACCGCGCAGCTGATTTTCATCGCAGAGCAGTATCTCGGACGCACATTAAGCCCCGCCGATATGAAGTCGATCCTCTTTTTCACGGATAAGCTCCATTTCTCCGATGACCTGATCGACTATCTGCTGCAATACTGCGTCGAGCGCGGCAAAAAGGATTTCCGCTACATTGAAAAGGTCGCGATCGCCTGGGCGGAAGCCGGAATCACGACACCTGCCCAGGCAGAAGGTCATATTTCCCGTTATGACAAGAACGTCTATTCCATTATGAACGCACTCGGCAAGACCAATACCCCCGCACGCAATGAGCTCGCCTATATCCGCCGCTGGACAGAGGAATTTTGCTTTGAGCTCGACGTTATTTTAGAAGCCTGCGGACGCACCGTCCTGGCTACCGACAGACACCGCTTCGCCTATGCAGACAGCATCCTCGCTGCCTGGTACAAGGCAGGCGTCCACCATGTCGCAGACATCGCCAGACTCGACAGCTCCTATCAGAAAGAGCGTGCATCTCGCCCGGCACGCAGCGGTTCTACAGCAGAATATAACAGTTTCATGCATTCCAGCTATGATTTCGATGCGCTTGAAGAGGCGCTTTTGAAGCAGTAAGGAGGTTTGATGTGGCACTGACTGTTTCCCAATACAATTCCATCCTGCGGCAATACGAAGAACATCAGACCCGCAACCGCCATCTGCACGATCAACGGCTGCATCACATTTATGAGACAGTCCCCGGCTATCAGGCCCTCGACGAAGCCGTTGCATCCACCTCTGTCGCACAGGGCAAAAGGATGCTCGCAGGGGATACAAATGCGCTTGCACAGCTCAAAGACCAGCTCAAAGACCTTGCACAGAAACGTGCCTCCCTTTTGCTGGAAAACGGCTACCCGACAGATTTTCTCGATCCGATCTACGACTGTCCTGATTGTCAGGACACCGGCTATGTGAACGGTCAGAAATGCCACTGCTTCCGTCAGGCAGAGATCGCGCTTCTTTACGAACAGTCCAACCTGAAACGAATGCTCGAAAAAGAAAACTTCGGCACGCTCTCCTATTCCTTTTTTCAGGGAGACGAACTGACTTCCTATCGCCAGGCTGTCGAAAAATGTAAAAATTTTTGCACAAATTTTAAAACGTCCTACCAAAACCTTTTCTTTTATGGTACAGTAGGTACGGGCAAGACATTCCTGACCAATTGCATTGCAAAGGAATGTATCGAGCAGGGCTGTTCTGTGCTTTATTTCAGCGCAGCATCCCTTTTCGACTTACTCGCCAGGAACACGTTTGACTATAGGGCACGGGAAGAGCTTTCCGCACTCTGTGCGGATCTCTACAGCTGCGATCTGCTCGTTATCGACGATCTCGGCACCGAAACTGCCACGGCAGTGACGCTCTCCCATTTCTTTACCTGTTTGAACGAACGTCTGCTCCGGCAGAAATCCGTTATCATTTCTACCAATCTTTCTCTGGAAGATTGCAGAAACCGTTATCAGGACCGAATTTTTTCCAGAATTGCCAGCAATTTTGAATTCTGTAAACTCACCGGCCCTGATATTCGTATGTGTAAAAAGGTATCCGCTGTCTCGGGTCCGGTCCGCTGACACAGATATCCAAAATATTAACTTTTACCTTCAGAAAGTGAGGAACTTCCATGATCGAACGTGAAGAAACCAGAAATCTCGAAACCATTCCGGTTGGCTCCCTGGGGATTATCCCGTTAAGGGGTTGCGAATCCCTTGCACAGAGAGTTGACCAGTATCTTGTAAGATGGCGCACCCAGCGCGAGAGCGAGCACAAAGACAGCCTTGCCTTTGCAGGCTACCAGCGTGACTCCTACATTTTAAAAAGCAAGGTGCCGCGTTTTGGTTCCGGCGAAGCCAAGGGCGTTATTCTGGAATCTGTCCGCGGTACGGATCTGTATCTGCTGGTTGACGTAACCAACTACAGCCAGACCTATTCCCTCTGCGGTCATGAAAACCATATGTCTCCTGACGATCATTATCAGGATCTGAAGCGTATCATCGCTGCTGTCGGCGGTAAAGCAAGAAGAATTACCGTTATCATGCCTTTCCTTTATGAAAGCCGCCAGCACAAGCGCACCGCACGGGAATCCTTGGACTGCGCACTCGCTCTGCAGGAGCTGGTAAAGATGGGCGTCGACAACATCATCACCTTTGATGCCCATGACCCGAGAGTCCAGAACTCCATCCCGTTAAACGGCTTCGAAACCGTTCAGGCTTCTTATCAGTTCATCAAAAACCTGCTGCGCACCGAGCCCGACCTGCAGATCGATTCCAACCACATGATGGTTATCAGCCCGGATGAAGGCGGTATGGGACGTGCAATTTACATTGCAAACGTACTCGGTCTGGATATGGGTATGTTCTATAAGAGAAGAGACTACACCAGAGTTGTTAACGGACGAAATCCGATCGTTGCTCACGAATTCCTGGGTACCAGCGTAGAAGGCAAGGATATGATCATCATCGATGACATGATTTCCTCCGGCGAAAGTGTACTCGAAGTTGCATCCGCATTAAAGCAGCGCGGTGCCCGTAAGATCTTCATCTGCACCACCTTCGGTCTGTTCACAAGCGGTATGGAGAAATTCGACAAGGCTTATGCATGCGGCAATATCAACCGTGTCCTGACCACCAACCTGATTTATCAGCCTGAAGAGCTGTTAAAGCGGGAGTGGTACGTCAACTGTGATATGAGCAAATACGTTGCTTATCTGATCGATACCTTGAACCATGATACTTCCATCAGCGATCTGCTCGATCCCAACGATAAGATCCAGGCTGCTGTCGCAAAGTATAAAAAAGGACTGGCTTTAGATAACGACGACTGAGCCAGATAAAAAATTGAGCTGAACAATATTGTTCAGCTCCTATTTTTTCTGTGCAAAATGTCTCTAAATGGAGGATTTATGAAAATCGTAGTAATTGACGGTCAGGGCGGCAGAATCGGCAGTCTTGTGACTGCCCGCCTCTGTAAAGAGCAACTGCCCAACTGTGAACTGTATGCCATTGGCACCAACGCAACCGCAACCGCTGCCATGCTCAAAGCCGGGGCTGACTTCGGCGCAACCGGAGAAAATCCCGTGCTTGTTGCCTGCCGGGATGCGGATTTTATCATCGGTCCCCTCGGCATTTTGTCCGCAGACTCCCTACTTGGGGAAGTGACGCCCGCCATGGCGGTCGCCGTCGGACAGAGCCATGCCCAGAAGCTTTTGCTTCCGGTCAACCGCTGCAACAACCACATCATCGGAACCGCCGATCTGTCCGTATCCCAGCTGATCGACGAAACGATCAAGTTTCTGAAAAAGAGTCTTTAAAGCAACAATAGAATGCACGCTCTGCGAGCATTCTATTGTCATGAATAAAAGTTACAGTTCACTCGTGGTTTTTGCGAATGGTGCGAGTGAACTGTAACATTTTTTCTTTTATCCCACAATTCTCCGAATTGTCAGAATCGGCTTATAATTCGCATATCCATACTTAATTCCTGTTCTCGCTGTGCTGGCATGCACGATTCGTCCGCCGCCCAGATACAGCGCCACATGGCCTGCATAGCAGACGATGTCGCCTGCCTGAGCAGCTTCATAGGAAACCTCGCGTCCTGCACTTCTCATAGCAGCAGAGTTTCTCGGCAGGCCGTATCCGTATTGCCTGTACACTGCCCAGATAAATCCGGAGCAGTCCGCACCGTTTGTCAGGCTCGTTCCGCCCGCTACATACGGGTTTCCGACGAACTGACAGGCATACGCCGCAATGTCGTTTCCACTCGATCCGCTCGCAGGGGGAACGGTCTTTAAGCCGCCGCCCGAAGAACTGCCGGAGCTGCTGCCTGAGGAAGAGGAGCTGTCGGAGCTACTTGAGCGATTGGAGCTACTGTCAGAAGAGCCGGAATCGCTGCTCTTTGCACCTTTTTCTTTCGCCTCGGCTTCCGCCTTTGCTTTTTCTTCCGCCGCTTTTTTCGCAGCCTCCTCGGCTTTCCGACGCTCTTCCTCGGCCTTGATGATCGCGTTTTCTTCCTCATCCAGCCTTGCCAGCTCGGAATTCTGCTGTTTGATTAACGCTTTATATGCCGCAGCTTCCTGCCTTGCTTTCGCAATCTGCGCGTCGAAATCGTTCGCCTGGGACTTTTTCTCATCGATCATCTGCTGCATGGAAGCTTGTTCCTCTTCCAGCTCATATTTCTGCGTTTCCAGGTCGCTTTTTTTATCTTCCAAATCGTTCTTTTTCTGCGCAACCTCTTCTTTAATCAGGATGTAGCGGTTGAGCATCTGTTTATCGTACTCATACAGCTTCTCCACATAATTCGCCTGATTGAGCATGCCGCTCCAGTTGGAGGCGTTGCTCAGGATCTCGATATAGCTGGTATCGCCCTTTTCATACAGGTAACGGAGACGCTTCTTCATTGCAAGATACTGTGCATCCTCCTGCGCCTTCGCCGCATCATAGTCCTCCTGCGCCTTTACGATCTGCTTTTCGGTATCGCTGATCTGATCCTGCATCAGACTTACGCTGGCGATGACCTCTACCAGCTGGGAATCCAGCTCCTGTATTTCTTCCTCCAAAGCGTCCTGCTGCCCTTCCAGACTGCTGACCTTGCTCTGGCTCTGCTTATACTGACTCTGCGTGCCCTGCTGCTCGCTCTTTTTCTGTTCCCGTTCCTGCTGAATTTCTTCCCGTGTCTTTGCCTGCACATAGACAGGCTGTATTCCAATCGCTGCCGCAAGCATAACTGCTGCTATTTTTTTCCAGTGATGATTTCCCATCCGTATCTTCCTTTTTCTGTATTCTGGTACAGCGTTTCGTAAATAACTATACCAATCGCGTAGGATGTGGATTCGAGTGTGCAGGTATAAAAACGCAGGCGTAGCGGGCTACGCTGAGGCTTTTATACCTGTGCAATCGGATTCACAGGCAAGTGAGTGGTATAGTTATTTCGAAAACGATGTACTAGTTTCCACTTTATACAGTATACAACAAAAAAAGAGCAGGATAAACCCAAAAGTTCATCCCGCTCGACAATATTTTTATTCCAGTTCACTTGTGGTTTCTTGTAGGCAGATTCCATGCTCGCATGAGAATCTGTGTACAAGAAACCACGAAGAGAGCGCCATTTTATGAGCAAAAATGAGCTGCGAAGCAGCGGAAAGCATCGAAGATGCGCTTTTGCGAATGGCGCGGGTGAACTGTAACATTTTATTCCAGTTCACTGGAATTATAATTCGCAGTTCTTTACCGTTCTCGGGAAAGGAATGACGTCGCGAATGTTGCCCATACCGGTCAGATACATAACACAGCGCTCAAATCCAAGACCAAAGCCCGCATGGCTTGCGGAGCCGTATTTTCTCAGATCCAGATAGAAGCCGTAATCCTCTTTGTTCAGCCCAAGCTCGTCCATGCGCTGTTCCAGAAGCTCGAGGCTATCCTCTCTCTGGCTGCCGCCGATGATCTCGCCGATGCCGGGAACCAGACAGTCCATAGCGGCAACGGTCTTGCCATCCTCATTTAACTTCATATAGAATGCCTTGATTTCCTTCGGATAGTCTGTTACAAATACCGGACGCTTGAACACCTTCTCCGTCAGATAACGCTCGTGTTCGGTCTGCAGGTCGCAGCCCCAGTATACTTTATAATCGAATTCGTCGTTGTGCTCTTCCAAAATCTTGATCGCCTCGGTATAGGTCACATGTCCGAAATCGGAGTTCAATACATGATTCAGTCTTTCCAGAAGTCCCTTATCCACAAAGCTGTTGAAGAAGTTCATCTCTTCCGGAGCATGCTCCAGCACATAGCGGATAATGTATTTGAGCATGGACTCTGCCAGTACCATGTCGTCCTTTAAGTCCGCAAATGCGATTTCCGGCTCGATCATCCAAAACTCAGCCGCATGGCGGGTGGTATTGGAGTTTTCTGCGCGGAAGGTCGGTCCAAACGTATAAATATTCTTAAACGCCATCGCATAGGTTTCGCCGTTTAACTGTCCGCTTACGGTCAGGTTGGTAGGTTTGCAGAAGAAGTCCTGGGAATAATCCACAGTACCGTCTTCGTTTTTCGGAACGTTGTTCAAATCCAAAGTTGTAACCTGGAACATCTCGCCTGCGCCCTCGCAGTCGCTTCCGGTAATCAGAGGAGTGTGCACATAGACGAAATCTCTCTCCTGGAAGAACTGATGAATCGCATAAGCGATCAGGGAACGAACTCTGAACACTGCCTGGAACGTATTGGTTCTGGGACGCAGATGTGCAATGGTACGCAGATATTCAAAGCTGTGACGCTTCTTCTGCAGCGGGTAATCCGGTCCGCATGTGCCTTCCACTACAACCTCGTCCTGTTACAATGACAGCTGCTCCGACGCCGATTTTGGCAATATCGGCATAATTATCCAGCTTGTCTGCTGCGTATACAACCTGCAGCGGTTCAAAAAAGGTACCGTCATTTACAACCAGGAATCCAAAATTTTTAGAATCCCGGTTGCTTCTTACCCAGCCGCCTACTGTCACCTTCTGGCCGGCAAACTGTTCTTTTTCTCTGAATAACTGTCTTACACTTGTCAGTTCCATGCTCTCTCTCCTCACTCGCCTCGTGCGTCAGCTGTGCCCTGGCTTATTCTGCTTCGGTCGCTGTCTCTGTTGTTGTCTCGGTTTCAGTTTCTGTTGTCTCTTCGGTCGCTTCCTCTGTGGACGCCTCTGTTTCGGTTACGTTCGCATTCTCAATCAGATACTTGGTTACCTTTTCAGACATCAGATATTCTTTGTAGCCGCGCAGGTCGCCAATCGCTTCCTGATAAGCGTCTACGGAATCATAACCATATTCGGATGCGCTGCTTTCCAGATCTGCCTGCAGCTCTTCATCGGTTAAGGTCAGACCTTCTTTTTCTGCGATCGCCTGCATAACCATAATCTGCTCTGCTGCGCTTTGTGCAGATTTCTGAAGCTCGTCTTCATATTCATCCGCAGCCAGACCGTAGCTGTATGACATAAAGGTCTCCAGATCGATTCCATACATGCTTGCAGTAGCGGTCAGGTTCTTAACCAGACGGTCATAATAGCGGCTTACCATCTCTTCGGGAGTTTCCTTGAAGGTTGCATTTGCCGTTACCGCCTCCAGAACATTTCTTTCCAGCTCTGTTTCCTGCTGGCTCTTGGCAGAGCTCATCAGGTTATCATAAACGTACTGACGATATTCTGCTACTGTGCTTACGCCGTCAATATTGCGGGCTGCTACGAAAGCATCGTCCAGAACCGCGTCAGTTTCTTCATAAACATGATTTACCGTTACCGTGAATACAACGTCTGCACCGGCAAGGTCTGTATTGCTGTAATCCTCCGGGAAGGTAAGGTTTAAATCCTTTGTCTCATCCTTCTTCATGCCGATCACGCCGTCTTCAAAGCCGTCGATAAAGGTATTGGAGCCGATGGTCAGCTCGTAGCTGTCGGAAGAGCCGTTGTCAAACTCTACACCGTCCTTTTTGCCGACATATTTGATATCAACAACATCGCCATCCTTTACAGCACGGTCTACTTCTTC
>ENA-UOOA01005873-UOOA01005873.1-human-gut-metagenome-genome-assembly--contig:-P61old-NODE-5873-length-12328-cov-4.216410_pt1 | contig 12328 bp, 8 predicted proteins | sample MGYA00242467_ERZ724014 | MGnify/ENA metagenome assembly ERZ724014
TTTTGTCGACAGCCTCCGACCACCCGCGGTCGGAGGCTATTTTATATATACGCAATAACCCCAACTACCTGTGTTATTCTGTGTGTTTGTTTAAGCCTCGGCAAAGTCAATTCAGACTGAAGTAATCGATACCTAAGGGGAGGAATGTAGGCCCGTTTTTCGTAGATTCCGCACGAGCCGAAGACCACCTAAAGTGGTCTTCGAGCGAGTCCAGGACCTGACCGAGCGAAAATCGGGCCTACATTCCTCCCCGGCGGGACAGGGAGAGATATATGGAAGAAATGCCCAAGAACTACGATCCGTCGACCAACGAGCCGGCGATTCTGCAGAAGTGGCTCGACGGCGGCTACTATAAGCGCCGTGAGGGCGTGGGCGACTGCACCGTCACCATTCCGCCTCCCAACGTGACCGGCAAGCTCCACATGGGTCACGCCACCGACGACTCCATCCAGGACGCCATCATCCGTATGGCTCGCATGCGCGGCAAGTCCACGCGTTGGGTGCTCGGCACCGATCACGCCGGTATCGCCACGCAGACCAAGGTCGACAAGAAGCTCAAGAGCGAGGGCATCAGCCGCCTGGAGATCGGTCGCGACAAGTTTGTCGACGCCTGCTGGGATTGGACCCACGAGTACGGCGGTATCATCGTCGAGCAGATCAAGCGTATGGGCTGCTCTGTCGACTTCGATAACGAGCGCTTCACCATGGACGAGGACTACGCCCAGGCCGTGCGCAAGGTGTTCTGCGACTGGTACCACGACGGCCTGATCTATCGCGGCAAGCGCATCGTCAACTGGTGCCCCAACTGCACCACCGCCATCTCGGACGACGAGGCCGAGTACAAGGATGAGAAGGGCCACCTGTGGCACCTGCGCTACCCGCTGACCGAGCCGGTCAACGGCCAGGATTACATCGTCGTCGCCACCACGCGCCCCGAGACCATGCTCGGCGACACGGGCGTCGCCGTCTCCCCGAAGGACCCCGAGAAGGCCGCCTTCGTGGGCAAGACCGTCAAGCTCCCCATCGTCGACCGTGAGATCCCCATCTTTGAGGATTGGCACGTTGACGCCAACTTCGGTTCCGGCTTCGTTAAGGTCACCCCGGCCCACGACCTCAACGATTACGCCATGGGTCAGGCCCACGACCTGCCGCAGATCAATATCTTCGACGAGCACGCGGTGGTCGTCGAGGGCTACGGCGAGTTTACCGGCATGAACCGCGACGAGTGCCGCGAGGCCGTCATCAAGTGGTTTGAGGAGCACGACCTGCTCGATCACGTCGACGAACTCGATCACTCTGTCATGCACTGCTACCGTTGCGACTCCGCGCTGGAGCCGTGGCTGTCCGAGCAGTGGTTCGTGGCCGTCGACAAGCTCAAGGGGCCGGCGCTCGACGCCGTCAACTCCGGCAAGGTCACTTTCCACCCCGCGCGTTGGACGCAGACCTACACCACCTGGATGGAGAACCTCAAGGATTGGTGCATCAGCCGCCAGCTGTGGTGGGGCCACCGCATCCCCGTGTTCTACTGCGAGGACTGCGGCTGGGAGGACGCCCTTACCGAGGACACCGACGTGTGCCCCAAGTGCGGCGGCCATCACGTGCACCAGGACGAGAACGTGCTGGACACCTGGTTCAGCTCGCAGCTGTGGACCTTTGCCACGCAGGGCTGGCCGCAAAAGCCGGAGCTCCTCGAGGGCCATCACCCCACGACGGCGCTCGTCACCGCGCGCGACATCATCGCGCTGTGGGTCGCCCGCATGGTCATGAGCTCGCTGTACTTCCTGGACGAGGTGCCCTTTAAGGACGTCGTCATCTACCCGACGATCCTGGCCAAGGACGGCAGCCGCATGTCCAAGTCCAAGGGCAACGGCGTTGACCCCATGGACCTCATTGGTATGTACGGCGCCGACGCCATGCGCTATAACCTGCTCACGCTGTGCACCAACAACCAGGACGTCAAGTTCGACGCGAATATCGATAAGAAGACCAAGAAGCTTATCGACAGCCCGCGTACCGAGCAGGCTAAGTCGTTTGTGACCAAGATTTGGAACGCCAGCCGCTTCCTGCTTATGAACATGGAGGGCTACACGCCCGGCGAGCCCGTCGTGGAGACGCCGGCAGACGCCTGGATGTTCAGCCGCCTGGCCAAGGCCGTCAAGATGGTCACCGAGGGTATCGAGAACTACACGTTTGGCGACATGGCCCGCGGCGTGCAGCAGTTCTTCTGGAACGAGGTCTGCGACTGGTATGTCGAGGTCACCAAGGCCCGCCTGAAGGGCGAGGGCCGTCTGCAGGCGCAGCGCAACCTGATCTTTGTGCTCGATACCTCCATTCGCCTGATGCACCCGCTTATGCCGTTTGTCACCGAGGAGATTTGGGACAACATGCCGGCGAGCGTGCTCGACCTGGATGCCGAGGGCAACGCGGACCGCGCCGAGGCGCTCATGATCGCCAAGTGGCCCGAGCCCACTGACTATGCCAAGTATGTCGACGAGGACGCCGAGCGCGCGTTTGAGCTGTGCCGCGCCGTCGTATCTGCCGCCCGCGCCACGCGTTCGCGTTATCGCCTGAGCCCCAAGGCCGAGCTCGACGTGGTCGTGCGTGCCGGTGCCGAGGACATCGAGAAGCTCGAGAGCCTGCGTTCGACCATCGAGCCGCTGGCAAACACCGCTTCGCTGGTCATGGGTACCGACGTTGAGAAGCCGGCTGCGAGCATCGCCGTGGTCGATAGCGGCGTCGAGGTCTTTGTGGTGCTCGAGGGCAAGGTTGACCTTTCGGCCGAGAAGGCGCGCCTGGAGAAGGAGATTGCCGCTGCTCAGAAGGAGCTCGCCGGCTGCGAGAAGACGCTCGCCAACGAGGGTTTTGTGGCCAAGGCCGCGCCCGCGGTGGTCCAGAAGAAGAGGGACCGTGCGGCTGAGCTCAAGGAGATCCTGGCGGCACTGACTGCTCAGGTTGCTGACTTCTCGTAGGCGGTACGGGGGGACGCGGTTTGGGGCATTGCTCGCTACTGCGGACAGTCCTGCTCGCACGAAGGCCACATTAAGTGGCCTTCGGCTCGTGCGGAACTTGTATCGAGCAAAGCCCCAAACCGCTCCCATAGCGGTTACGGGGGCGTCCGCTGCCTGCCGGTTAGGGCCACTGGGCTGTGGCCTTGAGGTCGCTGCAAAGCGGTGTTTGGCTGATATTTTGAATGGGAGGGGCTCGTTGTTGCTTACGGGCCTCTTTTTATGTTGAGGGGACTTTGGCTATGGCAAAGCGTTCTGGGTTGTATTCGGTGCCGTTTGAGGTTCCGGAGCTTTCTTTTGATGAGGCTGTTGCACTTGCGGCCGATACGGGAAAGATTGCGCGTTATTCGACGCCGCTGCTCGAGACCGTCGTCGAGATGCTCGATGAGCTTGGTCGTCCTGACGAGTTCTATGATTGCGTCCAGATAGCGGGTACCAATGGAAAGACCTCGACGACGCGATTCTCGGCTGCCATTCTTCGTGGTGAGGGCCTTAAGACGGCACTCTTTACGTCGCCTCATCTGGTGCGCTATCCCGAGCGTATGGAGATTGACGGAAAGGTCGTCTCAGACGAGGTCTTTGCCCATGGTGTCTCTGCGGCGTATGAGGCGGGTCGTCGTCTCAACGCACGTCGTGAGGCGGCGGGCGAGGAGCTCCGTTCTATTACGCCCTTCGATCTTTTGTCCGTGGCTGGTTTGACTATGTTTGCCGAGGCTTGCGTGGACGTGGCCGTGCTTGAGGTTGGCATGGGCGGACGCTGGGATGCTACGAGCGCGACCGATCCCGTGGCCGTCGCCATTACGGGCATTGGACTCGACCATACGAAGGTCCTTGGCGACACGCTCGAGGCCATTGCAGGGGAGAAGGCTGCGGTTATTAAGCCTGGTCGTTTGGTTGTTTTGGGCGAGGGTACGCATGAGGCGAGCGTTCAGCGTGTGATGGATGCCCGTTGCCGCGAGTGCGGTGTTGTGCCGCTCGTGGTGAGCCATACGACGACCAAACTTCCGGCACGCGTGGGCGATACGGTGGAGTTTAGCTGCACCACGCCGCGCGCAATCTATACGTCGAGCATGGTCAAGCCGGCCTATCAGCCGCAGAATGCCGCGTGCGCGATTATGCTGTGCGAGGGCTATTTGGGTCGCGAGCTCGACCATGAGGCGCTCGACGCTTCGCTTATGGGCTGCCCCACGCCGGGTCGCTTTGATGTGCTGGGAACCGATCCGCTCAAGCTAATCGACGCCTGCCATAACCCCCAGAGCTGCGAGAACTTTGTGAGAGCACTGGACGAGATCGACCCGTGCGTAGAGAATCGCCCCACGCTGCTGTGCGCCGCGCTGGCAGACAAGGACGTGGCGGGCATCGTCGACGTGCTTGTTCCGGCCTTCCCCCGTGTGGTCGTGACGCAGACCGATTCCGATCGCGCCCTGCCGGCGGAGGAGCTTGCTGCCCTGGTGGACGCCGATAAGCTCGCTGGCGTGTATCCCAGCGTATCCGAGGCCCTCGCGGCCCTCGATGCCGCGGGCGAGTCCTTCGTAGCAGCCGGCACCATCACCCTAGCCGGCGAAGTAGCGTGGCTGCTGCGCTAACCCATCCCCTCATCAGTTGCGGTGAAATAGTTCCTGTATTTGGGTTCTAGCAGCCCATCCAGGAACTATTCCACCGCAACTTAGCTTGGGGGCTTGGGGACCAGTCTAGCCTAGGCGGACTGGGTCGTGGGGGTAGGTGTTGAGAATCTCGACGCCGGACTCGGTGACCAGGGCCAGGTCCTCGATGCGGACGCCGGTGCGGCCGGGGAGGTAGATGCCTGGCTCGATGGAGAACGTCATGCCAGGCTCTACGACCTGCTCGTTGACGAGCGAGACGTCGCCCGGCTCGTGGTCCTGAAGACCGATCGAGTGTCCTAGGCGGTGCGTAAAGTATTTGCCGTAGCCAGCGTCCTCAATCACGTCGCGCGCGGCGCGGTCCAGGTCGCACATGCGCACGCCCGGTGCGATGAGCGCCTCGGCGGCCTCGTTGGCGCGTCGCACGATGTCGTAGATGCGTGCCGTCTCCTCGTCCGGCTCGCCCCAAAAGAACGTGCGCGTCATGTCCGAGCAGTAGTTGCGATGCCGCCCGCCAATGTCGAACAGCACCACGTCGCCGCGCTTGAGAACCGTATCGTCGGGCTCGTGGTGCGGGTCGCCGGCGTTGGCACCAAAGCTCACGATCGGCGGAAAGCTAAAGCCCTCGCAGTCGTGTTTTCGATACAGACCGAGCATCTGGTCGGCAATTTCGCGCTCCGTTACGCCCTCGTGGACGAGCTTGATGGCGTCGGCCATCACGGCGTCATTGGCGGCCGAGGACGCGCGCATCAGCTCCTGCTCGGCGGCATCCTTGTGGGTGCGTGCTGCGGTGACGGCAAAGTCGCCCAGGAAAAACTCGCTCGCGGCGTGACGGTCCATAAGGGGCATCAAAAACCCCGAGCGCATAACGGTATCGATGCCAAGGGGCTTGGAGGGATCGACCTCGCGAGCGATGGCGTCGGTCACGACGTCGGTATCGGTGTGGTAGGCGACGCGGGCATTGTCGTACTCGGGCAGCTGATGCAGCGCGTTGACCAAGATCACAGGCTCGCTATCGCGTGCGAGCAGCACGCCGCAAAAACGCTCGAACATATCGGCATAAAAACCGGTCAGATAGTAAATCGACCACGGGTCGTTTACGAGCAGCTGCGCGCCGGGGTGCTGAGCCTCGAGGGCATCGAGCACGCGCGCCACACGCTGGTCATCGACATGTGCCATGAAACATCCTTTCGCTAGGTTGCCACCATGGTATCCCATGCGCCCCCACATAAGTTGCGGTGAAATGGTTCCTGTTTGCCGGGGTAATGGCCTAAAACAGGAACTATTCCACCGCAACTTCAGAGGGGGATGAAGCCCCGTCCCAAATGAGCTACCTAGGCAGGGTCGATGTCCATGCTGGCGATTAGGTTGATGTTGGTGTCTAGGAGGTTCTCTAGCACGACGTCGCCCATGCGGATGGGGGCTTCGACGACTAGGCCGCGGATGAGGTCCATGGCCTGGGCGTGGAGCGCCAGCGGGATGGCTTCGGCCGTGCGCACGGGTAGCAGCGCCTCGTCGCCGCCAGATACAGCCACGGTTGTGGTGAGCACGCGCATAGGGCAGGTGAGCTCCTGGTGCGCGAACGTATCGCCGCGCGGGCAGCTGTTGCCGGTCACGGAGCGCACCTCTACTACGGCGCCGTCTGCGCTGCGCTCTACCTCCACGGTCAGGAGGCATTCGGATGGACAGGTGGTGCAGTTGAACTGCAATGTCTCGGTCACATTCGTGCTCATGGCCTTACGCCTCCTCAACGGGATCGACGGACAGGACAATCTCGCTAATACCCAGGTCGAGTGCGCGCTGAATCTCCTTCGCCGGCAGCGGGAAGCTTTCCATGACGCTCGGTTTAAACGGGCGGACCTTACCTGCAAACAGTTCCTCGTCGCCTGCCAGAATGCGCACGCGGGCGGCGTCGACCGGTCGGCGCACGCGGAAGTTGAGTTTGGTGAGTGCCACAGCCGTAATGCGTCCCGGCAGTGCGTAGCCAGCGATACCGGCAGGGGAGACCGTGAGCTGGCAGCCTAGGCCCGCGGCGCCCGCATCGGCCCCAGCACCACAGCCCGACGCGTACGCCGCCGCAGCCGCACCGGCGCGCTCGGATTCGGTCGTCACGTTGTCTGCCAGGTCGTGCATGTGCAGCACGTTTCCGCAGGCAAAGATGCCAGGCACGCCCGTTTGCAGGCTCTGGTCTACCACGGCGCCGCGCGTGCGCGGGTCAAGCTCAACGCCCGCGCCCGCCGAAAGCTCGTTCTCGGGAATCAGGCCCACCGAAAGCAGCAGCGTGTCGCACGGAACAACGCGCTCGGTTCCCGGAATGGGCGCCAGGCTCTCGTCGACCTGACTCACCTCGACGGCCTCCACGCGATCGTGTCCGATCACGCGCGTGACGATGGTGGACAGGTGCAGCGGAATGCCAAAGTCGTCCAGGCAGTTCTTGACGTTGCGGCGCAGACCGTTGGCGTACGGCATGAGCTCGTACACGCCCTCGACCGAAATCCCCTCGAGCGTGCAGCGGCGCGCCATGATAAGTCCGATGTCGCCCGAGCCCAAAATGACGGCACGCGAGCCGGGCTTGAGATTTCGATATTGATGTATCGCTGCGCCAGGCCCGCCGTAAACACGCCGGCGGGACGGCTGCCGGGGATCTTGATCTCGCTGCCTGTGCGCTCGCGGCATCCCATGGCAAGGACGACCGCACGCCCGGTGAGCTGAAGCATGCCGGTACGGCTCATGAGCGTGACGGTATGGACTGCGGCATCTCCCGTCCCCTCGTCCGTGCCCGGGTCGCCCACACACGCACCCTCGCCCGAATCAATCCCAAGCACCATACTGCCCAAGAACAGCGCAATGTCGGTCGCGCGCACCTGGTCGATAAAGCGCTGCGCGTACTCGGGACCGGTGAGCTCCTGCTTAAAGTGCGAAAGGCCAAAACCGGGGTGGATGCACTGGCGCAGGATACCGCCCAGATGCTGCTCGCGCTCCACGATGGCCACGCGCGCGCCGGCCTTGTGCGCGGCAAGCGCGGCCGCCATGCCGGCAGGTCCGCCGCCGATAACGACCACGTCGAACGCCTGCGTCTGCACCGCCTCGGTAGCTCCGGCATCCGCGCGTCCGTCGCGCATATCAAGCGTCGCCATCCTAGCGCACCCCCTTCAGCGGTCCCTCTACCAGCCAGGATCTGGCATCTTCCAACAGCACTTCGCTGGGGTCGCAGTCCAGCTTGCGGGCAAGGATCGCCACCACGCGGCTCTGACAAAATCCGCTCTGGCACCGACCTATGCCGGCGCGGCAGCGGCGCTTGACGCCCTCGACCGAAACCGCGCCCGGGCGGCGCTGAATCGCGGCCACGATCTCGGCCTCGGGCACCGTCTCGCAGCGGCAGACAATCTGTCCCCAAGCGGGGTCAGTCTCAATAAGCTCTTCCTTGCGCGTAAGCGGCGTGCGGTCAAAGTCGTCCGGCGCACGGCAAATCGGGTCCCAATCGTCCCGCTCGCGCAGGGCCACGCCGGCATCGCGCAGTACCTGCTCCATGCGCGCGGCAATGGCCGGCGCGCTTGCCACGCCCGGCGACTGAATGCCCGCGGCTTGGAACAGTCCCGACACCACGGCTGACTGCCCAATAAAGAAGTCGTTCGTTCCCTTAATGACCGGGCGTCCGCCGGCAAACGCGCGCACCACGCGGCGCGTGTCCAGATCGGGCACCAGTTTGCGCGCGCCGGTCAGGAGCGCGTTGACATCGGTCGCGTAGGTCTGTGTGTCGCCGGGCTCGCGCACGGCAGCGGTCGCGGTAATCACGGTGTTGCCATGTACGGTGCCCGTGACGATAACGCCCTTGGAAACCGGCGTGGGAACGGGGTAGAGCGGCATGAGCGCGCGCGGTTCCTTGTCCAGCACCACAATGTTGCCCTGGCGCCAGACCATCTGGAACTCCTCGGCGCCCGCCATATGCGAGATGTCCGCGGCACCGTTGCCCGCGGCGTTGATCAGGTAACGGCAGCGCACATCGCCGGCGGGCGTCACCAGCGTAATGCGCGCGGCTCCGTCATCCGAGCCGGCAACCTCAATCGCCTCCACCGGCGCAGAGCGCATAAACGTCACGCCGTTGGCAACGGCGTTTTCCAGCGCGGCGATGGCCACTTCAAACGGGTCGACGTAACCGGTCGAAGGGCACCACAGCGCGCTCGTTGCCTCGGCGCTCGCGCGCGGTTCCAGCTCGTGGATGTGCTCGGGGCCGATAATCGACAGCGCGGGCACGCCGTTGGCCAGGCCATTCTGGCGCAGCTTCTCCAGGTGTGCGCGGTCTTCGTCGTTAAACCCCAGTACCATCGACCCGGTACGGCGGAACAAAAATCCCAGCTCCTGGGCCCACGTGCCATATAGCTCGCAGCCGCGGGCGTTGACCTGCGCCTTTACCGTGCCCGGAGCCGGATCGTAGCCGGCGTGCATCAGGCCGCCGTTGGCCTTCGACGCGCCCAGTGCGATGTCGTTGCCCGCCTCGACCACGCAAATGGATAAGTCGTAGCGCGCGAGTTGCCGCGCGATGGCGCATCCCGTGATGCCCGCGCCCACAATCGCGATATCAAACGTTTCTGCCACAGTGCCTCCCAGACAAGTTGACAGGCTGTCAATAGGACTATCCTACGGTCCGCACACCCCCAGTGCGGCGGCAATGCGGCGAACAGCCCCGCAACATCCGCCAACGGCAGGCGAGGGGAGACTCAGGACCATCGGTGACCTCGTCTGCTGCCCCTGGTGTCATAGGTTTGTCTCGTTCTGTAACGGTAAGCAGAAGAATTGGGTCCCCAGATGTTACAGATCGAGGCGTTTGTCAGACGGGCCCTCCGTTTGTCTTGATTTGTAACAGTAAGAGGGGGAAATCGGGCCTACGTGTTACAGATTGAGATTCAAAGTCAGGGAGAGATCTTCTGTCTCGATCTGTAACATCTAGGGACCGTTTTGGGGTCTAGATGTTACAGATTTAGATGAACCTATCAGTTGGTTTCGAATGTCTAAATCTGTAACGGTTAGACCTGTTTTTGCCGAGTTGTTGTTACAGATCGAGATTTAAGTTGGGGAAAGAATAGTTTGTCTGAATCTGTAACATCTGGGACTGTTTTTTGCCGAGTAACTGTTACAGATTGAGACATTCGGCCTGGAGGTTTTCCTTTGTCTCAATCTGTAACAGTTAGCTGATGATTTGGGTTCTAGATGTTACAGATCAAGACAAACCTTCCGACGGATTTTGAATGTCTCGATCTGTAACAGTAAGAGGGGTTTTGGGGTCCAAGATGTTACAGATCGAGATTTAAGTCGGGGAGGGGCCCCTGTGTCTCGATCTGTAACAGCAAGATGGGAAATTTGGTCCCATTTGTTACAGATCAAGACTTTTGTTCGGCGGCCCTCCCGTTCGTCTCGATCTGTAACATCTAGACCTGAATTTGCCGAGCGACTGTTACAGATTGAGATGTTTGTGTCCGCACCGGCCCCGCTTGCAACCGTGGTCCCATATAAACAAACCCCGTGGTAAACTTGACCGAACTGTTAATATTCCGAAAGGTACCCGTAATGTCCAAGTACATCTCCGAGCTCATGTCGCCGCAGCTTATGGGCGTCGTCTATGCCTTCGTTGGCTTTATCATCGCCCTGTATGTGCTGTCGGTCGTCTATGTGTTTATCGACGCTCGCCGCCGCGGCGCCAGCGCCTACGTGGCATGGGGCATCATCGCCCTCATCCCGTTTGTGGGCCTCATCGCTTATTTGGTCCTGCGTCCGCACTCCTACGCGTCTGACCGCGAGGAGCAGGAGCTGGACATGGCCCTGCGCGAGCGCCAGCTTGCCCAGTACGGCACCTGCCCGCAGTGCGGCGCCCCCATCGAGAAGGACTTTGTGGTCTGCCCCGTGTGCGATACCCAGGTTCGCAATGTGTGCCCCAGCTGCCATCGCCCGCTCGACGCGCACTGGAAGGTCTGCCCCTACTGCCGAACTCGCATTCAGTAACGCATCCATCGCCGGGCCGGTCGCAGGCCACGTGCACCGCGCGTCCCGCGCAAGCCACACGCGCATCCTGCCCCCGCACGATGAAGCATGCGTAGAAAATCGCCCGCCGTGCCATTAAGGTGCGGCGGGCGCTTGTATACCAAGGCAACCTGCCTATAATGATGCAAGTCAAAAACGCCGAGCGCATCGCACGCACTTGCATCAGGCATCCGAGAGGAGAAAACATACCCATGAAGGCACTCTACAATGACGGTTCGGTGGCCGAGCTCCCGCAGGACGAGGTCACGCACGTCATCCGCCACTCCGCCGCGCACATCATGGCGCAGGCCATCAAGCGCCTCTATCCCGAGGCCGACTTTGCCTACGGTCCCGCGACCGACAATGGTTTTTACTACGACGTCGACCTGCCCGAGGGCGTCAAGATCAGCGAGGACGACTTCCCCGCGATCGAGGCCGAGATGAAGAAGATCGTCAAGGAGAACCTCAAGTTCACCGTGTACGAGAAGCCCCGCGCCGAGGCCATCGCCCTTATGGAGGAGCGCGGCGAGAAGTACAAGGTCGAGCACATCGGCGACCTGGACGACGACGCCCGCATCACCTTCTACCAGCAGGGCGACTACATCGACATGTGCGTCGGCCCCCACATCTGCTACACCAAGGCGCTCAAGGCCTTTAAGCTCACCGGCGTCTCGGGCGCCTACTGGAAGGGCGACAAGGACAACAAGATGCTCACCCGCATCAACGGTGTCGCCTTTGCCACCAAGGAAGAGCTCGACGAGCACATGCACATGCTGGAGGAGGCCAAGAAGCGCGACCACCGCAAGATCGGCCGCGAGATGGACCTCTTTATGATGCGCGACGAGGCCCCCGGCTTCCCGTTCTTCCTGCCCAACGGCATGATCCTTAAGAACACGCTGCTGGACTACTGGCGCGAGATCCACCACAAGGCCGGCTACGTGGAGATCTCCACGCCGCTCATCATGAACAAGCAGCTGTGGAAGACCTCGGGCCACTGGGACCACTACAAGGACAACATGTACTCCACCGTCATCGACGACGAAGAGTACTGCATTAAGCCCATGAACTGCCCGGGCGGCGTGCTGGTGTACGCCTCCAAGCCGCACTCCTACCGCGAGCTGCCCATCCGCGCCGGCGAGATTGGCCTGGTGCACCGCCACGAGCTGCGCGGCGCCCTGCACGGCCTGTTCCGCGTGCGTTGCTTTAACCAGGACGACGCCCACCTGTTTGTGCGCCCCGACCAGCTGACCGACGAGATCGTGGGCGTGGTCAACCTCATCGACTCCGTGTACCAAAAGTTTGGCTTTAAGTACCACGTTGAGCTTTCCACCCGCCCTGAGGACTCCATGGGCTCGGACGAGGATTGGGCGCGCGCCGAGGAGGGCCTGCGCACCGCTCTGGAGAAGCTGGGCATGGACTACGAGGTCAACGAGGGCGACGGCGCCTTCTACGGCCCCAAGATCGACTTCCACCTGGAGGACTCGCTCGGCCGTACCTGGCAGTGCGGTACCGTACAGCTCGACTTCCAGATGCCGCTCAACTTTGACCTGGAGTACGTGGACGCCGACGGCACCAAGAAGCGCCCCATCATGCTGCATCGCGTGTGCTTTGGCTCAATCGAGCGCTTCATCGGTATTCTGATTGAGCACTTTGCGGGCAAGTTCCCCACCTGGCTGGCTCCCGTGCAGGTCAAGGCGCTTCCGGTTT
>ENA-UOOA01005889-UOOA01005889.1-human-gut-metagenome-genome-assembly--contig:-P61old-NODE-5889-length-12301-cov-5.434836_pt1 | contig 12301 bp, 11 predicted proteins | sample MGYA00242467_ERZ724014 | MGnify/ENA metagenome assembly ERZ724014
TCTTGATTTTGCTATTCAAGTCAAGTTTGCTTATGTCAACAAGCTGGCCTCCTTGGATACGGGGAGGTTTTGCCGTATAGGAAAGCATGAAGAAATTGGAGGGAGCAGGCTGTGGAACAGGCGGGCGTCGCCCATTATCATCTTCCGGGGCTGTTTGAGTTTTACGAGCTGTATCGCGTCTTTCTGCCGCTGTTTCGCGAGCATCGGGAATATTTCTACGATTGGTGCGATATCGGCTCGATCTACGGCGCACCCGCGGACTGCGTTTGGGGCGGAGGCCGTGTCGGCGGCGGGACATGCGACCCAAGAGATGTGCTGGCGCTGATGCGCGAATACGGCGTTTCGGCGCGGCTGACGTTCAGCAATTCGCTGCTGCGGGTGGAACACCTCTCGGATGCGCGCTGCAACGCGCTCTGCGCCCTGTTTTCATCGGACGGGCAGACGCGAAACGGCGTGATCGTCCATTCGGATGTGCTGCTCGAGTACCTGCAAAAGACCTATCCGAAGCTCTATTTCGTTTCGTCCACCACGAAGGTGCTGACGGAATTCGAAGACCTCAGGCGCGAATTGGCGCGGGATGCGTTTTCGTATGTTGTGCCGGATTTTCGGCTCAATAAGGCGTTTGACCGGCTGAGCGGGTTGAGCGCGGCGGAGAAGGACAAGGTGGAATTTCTCTGCAACGAGTGCTGCTGGTTCGGCTGCCGGGAGCGGAAGCGCTGCTATGAGGCGGTCAGCCGCAAAAACCTCGGGATGGACGGGGCGGAGCACCGCTGCGCCGCGCCGGGGGCGGACGGCGGCTATCGCTTTTCCCGAGCGATGGCCAATCCGGGGTTTATCGGCGTGGGCGACATTCAAAACGTCTATCTGCCGATGGGGTTTTCCCATTTCAAAATCGAAGGGCGCGGGCTGGGAAGCGCGCTGATTCTGGAATTTTTGCTGCATTACATGACCCGGCCGGAATATCAGCTGCACGTCCGGGAGGCGGTCTATCTGGATAACGCGCTGGATTTGTTTTGAGCGAAGGAAGGCGGCTCGAACCTTTTTTGACATACGGAAAGTGATAAAACGCATCGGGGGTTGACGGGCGGAATGGGCGCGTATATACTATTCATGGTATAAACAATATACTTTTGCGGCAGACGTATGTATGTATGAAGGGAAGGATGATTCGATGATGAAGAAAATCATGGCCTTGTTCCTTGCGCTGATGTTTGCTTTGCTGTGCACCGCGGCGATGGCCGAGGGCAGCACGGAGAGCGTCGTTTCGATCCCGAACGGCGACCACGAGGTTCCCGCGACGGTCTGCATGCCTTCCGGCGAAGGGAAGTTCCCTGTCGTGGTGATGCTCCACGGAACGGGCTCCAATCGCGATGAAGCGGGAAACGGCTACAAGATGGCCGCGCCCGTGCTGGCGGAAAAATACGGCATTGCGACTGTCCGCATTGACTTTATGGGCAGCGGCGATTCCACCGCGGATTACACCGGCTACACCTTCGAAAGCGCTGTGAGTGACGCTGTGGCGGCCGCGAACTACGCCAAGACGCTCGAACAGATCGACGGCGAGCACATCGGCGTGATGGGCTGGAGCCAGGGCGGCACGGACGCGCTGCTTTGCGCGGCTCGCGCGGCGGATGTGTTCACCTCCGTGGTGACTTGGGCGGGCGCGCCGGATCTGAGCGACATGCTCACCGACGAGTTGTATGAGCAGGCGAAGGCGAACGGCTATTTCGTCATGGATTTTGACTGGCGCGAACCGCTGAACGTGTCCCTGCAGTGGTGCGAGGATGTGAAGAACACGGACGTGCTGGGCGAGTTCGAGGCGGGCTATACCGGCCCGGTGCTGGCGATTGCCGGCAAGGAAGACACGACCGTTGATCCTGAATGGAGCAACAAGATCGTCGCCGCCAGCAAGAACCCGGCCTCCAAGACCTGCTTCATCGAGGGGATGGATCACACCTTCAATGTGTTTGCCGAGGAGGATCTCCACTCCCTGTATCAGGCGGTGGACGAGACGGGCAAATTCTTCAGCGAGACGCTACGCTGATCTTCCGTAACCCAAAACTTCAAAGCGCCGGGGAAACTGCCGCATCCCCGGCGCTTTTTTTAATGTTTACTTTCCGAGCACGACGGAGAGCTTCACGTCTTTTTCCGCTTCGCTCAGGTCGAACGCCCCGCCGTCGGCGACGGTGACGCGCACCTCGTAGAGCGTGCCGTCGGTCAGCTCGGTCACGGCCTGACCGGCTTCATCCGTCAGCGCCCACAGGTCGTCCGCCACCTGGGTCAGCCTGCCGTCCGCGCCGTAGGCGTAGAGCTTCAAATCGGCAGCCGCGCCGGAGAGGTTGTTCATGCGGAAGGCAACCGTCGTGTTGGGGTGCGCGTTGCGAACCGCGGCCGTGTTCAGCCAGCTCGCGACGCTGCCTTCGCCGCCGTCCGCCGCGAACTGATCCTGCGCCAGCACATTGCGCGCCGCATGATCCAAATCGACCTTGCGATACGGCATCTCGGGCAGGTATACGAAGCGATCCTGCAGGCGCAGCAGCTCCAGATAGCCCGTCGGGCAGTAGAGCGCGTTGCCGCTGTTGCCCGCGTACATGCCGATGGCCATGTTGTTATAGCCGTATTTGTTGGATACATCCATCGTGAACACCGTTTCGCCGGTTTCAAAATCGAGGATGATATACTGCCACATGCCGGTGTTCAGATCCTGCACATAGCCGTAAATGTAGCCGGTTGCGGTGGAGAGCTTGAGAATGGAGGTGTCGCTCAAGTCGTTTCTGCACCAGATGCTCTTCATCTCATAGCCGTCCGCGGTTTTCACGGTGTCCACGCGCTCAACGCCCGGAGCAATCATGACATTGCCCTTTGTGAGCCAGTTTATGTCGTAGATATTGGCATAGCTCTGGATGGAGGAGTCGCTGTTCGGGTCGGCAAGACCTGCGCTGCCCGCGCCGAACCAGTTGCACACGATGGTGCTGACCGTGCCTTCACCGTTGTCGTAAACGATGGCGGAGTTTTCAACGGCGACCTGATAGCCTTCCGGCAGGTCGTCAAGAACCGGATGGCTCGCTGCGACCTCACCGGTCTTCATATCCAGCGCAAGCAGATTGACGGTATCCTGATTGTCGGTGAACATCACGAGGTTTGGCGTCAGCGTGGGCGAGCAGCCGCCGCCCCATGCGAGACCGCCGCCGGTCGTCTTGTCGCCCTCGCCGCTGACCTTGGCGCCGGCGCTTTCGTATGGCGTACACCACACGACACGGACGCCGTCTTCCGCGCGCAGGAGGTAGCAGTTCAGGTTGGTCAGAATGATTGCGCCATCCTTGGAGGCGGCAATGCCGTTTTCCGCGCCTTCGCCGGGCGTCAGCTCATGGACAAAGACCGCTTCGGAGAGATTCGCCTGTTCGCCGCGCAAAATGGCGTCGATGGCGGCATGGGCGATATAACCGATGACGCCCTGCTGTTCGCGCTGGGGATAGATGCGGAAGCCGCCGGTGGCGAACCAGAGGTTCCCGTCGTAGTCAAAGACCACGGAGAGGAGGTTCTGCTCAAGCGTCTTGCCGAGAGCCGCCTCTGCCGCCGCCTTGATGTCGATATCCAGCAGCTTTTCAAACTCCGGCAGAACGTTTCCGTTTTCGTCCGTCGCGCGGAGAATCAGAACGTGGTTGTTGCTGGTGGGGCAGACGATGCGGTTTTCCGAATCCATAAATGTGTAGGAGCTTTGAATGACATAGCCGCCGCCGTCATGCTGCTTCGGGGAGAAATAGCCGAGGGTTCGGGCTTCTTCCGCGTTCAGGTCGCGGATGGCGATGCCGCCGAGCAGCGGAACGACTGCATGGCCGTAGCTGTCAAAGTAAATGGCAGGCGAGGCGTTTGCGTTGGTCGTTTCGTAGGAGACGTTGATTTCCGGATAAATGCCCAGGGGCAGAATCTCATCCGTCGAGTCGGTGTTGTAGCCGTCGTGGTGAATATTGGCGTCGCTCTTTGCCATGTAGGGGTTTTCGTCCACCTGCTTGGGGCTCAGGGCTTTTACGGGCAATGCGCCGGATGACGGCGAGAGCGTTTCCGCGCTGCCGCAGGCTGCGATGGACAGACAAAATGCTGCTGTCAGCGATAAGCTGAGCGCAGAGCGAAGCATGGTGTTTTTTTTCATGGATGATAGACCTCCTTGTCTTGTTTACCGTAATAGGGTTGAAAATCAGCAGTCGGCGCTTTATATTCCAGCCAGACACAAAGTCCCTGCCGTAAGGATTCTTCTGTTACCGGCTCCAGCAGAAAGTAATCGACGCGCAGTCGGAAAGCGTGGAGCGAAAAATCCAAGTCGCTGCACCAGATGATTCTGCACGCGGGGCAGAGTGAGCGCAGATGCTCCACCGCGTTCAGCCCCGCGACGCCCGGCAGAGCGATTACCGCGTAACCAAACGCTGCTCTCGGTACGGCCTTAAAAAAATCTTCCTGATCATGATAGGGCTCAATCCGGGGAAAAAGACCTTTTCCCTTGCAGAAACGAGAAATCTGTTCTTCGATGTGTATCCCTCGCGCTTCCTGCTCTGTCAGCACGGCGATGCGATTCATCCCTTTCCTCCTTTCGTTTCATCTTCCTTTCGGTTGCGCTTATTTTGAAATCAGTATAGCGGGGGTGGGCGTTGTTTTCAAGACGGTTGGCACGAAAGCTGCGCAAACGTCACGAAATCCGGTTTTTCCTTTTATGCCGGAGGCGGATTTCTATGATATAATCACTTTAAAGGATTGTTTGGAAAGGAGACCGCTGGTCATGAGAATTGCAATCGTCGATGATTTTGCCGAGGATCGGGCATTACTGCGGAATCGGTTGGAGCGGCAGCTGCAAAGGCGCAGCGTGCAAGCCGATTTTTTTGAATACGAGAGCGGAGAAGCGTTTCTCGCGGCGGAAAAGGAGCAGCGTTTTACCGCCGTATTTCTGGATGTCTATATGACGGGCATGAGCGGTGTGGACGCGGCGAAGGAATTGCGGAAATTCGATACGGATTGTCTGCTGACCTTCACCACGACTTCCACCGACCATGCGCTGGAGGGCTTTCAGGTGCGCGCCATACACTATCTGGTCAAGCCGTTTGCCGAGGAGGAGCTTGATCGGCTGACGGATGAGATTCTGGCGAGGATTCCGCGCCCCGATAAATACATGGATTTGAAGGTCGGCGGAAGCGATATCCGCCTGTGTTACCAGAACATTGTTTATGCGGAGCATTTTGCTCATGTCATCCATGTTCACACCACGGCGGGAAAGACGCTTGCCACACGCCAGCCGTTCAAGACCTTTACCGAGCCGCTGAAGGAGGATTCGCGCTTTTTCATCTGCGGACGCGGCGTGGTCGTCAATTTGGAGCATGCGGAGGATTTTGAGGACGACTCCTTCCGAATGGAGGACGGCAGCCGCGTCTACGTCAGTCAGGAGCTTCAGAAAAGCGCGCGGCAGGTCTTTATGGAGTTTTTGCTGCAAAGGGGACACATGGCATGAGAGAAGCACTTCGTCCGATTTTGGAGCTGGCAGTCGTGATTCCGGGGCTGCTGCTGGCATATTTTCCGGTGAAATCCTTTTTGAAACAGCCACGCGGCAAGCTCGCTGCGTGGCTGGCGCCGATGATGCTGGGGCTTTGCGTAGGCGGAGGGCTGCTTTGCTGGCATTTTCGGGCGTCTACGGCGTATGCAATCGCATGCGTGACGGGGATTGCGGTTTTCCTGTACGTCAAAACAAGTCAGATTTCTCTTTGGAAGTCCGGAACCATCGCGCTTTCCGTCTGCGCGGTGTATGCCTGCCTAAACAGCCTGTCCAGAGCGCTCAACACCGTCATGCTGATGCGCATCCAAACGATACCGACAGAGCCGTGGTTCTGCCTGCGGGCGTGTATCGTCTATAATGCGGTCTGCTGGCTGATCACCGCTGCCGCCTATTATCCGGCGACCCATGCGGTGAGAACGATGGTTGAGGACGATAATTTTGCGCAGACGTGGTATGTGTTCTGGGTTCTGCCGCTGATGTTCATCGCGCTCAATCTCTTTATGATTCCCATCTATCCGACAACGCTCTATACCGGCAGGGTGCTTCAGGGCTACATCGTCCTCAGCATCGCCCTGCTGGTTCTGCTGTTTGTGTTCAACACAATCTTCCTGCTGATGGCGACCAGCCTGAACCGAAACGCCAGACTGCGTCAGGAGAATCAGCTGCTGTCCTTGCAGCAGCAGCGATACGAAAACCTTAAAACCGCCATCGAGGAAGCGCGTCAGGCGCGGCATGATATGCGGCATCACTTGAATCATATCTCCATGTTGGCGGAAGAAAATGACATGGAAGCACTGAAAACATATCTCGCGCAGACCGTTTCCCGAATCCCTGATTTGGATATGCACTTTTGCGAAAATCGTGCGGCGGACAGCGTGCTGGGCTATTATTGTGCGCTTGCAAAGCGGGAAGGCATTCCGTTTTCTGCGCAGATTGATTTGCCGCAAACGCTTCCAATCGATGAGATTGATATGTGTCTGGTGCTGTCCAACCTGCTGGAAAACGCGCTGGAGGCGAGCCTGCGCACTGTGCCTGTCAGGAGGTGGATAAAGGTCAACGCTTATGTGCATGCAGAGCGGCTGCTTCTGATGCAGGTCGAAAATGCGTGCGACGGAGAAATCAAAGAAACGAACGGAGTATTCCGTTCCTCTAAGCGCAAGGGGAACGGCATCGGTATTCAATCCGTTCGGCATATTGCGGAGAAGAACGGAGGAGCAAGCACCTTTGCCTATCAGGACGGCGTCTTTTGCGCAAGAATCATGCTCCGAGGATAGGCAGAGTTCCGTGCGCCATGCTTGCAGACGGAAAAGAATTGTTTTTTTCAAGATGTGAATTTATAATCGGCATTATACCGAAGCATAAGAGGGAGAGGCGGCAATAAAAACGCAGTTCGGCTTCTGCTTTTATAGCCTGCTGCTGAGCTGACCGTCATGGCGCATATATTCTTCGCGAGAATTGAAAACTGCGGGGCTTGTTCACGCTGCGGCACATAAAACCGGCGCGGCGTTCGCAAACTATGGTGCGCACATCCTCTGCGGCGCGGACAGCCGTCCGCAGGGCTTTGCGCCTGAGCATGCCTTTTTTGGGCGTCTGCCGGAAATCGCTGAAAACGCCATCGGCAACGCCTGCGCGGGCTTCAGCCCGCGTCAGCCCGACAGGGAGAAAATGGAGAAGCTGCTCAAGGACTGCTGCTATGATACCGAGGCGGATTTCTGAGGATTCTCCCCGGAAAATGACCATCAGGGACGTTGAACACGGCGTTCCCTGAATTTATTTGGATGGAAACGGCTTCGCTTTGCAGGTCAGCGTGAATTTCTGTCGAATTAAATGAGTTCAATACGTTCCCTGCATTTGGAGCGTTACCTCGCTTAAAGCTTGATTCAGGAGGAAACGTCATGTTCAAAATCGTCAAGAAAGAACGCCTGAACCCGACCGTCACGAAAATGGTGATTGAAGCGCCGTTTGTTGCGAAAAAGGCGGAGCCGGGTCAATTTATTATTTTCCGCGCATTTGAGGACAGCGAGCGCATCCCGCTGACCATCGCTGATTTTGACCGCGATGCCGGAACGGTGACCATCATCTATCAGATTGTCGGCGGCTCTACGATGGAGCTGGACACGATGGAAGAAGGGCAGAGCCTGCATGACTTCGTCGGCCCGCTGGGTGTGGCGACGCATACCGACGGACTGAAAAAGGTCGCGGTTGTCGGCGGCGGCGTGGGCTGCGCCATCGCGCTGCCTGTGACCAAGAAGCTGCATGAGCAGGGATGCGAGGTACATGCCATCGTCGGCTTCCGCAACAAGGATTTGGTCATTCTGGAGGACGAGTTTAAAGCCGCGTCCGACAAGCTGGTTATGATGACCGACGACGGCAGCTGCGGCGAAAAGGGTCTGGTTACCGCGGCGTTGGAGCGTCTGATTCAGGAAGGCAACGAATACGATGAGGTCATCGCCATCGGTCCGCTGGTCATGATGAAATTCGTCTGCGCCGTTACGAAAAAGTACGGCGTCAAGACGATTGTTTCCATGAACCCGATTATGATTGACGGCACGGGCATGTGCGGCGGCTGCCGCCTGACCGTTGGCGGAGAAACGAAGTTTGCCTGCGTGGATGGTCCGGATTTTGACGGGCATCTGGTCGATTTCGACGAGGCGATGAAGCGCAGCACGATGTACCGCGATTTTGAACAGCATGCCCGCGAGGCGCACTGCAGCCTGATGAACAAGGAGGTCAAATAAGATGACCGTTACGCGCAATATGGATCCGAAGAAGTGCCCGATGCCTTCTCAGGAGCCCAACATTCGCAATAAGAACTTTAAAGAGGTTGCCCTTGGATATACCTATGAAATGGCGGTCAACGAGGCGAAGCGTTGCCTGAACTGCCCGAAGAAGCCCTGCCGCAGTGCTTGTCCGGTGCAGATTGACATCCCTGCGTTCATCGAGCGCGTTGCCAATGAGGACATGGAGGGCGCATATCAGGTACTGACCGCGTCCTCGGCTCTGCCGGCGGTCTGCGGCCGTGTCTGCCCGCAGGAGACCCAGTGCGAGGGCAAGTGCGTCCGCGGTATCAAGGGCGAGCCGGTCGGCATCGGGCGTCTGGAGCGTTTTGTCGCGGACTGGCATCGTGAGCATGTGCAGGATATGCCTGTCGCGCCGAAGCCCAACGGACATAAGGTTGCGGTAATCGGCGCGGGTCCTTCCGGTCTGACCGCCGCGGGCGATTTGGCGAAGCTGGGCTATAAGGTCACCATTTATGAAGCCCTGCATCTGGCGGGCGGTGTTTTGGTCTACGGCATTCCGGAGTTCCGTCTGCCGAAGGCAATCGTTCAGAAGGAAATCGACGGCTTGAAGGCGATGGGCGTCGATATCGAAACGAATATGGTCATCGGCAAGGTGCTGACCATCGACGAGCTGTTTGAGATGGGCTTTGAAGCGGTTTATATCGCCTCCGGCGCGGGTCTGCCGCGGTTCATGGGCATTCCGGGCGAGAGTCTCAAGGGCGTATATTCCGCCAACGAATATCTGACCCGCATCAACCTGATGAAGGCATACCTGCCGGACAGCAAGACCCCGATTAAGCACAGCGGCAAGGTTGCGGTCGTCGGCGGCGGCAACGTCGCGATGGACGCGGCGCGTTCCGCCAAGCGTCTGGGCGCGAAAGAGGTTTATATCGTCTATCGCCGCGGCATGGAAGAGCTGCCTGCCCGCAAGGAGGAGGTCGAGCATGCCGAGGAGGAGGGCATCATCTTCAAGACGCTGACCAACCCCGTCGAAGTGCTTGGCAACGAAAACGGCGAGGTCTGCGGCATGCGCTGTGTGGAGATGGAGCTGGGTGAGCCGGATGCTTCCGGACGCCGCCGCCCGATTGAGAAGAAGGGCAGCGAATTCGTGCTGGAGGTGGATACGATGATTATGTCCATCGGAACCAGCCCGAACCCGCTGATTCGCCATACGACGCCGGGGCTTGAAACCAATAAGCACGGCTGCATCATCACCAATGGCGATGACGGTCTGACCAGCCGCGAGGGCGTATATGCCGGCGGCGACGCCGTGACCGGCGCGGCGACGGTGATTCTTGCGATGGGCGCGGGCAAGCACGCCGCGAAAGCCATCGACGAGTATATCAAGAGCAAGAACGCATAACGCCATTCTCACAGAAAAACGAGCTGTCAGGGCGAAGCGTTGGCTGACGGTCGGCTGATACACAGCTCGGTTCTGTTTGAGATTCGTTCAAGAACACATACATTCAGTCTGTCCGTATTCTTTTCGAAATACGGACAGGCTGTTTTATTCTGTATAAATTATAGTGCGGAAATAAACCTCATGAGCAGGACGTTTATGCGTTACAGCCTTTGGCGAAGGAGCGGACGAATTGCGCTTTTTACGGCGTTCATCGTGCAATCCATGCTGACATAAGTTATGATAACATGCGATTCTTGACTGCGGCGGAAAACGCCGGAGGACGGAGCGAATTCCTCTTGTATAACGGATGATTGTTTCGTATAATGTGAATATAAAATTGGGACGAAACGAGGTTCAAGTTTAGATGTCGGAATTCACAAAGGATATTTTGCAGGCGCGCAAAGCGAAGGGAATGACCCAGGAGCAGCTTGCTTCCGCAATGGGGGTTTCCCGACAGCTGGTTTCACACTGGGAGAACGGGCGCGCAGAGCCGACGGCACAGCAGCGCGAGAAGCTGAACGAAGTGTTGAGCATGGGGGAAAAGAAACCACCGCGTAAGCGCAAAAACCTGTTTGTCCTGGCGGCGGTCATCGCGCTGATTTTGGCGATTGCCGTGCTGATGATTGTCCGCATGATCAAGTCCGGCGCGCAGACGGGCGTTCCCGCGCAGGCGGCGACGCAGTCTGCACAGGCGGACAGCCCTCAGCTGGAAAAGTATACATGGGAATGGTTCCAGGAAGAAGATGTTCCGGAAGAAGGCAAGGCGTTCCTCTCCCTCGTGACCGCCGAAAAGCCGCTAAAGCTCATCCAGAGCGGCGATCCGGAAAAGCCCTATATTTGGGATATCATTCTGTTTGCGCAGGAGACAAACGGCGTTCCCTTTACGATGAAGCGGGTGACGGAATTCCTCTTTAACAACGAAAAGCTGCAGATGGATTCGACGACCTATACGGGCGATGAGCTGGAATGGTACTGGTATACGACGCGCTTTGAGGGCGATATGCTGACCAGCTATGCCACGCGCCATCCGGCGGATGGAAGCATCGGCTACGGCATTGCTGTCGAAGGTGAAGATGATAACGGCAACAGCCTGACGTTCAAGCTCTACATCCCGCTGTCCTCGGAGATTCGGGAGAGGATGACGCCCGAGGACTTTACGAAGGAGACTGAACCGCAGGAGGGTCAGGCATACCTGACCGTCGAGCCGATTGAGGAACCGACCTATCTGACCCGCGACGCATTTTTTGAGGGCGGAGAGGGCTGGTATTACGGCTTTAAGCTCCAAAATGAGAGCGATGTTGCCTTTACGCCGGAATCCATCATGGATACATTTTTCAGCAACGGGGAACAGATGAATCAGGTCATCATGCCGGCGTTTGTTTTTGACGCGGGCGAGATGAAGAAAGGCGACGAGCCGTTCCTGTATGAAAGCGGGGCGGCGTCTCAGGACTTTGACCAAGTCGGCATCGTGGTCAAAGGAAAGGATGCCAATGGCAATGAGTTGTCCTTCAAGAGTATTTTGAATCTGAAAAGAGAGTATGCTCAGCCGTGACCAATATGGAAAGCTTGGGTCAGCGAATCCGAAATGCACGCAAAGCCAAGAGCATGACGCAGGAACAGCTGGCGTCTGCGCTCTATGTCAGCCGACAGACCGTTTCCGGCTGGGAAAACGACCGCTCCGAGCCGGATTATGAAACGCTGATGCGCATCATGAAGCTGCTGGATGTAAACGTCGGGCAGAAGGCGGAAGAGGACGCGGGCGAGGCGTCCATGCCTGCCGAATCCGAGGCCGTCAGCGCGGAAACTGTTTTCAAAGAGCCGGAGAAGCCGACGGAGCAAAGCGAAAAGCCCTGTTCCCAGACAGAGATACAGCCGAAAGACCGGACGGCGCAGAAAAGAAAGCTCTTTTTGTCCAGAAAAACAGCTTTCATTGCGGTGGCTTTGGCAGGGTTTCTCTTTGTCATGCTGTATGTTCCCCATATCGGAAAAGACAAAAGCGGCTATACGGTGGAGTGGTTTCAGCAGCCTCAGCAGAGAGAGGATGGCAAGGCGTATATCGCCTTTACGACCCATACGACGCTGCCCGTGCCGATTGAGCAGCAGACGGCAGAAACCACACCGACCTGGAACTATACGATTTACGTCAAGGAACAGAATGGCGTCGGCGTGACGATTGATGAGCTGACGACGGTCACCTTCCTTAAAAACGGAAAGAACATGGTTTACGCCAAGACGGTCGATGTCTTCGGAGAGAGAAACGGCGGCAGAAAGAGCTACATTGGTGCGAACGAGATTCGCCGCATACAGATTCGAAACCTGGCAGATCAGCAGATGATTGGCGCCGGATGGCTCATTCGCGGAACGGATGACAACGGCAATGAGGTTTGCTTCAGAGCGTATTTTCCGTTCGAAACCATGTAAGCGGGAACGCCGATTTGCGCAGGAGCGTGTTTCTCAAGGCTTAAATTGAATCATCATATGCTCAAAATGGATGGAGTTGTCAAGCCTAAACCGAACATTGCAAGAAGCAAATATCTAAGCATTTAGGGATATGGGGCTTTGCCCCATCGCCCCACCAAAGGG
>ENA-UOOA01005905-UOOA01005905.1-human-gut-metagenome-genome-assembly--contig:-P61old-NODE-5905-length-12262-cov-14.497338_pt1 | contig 12262 bp, 9 predicted proteins | sample MGYA00242467_ERZ724014 | MGnify/ENA metagenome assembly ERZ724014
GGACTAATCACATGATTTCGAGTCAGCCCCGTTATGACCACTTCGATACCGCTGCATATAACTGAATCAGTATACCATACATTTTTCCGGTACGCAATGCATATTTTTGCGGGAGGGGTGATTTTTGTGGTGATGATCTATGGCGAGGGAGCCTTTGACAGCTATCGGGCGGCGCTGGCGGCGGTGGGGCAGGAGAGCGCGGTCTCCCTTGACCCGGCGATGGCCCGGCGGTGCGGCGGACTGCTGCTGCCCGGCGGCGGGGACATTTTCGGAGCCCTGGGACGGCGTGAGACGGCGGTCATCAACGCCTTTGTGGCCCGGCGCAGGCCCATTCTGGGCATCTGCCGGGGGATGCAGGCGCTGAACGTCTATTTCGGCGGCACGCTGCATGACAGGATACCGGGCCATCAGCTTGCGGCGGGGGACATGGTGCATGTGACCCGGGCGGAGGGCCTTGCGGCGCAGCTGCTGGGGCCTGCGCCCGCTGTGACCAGCAATCATCACCAGGCGGTGAAAGCGTTGGGACAGGGGCTGACAGCCTGCCAGTGGGCGCAGGACGGTGTGGTGGAGGCCATCGTTCACGGGACGCTGCCGGTGCTGGGGGTGCAGTATCACCCGGAGCGGCAGAGCTTTCAGCGGCGGCGGGACGACGCCGCAGATGCCGCGCCGCTGCTGCGCTGGTGGGCGGCGCAGATAAAATAGGGATTATTTTGAATTTTATCTTGACATATGGGGTATTCATGTGCTAATATAACAAAGCTGACGATTTCTGCGGAGGGCCCATGCGGGTGTAGCACAATGGCCAGGGCACCAGCCTTCCAAGCTGGGGATGCGGGTTCGATTCCCGTCACCCGCTCCAACTTGACAGTATGCGCCAGTAGCTCAGTTGGATAGAGCAACTGCCTTCTAAGCAGTAGGCCAGGGGTTCGAGTCCCTTCTGGCGTGCCATTTTTCCCTGCGGGGCGTCAGCGCGATCCCAGACGGATGTATATGTGGTGGGTGTAGCTCAGTTGGTTAGAGCACCGGATTGTGGTTCCGGGTGTCGAGGGTTCGAGTCCCTTTACCCACCCCACAAAAAGAAATGAGGGATCGGGAGTGTCCCGGTCCCTCATCCCTTTCCACACAGGGGTGTCGCCAAGTGGTAAGGCAAGGGACTTTGACTCCCTCATCCGCTGGTTCGAGTCCAGCCATCCCTGCCAGACGTTGAACGGGCCGCGGGCCTGTGGTGATATACGCTCCGTTAGCTCAGTCGGTAGAGCACCTGCCTTTTAAGCAGGGTGTCCGGGGTTCGAATCCCCGACGGGGCACCAAAAAGAGAAGCACCGCTTTGCGGTGCTTCTCTTTTTGGTGCCATAGGGGGTGAGAAACGAGCTCCGGTCTCACACGTCCCTTTGGGACGTTGAGACCGGGCGCAACGTGCCGGTGGCACGTTGCATCAGCGAGAGTCGAATCCCCTCCAACGGCCGGCCCCTCGATGGGGCGGCCGTTGGACTTCCAGCGTGGCGGTGGAGAGGAGAATCCTAGTAGGAATCTTATGTGATCCATAACGCTATTTTGGCAGATATCTGTAATTTTCGGCAGAAAATTACAGATGAATTACAGACGACAGAAGTGCTACACGCCCCGATACATCGTCTGCAGCGGCTTGCTGCATCCGCCACAGACGGCACTGCGCCACTTTCCCATTCTGGGCGGCCACCGGTCACATGTCCCCGTTTCTCCGGTTGCCAAAACGGGGCAAATGGGGTATACTGGTACCATCTCAACAAAGGATATCATTGCCATATGTTCAAACACATTCTCATCGTTTTTCTGGTCTCCATGGTGCCGCTGATCGAGCTGCGGGGCGCCATCCCCTACGGCGTGCTGTACGGCCTGCCCCTGTGGCTGACGTTCGTGGTGGCCATCGTGGGCAATATGCTGCCGGTGCCGGTGATCTATTTCCTGGCCCGGAAGGTGCTGGTGTGGGGCCAGGATAAGCCCGTCATCGGGCGGTTCTTCTCCTTCTGTCTGCGGAAGGGCGAGGCTGCCGGAGAAAAGCTGAAGGCCAAGGCGGGCCGGGGCCTCTTCTGGGCGCTGCTGCTGTTTGTGGGTATCCCCCTGCCGGGCACCGGCGCATGGACAGGGACACTGGCGGCCAGCCTTCTGAACATGGGCTTCAGGAAGAGCGTGCTGGCCTGTATGGGCGGCGTGGTGCTGGCGGGTGTCATCATGGGCACGCTGAGCCTGCTGGGCGTGTCGGTGTTCGGGACGATCGGATAAAGCGACCCGGCAAAACAGACGCAGAACGGTACAATAGCTTGATTATAAAGCCGGAAAATGGTACAATAACCTGATATTACTTGATAAAAAACTGTGACCAAAGGAGTACCCGCCATGTCCATCGAGAAATTACAGGCCGCCATCCGGGAGCGCAAGACTCCCATCGCGCTGGGTCTTGCCCCGGAGATCGGGAAGATCTCCCCCAAGATCGTGAAAAATTTTGAAGAGATGTTTGGCCCCGGCCTGATGGCCAGCGCCGAGGCGCTGCGGTTCCACGCCTGCCAGGCCATGGACGCGGCCCAGGGCAAGCTGCCCGCCGTGGTCATCAGCGCCGAGCACTATCTGCGCTATGGCATGATGGGCGCGGACGTGCTGAGCAATCTCACCGGCGCGGCGTCGGCCCGCGGGCTGTATGCCATCGTGGACTGCCGCACCACCCGGCCTGAGCTGTGGCTGTCAAGCCCCATGGCGGGCGACGGCTTTACGGTGATGCCCTATGTGGGCGGCGACTGCGTGCCCCAGGATACGGACAAGGCCGTCTTTGCCGTGGTGCGCACCGCCAACGAGAGCTCCGGCGAGGTGCAGAACCTCATCGCCGGCGACCGGCCCCTGTACGCCGCCGTGGCCCAGCAGATGGCACGGAAGGGCGCAGCCCTGGTGGTGGAGACCGGGTACAGCCTGGATGTGAAGGAGGTGCGGAAGCGGGCGGGCAGCGCCTTCCTGCTGCTGCCCTGCTGCGACGGACAGAACGCCCTGCCTGCCTTTGACGACCTGGGCCATGGGGCCATGGTGGTGGACTATGATCTGCAGTACAGCGGCGACGTGGACGCGGCCATTCAGGAGATGAAAGCGTGGGTGAACGTACTGTGACAACGGTTTATCTTGTGCGGCATGCCGAGGCGGAGGGCAACCTCTACCGCATTGCCCATGGCCAGTATAACGGCCTGATCACCGACCGGGGCTATCAGCAGCTCCATGTGCTGAAGAAGCGGTTTGACGATGTGCATATCGACGCGGTGTACAGCAGCGACCTGTTCCGGGCCCGCACCACCGCCCGCGCGGTGTACGAGCCCAAGGGGCTGGAGCTCCATCTGGAGCCTGCCTTCCGGGAGATCCACATGGGCTGCTGGGAGGGACGCCCCTGGCAGGAGCTGAACACCGCCTATGAGGAGCAGATGTTTTACTTCAACCGCCAGTTGGACAAGTTCCATGTGGAGGGCAGCGAGACGGCCCAGCAGGTGCTGGATCGCTACATCCCCGCATTGAAGCGGGTGGCGGCGGAGAACGACGGAAAGACCATCGCCATATTCAGCCACGGCGCGGCCATGCGGATGGTACTGGGTACGCTGAACGGCCTGCCGCTGTCCCAGGTGGGGGAGACGCCCCACGGCGATAACACCGCCGTGTCGCTGCTGGAGATCGACGGCGACGACATCCGGGTGGTGTACATGAACGACAACAGCCACCAGGTGGAGGCGGGGCTTTCCACCTTTGCCAAGCAGACGTGGTGGCGGGACAAGCGGATGATGAGCGGCGGCCAGTACTATAAGGACATGGACGAGGCCACGGCGGCGCGCTTCGGCGTTCCGGCGGAGGGCAAGCGCATCGCCGTGTGGTTTGAAAATGAGCCGGTGGGCGCGGTAACGCTGCTGCCGGACAGGGCCAGCGACGCGGGCTGGATCGGCTATTACTATCTGGAGCCCACCATGCGGGGCCGCAACTACGGCATCCCGCCCCTGGGGCAGGCGGTGCAGTTCTATCGGGAGCGGGGCATCGACCGGCTGCGGCTGCGGTGCGTGGACGAGCAGACGAGAGGCTTTTTCGCCCATTACGGCTTCTACCCCCTGGAGGGCGGCGTGATGGAGAAGTATATCGGCTATGAGCCGCGGGAGATCGTATGGTAAAGGGAACGGAATTTTTGCCGGTGAGCCGGGACGAGATGATCGACCGGGGCTGGTACTACTATGACTTTCTGGTGGTGACGGCGGACGGCTATATCGACCATCCCAGCTTCGGCAGCGCCATCATCGCCCGGCTGCTGGAGGGCGAGGGCTACCGGGTGGCGGTGCTGGCCCAGCCGGACTGGCACGATGCCGAGCCCTTCCGCGCCATGGGCAAGCCCCGGTACGGCGTGCTGATCGGCGGCGGCAATCTGGACTCCATGGTGGCCCACTATACGGTGGCCAAGCGGCGGCGGACGCAGGATCTGTACAGCCCCGGCGGCAAGCTGGGCTTCCGGCCCGACAGGCCCACCATCGTGTACGCCAACCGGGCCAGGGAGGCCTTCCCCGACACGCCCATCGTCATCGGCGGGTTGGAGGCGTCACTGCGGCGGTTTGCCCACTATGACTACTGGGACGACAAGGTGCGCCGTCCCATCCTGTTTGACGCCCCCGCCGACCTGCTGGTGTACGGCATGGGGGAGAGCGCTACGGTGGAGATCGCCCGCCGTCTGGCGGCGAGAACGCCAGTGGGCGACATCACCGACGTCCGCGGCACCGCCTGCATCGTCACCGACCCGGCGGTGTGCCGGTATCATGAGGTGACGTGTCCCTCCTTCGAGGAGGTGCGGGACGACAAGACCGCCTATGCCCAGGCCACCAAGGTGCAGTATGACGAGCACGACCCCATCCGGGGCAAGGCGATATTGCAGCAGTGTCAGGGCCGCTGGCTGCTGGTGAATCCGCCACAGCGTCCCCTGAACCGGCAGGCGCTGGACAGGCTCTATGACCTGCCCTTTACCCGCGAGGTGCATCCCATGTACACCGAGGGCATCCCCGCCATCGAGGAGGTGCGGTTCTCCATCTGCCACAACCGGGGCTGCTTCGGCGGGTGCAACTTCTGCGCCCTGGCCTTCCATCAGGGGCGGATGGTCACCTCACGCAGCATCGAGTCGGTGCTTGCGGAGGCGGAGCTGCTGACCCACGATCCCCGCTTCAAGGGTTATATCCACGATGTGGGCGGCCCCAGCGCCAACTTCCGCCACACCTCCTGCCGCCAGCAGAAGGAGCACGGCATGTGCAAGGGCAAGTCCTGTCTGGCGCCGGAGCCCTGCAAGAATCTGGACGCCGACCACAGCGAGTATACAGAGCTTTTGCAGCGGATGCGGAGGATCCCCGGCATCAAGAAGGTATTCGTCCGCAGCGGCGTGCGGTATGACTATATGCTGCAGGACAAGAACAAGGACTTTTTCCGGGAGCTAGTGGACTATCACGTCAGCGGCCAGTTGAAGGTGGCGCCGGAGCACTGCGTCAGCAGCGTGCTGGACTATATGGGAAAGCCCCATTTCGACGTGTTCCTGAAATTCTGGCGGCAGTATCAGAAGCTGAACGAGTCCGACGGGCGGGAGCAGTATCTGGTGCCGTATCTCATGTCCTCGCACCCCGGCTGCACCCTGAACGACGCGGTGGAGCTGGCGGTGTTCCTCAAGCGCACCGGCCACCAGCCGGAGCAGGTGCAGGACTTCTATCCCACGCCGGGCACCATGTCCACCTGCATGTACTATACCGGCATCGACCCCCGCACCATGAAGCCGGTGTATGTGGCCCGGGATCCCCACGACAAGGCGCTGCAACGGGCGCTGCTGCAGTGGGGCCGGGGCGACAGGCGCTCGCTGGTGATCGAGGCGCTGGAGAAAACGGAGCGCACCGACCTGATCGGCTTTACACCGGACTGCCTTATCCGTCCGGTGAAGGGGGAGAAGTACTTCGGCCTGAAGCCGGAGGAGCGGCAGCAGTCGCCCAAAAAGAAAAAGGACGGCCGTCCCCCCAAGCCGGAGGGCACCGTTCACCGGGGCCGCCGCACCGACGGCCAGAAGGGGAAGATGTCCCCCAAGAAGAAGGCCGCCTTTGCCAAGCAGCGGGCGAAAAAGACGAAATAAGATGCAAAAAACACCACCCATCCGGGTGGTGTTTTTGCGTATGTGTTGGGTCATGCGGCGGGGGTGCCGGCGGGTTCATCCGGCTGGGGCAGGTCGTCGGGGACGGTCTGCGCCGGGGCGGTGCGTTTGACGCTGACGGCGGTCAGGATGCTGCCCTCGCCCTCGGCATAGCGGACGGTGACGCTGTCACCCACATTCAGGATCACGGCGGCGGGATCGTCGGCGGCGGAGATGGTGTAGTAGCGCGTCTCGCCGTCCAGGCGGATGAAGTAGACGGTGTTGCCGTCCATGACGGCGCTGCGGAGGTCAGCGATGGTGCCGGACACCTCACCGGAGCCGGTCTCCGGCAGGGTGCTGTCCTCGGGCTTGATCAGGCCGGAATTCAGCAGCATCTGGCGGTAGTTGGTCTCGCACTCCGCCACGGTGGCGCCGGTGGCCACGATCTGATACTGGCTGACGTTGACCATGGCGTACATCTTCACCAGGCCCGCCGCGTCCTTCAGGGCCATGAAGTAGGTGGGCTGCTCCGCCACGTTCAGCAGCAGCGGGAAGGTGGCGGTGTATTTCATCTGCTGCACCTGGCCCTGGGCGGATTCCATGGCGGAGTACTCCTCCGCGCCGGCCACGGCGTAGAACCGGGTCTCCTTGGTGCGCTGGTTGGACAGGATGAAGCCCACGTTGGATTCGTCGGACACCACGGAGGTGATGCCGGTGTACATATACACATCGTCGCCGATGGCGATGTAGTTGTAGCCGTCGGTGGTGACGGTCACCTCGCGCTGGCCGAACAGGGAGTTCCAGAAGCCGTTGATATAGGTGCCGTGATAGTCGTACTGCTGGATGATGAGGTCGGCGGTGTAGACGTGATCCACCCAGGTGGGGATGTCCGCCACGCTGTAATACGCCGTTTCGCCGGTGACGGCGTTCACCAGCACCGCGCCGGTGATGTCCGTGCCGCCGAACAGGCCGATGGTGCGGTCGATCCGGGGACAGACCCACCAGGGGCGGCCCTCCTCGTCAATCTCGAAGGCGGGTTCGTCAAAGAGATAGGTGGGGTAGTGGAAGCGGAGATAGCGGTAGAGGTTGCGGCTGAAATGCTCGGCGGGGGTGTAGCGGATGCCGTCCTGGAGCCGCACCACCTCCACGTTCTGGGTCACCATGTCGATGATCAGGTAGGCGGGCAGACCGGCCTTGCGGTTGTTGAGCCACTTGATGATGTCGCCGTACTGCAGGGTGGTGACCCGGACGGGGCGGCCCTTGTAGTTGATCTGGGTGTAGTTGTCGGCCACCTCGAACTGGGACACCATGTCCGCCAGCTCACCCAGCTTGCGGTTGCCCAGCTTGGCGGCGCTGTCCTTATCCAGCATGGGGATCTGGTCGAAGGAGATCTCCTCCACCTCGGCGGCGAAGTCGCCGGTCTCCACCGTCAGGAGATCCCGGTAGCTGTCGGCCCGGAACACCTGCCAGCCCAGGGCGCTGCCGATCAGCGCGGTGGCTATCAGTGCGACCGCCAGCAGCAGGGGGATCAGGCACTGCTTTTTCAGGAATTTGAAATAGCCCCTGACGCCGCTGCCCTGGAAGCCGGAGGTCAGTACGGCGCACAGGCCGTATACGCCGCACACCAGCAGGGCGAAGGCGTAGAATTCCGGGGCCTTCAGGTTGATGGGGGGCAGGGCGATATAGAAATACGCCGCGGCGAACACCAGCGTGATGGCCAGGTTCAGTACCGTGCGGCCAAAGGGGGTGCCGATGGCCTTGCGGGGCTTGGGGGCATGGCCCTCCCGGTGGAAGGGGTTCTGGCCCTTGAAGCCCTGAAAATTGGGATCGTTCCAGTTGGTATTCATAGGTGCTCCTTTCTGGGGGCATTTCGCGCCCCGGCGCGAGGTACTTTTGGCCGCTGTCCCAAAAGTACCCAAAAGGACAACTTAAACCTGCGGTTTAAGGATCCGCGTACGCTGTCTTGCATCGCAAATTTGTAGCCTTTTACCACGCGTTTGCGGGAGATGGTTGTTATCGTTGCGTATGACGTATCGTCTGTCCTTCCTGCGCCGCTGCCGCTCACGTTCTCAACGGTAGAACTAAGAACGTTGTTCGGCGCAGGCATCAGCGGCAGCGGCGCTGATGAAGAGACAATTCGATGACGAAACGTAAACAGATATCTCCCGCGAACGTGCGGCAGGCAGTTTCAGCTTTATACAGTGTATAGCGCGCCGGGAGGTGAAGGAACCGGAGGTTCCTTCCGGTGCTTTTGCCTACTTTTGTCACTGTTGACAAAAGTAGGTCGCTCCGGGGAGCGAAACTCCCCATCGATATCTCCATTATACCCTACCACCTCCCTTCTTGTACAGCAATTTCAAGTTGCGATTTTCTTTTTCTCCCATTTTTGCCGCAATTTCGGATTGCGCGGGGCGTTCATAAATTGTTTACACAAAACGTCAAAGAAAGTCAAATTTACCTATTGACATTGTGGGCAGACAGGTGTATCATACGGACAAAGGTCAAAGAAAGGCAAAGTCAAACAAAGGAGGACGAGGAAATGGGTATCTCGGATGTGATCGCCAGCTTTATCCAATCGGCATTGGAGGAGACGGACGGTGTGCTGGAATTGCAGCGCAGCGATCTGGCCCAGCGGTTCAACTGCGTGCCCAGCCAGATCAACTACGTCATGTCCACCCGCTTCTCCCCGGAGCACGGCTACATCGTGGAGAGCCGCCGGGGCGGCAACGGCTACATCCGGATCACCCGGGTGCGGACAGACCGCAAGACGCTGCTGATGCACGTCATCAACTCCATCGGCGATGAGCTGGATGCCGCCAGTGCCCGGGCCATCGTGCAGAATCTGGTGGACAGCGAGGCCATCTCCGCCGAGGCGGGCCGGTCTCTGCTGGCGGGAACCGGCGACCGGGCCCTGCACCGGGTGGACAAGAGCTACCGCGACATGCTGCGCTCGGATATTTTCAAACAGGTATTGATCCATTTGGTTTGATTTTCCAAAAGGAGGTTATGATTTATGAAATGTGAACGCTGTGGCCAGAGAGAAGCTACTTTCTATTACCAGAGCAATATCAACGGCAGGGTGACACAGGTGCATCTGTGTCCCGAATGTGCGGCAGAGCTGGGCTATACCAGAGGAATGAGCAATAGCTTCCGTTCCTTCCGCCGCAGCTTCTTCGATCCCTTCTCGCTGCTGGAGGATTTCGGTATGCTGTCCAACCGCATGACCGAGTTCCCGGCACCGCTGGAGGAGGCGGCCCGCGCCGCCGCCGGCATCGAGGATACCGCCGACACCCCCGCCGGACTGGTGGGCCGGGACGAGGCGGTGCAGCTCCAGAAGGAGCGTGAGCGCAACGCGCTGGAGAACCAGTTGAAGGCCGCCGTGGACAGCGAGAACTACGAAGAGGCGGCAAGACTGCGGGATGAGCTGAAGAAGCTCTCCGCGTAAGGCGCAAGAAACGAATAAAGGATGTGACCATTTATGAATGAGAATAAATTTACACCCCGTGCGGAAGAATCCCTGCGTCTGGCGCAGGAGGCGGCCCAGGATCTGGGCCATGGCTATGTAGGCTGTGAGCATCTGCTGCTGGGCCTGCTGCGTGAGGAGGAGGGCATCGCCCACCGGGTGCTGTCCGAGTACGGCCTCACCGACGAGATGATCACCGGTATCCTGCAGCGCAGCGTGGGCCAGGGCAGCGCCGGAGAGGCGCCCAGCCAGGGCCTGACACCTCGCGCCAAGAGCGTCATCGAGCTGGCGGTGGGCGAGTCCCACCGGATGGGCGCCGGGTATATCGGCACCGAGCACCTGCTGATGGGGCTGCTGCGCGAGGGCAGCAACATGGCGGTGCGCATCCTGCGCACCGTGGGCGTGGATCCCCGGAAGATGTACGCCAGCGTGCAGCAGAAGCTCAGTGAGAGCTCGCCCCACACCGTTACCAGCGGTGCAAGCACTTCCAATAAGGAGAACAAGAAGACCGGCAAGACGCTGGAGGAATTCACCCGCGACCTGACCGAGGCCGCCCGTCAGGGCAAGCTTGACCCTGTCATCGGCCGTGACAAGGAGATCCAGCGTGTGATCCAGATCCTGTCCCGCCGTACCAAGAACAACCCCGTGCTGATCGGTGAGCCCGGCGTGGGCAAGACCGCCATCGCCGAGGGGCTGGCCCAGCGGATCGCCGCCGCCGACGTGCCAGAGGAGCTGCTGAACAAGAAGCTGCTGAGCCTTGACCTCAGCGGCATGGTGGCCGGCACCAAGTACCGGGGCGAGTTCGAGGAGCGCATCAAGAACGCGCTGGACGAGGTGAAGAAGGACGGCAACGTGATCCTGTTCATCGACGAGCTGCACACCATCGTGGGCGCAGGCTCCGCCGAGGGCGCTGTGGACGCCGCCAACATCATCAAGCCTGCCCTGGGCCGCGGAGAGATCCGCGTGGTGGGCGCCACCACCCTGAACGAGTACCGCAAGTACATCGAGAAGGACGCCGCGCTGGAGCGCCGGTTCCAGCCTGTCACCGTGGGTGAGCCCTCTGCCGAGGACACCGTGGCCATTCTGAAGGGCCTGCGGGATAAGTATGAGGCACACCACAAGCTGACCATCACCGACGAGGCGCTGGACGCCGCCGTGTCCCTGTCCCGCCGGTACATCAACGACCGGTTCCTGCCGGATAAGGCCATCGACCTGATGGACGAGGCCGCCTCCCAGGTGCGCATGAAGGCGGAGAGCGCCTCTCCCGACCTGAAGTCGCTGGAGGAGAAGATTGCCGCGCTGCGCCGTGAGAAGTCCGAGGCCATCACCGCGCAGGACTACGAAAAGGCCGCACAGCTCCGGGACATCGAGAAGAATTACACCGATCAGGTGGAGATCGAGCGGGACAACTGGCGCAGGAAGCTGAGCCAGAACCGCGGCACCGTCACCGCCGAGGACATCGCCAATGTGGTGGCCGGCTGGACCGGCATCCCCGTCACCCGGCTGACCGAGGACGAGAGCATGCGCCTGCTGAAGCTGGAGGAGACCCTGCACCAGCGTGTGGTGGGTCAGGATGAGGCTGTGGCCGCCGTGGCAAAGGCCATCCGCCGCGGCCGTGTGGGTCTGAAGGATCCCAAGCGGCCCATCGGCTCGTTCCTGTTCCTGGGCCCCACCGGCGTGGGCAAGACCGAGCTGTGCAAGACCCTGGCCGAGGCCATGTTCGGCGACGAGAACGCCATGATCCGTATCGACATGTCCGAGTACATGGAGCGGCACACGGTGTCCCGTCTGGTGGGCTCGCCTCCTGGCTATGTGGGCCACGAGGAGGGCGGCCAACTGACCGAAAAGGTGCGCCGCAAGCCCTATTCCGTGGTGCTGTTCGATGAGATCGAGAAGGCCCACGAGGATGTGTGGAACATCCTGCTACAGATTCTGGAGGACGGTATCGTCACCGACTCCCAGGGCCGCCGTGTGGACTTCAAGAACACCGTCATTGTTATGACGTCTAATGTGGGTGCCAAGAACATCACCGCCGCCGAAAATGCCCCCTTGGGCTTTGACGGCAGTGAAAAGGAAAAGGAGGCCGATGAGGCTGCCCGCTTTGCCCGCATCCGTGAGGCCGTTATGGCGGAGCTGAAGCGCACCTTCAAGCCGGAGTTCCTGAACCGTATCGACGAGACCATCGTGTTCCGTCAGCTGACCGAGGCGGACATCGTGAAGATCGCCCACCGTATGCTGGCCGTTACCGGCAAGCGGATGGCTCAGCAGGGCATCACTCTGACGTCCGATGAGGACGCGGTGGCGGCCCTGGCCAAGGATGGCTTCGACGCCGAGTATGGCGCACGTCCCCTGCGCCGTTCCATCCAGAACACCGTGGAGGATGCCGTGGCTGAGCAGATGCTGGAGGGCACCCTCAAGTCCGGCGACACCGCCAAGGTGACGCTGCGTGACGGCAAGGTGGTGGTGGAGAAGGTGCCTGCCGCTGAAGCGGAGGCTGAGACCATCGCTGAAGAGACCCAGGAGGCCGAAGAGGCTTCCGGGGACAAGGACGCCGAATAAAAAGCATAAAAAAAAGAGACTGCGTAAGCAGTCTCTTTTTTTATGCGCAGTCTGTCAAAAAACTATGCAAACGCCCCTGCTTCTGCTATTATAGAGGAAAC
>ENA-UOOA01005912-UOOA01005912.1-human-gut-metagenome-genome-assembly--contig:-P61old-NODE-5912-length-12244-cov-51.532529_pt1 | contig 12244 bp, 15 predicted proteins | sample MGYA00242467_ERZ724014 | MGnify/ENA metagenome assembly ERZ724014
AAACTAGGCATGACAGGTCGTTCTGACAATTTATGCAAATTCCCCAACTTGTCAGACAATTAGACAAATTGTGTGAAAAATTGTGACAATTTATCAATCTGTCTGACTTTAATACTTTGTTATAAAACTGTTGACTTTTATATGCAAAACTGCTATTATGAGGTTGTAACAATTAATACAGTCATTAAGGAGATAGAAAGATGAAGCAGAACCAATACTATAACAAACATACAATGAACCTTAAACAATTAAGTCGTGATCTTGAGAAAACAGGTTTTACATGTAAATTATCAGAAGATGGTGACTATTTATGTGTATACTATCTCTGTTTCTTAGATTATGTTGAAATATCTCTAACAGGCTATAAGGACTGGTCTGTTACTTATTATAAGCCATTTAAAGAGATAACATTCTATAAAGCAGCTACTCAATAAACTCTTGACAGAAGTATAAAAAGGAAAGGTAAGAATGTGCAATGAAAAGAAGTAAAACACAACTTAGTGCAATTTACAAATACTACGCAAAGAAGAGAATGGACGCAGTTACAGAGTTTATGGATTATAACGGTCTCTGGGGGGAGTTCAAAGTTTCAGGATACAAACGTCCAACTATGTTTCTGAAATGGGTAAAAGGTATTGAAGTATACCCGGACGGAACTTTTGAGCAGTGTGATGATTGGATCGCTCCAAGATTCAGAAAGGAATAGTAATGCCTTTAAAGTGTACAGAAAGAATCACAACCAAGGGGGAGGATGTTAACCCTTATAAAATTAATGAAAAAGAATTAGCCAGACTTTATACAAGTCTGGCTAAACGTCTAAATCAGCGTATGCTTCGTTTAGAGAGAGCAGGATTCATTTCTGAATCCGGTGGTGCATACGCTGATTACAATGTAATTCTAAAAAAGTTTGGTTATAAAAAAAGAATACGAGAAAAAATAAAGTTGGATTACAGCGATCGGAACGTCCTTTATATGCAGATTTCTTCCATGCGTAAGCAGGTACAAATGATGCAGAATGTCTTAAAAGAAAAAAGTTCTACGGTTCCCGGATGGAAATCCATCATAAAAAAGAGACGTGAGAAGTTGTCTGAATATGGTCTTGAATTCAAAGATACAAGCGAAATGAGTGCATTTTTTCAGTCATATGCTTTTGAACTTATAAGTCTTTTATACTCTTCTGAACAGGCTGTAGAGTTCGTTGGAAAAGCTTTGCGAGACGGTGATACAATGAGTGAAATAATCAGCAAATTAGAAGAGTTCAGAGACCGCACGGACATAGATAGAGCGGATGACGTAGCAAAAGAGCTAGGTTTCTCCGGAGAAGCAGAAGCACTGAAATATAAATACAAGGGGTAAAAAAAAATGCTTATAGCAGGATATCCGGTGGTGTCATATAAAGACTACGATTACATACGTCTTTTTGACGGTAATTTCATTTGCAAAAGTAATGCAGGACACTTTCAGTCTTTTTATGAAAAAATCATAACGATTGATACTGAAACATATGTTTCAGATACAGAAGACATTGGATGGATAACTGATTGGACTATAACTATAGAAAATGATAGCTGTTTGTACGGTAATCATGTACGTGATCTTATCAATACGATTGACCGGATCTGTGACACGCTTCATGCTGATAAAGAACATACAGTGCGTTTCTATATTCATAACTTATCATATGACTATATGTTTTTGCGTAATCATCTATTAGATAAGTTTGGTATTCCGGATCGTAAATTAGCTGTTAAAACTCACAGGTATGTATTTATGCAATGGACGTCTTTTGGTGTTGAAATCCGTGATAGTGCTATACTTACGCAACGTACTCTTGAACGTCTCTGTAAGGACATGGGGACGCTTGAAAAAGCTACTGGTACATGGGACTATAAAAAGAAAAGAACCCCTGAATCTGGGCGTACTGTAAAGGAATTAGCTTATGTCTGTGTTGATACTATTTGCCTGTGTAAAGCTTTACGGCTCTATTTATCTCAAAGAAACGTAACTGTTGCTACTGCCCCATTGACAAATACAGGCTTTATCCGTAACCAAGCAAGATCAAGATCACGCAAGGATAAGAAATGGCATAAGAAATTTATGTCAATGCAACTTAGTTTAGCTCAGTACGAGTTACTCACAGCCTCCTATCACGGTGGCTATACTCATGCGAACCGGTACTATGTCAATCAGTTAATTACTGAACCGGTGGAGTGCTACGATTTTACAAGTTCTTATCCCGCCAGAATCGTATATGAAAAGTTTCCTATGACAAACTTTGTAGAAACAAAGTTATCGTTGCAGGATATCATGGAACTAAAAGAAAATTATGCTTTTGCAGGCTATATACGATTGAAAAAGCTACGCTTGAAAAAAGGGCATCCTATGCCACCGCTTGCTTTTCACAAAGCAAAAGTTTGCATGTTTCCAGATGCAGATAAGATAAGTAAAAAGAAAGCTATGGAATTGAATCTTGATAATGGTAAAATCGTTAATGCAGATCTTGTAATCTATCCGTTTACGGATCCGGATTTACAGGTCATTTTTGAAGCCTATGACTTTGAATGGGCTGACGTTGCAAACGTCATACGTGCAAAGAAAGACTACTTGCCTGATTGGATTATTAATTATGTGATAGAACTTTTCGAACATAAGAACACGTTGAAACACGCAGACCCGGTGCTTTATATGATTTCAAAAGGAGAACTTAACGGCATCTATGGCATGATGGTACAAAAGATGATTCAATCCATGTTTGAAGAAGATTACGAAACCGGACTATGGAATGATCTTTTGAGTGAATCTGAATATGAGGAAAAGTTACAAAAGTATTACAAAAGTAGAAATTCTTTTCTACCTTATCAATGGGGGGTATGGGTCACTGCTTATGCTCAGGCAGAGTTATTTGAGCTTGGGAAGTGTTGCAAAAGGTGGTTTTATTCTGACACTGATTCCGTTAAGGGTACGGAATGGGATAGGAAAAAACTTGCTGAGTATAACGAAAAAATCATGAAAAAATCAGAGCAACGAGGAATGGGAACGGTACTCTTTAATGGAGAATCACACACGCTAGGAATTGCTGAGTTTGACGGTATTTATAGCGAATTTAAAACTATGGGTAGCAAGCGTTACTGTTACCGTGAAAAAGGAAAACTAAAACAGACTGTTGCAGGAGTTCCAAAAGACGGCGTATACTGTCTTGATGACAATATAAATAATTTTGAAAAGGGATTCATTTATAGAAATAGTCTCACTTATCGCAGAAACTACCGTCGTGCGAACAACTGGAAAAAAGACCCAAGTTGGAAACTTAAAACGGAATACCTCTATAACAAAGGAATTAACACGATAACTGTTGACGGTTGCAGAATAGAGTATGGCTGTGCAATCCGGTTATCCGATACGGAGTATGAATTGGATCACACCATTCCGTATGATAAGGAAACAGGGTTGCCTTTGCCGTTTGAAACAAAAGATGTTTTATATAGTTAAAAAAGGGGATGCAAATTTGCATCCCTTTATTTTTTGTTTCACGTGAAACATTACATTGTAATGGATCCTCTGTGAATTTGTACCTGTGTTACGGCTGTAAGAGTTCTGTAGTTATGTTTGTCATCACTAATGTCATACAAAGCAAGAAAAATATGCCTAGCTCGGAAATTCAACTGTGCCGGAATGTGATAAAAATCGGATCCAGATTTTACGATCACAGTCGTAGGATAGCAAGTATACCCGTTTCCATCTCCAATAAAACTGGTAGAATAGATACGTCCGAGATAGTATTCTGTACCATTACAAACAAGTTCACCGCTGTTTGGAAAACAAACATAATCACCCCAGATGATATTACTAGTATTTTCGCTGTAGTTTGTAACGAACGTCCAACTATAGCCCAGAGTTGCTGTAAAATCTCCTGATTCAAAGTTAGCGCTTACGTCATAAAAGGATGGATGACAAGACCCGGTTTTTACTGCTTCCGCAAGGTAGGTAGCGAGTCGTTCCTGTCCGGTCGTGTTTGGATGAAAACCGTCCGACCCCATGAATCCGTCAGCGTGTAAAATATATTCACTTCCATTAAGATAGTTCCAATTTTTCCGCTGTGTGTTATACACACTTTTTGCAATCTTGAATCTGTTCCATTGTTTGCTGTCCGCTGACCATGCAACCATTGCTACAAAAATTTTAGCGTTTGGAAAACGTGTTTGCGCTACTCCATAGAAAGCGTTGATCGCATTTTCAATTTCTGAATAAGAACCGAACTCATTATAACCCCCAACTACTAAGATCTGCTTTACAGATGAATCAGCGTCAATCTGATTTAAAAGCATAAGAAATGAGTTATTAGACGTTGAAAAAGAAGCACCGCCATTGCTTTTAATAGTTACATTGTCTATAGAACAGTAATCCAAAAAGTGTTCTGTCCAAGGAGTTATATTTCCGTCCGGAGTATAGCCTACTGTGTAGCTGTCTCCGATAATGATAGTTTTACCACTTAAATCAAATAAACCGTCTCTTTTTTCGAGATTAGAAATCAGTTTGCCTTGTTCGGTTACTGTGTTCTTTAATGGTTCAATTTCATCCGTCAAGATTTTTTTCGTTGCATCATCAACTACTTTTCCAATCTCTCCGGAATCTAGTGAATCTTTAATTGCGTCATCAATCTGTTTTTGTGCAGTCCCTTTTATGTCTGACCATTCTTTGTGATCCTCTTCTGCATGCTTTGCCACTTTTAAGAGATAGTCTAAGTTCATGTCCTGTGTGGAGCTGTGAGGGTACGTATTAATCATTTTTTCTCTCCTTTCTTAATAAACAAGAATCAGTAAGTCACTTGCAAATAATCCTGTGCAATAATCTATAAATGATTGTTTTCTTAGTTGGAGTTCCGATTCTAACATTTGTTGTGACGTAGTCACGCCTATGTTTCCGTGAATCTGTCCAGTGTGAGTTGTAGTCCCTTTTTCCGTGTTTTTTTCAGTTCGCCCATATTCAATGTCGTTTACATCCTGCCCGGATGTTTCCATTTTTGTACTATTTCCGTAAGTTGTTGTATCTTCCTTTGACGGCTGATAACTACTTGAATCAAAAGCACTTACTTTTTCTTCCATAGTGTCGGCTCCTGTGTTTGACGTAATGGAACCTCTGCCTGCCTGTAAGGTGTTTTTGTCTTTACCACCTGTTACAGTGTTTCGCTCAATATCTGGAGAATCCGTCCAGGACTCCTGTCTGTCATAGTTCTCAATAGGGTTATATTCTTTCTTTAATGCAAGGAAAACCCGTTCAATGGAATCCTGCCATTTTTTCGACCATGCCGGAATAGCTGACTGTTTCATAAAATCACCATCCGGATAGAGTGGTTCGCAATCCCCATAGCTTAAAAGTAAACTGTCAATAAAGTTCTGTTTGTCAGCTTCTGCCGGAAAAGTCATGTTCTCAAATAAACTCTTATCATATTCATAAAGTCCGGCTATTGTAATCCTATACATCCCCATTTTTTACACCTGCCTTTTTGTAGTCTCTGATCTTTATATTCAGATTTAAAGTGGGATAAAGGCTGTTTGCTATGTCAACCCCTGTCTGCATTGTTTCTAGCCATGTAGTAAGTCGTGTCACAGATTCTATGTCGTTTTTTTCAGTTTCCATAACATTTAAACGCTCTTTTTTATCAGAACCGACAGACGGTATCCCAACTTCTGTGTCAAACTGGTCAAGAAGTTTTTCGAATACCTCAATTAACTCTTTTGAAATAAAGTTGTTTTTCAAATCTTTATTGAAAAACTCAAAAGGATCTGAACTTTTTCCCCTCATGTTTGCGTTCTCATTCTCTTTGATTGAAGCATTATACGCAACTGCCGGATTACCTGCTTGCACTTCATCATAGATTTTTTCCAATGTTTTCGCAGCAGCTTTGTTTTTTGCGGCTATCATAAAAGCTAACTTGCTGTTGAACACATTCATATCAAAAGCAGAAGCTACCAGAGCCAGTTTATAACTATAATAACCGATAATGTCAAAAATTCCGCATCTTGACGGACGTAAATAGATTACGCTACAATCTGTACCAATCTTTAAATCCTGTAAGCTTATGTTTGCATTGGTAGCATATGTGTTAATGCTTGCAAGAGTTGGCTTACAATACATATCATATCCACTGATTGCAGGATACTGAGCGATCAGTCCATATGCAGGAGTGTATGTGATTGCGATAAATCCCCCACCAAGCAGGCAAAACTTAAAATAGTCAATGTCAAATTTTGCATTGTATGTTATATCGAAAATAGAACAAACTCTCTCATACAGCATACGATCAAACGTGTCAGTATATAGACTGTCTGCCTTGATTCCTGACGGTTGGAAGTAATTTGAAATAATATTGATTTTATCGAATCCAATGGGAATCCACATATTTTCACCTCTTTCTATGTTTCACGTGAAACATTATTCATAATAAAAACCACTATTCAAGTAGTTATTCACTGCTTCTTGATCTCCGGTAAATCCACTTATTTCTATTGATGCATTTCTGCATTTTATATATCCACTCAAGCCAGAAATAGAACGAACAGTACCATCTGCATACCCCTCACTTGCGCCATCAGGATTTATGCTTGTACAGGCATATGAATTAAACTCTAAAATCTGGTTATTGAGTATGTTTGATATGTTACCAATCGTTCCAAGCATTGATACTTCCGGTGATGTAATGCTTCTTCCTGCTTCTATTCCTGAAGAAATACCCTGTGCAATGTTTCCTTGCAATCCTGCACTAACAAGACTTACAGCCGAGGTAGTTAGTTGAGCTATGTTTGTGCTTGCATAACCGATTTGCACTGGAACTGACAACTGGAATTGATAAGATGCAAAAACAACTTTCTTTGACTGCAAAAACACGTTGCATAATCCACTTGTTGCGTCAAATTGATAAAGTGCATTTACAGTTTCATCTATTTTATAGGGATTAAGAGCAACTACTCCGATAAAAGGAAGTTTTATAAAATAGTTTGAAAATGACGGACTATAATACCTAAAATCCGTGATAGCATAAAGTGGATTATCAAAAGCAAATGAATAAGAAAAATTAACAACCGTGTCTTCATCAATTCTTTTTGCCGTCACTCCACTATCCCAGAATCCTAGCTGTATTGCTTCATCATTACTATTATTAAAAGCACTATCAACAAAAGGAATCCATTTCAAGTCAACTATATATTTAAAGGGGTCAAACATTAGCTTTGTAATTGCATCTGTTATTACGTCGGTAAAATTTGATTCTGTGTACATATAGTCAAGCAAATTGTTTAATTGATTGCCGTTTATATAGTAGGATGCTACACCAGTCCTTGAAACTACCCTTATAATATATTGCTGTGAATAAGTGCTTGTCATTATTTTCTCTTTATGACTTACATTTCTTGTTGATAAGACCCAGTCATTTGTAGGAATATACATAGTGTCGTTGGCAAGCGTAGTCTGATTGCTTGATCTTTCAATGAAACAGGTATAATTACTGATTTCATTTTTATAAGTTGCCAAAACATCCTCAGTACAACTAATTTCAGTTTGTCCCGCATTGATTGAAGTAGTTGAATCAATAAAATAATAATGATCCGCCCACTTTGCATAGTTAAATTGTAGCATGTCGTTCATTGGTTTTTGTAAAATAAGCATAGGATTCTGAAATGTAGTTGCAGATTTTAAAAGGCAGGGAACTTCTGTCCCCTGCCCTGTAGGACGTTTTGTAGAATTTTTTCTTTTTGAAAAATGATACAAAACTATTTCTGTCATGATAGGTATATATCTCCTTTTGAAGTAATGGCACAGATCCAACCGGATGGAATCCTAACCCACGTTGCTCCGGTCTCATCCTTTTTGATTTCTTTTACCGTGACTGCGGTTCCTTTTTTCAAGCACCCATCTGAATAAGCATGCCTCATTCCATCCATTGTCAGCTGTTCATACTTTTTGATCTGTCCCCATATGCTATAGCGTACATGCAAATGATCCACTCTGGTCTTATAACTTTTTCCAATCGAATAACTCAATGATTCTTTATAATCTTCATCCCATACTCTGCGGATGCAGGATAAATCACTTCTCCGACTTACAAGACTTTTGACAACTCCAATACCGGGATTGTCAGCAGTGTTTTTTCTACCACCTCTACTCTCGATCATATAGCCATTGCCAATAAAAATTGCACAGTGAGTAACTGGATATCCAAAAAAGAGAAAATCACCTACTTTTTGTTCTCCAATCGGAATCTTTTTTCCAAGCTTGGAATAACCGGAAGCTGTCAGATCTCCCACCTCTGAGCCTGCTTTCTTCTGAATATAGTAAAGCAATCCGGAGCAGTCAAGCCCTGACTGTGGGGTATTACCACCCCACACATATTTTACACCAAGTAATTCCTTTGCATTTTCGACAAGTTCGTTCGCTGTCATGTTATACCTACTTTCCTAAGTGTTCGATTAACGAGTTCATTTTTTCAATCGCAAGTGTGTTGTTTTTGATGACCTCTGCTAATTTATCAACTTCGTTTTTGTGTTCCTCGTTGAGTTTGTCGACTCTCTGATTGGTCTGATCGTACATGTATTTTACAAAGTATGCCATCGCACAGCAACATACGATCGGAAACGCATAGTTACCTAAAATAGTTAAGAATGTATCCATCATATTGTGTGTACCTCAAAATAATTGTCATTAATAGGTGAACCTGGTACTGTGTCAATTAATATTTTGACATATAAATCATTTTGTGTGTTATTTACAAGTTTAAAATTAGAAGCATCTGGAAATCCATAATATGACTCAAACTTTATTTCATATAATGAATTGTATAAACTTGTATTTAATAGTGGAATTGTATTATAATACAAGACAACCCCTGTCGCCGCCACATTCATTATTAATCTCCTTACGCCAATAGAATCAAATGGAAGGGTTAAAACGATAGAACCCCCAGCAGGTACTTTTACATTTGTTACTAACATATTTATACACCCTCCCCGATCACATACAGGATTCCGTTATGCGTGAAGTTGTTCCAGTAGTTTTTTCTGGAATGTACAAACATGTTGTAGTATCCCCCTCGGCTGTTGAATGGAGTTGTCGAACTGTAATCAAACTGCCAATTGACCCCCATAGCACGACGGTCATACAGTACTCCCAGAACATAAGGTAAGTTGACCTCTGTTTCTGCCTGTTTTGCATGTCCATCTGCTCCAATGATGGACGGAGTAATCTGGATAGCTGATTCATTATCAGCTGACTGCCACCAGTTTACAAGTTCTTTGTTCTCGATCTGTAAATTTTTATCATCAAACACATACGGTAACGTCTGTGTTTCAGAGTCGATCCAGAAACTTGACAGCATCATAAGTCGCTGATTTTCTTTCCGTGTGAATCTCAAAAGGTCTTCAAAGCCTGTGATAGTAAATCTGTACTTAGTTGATCTCTCTGTCATCTTTTCAGAATCAAGTTTGATTCGAGCAACAACGAACGGCATAAACTTATCACGGTGCTCGGAAAGTAACTGCTTTCTTGTGTACTGTGTTCCATTCTCTGTGTTAAACTCATGTGCAAGGTCAACTTCCATACCAAGAGATGATAAGCCCGCCATATAGTTTAGCATGGTTGCACGACGTTCACTCTCACGATCCATCTCAATATCATTACGAAACTCAATCATAACAGCTTCGTAAAATCTGAGAAATTCTTCCTCGCTAGAAAAAGCAAGTGCCAGCTGGTCACGGAATCTTGTGATTGATCTCTGTAACAACTTTGTTCCGTAGAACTTGAGTTCAAGCACTTTCGGCTTGTGAATCTTATACATGTCAATAGAATTGCCATCATCCAAAGTGTTTGGATTCTGTTCTGTGTTCCAATCATCAGACTGTTCTGCATCCATTGACAGGGACGTAATCTCTCTGACGATAGCACCCCAACGAACATTTGTCTGTTCGACTGTCCTTAATTTACCAGTATAAGATTCGTTTGCAAAATACGTTTCCGCAAATACTGTAGACATAGTTTTCAGTGTGTTTTCTACTCCTGTACGTAACAGTGTTCCCCCAACAGAAACAAAAGAACTTGTGTCAGTCGCTATAAGGTCAGAACGACCTGTAGCCTGTTTAGCAATGGAACTGATAAGAGTATAGGCATCCTGCGGAGTTAAACTATTTACAGCCAATTTAATACACTTCCTTTCTAATTCATGATCTTCATCATATCATTGATAATGTCTTTTTCTGTTCTTGGTGAATTTACCCCACCATTTCCGGTGTTCTGAATATTTGAAGCCTGAATAGTGGCTGTCAATTTATTGATAGCATCAAGCACCATATCATTCTGGTTCTGATTCTGGTTCTGATTCTGGTTCTGATTCTGGTTCTGGTTCTGATTCTGGTTCTGATTCTGGTTCTGATTCTGGTTCTGATTCTGGTTCTGGTTCTGGTTCTGCCCTGCGAATCCAAGGATTTCAGTTTTTGAAAAACCTGCATTGGCAAGTACAACTAAATCTTCAATTTTCATTTTTGTTTTTTCTCCTTTCTTGAGAAACGAATACTAATGAATAAAATAATAAGGGAAAACTTACGGGTAATCATCCCATTATAGCATCCGTTTTCCGACGGTTGATGTAGCCGTTTTCCCTTAATTTATATATATCATATATTGAAAATTTTATCAAGATAAAATTTTACAGTCAGGTTCTGGTAAGAAATTCTATTACTAATAATATAGTTGTATACCCATGAATAGTAAAACTTAAATTGTGATTTACCAAGTTCACTGTCTGGAAAGCTATCTTTGCACGTTCCTGAAATATGATCGCTTATGTATAGTTTAGCTTCATTTTTGTGTTCATAAATCCCGAGTGAACCAACTATGCATATCAATCTGTACTTTCTCAAATCTTCTGACTTTATAGAACTCATGTCGTCATATGCAAATTCATTATCGAGAGCCATTTTTTCAAAATCTGTACTTCCGGTAAGAGCTTTATAAAGAGCTGTCTTTCTTTTCTTTTCTGAAATGGGGCTTTTGTTAATCAAAATAATGATTATTCCGCGATCTTTTAACATGGAAAACTCCTGTCCAGACTTCTTCATTTTTTCCAAGTTCGAAAGCAGCCCAAAAGACTGAATAAGCGGGGAATCAAGAGTGTTACTATTTGAAACAATCCACCAACGAAAAGGTTTTTCACCAAGCAGCTCACGATTTGCGGAAATAGTTTCTACTCCATTCAGAAAAGCATCCTCTTCACCTTTAATTTTTTTATCAAGTTTCTCCGGGATAAATTCATCATAGATTCCTTCTGAAAATCCAGAACCTGAGAATCCTCGATTATTCATTAAACTAGTAAGACTAAATGCTTCACCATGGTAAAACTTCTCTCCGGCTTCGTTGATTTCTTGCAACGAAACCCGGCTTTTTTCCCCCTTTACCTTTTTGAAATAGAAATTCCTATGAAGATCATGATTAATGTCAGTCCAAGGATTCATAGTATCAACTAACACGGAATCTATTTGAGTTGTTTTTCTTCTCATATATATTACTTTTTCATCCTTTGAAAAAACATCCTCAATGAAATGTTTAAAGATCCCATATGTTTTTCCGGTACGACGAGCACCGATAATAAAGATGAAATTTATCTCGTTTTTTTCACAAGTATTTACAATTTTTGGAATGTCTAACCATCCGTTTTTATCATATATATTCATTTGATACTCCTTTACTGAAAAAAAGGTGTACTAAAATAGTACACCTTATGATTTTATGAAAACGGTTTTTTTTCGTCTGAATCGTCAGATTTATTAACTGTCTCATTGTATTTTTTAATACAAGCCTCTTCTAACTGACCTGTGAATTCCTTATCCATTGAGTAGATTGAGTTATAGTATTTTCCGTCTTTTCCCTTTGATGATGGAAAAGAAAGAAATAACCCGTGTGAACCCTCAACAAGCGTCAAGCCTTTAATGACAAGCGTATTATCGAGACATAATTCAATAAAAGCTTTTGTTTTACTGTTTCCATCATAAGGACGGCAAGTAATTTTGGTAGATGATTTTAACATTATTTACTCTCCTTTTCTACTAATAAATTATATTCACTTGGTGCTGTGAGTGACTGTGTTACTTCATAAGAAGCAATATGGATAGTAAACATATTGCTTACCTCACCTCTTTTTTCTCTCCCGGTGATTTTACAAGATTGTAATTCAAACATGATTTTTTCTCCTTTACATATTTGC
>ENA-UOOA01005926-UOOA01005926.1-human-gut-metagenome-genome-assembly--contig:-P61old-NODE-5926-length-12225-cov-31.292851_pt1 | contig 12225 bp, 10 predicted proteins | sample MGYA00242467_ERZ724014 | MGnify/ENA metagenome assembly ERZ724014
CGCGGGCCGGGCTGGCGGGCAGCCTTTTCAGCCGCAGGCTGCTGGGCTGCAGCGGCAACCCCACCGTTGCCGGAACCGCGGCGGCGACGGCGGCGGTGCGGGGCGGCGGGATTCTGGGTAGGTTTTTCCATAGTCTTTTCCATTCTTATCATCAGTCGATTGCACGACATTCGTTGTAGTAGCGTTTTTCTTCGGCGTGACCCATGCTAAAGGTCTTGCGGGGCAACACACCGCCCAGCACCACACCTTTAAACAGGTCTGCCTTGGCAAGGTCCGGCAGCAGGATGGCGGCGGCTTTCTGCCCGGGGCGGGAGGCAAGCGCCATGGCCGTGGAGGAGCCGTGGATGTAGTCCACGCTGGCCTCGGGGTGGCTGGGCAGGAAGTCGTTCAGGAAGGCTTCAACACTGCCCACCGTCAGGGGTGCCGGGGGATTCTGCAGGGCCACCAGCAGCTCACCGTTCTGGTCGGCAATGGCAAAGCGCTGCTGAGACGGAGCAGTCTCGTCGCCCTGAGTCTTGTCCCACTCATCGATGGCCTTGTACAGCTCATGGGCCGTTACACCGAACACCACACGGTGGATCGGCTCGATCTCGATGGCCGGGCTATGTACATTGCAGACCTCGGCCAGGCACCAGCGGGCGGGGTGATCTTGCTGCTGTTCGGGGGTCAGGCCCTTCTTCAGTTCCTCCCAGTAGGCTTTGGCCGTGGCCAGAGAGTGGTTGCCGTCGCCGACAGCCAGCACCATGGGCGGCTCACCGGCGGCACGGGGCCAGCGAGCGGCAAATTTTTTCTCGTCGGCCAAGTCGGCCAGTGCGGCGTTGATCCGGTCGATCAGGGCGGGGTCTTCCACCGCCCAGCCGCGCAGATGGCCGCCGCCCAGCATCAACTCGCCGTCATACAGCAGAGGCAGGCTATCTTTATGGTCACCGATGGGTTCGATCAGCGTCTTTTTCTCATCGTCGGCCAGCATCATCACGTGGGGCGTTTCCAAAATAGCACCACGGCGTACTTTCAGACGCGGCGGGATGCGCTCCACCACCGTCTTTTCGCTGGGGCGGATGGCCGGTTTGCTGCCGGGGTTATAGTCGTAGGCTTCCAGGTCCACGGCACCTACCAACCCCTGGCGGATGGTGCCGTCCATCTGGGTGCGCTCCACATAGACAAAGCCGTGGACGCGGCGGGTCAGCACCGACTTGCGGTACTCCTGCATCGTGCGGCGGATGGTCTGCATCCGCTCTTCCTCCTGGGGGGTGCCCAGGTAGGCTTCGGGCAGGACGATATGCAGCGTGCTGGGCTTACCGGCGGCCAGCTCTTCGGCGCGCTGCCAGTACTCCGGCTGGGAAGTAAACTGGTCTACCGCAATGCAGGCCCACGGGTCCAGCGAAATGTTGGCGGCGGGCAGCAGAATATCAGCGGGAACAAAGCACGGAACAGACATACAATGCACCTCTTCCTTTTATTGTTACAAAACCACAGAATGACCCACCAGCGCATAGATAGCCAGTGAGAGGACGCCAATGTAGATCATGGAACTGGGCAGGCCCTGAAAGATTGCGGGCACCGCCTTACTGCGCAAGCGGCGGCGGCCTTCACGCACGATGAAGACGATGAAGGTGTAGCCCAGGCCGCTGCCCAGACCAAACGCGATGGATTGCTCCAGCGTGTAATTCTGGTTGGAACTGACGAGCAGCGTGCCCAGCATGACAGTGCTGCAGGTAGCCAGGCTGAGCTGGCTGCGGCAGCTTTGGCGCATTTTGCGGGGCAGCAGGCCCAGCACCAGCCAGGTGACGGCCATGGCAGCGACACCGCAGGTCAGGTAGACTACCGGGCGCAGGGCCGAGATGGGCAACCATGCAGGCAGACGCGAGCGCAGCCACGGAAAGAGCAGGTTATGGGCAGCCCAACCCAGCGGGGCGGACAGCGTCATGACCCAGATCAGCGGCAGACACAAATCCCACACCTGGGCCTTGTGGTCCGGCACCAGTTTCATCAGGCGGGTCACACCCAAAGCGCGGGCCAGAATGACGTTCTCGGCAAAGATGGCCAGACCCATATAGCTGACGAACTGCCACAGGCCTTGGCCCAGGGAGGATGCGAACTCAATGTTTAGCATACAGGCGGCGCACCTCCTCGTGTTTATAATTGGTGTACAGGTTGGCGATGGCGCACCAGACGGCGGCGATGGCACCCACCAGTACGAAACCGCCGGAGGGCTGTGCCGCCAGCGGCAGCGGCGCGGCGTGAATCACCTGGTTGCCAAAGACAGCACCGGTGGCCAGCAGCTCCCGCAGGCAGCCCACGATGAGCAGAGCCGCGCACATACCCAAACTGTTGTTGAAACCGTGGCGGAAGGCCGCGCTGACAGGCTCCAGCTCAGCAAATTCCATGCGCTTGACAATGGCAGGTTCCACCACCAACAGCGGCAGATAAATGCCCAGCAGCGACAGGTCAGCGCCAAACAGCTGGTACATCAGCACGTAAACGGGGATGTACAGCAGCGCTGCCGCATAGCTGTAGATGACCGGACGGAAGCGGTTTTTGGTAAGGTGGCAGACTGCCACAGCCAACACACGGGTAAAGGTGATGAGCAGCAGGCTGGCCACACAGAGCATGAGCGCGTGGTGACCATCCAGCGCAGCGCCCACGATGGGAGCCATGCCTAAGCCGCGCACCATGACCGGGTTGGACAGCCAGATGTGGTCGCGGCGGATTTTTTCGTTCAGGTCATTTTCGGCCTCGGTGCGGCTGCGGGGCACGGCGTTTTTGCGCGGCTCCGAGGCCGGGGCAGCCGGGCGCGGGGCAGGTTCCCCTGCCGGGCCCTCAGTGCGGGCGGCAGACTGCGGGGCAGATTCTGCCGGAGTGGGCTGCGGCCGGGCCGCAGACATCACGCGGGTGGCTTCGGGGGCCGGTTCCGCCGGGCGGGATACAGTACGCTGTTTTGGGATGGCAATGGTGCGGGTACCGGTAGGCTCGTCCACTTTTGGAGCGGCCGGGACCTCCGGGGCGCGCGGGGCAGCGGCCAGGGCCTGGGCGGCGCGGCGAGCTGCTTCCTGCGAGTCGTTTTGCGCCGTCTGGCGGCCAAACCAGGCAGGGCGGTTGGCCGCGCGCCGGGCGGCTTCCTGCCGCAGGGCCTCCTGTTCGGGTTCGGGCTGGGGCGTTTCTGCCTGTGTCTCCCCCATCTGCATCTGCTGGCGCAGAGCGGCGCGTTCTTCGGCCGAAAGACGGGGGCGGCTGGTGGGGATGATGCGGTGTTTACGCTCCGGCGGGGTGGCCATCGGCTGCGGGGCCGAGGCGGCATGTTGGGCCGGGCGGGATGCTGGTGAAGAAGCGGGCTGGGCCGGGCTTTGCATGGCCGAGATGGCCTTTTCGATCTCCGCGCGGGAGGCCCCCTCCTCCGCCATGCGGCGGGCCGTTTCCAGCATTTCTTTGGTAATATGGGGAATGATCAGCGTTTCGGAGCGATCCTCGCCCTTGCGGCGGTCATTCCGGTTTTGTGGATTTGGCAAGACGCTGTTCCTCCTTCTTCATAAAGCGGATACGCTCGGTGCGGTGGCTGATGAGGTCCAGCCATTCGGGGATGGCACCGACGATCAGCAGCGCAAAGCAGACGGCGCTCTGATACGGGCTGAATATGCGGAACGCATAGGTGGCAATGCCCAGCGCCGCGCCGTAGATCAGACGGCTGCTGGTGCGGTTGGGCATGGTGACCGGCTCACAGATCAGGAAAAAGGCACCGAACAATGCCGTGCCGGACAGCAGCGTGTACTTTTCAAGATAGATGCGCTGGCGGATGAACTCCCACGGCCAGCTGAAGGCAGGCAGTTCGTTCAGGCGCGGGAACAGCCAGGGGATGCCGATAACGGCGATCATAAACGGGATGAGCACCGAAAGGCGGACCCGGCCGCGCACCAGCAAAAACAGACCACAGGCCAGAATGACCAGCGCCGCGCCGGTACCGATACCCGCGGACACGTTGCCGGTAAGCAGATTCATCGTGCTGGCGCTGGGCAGGCCGCCGCTGCGCAGGGTCTCATTCATGCCCTGGACAAGGTTATCATTGATCTCGCCCCAAATGGGCAGCTGAGTGCCGGGAGCCGGGTAGTAGTAGACATGCTCCGGCCAAGAAACACCGGCGATAGCGGCGCCCACCGCCGCCGGGTGGAAGGGATAGTGCCCCTCTCCGCCGAAGGCCTCCTTGACCAGCACGGCCGCGATGACAGCAACAATGACGATGCCGTAGGAAACGCTGGCGGGCATCAGCAGCACGATCAGCGCTGCAAAGCACTCGCTGGACGGCTCGTGGGCGCGGTAGCCCTCGCCATGCAGCGGGGCCAGGGCGCAATCACACAGATAGGCCGTCACCAGGGCTGCCAGCATCAGCAGCACCGGGCGCAGGCCGTAATAGTACCAGGCCATGCCCGTAAGGGGCACGGCACACCACAGCAGATCACTATAGTAGCCATAGTTCTCGCTGCGTTCGATCGTAGGTTGTTTTGCCATGGGGCTTGGGTTCTCCTTTGGGTTAATGGCTGCCGTGCAGCGTATCGATGACGGCGGCAGGATCTTTGGCTTTGAACAGGGCACTACCGGTCACCAGCCAGTCGGCACCCGCAGCGGCGCACTGTGGGCCGGTCTCGGTGTTGACGCCGCCATCCACTTCCAGCAGGGTGTGCAGGCTGCGGCGGTCACGCTCGGCACGGAGGGCGCTGAGCTTATCCAGCGCCGAGGGCATGAACTTCTGCCCACCAAAGCCCGGCTCCACGCTCATGACCAGGACGAGGTCCAGGTCGTCGAGGTAGGGATAGACAGCCTCGGCCGGGGTGCCCGGCTTGATGCTGATGCCCACCTGGCAGCCGGCGGCACGGATGGCGGCGATGGTCTCGGGGACAGCATCGGGCACAGCCTCCAGATGGAAGGTGATGAGGTTAGCGCCCGCCTTGGCGAAATCCGGTGCGTACTTGACCGGGTCGCTGATCATCAGGTGGACATCGTAGAACACCTCCGGCAGGGCCTTGTGCAGGCACTCCAGCACGGGGGCGCCAAAGCTGATGTTGGGCACAAAGTGGCCGTCCATCACGTCAAAATGCAAAAGGTCAGTGCCCTGGTTTAACAGCCGTTGGCAGTCGGCGGCAAGGTCCGCAAAGTCAGCGGACAAAATCGAAGCGGCGATCTTCGTCATAATATACTCCCTGTTTGTGCGCGTATGCGCTTTTCCCTCTGTATCTATTCGCGCAAGCTTCTGCGCAGATAGTCGAGTTTATTATATCCCATTACGGGGTAAAAAGCAAGGCGAGCCGCTTGGCGGGCAGCAGAAAAAACTGCGCCATGCTGTAAAAAGGCAGCGCGGCGCAGTTTGTAACTTTTTCTTGCAGGGATTATTTTGCCAGCTCGGCACGCACGCGGGCCAGGGCAGATTCGATCACGCGGTCCATATCGTAGTACTTGTACTCACCCAAACGGCCGCCGAAAAGGACCTTGCCCTCGGCATCGGCCAGGGCCTTGTACTGCTCGTACAGGGCGCCGTTCTGGGCATCGTTGACGGGATAGTACGGCTCATCGCCGGGTTTCCACTCGGCAGAGTACTCGCGGCTGATGACCGTCTTGGTGCCCGGCTTGGTGGAGCCAAAGACAAAGTGCTTGTGCTCAATGATGCGGGTGTAGGGGGTTTCGGCGTCGGTGTAGTTGATGACAGCGTTGCCCTGGTAGTTGGGGATGTCCAGGGTCTCGGTCTCAAAGCGGACACTGCGGTACTGCAAAGCGCCCAGCTTATAGTCAAAGTAGGCATCAATGGGGCCGGTGTAAACGACTTTGTCGGCTAAGGCATTCAGCGCAGCCTTGTCAGTCAGGTAGTCGGTGTCCAGGCGGACCTCGATGCCCTGCAGCAGGTTGGCCACCAGCGCGGTGTAACCCTCGTTGGGGATGCCTTGATACAGGGCGTTGAAGTAGTTGTTATCGAAGGTCAGGCGCACGGGCAGGCGCTTGATGATGAAGGCAGGCAGCTCAGTGCAGGGGCGGCCCCACTGCTTCTCGGTGTAGCCTTTGATGAGCTTCTCGTAGATGTCGGTGCCCACGAGGTTGATGGCCTGCTCTTCCAGGTTTTTCGGCTCGGCGGTGTAGTGGGCGGCGCGCTGCTCGGCGATCTTAGCCTCAGCCTCGGCCGGGGTGATGACGCCCCACATCTTGGTGAAGGTGTTCATATTAAAGGGCAGGTTGTACAGTTCGCCCTTATAGTTGGCCACCGGGGAGTTGGTGTAGCGGTTGAAGGTGGCAAAGCGGTTGACGTAGTCCCACACCTCTTTATTGTTGGTATGGAAGATGTGCGCACCGTAGCGGTGGACGGCGATGCCCTGCACATCCTCTGTGTAGATGTTGCCGGCGATGTGGCTGCGCTTATCAATGACCAGGCACTTTTTGCCGGCGGCGGTGGCCTCGTGGGCAAAGACGGCGCCGAACAGACCGGCACCAACGATCAGATAATCATACTGCATTTCAGTTCTCCTTTTCTGCGCTGTTACGCCAATGCTGCACCGTTTGCAGCTGGAACTCAAAATCGCGGGCATCCTTGGCAAGCTGGCTGGACAGGATAATGCCGGAGATGAACAGCAGCAGCGCCGCCACCAGCACAAAGCAGCAAACGATCAAAGTCGGGAAGCGGGGCACAAGGCCGGTGTGGAAGTACTCGTTCAGCACAGGGATCATAAAGCCGATACCGAACACGGCCAGCACTGCCGCCAGGATGCCGAAGAATAGAAACGGGCGGTAGTTTTTGAACAGCCGCGCGATAGTGCCCAGCACCTTGAAGCCGTCGGAGTAAGTGTTCAGCTTGCTCTCGGAGCCTTCGGGGCGGTCGCGGTAGTCGATGACGACGTTCTCCACCTGCATGTTGCGCTGCAGGGCGTGGATGGTCATCTCGGTCTCGATCTCGAACCCGCGGGACAGCACCGGGTAGGTCTTGACGAACTGGTAGCTGAACGCGCGGTAGCCGGTCATAATGTCCTTGATCTTGCCGCCGAAAAGGTGGTTGGTGCAAAAGCGCACCAGATCGTTGCCAAAGTTGTGGAAGGGACGCTTATTCTGGGTGTAATAGGTGCTGGACAGGCGGTCTCCCACCACCATATCGGCCTGCCGGTTTGTAACGGCAGCTACCATCTCGGGGGCGGCCTCCGCGGGGTAGGTGTCGTCGCCATCCACCAGCACGTAGGCTTCGGCATCGATCTCGCGGAACATGCGGCGCATGACATTGCCTTTACCCTGCTGATACTCGTGCCGGACGACAGCACCAGCCTTGGCGGCCAGCTCGGCGGTGCCGTCGGTAGAATTGTTATCGTAGACATAGACGGTGGCATCGGGCAGCACGCGGCGGAAATCCGTCACCACCTTTTCCACAGTTTTGGATTCGTTGTAGCAAGGGATCAGAACAGCGATCTTATCCATTTTGAGATTCTCCAATCTTTACATCCAGAATTGCACCAGACGGGCAACATTAAAGTACAGCGAGGGGTTCAGTCCCTGCAGCCACGGCTGGGTGGCAAAAAGGGTGAAGAAGCGATAGACGGCGCTCCACGCCACAGCGGCGGCCATGGCCACGCGCAGCACCGGCAGCAGGGTGGCGGCCAGCGTTTCACCTGCGGCGGCGCGGCGGGCCAGCACGCTTTCCAGCAGCAGCCAGCACAGCACAGCGCCCAGCAGCAGCACGGGGCTGTAGTCCATCAAATAGCGGTACAGTACACCGGCCATCTCGCAATCCACCACCGTGATGATGACCATACCGGCCACCGCCAGCCAGACGAAACCGGCCGCACCGGGGCGGCGGCGCAGACTTTGGCGGGTCTGCGGCAGCGCCAGCAGCCCCAACGCCCAGGTGAAGGGTGTAGCCGCCAGCATACCGCCGACGAACGGCTCGCTGATGGTGCGGATGACGGCGTTGGTGGTGACTTCGGTCTCCTGCAAAAACGGAAAGACGCTCTTGAGCCGCGGCAGGTCGAACAGGCTGGTGAACACGGCCGGACCGATGCGCACCACATTGAAGCCGCGCTTGGTCATATCGTTGCCGGTCAGGTTGTAGTTGGCGCCAAAGTCAAAGGGCGAACCGAACCGGGCGTAGTTGTACCACATCAGACCTGCGGCCACCAGCACCACAGGCAGCAGGAAGGCGGCCGCTTCCCCTGCCCCGGCGCGGCTGCGCAGCCGCTTTTGGGCGATGTATCGCTGCCAGAAGATGGGCAGGGCCAGCACGGCAAACAATTCCATCTGGGGGCGGCAGCCGGCGACCAGCGCCATACAAAGGCTGCCCAGCGCCAGTTTGGCCAGCAGTGCACCGCGGCGCTCCACCGCCGTGTTGGCGGCAGAAAGCCAGAGCCAGAGGGCCAGCATCAGCAGCGAGGCGCCGCAGACGATGGCGTATTCATAAATGTAGGGGCGCACAAACAGGTAATAGAGCTGGCTGCCCAGCACGATGGCCGCCACGCTGAGCAGATACGCGGCTGAGGATGCCTGGCTGAACCAGCGGCGCACCACCTGATGCACCGCGCCGAAGCTTGCCAGCAGGAACAGCAGCCCCATCACGATCATGCAGGGCGGATAGGCCAGGTTTTGGATGCCGGTGACAGCCTCGAATGGAAGCTGAAACAAAAGGCAGGGCACGATGCCGAAATAGACATAATAGCGTCCGTTATAATAGGCATGGTCCCACAGGCTGTTGACCTGGGCCGCTTCGCGGGCGGTGGAATCGTAGGGGTTATCCAGCGCCAGCAGCTCTTCCGGCGGGTCCTGCATCAGGTCCAGGCGGCCGTTCAGCAGACTGTGGGCCAGCGCACCGTACTGCTCGTAGACAAAGCTGATCTTGCTCTCGTGATCCCAGAAGGCGACATTATAATTTTCAGTGGCAAGGCCGGTGTTGCCCGGCTCCCAGAAAGGCACAACCACCACAAAGGCGGCGAGGATCGCGGCCAGCACCGCACCGGCGGCGCGGTCGCAGACATTGCCTGCCAGCCAGCGGCGGTGCCACAGGCCGCTCTGCGGGCGCAGAGCGTAGATGGCCAGCAGCGCCAGGAAAACAGCGATGCACCGCAGCAGCGAGAACTGCAGCGGGCGCGGCGCGTTGGCGGTGATGCCGGTAAAGGTGACGGCCACCGGGAAGGCTGCAAAGGCCGTGCTGTAGCCGGAGGCGGTCAGCTCCATTGTGCCGACGTTGCCCGTCAGGTCCAGGCTGATAACCTGGCTGCGGGTCGACTCGGGCGCGATCTGCCAGGTGCCGAAGTAGTTCAGCTGAGAGTTGGCTTCATCGGTGGCATTGATGCGGAAGTTGAAGAAGCTGTCCCAATGCAGCGGGTCGGTATCATCGTTGGTCAGGCCGTCCATGCTCAGGTTATAGATAGGCTGGTCGATGTCAAAGAACCGCATGTAGGTGTGGTCCTCGTCCAGCGAGATACTCCCCTGCCCCCGGATGACGTTGACGTTGGGGTCCAGGTAGTCCAGCAGCTGGAACGGCTGGTAGCTGTGGGTGTTGAAGTAGGTCACGTTGCCTACGAACACCTCGCTGCCCAGGGCCGCCGCCAGCAGCAGCGGCACCACGAACCGCAGTCCCCTGCCGCCAAAGCTGCGCAGCCCGGCCACGCAGAAGGACGCCCAGCCGCACAGTGCCGTGATGGCCGCCAGGCGGAAAGCATCAAACCCGACAGTCAGCCCCGGGCGATGGTAGGCGCACATGGCAAACACCCAGGTGGCCAGCCACAGGCCAGCCGCCCAGCCAAGATCACACTGCCGTACACGGCGGCGCGCCACTTTGGCCGGGGCCAGCCCCAGTGCCAGCGCGACAACAGCCGTAAGGACAACGGTTAGAACAAGCATTCGCAAGGGTTCCTTTCCAGAGTGGGAATCAGGTTGCAGTTTTTACTGCTGTGCGTACTTTTTGATCTCTTCCAGCCAGAAGGCAGCGGTTTTGTCCCAGCTGTATTTGGCCAGGACTTTGTCCGGCGGGGCGACGGGCCGGGCGGCCAAAGCGTCCAGGTCGACCTCGTAGTCGTAGGGGTCGAAGTAGCGGGCTGTATCGCCGTAAAGTTCCGGCAGGCAGCTGGCTTTGGCCAGGGCGATGGGCGCGCCGAGGGCCAGAGCCTCCAGCGGCGGAATGCCGAAGCCCTCGAACACCGCCGGGTGCAGGAAGAGACGGCAGTGCTTCATCAGGGCAGCGTTTTCGGCGTCGGAGACATAGCCGGGGTAGAACACATTGTGGGTGTCCTTGGCCTCGGTGTCATCGCCAAAGGCGCGCAGGTCCTTGCCGCCTGCCACCACGAAGGTCTTATCCGGGTTGCGGCGGGCGACCTCGCGTATCCACTTAAAGTTCTTGTGGCCGGCCAGGCTGCCCAGAGCGTAGAAATACTCACCCTTTTTGACGGCGGACATCCTCTCAAAGATGCTTTCGTCCGGCTGGACTTTCGCCATATGCTCCCAGCCGTTGTAGGTCACGCCAATCTTATCCAGCGGGATGCCCAGCTTATCATGGATAAGCTGGCGCTGGTCATAGCTGACGGTGAACACTCGCTGTGCAAACCATTTGGTGGACAGGCAGTGCACCCAGAACTTGAAGCGGAAAAAGCCGCGGTCGGTATCCATGACCAGGGGGCGGATGTCGTGCAGCACAACAACGCTGCGGCGGGTCATGAGCATATCACTGGCAAGGCCGACAAAGAACGCATGCTCGCGCCGCAGATAGGCAGGCAGCACCGCCATGTTATAAAAATATTTGACCGCCTTGAGCGGTACCAGCTTGATATTTTTCAGTTCCGGCAGATGAATCTCGCGGCCATCGTCGCGGTAGGCGATGCGCACGTCCAGGCCGGTGCCCTCGATGAGCTTGTCCAGCCGCACTACTGTCTCGTAGACATAGCGGGGGATGCCGGTGATATTATCGCACAGGACAGTGCCGTTGATGACAATGGGGTTCAAATCTGTTCCTCCTTCTCCCAGTGGGAGCAGTCCAGCAGTTCCTGCTGCCAATCCGCCATGCGGCGGGTACAGTATTCCTTGATCTCCCGCTCAAACCGTTCCTCGCTGAAAGCGCGGCTGTGTTCGCGGATTTCCTCTTTACTATAGGCGACGCCATCTTTTTCAAAGCGCTGGATGCAGGCGGCCAGGCTGTCGGCGGTCTGCTCCTCGAACCAGTAACCAGTCTTGCCGGGCAGCACGGTCTCGCAGGCGCCGCCGCGGCCGTAGGCCAGCACCGGCGTACCGGCGCTCTGGGCTTCCACGGGGGTGATGCCGAAGTCCTCCTCGCCGGGGAACAAAAACGCCTTGGCGCGCAGGTAGTAACCGCGCACTTCCTCGTCGGTCAGGCCGCCGCCCTTGAACTCAATGGTGGGGCCAGCCATGGCCTTGAGCTTGTCCATCTCTCCACCGCTGCCGATGACCACCAGCCGCTTGCCCAGTTTGGTGCAGGCCTGCACGGCCAGGTCGACCCGCTTGTACCAGGTCAGGCGGCCGACGGTGAGGTAGAAGTCCTCCTTTTCCACAAAAGGACTTTCGTTGATATGGCAGCAGGGGTAGATGACGTCGCTGTCGCGGCGGTAATATTTTTTGATGCGCTGGGCGATGTAGTGGGAGTTGGCGATGAAGTAATCTACGCGGTCCGCAGCGCACTTATCCCACACGCGAATTTTGTGCATCTGGCGCTGCATGACCTTACGCACCAGCCAGTTGGCGTTGTCGCGGTAGGTGTAGTAAAAGTCCCACACATAGCGGATGGGCGTATGGCAATAGCAGATGTGCACAGCATCCGGGCGGGTGATAACCCCCTTGGAGCAGGAGGAGGAAGATGACAGCACGAGGTCGTACTCGGATAGGTCCAGTTCCTCAAAGGCACGGGGCATCAGGGGCAAGAGCCCTTTGTACAGCTTGGTAGCAAACGGGATCTTCTGCACCCAGGTGGTGCGGATGTCGTAGTCTTTAAACCACGCAGGCATGTTATCTTTATCATACACCAGCGTGTAGATGACGGCGTTGGGGAACGCATGGTGCATGCAGTCGACCACGCGGTCCGCCCCTGCATAGGTCACCAGCCAGTCATGTACGATGGCTACTTTGGGTTCCTTTTTCCTCATTTTCCGTCTCCCATCAAGCCCGCCGGGGCAGGCTTACTGCAATTTTTCGTCGTTGACCATCTTACCGCCGAATACCGTGCGGAAGATGATCTTGATGTCCAGCGCCACGGTCCAGTTTTCGATGTACCAG
>ENA-UOOA01005928-UOOA01005928.1-human-gut-metagenome-genome-assembly--contig:-P61old-NODE-5928-length-12225-cov-5.372966_pt1 | contig 12225 bp, 28 predicted proteins | sample MGYA00242467_ERZ724014 | MGnify/ENA metagenome assembly ERZ724014
AACAATAACCTTCCTAACATTAAGTAATTTGAACAATTGCAGCCTGCTGAAAATAGTAAATATGACGAAATTCCGCAATAACGCGGAAAAAGCTTGATTTCCGCAAAAATACGGAATATAATTAAATTATGCTTATTAAGGCAATAAAACAACAAGCCCCCGTTCAGCGGACTTTTCGTTCAAAATATTAGGTTTGTTGACACTTCTTATATTAAACGGTATCTGCTGAACTGTCAAGCTAAACTTAGTGTTTGGAGGTGAAATAGTGGGATTTCGTAAGGCAAGAGAAAAGGCGGGACTGACTGTGTTGCAAGCAGCGAGACAGTTGGAAACCTCAACTGTGACAGTTTATAACTGGGAAAATGGCGTATACACACCAGAGGCGCATAAGCTCCCCAGAATTGCCAAGTTATATAACTGCACTATAGACGAACTTTTATTAGAAAACGAAAGTGCGGGGATTTGAGGCGGTTTCATGAAAAGATCGAGATGTATGAACTGAGGAGGTGACGAAGGTGGATGTTACAATCAGCAAGTTTGGGAGCCGATCATTTTTCCGGCTAAACGGCGAGAGCATAGAAATCAAGGACTATAAAATTTCAAGCTCCATGCACGGGAGCACAGAGATTGAAGTAGTCTTTGAATTTGAAGGGGACTTTACAGAGTTTTTGTCAAAAGCCAATTCATTAAAGCATTCGCAACAGAGCCAGTAATCCAGGAATTGCGCTCCATGATTTCACGAATGGCATGATCTTCATCTCCATGCTGTGCTCAGTATACCACAGCAGGAAAGGGAGGACAACAGGAGGTGTTTTATTGAGTGAGCACAGGAATCTAAGCCGGGATTGAAAGGTGGTGACAACATGATTGATCTAAAGAAGCTCTCTGATGTTCAGAGCGTGGTAGACAGTCTTTCTGGACTGCCAAAGGAAGCCCTGTTTTATATTGCGGTATGCAGAAGGATGGAGGGACAAGCCCAAAAAGAAAAGAAGAAAAAGCAACGGAGAAAAACGACCCCGCCCTTAATCGGGCGGGGATCTGGAGAGTGATCTTATGTCTATTGGGACGAATCTTCGGAAAATTCGAATTTCAAGAGGATTTACACAAATGGAAGTCGCGCGGCAGATACGAGTATCTAATCAGGCTGTTTACTTTTGGGAATCTGAGAAGCGAATTCCTGGAGTCCTCCATCTCAAAGCGTTGGCGCGACTGTTTGAATGTGATATCTCTGATTTTTTACAAGAGAAAGAAGGTAACAGAATATGACGAATTATAAGGTCAAAGTTTTGACCATCGAGGAAGCGACCGAAATTTTAAGAGCGGCGGGATTGAGTATATCCCCCGACACTCTTAGACGCGGCATCAAACAAGGAGTATACCTTTTTGGGACATGTATTGAGGGCGCAAAACAGCCTATTTTCCACGTTTATGAAAAGTTGATGGAAGAGTGGATGAAGAAAAGAGGTGAAATTGATGAACCCAGTACAAGAGATCAAGCAACGCCATGATATGGACATCCTGCTGCGGGCCATTGCCCCGGCGGCCAGAAAGCGCCAGGAGGCCCGGAGCAGAAGGGAGGCGGGAGAGAACCGGATTAATTTTGTCGAATGGGTAAGGGCAAAAAGGAGGGGATAAAATGACTGAATCCGATATTAAAAAGACTTTGGAGGAGCACATTTGCTGGCTAAACGACGAAGGAGGGCGTAGGGCAGACCTCAGCGAGGCAAACCTCCGCAGGGCAAACCTCCGCAGGGCAAACCTCAGCGGGGCAGACCTCCGCAGGGCAGACCTCCGCAGGGCAGACCTCAGCGAGGCAGACCTCAGCGAGGCAAATCTCGATTTTAGTGTTCTGCCTCTCTGGTGCGGTTCGCTTAATGTTAAAGTGGACGACAGGATTGTTAGGCAACTCTTATATCATGTCATCAGGATTGCTCAAGTCTCTTCGCTGAGCCAGGAATTAAAAGATGCTTTGCTATCTAAGGCGTTAATAAAGCAAGCAAATCTATTCCATCGGGCAACCGACGGAGGTGTTGAGAAAATAGAGGAGACGCTTAATGCATCCTGGGAAACTTGAGGGCGCGGTGTATCGTCTCTGCCGCCGGTGCAAGCAGCGGTGGAACGTGTCCGCCCTGGAACCTGGAGAGAAGGTATATCTCTGCCCCAGGTGCGAAAGGGGGTGGGGATATGGTGAAGATCAACGGGGTCAAGGTGCAGACCGAAGGGAGGAAGCCGTGGGCCGACGCGCCCTCTGAACCCATTCCCGGCCAACGCCGAAAACGCAATGGAATCTACCCTGGATGGGATTCCCCGGAGAAAATCCAGCAGTGCTTGCACTGTACCAATCCAGATTGCAGCGGGCGTTGTCCGAGTAAGCCAAGGAAAAAGGTAGGTCGTCCCCGCATCCCCATGCCGGAGGACTTCCCAGAGCAGGAGAAGCTTCTTCGATACCATGAGCTGATCGACCATTACGGCGTGAATACCACGGTTATCACCCGACGGAAAAAAGAACTCCGTGGAAAAAGCGAAAAATGAACTCTGCCGGTTTGCAGCACCGGCAGAGTTCAGAAAGGAGAATACTTGAAAAAATAAGCTATGTTTCTTCCGCTTAACTTTATTGTAACAAAAATTGGAGGTTTGTCAAGATGGAGGAACGAATTAACTTTTTCCCCAAAAAGGTGGTTATAGAGGTTTCTGCCAGGACATGCCGGAACTTTATTATGGACACATGCCTGGACGACTTCATGGATTACATGTTCTTATATAACAGTTTCACCATGTCGGCCTATCTGGATGAGAAGATGGACCTATTTCAGGAATACCTGGACTGCGGCGAAAAGGGGGAGTGACTTATCGGGATTCCAGTTTTGATCTATGGCAAGAGCGGGTCTGGGAAGTCCCGTTCCCTGAAAAACTTTGCCCCAGATGAAATCTTTTTGATTAACGTGGTGGGCAAACGCTTGCCTTTCCCCGGGACCTTCCGATACCAGATGAAGACAGACAGCTACCAGACCATTATCACTGGCCTGCAAAAGATGCCCACCAAAACCGCTGTCATCGATGACGCTGGGTACCTTTTGACGAACACTTTCATGAAAGGTCATTCCGCACCCAAGTCGGGAAGTTCTACGTTCGACCTCTACAACGATATCGCGGACAATTTCTGGCGGCTGCTGATGTTCATCCAGTCGCAGCTTCCAGAGGATGTCATCGTCTATATCCTCATGCACGAAACTACATCCGATTTTGGAGAAACCAGGCTGCGGACCATTGGAAAGCTGCTGGACGAGAAGGTTTGCATTGAGGGAATGGTCACAATCTGTCTGCGCTGCATGGTGGAAGGGGATCGCCATTTTTTCCGCACCCAATCCAATGGAATGGACATTTCCAAGTCGCCCGAAGAAATGTTTGACCTGGAGATTGAGAATGACCTGAAATTTGTCGATCAGCGGATTAGAGAATATTGGGGGCTGTCAACTGTCCCCGCAGACGGAAAGAGAGGCTCAAGTGAACCTGAAACTATATGAAATCGATGCCGCGATTGATGCGGCGATTGAGGCCGGGACGGACCCAGAGACAGGTGAGATTACAAATCTGGAAGAGCTTACTGCCTTGCAGATGCAGCGAGAAGAGAAATTGGAAAATATTGCGCTTTACATTAAGAATCTTTCTGCCATTGCCACTGCGTTGAAAAACGAGATCGACGTATTAAACGAGCGTAGGAAGCGGACAGAGAAAAAGGTTGATCGGCTGAGAGATATGTTGTCCTATGCGCTGGCCGGGCAGAAATTCCAAACACCGCGCTGTGCGGTATCTTTCCGACACACCAAGGCAGTAAACATTGCAGACGAAGAAGCGTTTTTTTCCTGGGTTGCGGACGCTGGCCTTGAGGAGCAGTTTCTCCGGTATAAGTCCCCAGAAGTCAATCGGACAGAATTGTCTAAGTGGCTGAAAGATGGGAACGAAGCCCCAGGAGTTTCCTTGGAAGAACGTGAAAGCATGTCAATTAAGTAAAAAGGAGGAGTGAACCAAATGCCTCATGAGCCAAAGAAAAAGACGGACATCAATGAAGAATTAAACAGCCTGTCAAAGTCTTGCATATTACTTCTTCATTATCAGGAAGAAGTCATTTTCTCCGTAATCGGCATTCTGGATACAATCCGAAATGAATTAAATCAAATCAACCACAAGGAGGAACAAAAACCATGATTCAAAAACCGAAAAATTGGGATTCCGTGCAGGAGTTCTCTGACCGTCCCAAACTCCCCCTGGACGCCTATGTCTGCCGGGTCAAACAGGTATCCTTTGCGGATACCAATTATGGCCCCCAGCTTCTGGTCCTCTTCGACATTGAGGAGGGAGAGCAGAGAGGGTTCTTCTCCAAAGAGTTTAAGGCCAACACCATGCAGGATAAAAAGTGGAAGGGGGTTATTCGTCAGTTCTTGCCCAAAGACGATGGGACTGACAACGATGAATGGACAAAGAGTTCTTTCAAAGGCTTGACCACCGCCTTTGAGCACTCCAACCCCGGCTACACCTGGAACTGGGAGGAGACTTCCCTGGTGGGAAAGTTGGTGGGCATCCTCTTCCGGAATGAGGAATGGTCCTATAACGGGAAAACCGGCTGGGCGGTGCGTCCTTTCCGCGCCATGAGCGCAGATCGGGTCCGCAACGGGGAATACACCTTGCCCCCGGATAAGCCCTTGAAAAAGGCCACAGCGCCCTCGAACGGCTTCGCCGCCATTCCTGATGATGGGCCCTTGCCCTGGGACAATGACAGTGGGGACGGACCGCTGCCGTTTTGAGAAAGGAGCATAAAATGGAAAAATTGCTGTTGACCCGGAAAGAGGCCGCTCAGACCCTTAATATCAGTGTGGACACATTGGACAGGTTGAGAGCAGCCAAGTTCATTCAAGCAGTCAACATTGGCAGCCGGGTTTACTTTTCCCCAGACGAATTGAAAGCCTTTTTATCCAAACGCGGGGGTTCGATCTCTACCTCTGGGATTCGCTTATGAGGGAGGAAACCTATGCGAATTCTTTACATCACTGAAAGTGGAAGAGATGTTTTGCTCAACCTCACAACCGACCAACGAGATAGGGTCCTTCTGGCCCTTCTCGTTGGTTCGGACGCCGGGGATGACTGGGAAGCACCTGAATGGTTCGCGTTAAAATTTCTCCGGGAAGAAAATGAAGAGATCAAACAGAAGAAGGCAAAGAAAAGCGAGTATAATCGCCGGTACTATCAAAGACAGAAGGAGAAAAACGCAAGTTCTGAAAAGTTCTTAAAGAGTTCTGAATCTGTTCTGAAAAATTCTGAAAGATTGCTGAATTTTTCTGAAAAAGTTCTGAAAGATTCTGAATTTCCTGCCCCCTCTCCCGCTCCTTCTCCCCCCTTTCTTCCCCCCTCTTCTCTTTCCCCTACAACCCCTATCTCTTCTCCCCCCTATAATCCCCCCTCAACCTCACCCTCACCGGATACCCCCCTGTATCCGCCCCCCAGAAAAACTGGCTTCGACCGGTTCTGGGCGGCTTATCCCCGCAAAGTTGGGAAGCAAGCGGCAAGAAAATCGTGGAGTAGGCTCAAGCCAAGCGCGGAGCTGACGCAAAGGATTCTTGACGCCGTAGAGTGCCAAAAGGGCAGCAGGCAATGGCGGGAGAACAACGGTCAATTCATTCCCAATCCGGCTACCTGGCTCAACCAGGGCCGGTGGGAGGATGAGCTGGTTAAGGAGGATGATCCATTTGCAAGACTTCCCAACAAGGGCCCAATCATCGACAAACTCCCCTCCGCGACTGACGGATGCTGGGACGACGAGCCGTTTTGATTTCTTCGCAGCACAGCGGAAACGGGCGGAACTTTTCAACGCGACCCCCGGGACGCTGAAAGGCTATCATTGCCCCACGTGCCATGACCGGGGCGGGTACATGACGGTGGAGGAAAATGGGGCGCTGCGGTTTCAGCGCTGCAAATGCCAGAGCATCCGTGACGCCATGGGGGCCATGGACCGCAGCGGAATCCCGCCGGATGCCTTGGCGGCTTGCACCTGGGAGAACTGGAAAACGCCGGAGAACTGGCAGAGGAGAGCACTTGCCATGGCGCAAGACTACGTACAGCAAATCGCGACGGGAGATCCCTCCTGGTTCATCATCTGCGGGACCCCGGGCTGCGGGAAAACGACGTTATGCACCACCATTTTCCGGGCCATCGTTGAGGGCGGCAAACCCGGCCTGTATGTTTCGTGGCGGGAGTTTGCGCGAAGGGCCAAGGCAGTTGGAAATGATCGGGACGATTTTCGGGAGGAAACCGAACCCTTGAAAAATACGCCGCTGCTCTATCTGGATGACTTCTGGAAGGGGGAAATTCGGCCGGCGGATGTTCACCTGGCATTCGAGCTGATTAACGCGCGATACATCAGCAAAAAGCCCACCATCCTTTCCAGCGAGAACACGCTGGAGGCGATTCTCCGAGGGGATGAGGCCATCGGCTCAAGGCTGTTTGAGATGGCAGGCGGATATTACATGGACTGTTCCAGAGCAAGGAACTGGCGCACAGCAAGGAGGCAGACATGATTCACAAAGGCGAAATTTACATAACCGACCGATACCGAGGCGGAAAGAAGGACTACGGCAGACCGGTGCTGATCCTCTCCTCCGCCGAGAACAACCGGGAAACCGGATGCGTGGTGGCGGCGCCCTTGGTGTCCCGGGAACGCTACGCGGCGGCGTCCCATATCGCCGTGGAGAGTGTCCAAGGCAAAACCTATGTGGCTGTCCTGGAGCACGTCAAATCGCTGCCAGAGCGCAGCTTACAGCGCAGAAAGGACTATCTCTCGCGGCATGCCATGGCCCGGGTAGAGGGAACCCTCTGCCGCCTATTGGAGCTTTGAGCCATGTGGGAGATCACCGTAAAGCTGCGGCCCATTCCGTCCAGCCTTGAGAATCCCGAAGGGACGCGGGAGGCGATTGCCTGTGACCTGGAGAAATACGGGACCGTGCGTTATGTGGACATCAAAGACAGCGCATTCAAACCAGAACAGATAAAACTGGAGGAGACGACATGATTCTAACGGGCAATGAAATCAAACTCCAACGGGAGGCGGGCAACATCATCATCAGCGATTGGGATGAGACCCGGCTGGGGCCAAATAGCTACAACCTGCGGCTGTCCCCCGAGCTGATGGCCTACAAGGAGGCTGTCCTGGACCCCAAGCAGGACAACCGGACGGGGCGGCTGATGATCCCAGAGGAGGGCCTGGTGCTGCACCCTGGGCGGCTCTACCTGGCAAAAACCATGGAATATACCGAGACCCACAACCTGGTCCCCATGCTGGTGGGCCGGTCCTCCATTGGACGCTTGGGCATCTTTGTCCACGTGACCGCCGGGTTTGGCGATGTGGGCTTTTCTGGGAACTGGACCCTGGAACTGACCTGCGTGCAGCCGGTGCGGGTGTACCCCGGCATGGAGATTTGCCAAATTTATTATCAGACCACCACCGGCGAGATTTTAAGCCAGTATCACGGAAAGTACCAGGGCAGCCGGGATGTGGTGGCCAGCCGGATCTATCAGGAATTGTCTGGTGGTGATTGAATATGGGAACGCATACAGAAGCAGATAGAGAATTTGAAAGGCGGCGTAGAAAGGTCAGACGGGAGAGCGGCCTATGCACTATCTGCGGAAGAGAAGACGCCTACACAATGGCTGGGAGAGCGATGTGTGAATATTGCAATCAAAAGTCAAGGCGTTGGAGCGAAAACAAAAGAAGCAAACCAGAATACGCAGAAAAAATGAGGGAAGAAAGCCGAAAGCGGTATGCAAAAATGGTCGAAGAAAACATTTGCCCGAATTGCTACAAGAAAAAACCTAATGACGGGCATTCCCTCTGTGAGCGGTGTCGCATAAAGCATAGGAACCGTGAGCGAGAAAAACGAAATCAAGAGGGTCAAAGGACTTGGGAAATGGCGCTGAGTGGAGAAACCTGTTTTTTCTGCAAATCTCCCGATGTTGTGCCGGGGAAGAAATTATGCCAGGCTTGCATTGATAAGCGGGTAGCATATTTGCACGGAGGGAAGCAAGGTGAGAGAAAAAAAGAGCGAGATCAAAACCTGCCCGGTGTGCAAGACGAAATTCCTTGCGATCGCTAAAAACGAAATTTATTGCAGCAGAAAGTGCTATATCGCTAAGCGGTATGGAAAGCCAGCGAAGAAGAAGGAGGAGACCCCATGACAAGAAAAGAAATTCTCGCCGCTGCGGAGAAGTGCGTGTGTGGAGATCGGGAGCAGGATTATGGAATTCCAGAAAATAGCTTCCGTTTGATTGCGGAATTTTGGCACACCTACCTCAGTGCGAAGTGTGTTGCCGCTGGGGTCCATGTGCAGTTAGACCCGGAGGATGTGGCGGCCATGATGGCCTTGCTCAAGATTGCCCGGGTATCTGTAAACCCTGAGCACATTGATAGCTGGATCGATGGCGCGGGGTATATGGCTTGCGGCGGGGAATTGGCGACGCTGGGGGGAAAAGATTGAGTATCACAAAAGGAATGTTTACCAGCACAACGGATCTCTGGGAAACACCGCAAGCATTTTTTGACCAACTCAATGCAGAGTTTTGTTTTTCCCTGGACGCATGCGCTCTGCCGTGGAATGCGAAGTGTGAAAGGTACTACACCCCAGAGCAAGACGGATTGTCTCAGATCTGGACCGGTGTTGTATGGTGCAATCCTCCTTATGGACGGAAGATCGGGAAATGGGTCGAAAAAGCGGTTGCCAGCGTTTCAGAAGGTGCCACGGTCGTGATGCTGCTGCCAGCCAGAACGGATACGCAGTGGTTTCACCGGTACATCTATCACCAGGCAGAGATCCGGTTTGTGCCCGGCCGACTAAAATTTGGCGGCGCCAAATGGAATGCACCGTTTCCGTGCATGGTTGTGATATTTAGGCCGGGGGGGAAGAACAGAGATGACGCAGGAGGGGATGGAGTGAGCCTAAAAGATTTGATTGCTGATGTGAACGTCAACGAGATTTGCGAACACATCGAAACCGAAACATTGTCAGAATGGGTGAACGCATGGCAGGAAGCCGCCATCTCCGCCCTCCGCCCCATCAGCCGGGAGCGGGTGGAGAAGGTGTGGATGGGCGAATGGGAATTTGAACAGAGTGAGTTTACGGATGCGAAATACGGAAGTATAAGGTGCTCAAGATGCAAGAAAATTGATGCACATGGAGATGATAGAGTATTAAAGAATTACAGAAAATATAACCATTTTTGTCCGAAATGTGGTGCTCCCATGACGAACGAGGCTGTGCAGATGGTGATGGAGAGATTGGAGGCGTTGAAAGATGACAAAGAATGAATTTATAGCCTTAATTGGGCAAGACATAGTTGTAGACTACCCATTTGGGCGAGAACTCCAACGCTGGAGTATGAAAAACTTTTATATCGACGAAAACGGTGAAGTAAAGCATAATCGTCTTCCGCTTATTATGGATGTTTTTATCGCTAACGCAAGCAATCCCCACAAAGGGAAAGCCACGCATGGATAAGGAGATGTTGAAAAATGGCAAGGGCGATTGAGAAGGGTGCAACGTACCTTGATAAGCTGAGCCACAAATTTTACGATGAGCCGAAAGGAGACTGTAATGAAAGATGAAGCCGCCGATGCCCTCTCCACGCTCCAGGCCGAAAATGAGAAGCTGTGGGCCGAGATGTCTCAAGCTCGTGAATCTTTAGATTTTGCTCGTACAAAAGACGCTGAAATTTTACGGCTTGGAATGGAGTTGGGTCATCTAAAGAAGCATATGGAAAGATTAACTCATAGGCTTGGCAATGGAGAACTTACATGCAATATGGCAAGAGATGATTGCAGGAAAATGGGTGGGGATTGTCAGATAGATAGTAAAATCCTTGACCGCCTTGCTGCTTATGAGGAAACGGAGCTGGCGCCGGAGGACTTTAAGAGAGCATTCACCGAGGACGCACTGCTAAAACGGACAGGCCAGCTTCTGGGCGTTACGCCTGACCGCCTCCGCGAACTGGCCCAGGCGGACAGGGAGGGGAAAATCTCGAAGTACACCATAGGCGATGCAATTTATGACCGCTTTGGCGATGCCTGGGAGGTTAGAACGGCAGAACTCCATCTCCTTGGCGAAAAGCCCGAATGGATGTACAGGTGTGGTCACGCGGGAACAGATGATTACTGCGCTCTGTGGTCATTTGAGATTTTGACCCGCGAGGAGGCCTAGGCCGCACTACGGAGGGAAAAGGAATGAAGGAGTACATTGAGAGGGCACAGCTCTTAAAAAATCTTGGGTATGATGAAACAAGACGAGCTGATGTCCTTCCTGGGTCAACGTTTGATATTGTTCTGAAAGAGCCCGCCGCCGACGTTGCGGAGGTGAGGCACGGGAGATGGGAGTTTTTAGGGCCAAATAGACTAATTAAAAGTTGTATGTGTGGAACTTGCAGTGTTTGTCATGTTAGGTCAGTATACATCGTAAATACTGCGATTTGCCCCAACTGCGGCGCTCCCATGGACAAGGAGGACGAGCAATGAAGTTTCGGAATCCGAATACGCAAGAAGTGTATGAAGTAGTACATAATGACTGTGAAAAGTCAGGATTTTGTGCTAACTTGTCTTGTTTGTTTTGTCCTATATCGAATAAAACAAAAGGTATGTGTTCCACCTGGATAAATGACAATCCAAATGAAGCTGCTCGCTTGATGGGTTATGAGGTGGTAGAGGATGATTGCGACCAGTCGCAAAAAAGTCGCAATTCAGTCGCAAAAAAGGAGGAGGCCAACATGGACAAGCCGTTGAAGGAATGGACTTTGGGAGAGTGCATGGGAGAATGCAGCAAACTTACATATAGAGGACTTGCCTGCGAACAGTGTCCACTCAATAAGATTTGTGGGAACGCAGTAGATGAATGGGACTTGTCCGAAAAGCCCCGCTGGACGCAGCAGGAGGTGGAGGACGCTAAGACTATCAAGCGGATTCTGCTGGCAACAGGAATCAGGCGAAACAGGTATGAAGATATTTATGTGACTGGCGAAGGGATTGCAGACACACTGCTGGACAGCGAGGCATTTCAGTCTCTCCAACCGGATACAGCCGCCACCCTTGACGAGATCATCGGAGGTGCAGAATGAGAGAAATCCTTTTCAAAGCTAAGCGGCTGGATAATGGGAAGTGGGTGGAAGGATATCCGGTATATGACCGTGCTGATTGTACCCTAAAAAGGCAAGGGAAATGCCAGTGCGCTCATGATGGTAGTCTAATTACGTTTTTCGGCTGGATTGATAACCTCCACGAGTACGATGAAGTTGAGGTTGACCCCTCCACGGTCTGCGAGTACACCGGAATAACTGATAAGAACGGAATGAAGATTTTTGAGGGGGATATCATCCATTGGGCGAACTGGAACGGCGAACAAAAAGAATCCCCTGTATGCTATGACCAAGAGTGGAATAGATTTTGTGTTTGGTTGAATGGCGCTGAAAGCATGGGCGTAAATATACATCTGTCAACGAGCGGAATTGAGGTCATCGGCTCCATCCACGACGGGGAGGGCTACGATGATGATTAAACTGCTTCTTTTTCTGGGCATCATCCTGTCTATTGTCAAAGCAAACGGATGGTTTATAGTCCCGATGCCTGTTTTGGTTTTCTGCTGGGTAGGAAGCTTCGTTTGCTGGATGATTTATTCGTATGCTCTTGGTGTAGGCGAAGGAGCCGCAAAAGAGATGAAAAAGAAAGTCCACGACGGGGAGGGCGGACAGCATGAGGGCAATGAATGACAATCTTAGCGATTGACCCAGGGGACAAGCAGAGCGCCTATTGCTTCATAGACAGCGAAGATTTACGTCCGCTGCGGTTTGGCAAAGCAGAAAATGCCGAGGTCCTTTTGGTGCTCCAGTTGGAGAAGTATGATCTTGTGGTCATTGAACGCTTGGCAAGCTACGGCATGCCGGTTGGACGCAATGTTTTTGAAACCTGCGAATGGGTGGGGAGATTCACGCAAGCAGCACAGAAGCCAGTGGACTACATATACCGCCAGGATGAAAAACTCCATCTCTGCCATGACAGCAGGGCCAAGGATGCCAATATCCGCCGCGCGCTGATTGACCGATTTGCAACCCATGATCTAAAAAACGGGAAGGGAACCAAAAAGAACCCAGATTGGTTCTATGGGTTCTCTGCCGATGTATGGGCGGCGTATGCGGTTGGAA
>ENA-UOOA01005942-UOOA01005942.1-human-gut-metagenome-genome-assembly--contig:-P61old-NODE-5942-length-12204-cov-4.926249_pt1 | contig 12204 bp, 8 predicted proteins | sample MGYA00242467_ERZ724014 | MGnify/ENA metagenome assembly ERZ724014
GACGCTGTTTTCGGGAGAATTCGAAGGCTTATTCGTATTTTCCGCGCTGCCGTCGAAAGCAAATTCAAGCACGCGCATGCCGGGGTAGCCGACGTCTTTCATGAGCCGGCGCACGCCATCGTCGATCACGCCGAGATCTTCCGCTACGATCGGCAAACTTTTCATATCTTGAAAAAGCTCGGCTTTCGGCCCGTTTTTCCACTCGCCTTCTCGCGCCGTATGCGCGGCGGCGGGAACGGAAAAATACCGGTCGAATCCGCGGAAATGATCGATACGCACGATATCGAACAATGCGAACGCCTTGTGAATACGCCGCTTCCACCAAACGTAGCCGTCTTTTTTCATTTCTTCCCAACGATACACGGGATTGCCCCACAGCTGCCCGTCGGCGGAAAACGCGTCCGGCGGAACGCCCGCTTTTTCCGTTTGTTTGCCGTTTGCGTCCGTTTCGAACAGCAACTTTCCGTACTTCCACATTTCCACGGAATCGCTCGCCACGTAGATGGGCATATCGCCGAGAATTTCCACGCCGTTTTGCTTAGCGTGCGCGCGAAGTTCGTTCCATTGCTGTAAAAATTCGTACTGCGTGAATTGCCAGAATCGAATTTCCTCCGTATGCCCGGCGGCGAAATTTTTCGCTTTTTCTTCGCTATACTTAGCGTATTCGCCCCATTCCTGCCACGGGCGGAACGAAAAATGCGTTTTGAGCGACATGAAAAGCGCGAAATCGAAATATTCGCCCGCCTTTAAAAACGCTTCGAAACTTTCCGCCTCCCGAGGATGCGCCGCGCGATACTCTTCGGAAACAAAGCGCGCAAACGCTTTCTTTAAAAACGGTACGCGCGTGTGAAAAAGTTTTTCATAGTCGACGCGCGAATTCTCTTGCCCGTACCCGTTTTCCTGTGCGTACTTTGCAAGTTCCGCTTCGGTGAAAAGTCCTTTTTCGGCGAGCATTGCAAGATCGATCAGATAATAATTAAGGGCGTAGGAACAGACGGACTGATACGGACTATCGCCGTAGCCCGTGGGAAGAAGCGGCAAAATCTGCCACACTTTCACCCCGGCGGAAGAAAGATATGCCGCGTAGTTTTGCGCCGTGCGGCCGATCGTGCCGATACCGTAGCGATCGGGGAGAGAAAATACCGGCAGCAAAACGCCGCATTTTCTTTTCTTCCATGCCTGTTCTTCCGTAAGATTTGCCGTATGATTGAAATTTATTTCGCCCGTCATGATTTTACCTTTTGTAAATATGCTCTGTTTCCTTGCGTATTATAGCCGAATTATCGGAATTTGTCAAGCATAACCGGCGGCATATCAGCCGATGAAATCGTAAAAATCGTTTGCGGAAAGATTTTTACGCAGCTTCGAGATCGCGCGCTTTTCGATACGCGATACGTAAGAACGGGAAATATCGAGTTTTACCGCCACTTCCCGCTGCGCTTTCGGCGCGCCGCCCGTGAGTGCGTATCGCATGCAAAGCACGGTGTATTCGCGATCGTTTAAAATACGGCGGATCGCTTTAAGCAGTCTTTCGCGCTGCACAGAACGCTCTACGTTTTCGAAAACGCCCTCTTCTTTTTCGGCAAGTACGTCGAGCAGCGTAAGTTCGTTGCCGTCTTTATCAAGTCCGACGGGATCGGAGAGAGAAAGCGTGTTTTTATGCTTTTTCCCCGCGCGGATCAGCATTAGCATTTCGTTTTCGATGCAGCGCGCGGCAAACGTGGCAAGCGTAGTTCCCCGCCCCGGGCGATAGTTATCGAGCGCTTTCATCAAGCCTAAACTGCCTACGGAAATGAGATCGTCGGTTTCCGCCGCGCCGCGGTATTTCTTTACGATATGCGCCACAAGCCGCATATTGTGCTTTACGAGAATATCTTTGGCGCGCTTGCGTTCTTCCGCAGTTTTGCCCTCGTTTAAAATTTTCAGATATTTCTCTTCGTCCTCTTTGGATAGAGGCTTGGAAAAGGAATTTTTTCCGCCGATCAACCCCGTTAAAAATCCGATTTTGCATAAAAACGACCAGAATACGCTGAAAAACATTGTCTTTTTTCTCCTTTCTTGCTTTTCTTGTTTCCGAGCTTTTGCCTTGACGAAACCGCGCGCTTTTCTATGGTATGAAAAAGAAAGGTTGTACTATACCGTTTTTCGCGGTTTTACGATATTTTTTGCGGGTTTTGGCATAAGATAAAGCCGCCGGACTGCGCCGATGGCTTTCTGTTTCTTATCGTTTTTTACGTTTTTCGTTTTTTACGTTTTTCGTTTTTTAGTCGATCAATTCGAAATCCGTGCCGTGGAAATTCGACGCCGAGCCTATGCCCGCTGAATTTTTGCCGGTGACGCCGACTTCGTTTTTCGGCGCAAACGTTACTTTACGAGCAGGCGCGTTAAAAATTCGTGTGCCGAACGACTCTCTTTCAGCCGCTCTTCTCTGCCCTCTTCGAATATTCGCTCCGCGCCCGTGATATACAGACGATCGAGCGTTTTTTGCTCCTCTTCCGTAAGAAATTCGTTTTCGTGATCTACGTGCGAAGCCGCATAATCGGGACGCGCTCCTCTGCCGCGACGAAACATTCCGGAAAGCTGCCATGTGGCGGAAGATACGCCGAGCAGTTCCTGCGAAAGCGCGGCGTCGAACGGAGCGCCCGTGTTCGTAGCAAGCACGCCGAATACCGTAAGCGACGCGCCCGATTTGAGCTTGCGCGCCGCGCCGAGATACCGCTTCATATAATGCAGCGTTTTACTTTCGAGATCGCCGTTTAAAACACGCCCGCCCGAGGCTTCGTCCGTTTCGTTGTATGCACGCGCAAGCGCGTTGAGATCGTCGATAAGAAGCAGTACGCTTTTACCGTCGCATACGTATTCTTTTGCGCGTTTCATGGCTTTCTCCGCCTGTTCGAGTTGTTCTTCGGGATCATCGTAGTAGCCGGAAGCATAAATATCCGCCGTTTGAAATTCACGCTGCCATGCATTGGTGATTTCAGGGGATTGCTCGCAAAGCGCGATGACGATTTTGAGCGCGGCGTCGTTTTGCGCCGCCGCGCGCGCCACCTCGCGAAGAAGCGTGCTTTTGCCCGATTTCGGCGCGCCCGAAATCATCGCGCGCTGCCCTTTGCCCACCGGAAAAAGCGAAACGAAATATTTGAGAAGAACGCTTTCGCCCGCCTCGAAAGGCAACAGTTTTTCGCTGGGATATTCCGCGGGCGCGCGATCGAAATTTTCAAGCAGCGTGCCGGACAATAACGCGTTTACCGAAAGTATTTCCGCCACCATATAGTAACCCATGTGCGTTTTTGCGTGGAAGGTGATTTTATCGCCCGTGCGCGCGCCGGATTCCTCCACCGCTTTTGTGGATATTACCGCTTTTTCGCCGAGAAGTTCGCGCGGCTCGGAAATTTTTACGCAGTACGAGCCGGCAAGCGTGATCAGCTCGCCGCCGAAAACCGCTCTGTCGTAATAGGCGATTTCCCGATTTTTCGCGTGCAGAGACACCGCTGCCCGAAAATCTTCTTCACCCAGCGGCATGCTGCTTTCGCCCGCTTCGATACTGTCCGCTTCGATCGAAGCCTTTTTGAAATTCAACTCTTCGAGACGGGAAAGTATCGCGGGATCTACGAAATCTTCTTTCACGGGCGCGCCGCGGTTGCTTTTCGCCGCCGGCTTGCTCTCGCCTGCAAGCAACGAAAGAATACATGCGGTAAGATCTCCTTTCTTCTTTGTTGTGGCTTGCGGCACTCCTAAATACCTTCCGAGCGAACGCAGCGAAACGATACCGATTTTGCTTAAATAATCATGCACCTCTGTCTTCCAATCTTTCAATGCTTCTGCTTTCGTCACGTTTTTTCTCCTTTCGGCGTGTATTTCCGATCATTTTTTTTAACTTGCATATATCGCCGTTTCTTCGAGCAGTCGGGCGCGGATTTTTACTTTTGTTTTCTGCTCCCCGTAATCGAATTTCAGCGTGTAGGCGATTTCCGCCGAGACGACGTCTTTTTTGATTTTTAATTCGATTTTGTGCGTTTCAATATGCGCCGTGCCGTTCAATCCGTCGCTGCCGAACATGCCTTGCGTGATTTCGCCCGCTTCAAAAACGAGTTCGGCGTTCATTTCGCCGCCGCGCCGCCACGTTGCGCGCGTTTTTTCCACCGTAAGCACGCCCGATCCGTTTTCGCCTTCATAAGAAAGCGTTACCCCGCCGCCTTCTTCCATCTGCATTTCGCCGAGCCGCACAAGCACGGCTTTCGTGCCGCCCGCTTCGGTGAGAAGCGCGATCGAGCAGCGCGCGCCCTTTTCTTCCGCCGCGCTCAAAGCGAAATCACCTCGAGTGTGGAAAGCGATTCTTCGATCAATTCTTCTACGTTTAACTTTTCTTCCTCTTTTTCGATGGCGGAAAGTTTGGGGCGAATGGCAGGGAAGTTTGGAAGAAACACCGTGCAGCAATCTTCATAGGGCAAAATCGAAGTTTCGTACGCGCCGATTTTCACCGAACGCTCGATAATCTCGTTTTTATCGAAACCCACGAGCGGCCGAAGCACGGGAAGATCTTTTACCACGGCGTTTGAAGAAGTCATGCCTTCGATCGTCTGACTCGCCACCTGACCGAGGCTTTCGCCCGTGATAAGGCATTGCGCGCCGATTTTTTTCGCGTATCTTTCGGCGATGCGGTACATGAAGCGGCGCAGCAACGTGATCATGAGTTCCGGCGCGCAATTTTCGTGAATTTTTTCCTGAATATGCGTTACGGAAACCACGTTTAATTTTGTGCCGAGCGTGTACCCCGAAAGTATTTTCGCAAGATCAACCACCTTTTCTTTCGCCTGCTCGTTTGTGTACGGATAGCTGTGAAAATGCAGGCAATCCACTTTCATTCCGCGCTTTGCCATCATATAGCCCGCCACGGGGGAATCGATGCCGCCCGAAATTAAAAGCAACCCTTTGCCGCCCGTGCCGACGGGCATGCCGCCCGCGCCCGTTTCTTCCTTTCCGCCGACGAGCGCCGCGCCGTTTTCTCTTACGTCTACGCGGATCACATGTTGCGGCGAATGAACATCTACCGTAAGGTCCGGAAAAGTTTCGAGAAGTTTTCCGCCGATCTCGCGGGAAATTTCGATGGAATTGAGCGGATATTTTTTATCGCCGCGATGGGATTCCACTTTAAATGTGCCGCTTTCGGGCGCAAGCAATTTCGCCGCTTCGAAAATATCTTCGAGTTTCGAAGAAGTTTCGTATCCTGCGGCGATCGTGTGTGCGCCGAACACCTTTTTCAGCGCGTTTACTATGCCCTCCTCTTCCGCTTCGTCGAAATCGGCCACGATGTATCTGCCGCTCGGGCGGAGCAGCGTGTGCCTGAAACCTTTGAGCGCGCGCTCGATATTCACGAAAAACGCCTGCTCGAAATAGCCTTTGTTTTTGCCTTTTAAAAATAATTCCGCATATTTGATGATGATAACTTTCCGCATAATGTAAATCCCGTTATTTCGATGTAAATCCCGTTATTTCGTTCTTGAAACAAGCTCGCGCGCGCAGGCGTTTATAATTTTTGCCGCTTCTTCGATTTCGTCTTTTTTTGTGTCGGACGAAAAGCTCAGCCGCAAAATGCCGTCCGCCGTTTCATGATCGTACCCGCACGCAAGCGCAACGTGCGAATATCTCGTTTTTGCGTTGGAGGAACACGCCGATCCCGTGCCGAGAATAAGCCCTTTGTCGTCGGCCATGTGCAGGAGAATTTCGCCGCGAAGTCCGCGCGCGGAAACCGTTAAAATATACGGCGAGCCGTTCTTTGGCGAAATGCGGACGAAAATATCTTTATCGAGCGCGGAAAACAGCGTTTCGCGGTATTCGCTCAGCCGCGCGTAATCGGCTTCGAGCGAAGCGAATTTTTTTTCCGCCGCGTATTCGAGCGTTTTGACGCCGAACACGTTTTCCGTGCCGCTGCGCCACCCGTTTTCCTGTCCGCCGCCGAAAAGATACGGGCGGATCGGCAACGTTTTTTTGCGGATCAGCGCGCCCGTGCCTTTCAAGCCGCCGATTTTATGCGCGCTGAGAGAATATAAATCTATTTCTCTTCCGAGACGGAAGGGAATTTTTCCGTAAGATTGCACGCCGTCGCTGTGAAAAATCACTCGCGGATTTTTCGCTTTCACGCGCTTTGCGATCGCGTTGATATCGTTGATCGCGCCCGTTTCATTATTGACGTGCATCACCGATACAAACGTTGTTTTTTCGTCGATGAGATCAAGCAGTTTTTCTGCGTTCACCTGCCCGTCTTTTTCGAGCGGCGCAAAGCGCGTTTCGGCAATTCCCCTGTTTTTCAGCTCGGAAAACGGCGATAGAATCGCCGAGTGTTCGCCCGCCGAGGTGATCGCGTTGCCCCGCCTTGCATAGCCGAACACCGCCGTGTTATCCGCTTCCGTGCCGCACGATGTAAACGTTAAATCGTATGCGGCGGGATCGGCGATATACTCAACGAGTTTTTCGCGGGCCGATTTCAGCTCGCGGGAAAGGGAAAATCCTTCTTTGTACATGCCCGAAGGATTGAAATATTTTTCTTTCAGATATACGATCGCCCGCGCCGCGCTTTCTTCGTCCGGCTTTGTTGTGGCGGCGTTGTCCATATAAATCATACCGCTTTTTCCTGTGTTTTAAATCGCTTTAATTTGTAAATCGCTTTAATTTGCTTATGTCAGTGCCGCTTTCATAGATCAGCGCTGCGATTTTTTCTTTTCCTGCATTACGTAGTCGCTTTCGAGAATCCCGCGCTTTACGAATTTTAAAATATTCACGAGCAACTCTTCCCTGCATTCGAGAATGTACACGCGCTTGCCGATCGGCTCGCTCGTCTGGACATACAAAAAGAATTTGCCTTCCGCAGGCTCTGCGTTCGGCGTGCATACCACCTGTTTGCACGTGGGATCGGCGCAGACGCGCGCGAATGACGGGCTATCCGCGTCGCCGAGTTTTAAAATGCTTTCCTGCTGAATTTTGTACAGAAATTTTCTGCGGTTTACGTTGAATACTTTCGATATGCGAAGTTCGCCCGAAACGAACGTATAATCGTAGCTTAAATTCGTTCTGCGCTTTAAAAGATAGCAGGCGAGCCACGGTCCGCCGAAAAGCGTCGTGAGAAAAAGAAGCAGCACCAAAAGCGCAATCGCCGAGCCTCTGTTCTCCGCAGTCATTCCTTTGAACGAAAATAAAAACGTGAGCAGATTGAAAAACAAAATCACCGCGAAAATAATCGCGAGCACGCCGAAAAATTTGGAAAAAATATTGATGATTCTGTACCTTTTTTCGGCTTTCTGCGCGTTTGAATTCACCGCGCTCTCTTCGTATAAAATGTCCATTCCGAATTTCCTTTTCCCGCCGTTTGCGGGAGCTTTATTTTAGATTTTTGTATTTCGCGCTTGTATTGCGTTTTCCGCTTGCATCGCTTTTTCCGCTTGCATCGCGTTTCCTTTCAGATAGATGCAGGCAGAGTACGAATAATTCCCTGCGCCGAGATCCGCTTGCAGTTGCGCGCCGCGCCCGGAAAGAATTGCCGACTGCGCCTGCGGATTCGGAAACAACGGGTTTCCGCCGTATAACACGCAGATTTTCTTGTTCGGCGAAGCAAGATATACGTTTGCCGTTTCTATGCTTTCAACCCCCGCCGCGCCGAGCGCTTCGATCACCGCGAACGGATCGAGCCGCCCCGCATTCAGGCTTTCAGATACGGAAGCCCTTTGCGCAAACGCCGTGGCCGCTTCGCTTGCTTCCCGCGCGGATTTCGCTCCGCTCACCGTCACCCGCACCGGCTTTTCGCCGCTCGCTTCGGCGGCATAGCAAAGAAAATCGGTCAACGCGGATCGGATCAGGCGAAAAGCCTTGAAATACTCGGCGTCCGCCGCGTCGATCGGAAAATTTTCGGCGCGCATGCTCGAAAGAAACGCCGCCGCGCCGAATACTTCGCCGCCGAACGTTTCGTTTTTAAAGCCGAGCGGATCGCCCGAAAGGCTTTCGAGCATTTTTTTCAGCATTTGCGCGGAAATCCGCGCGTCGGTGAGCATTAAAAGTTGTCGATAAGAAAGCGCGTGACTTTTTGTATTTTTGCTTTCGGATTCCGGGTTTTTCACCTTGAGCGGAATGCGCAGAAAAAAATCGAGTTCGCAAGGATATCCGCCGATCGCATATTTGTACCTGCGGGAAACGATTTTTGAAGGCATAGCGTCGTTTGTGAAAATCGCCATCTCGTTTTTACCGATTTTCAGATCGGCAAAAAGCTCTTTCAATCTTTTATCGCAATTTTCCTTTTCTTTCGCCGAAAACGGCTTCTCTTCGCCGTTCAGAAAGAAAACCGCTTTTGCTTTGTCTTTTTTCGCCGCCGTTTCCGATACCGCATGATAATACGGCTTAAAAGGATTGCCTTCCGTGATAAACGCAGATTCCGCAGGCGGTCTGCAATAAATCGCGCCCGGCGGAGACAACCGGCTGTACGGCGGCTTTTCGTATGAAAATCCATCGGCAAGCGCGCGATTTTCGTATGCGCCGAGCTCTTCGCTTTCCTCGTTTTCGGCACTTATACCGCCTGCACCCCTCGCGCCTCTCGCGCCGCAGTTGCCGTTGCCGTTTAAGGCGTTCGCGGCGTTACGTTCGCCGAGAATTTCAAACGTTCTCGCTACGCCGTTTTTTCTCATTGATCCGCCTCGTTTTTTATATCGCTTTCACGCGTGCAAAATTTTCGCGGCGCAAATGAAAATTCGGTGCGCACCACGTTTTCGCCGCGCTCGTTGTAGCCGCAAATCAACGATCTCGACTCTTCGTCTTTACGATAGAACGCGAGAGTTTCTCCCTCTTTGCATTGCTTCACGTAAGCAATCGAAAACGAACGCACCGATTTTCGGGTAAGCTCCGCCACGGAAAAACAATTCAGACAATAATCGGCATAGCGCGTATTATTCACGTGCAAATTATGATCGTATTCCGAATTGGCGATTTTGATTTCGAATTTCTTTTCGCCGTCTTCGGGAGAAATTTTCGCCGTTTTGCCTTGCGGCGCGCCGGAAAGTACGGCGCTGTAAATTTCCGCGTTTTTATAATCCTGTTCGGGAAAAGCTTTCGGCGTGAGCAGCTTCCCCGTAGCAAAATCTACCGCGCACCAGCGCGAAGTGGCAACCAAAACTTTTTCGCCGCTTTCGCCGTATCCCTCAAATTCTCTGCCGAATACCACGTACGAAGGAGGCGTAGGCCAGGTGTGTAACGTAAGCGTTTCGTAAAGCGGCACGGCGCGAAAAAGCTCGCAGCGAATCTCGGCAAGAAAAAACGCATAGCCGTGCGCTCTTAAATAATTATAGCCGAAACCAAGCTCTTCCGCACTCTTTGAAGCAATACTTTCAAAACGCGATAAAAGCGCGGATACTTTCAACTCGTCTTTAAAATCCGAGTCGCAAAAATCCGTCTTATATTTTTCTTTACATAGATACCTTGCCATAACGCCTTTATTATACAGGATAAAAACGAAAATGTCAACTCGGTTGCGGCGAGAAACGCATTTTTCCTGCGATTTTCGACGGCTTTTCTATTTTATTTGCAATTTTTATGCCTTTTTCTGCGTTTTTCCCGCGCGTATCGTTGACAATTACTTTTCGTTGTGATATAATATTTACGTCATACAAATTATTGCCGTTTACAGACATAAAACGTCATGTAAATCGCATAAAATTGCTATGTCAGACAAAATAATTATGCGTGACATAACACTTTTTTAGGATTATTATGACAGACATAATTATTATGTGTGACATAGTACAAAATTTTTTATGGGAGGAACTACCGCGTGAGTGATACCAAAGACGTTTTCGACGAATCCGAATACGATTACGATTATACTGCGTTGTTTTTACGACGGCGACAAGTACGGCTACGATATTTTAAGCGAGATCGAAAACAAAACCGGCGGCTTATATTCCATTAAGCAGCCTACCCTTTACAGCGCGCTGAAACGACTTGAATCGCTGCGCTACGTAGCTTCGTACTACGGCGAATTTTCTAACGGCGGCAGACGAAAATATTTTCGCTTGACCGACGAAGGCAAAGAATTCGTGAAAAAATCGCTTTCCGAATGGGAATATTCGCGTACGATTATCGACAGCCTGATTGCAGACGGCGATAAGCATTTCGATTTTTCGTTTATTACGGAAAAGCAGAAAGAGCTTGAAAACATCAAGCGCAACCTGACGGCGCGCGAAACGGCACTATCGGAAGAAAGAAATTCGCTGAAAAACCTGCAAGCCGAACTTGAACGGCAACGTTCGCTGCTTTCCGTGCAGACTTCCGCCCTTTCTTCGCAAAAAAGCGACTACAACGATTTAAAGGCAAAAATCGAAAAGCTCGAAAACGAAGTAGAGGAAAAAGAACGCGAACTTTCGGCAAAACGAAACGAGCTTACGGCAAGCAATGCAAAACTCGAACGTCTTCACGAAGAAACGGAAGAAAATAATCGGGATATGGAACGGCTGCAAACGGAAATCGAGCGGCTGAAACTTTCTTCGAGAAACAACACCGCCGAAACGGACGCCCTTTCGGCCGAACTGAACGACGCGCGCGAACTTTTAAACGAGAAGCAGCGCGAGCTTTCCGATTTACAGGCAAGCGTAAACGAAAAATCGGCCGCCTTGGACAGCGCGCAGGCACAATTGGAAGAATTGAAAAGCGCGCATGCTCAGGCAGACGAACTTGCAAGCGAGAAACAGAAAGCACTCGCGGAAATGCAGTCGGCTGCCGACGAAAAGTCCGCGGCTTTGGATAAGGCTTTATCCGAGCTTGAAGAAAAGAAAGCAAAGCTTGAAGAAAAAGAAGCCGAATTGAACGATAAGCACGCTCTTTTATCGCAGCAGCAAAATGAAATCGCCGAGGCGGAAGCAAAGCTTGCGTCAATGCAGCGCGAACTTGCCGAAGCCGCTTCAAACCGCGCCGCTCTCGAGGCCGAAAACGAAGAAAAGCAAAAAGAACTTGCTTCTACGCTTGCCGAAGCGGAAGAAAATCGCCGCGCTTTAGAAGAAAAAGAAGCGGAACTCGCCGAACGCGAGCAAAAAATTTCCGAACTTTCCGCGCTGGCAAGCACTGCCGAATTACAGACTACGCAAAACGCAAAAGAGCTTGAAGATCGGGAGAGCGCGCTTGTGATCGCCGAAAACGATTTCAAGGAGGAAAAGCAGCGTTTCGAACAGGAAAAAACCGCTTACGAAGAAGCAAAAAAAGCGCTGGAAGATTTGAAAACGGCGTTCGAAAAAGAAAAGTACGATTTAACCGAACGAGAATACGCTTGTTCCACAAAAGAAAAAGACGTGGAAAATAAAACTTCCGATTTCGAATCGCGTGAAAATGCCCTTTTGCAGCGCGAAAACGAGCTGGACGAACGGCAAATCCGCCTCAACGAACGCGAAGCCGCCCTTCGGCAAAGAAAGGAAGATATTTCCTCCACCGAAAACCTGCTCTCTTCGCGTGAAAGCGATCTTGACGAGCGCGAAGAAGCCTTAAAAACCGAACAATCGGATTTTGCGGCGCGCCGAGGCGAGCTTTCCACGCAGCAATTCGATTATGCCGATAAAATCGGCGCGTACAACGCCGATTTAAAATCTTTCAACGAAGATTTGCAGCGTTTCCACGCCGAGCGCACCGCCTGGGGCGAAGAACGCCGCGCTTTCGACGAAGATCGGCAGAATTACTACACGGAAAAGGCACTCTGGCAGAAAGAAAAAGAAAAATACGAAACGGAAAAGGCGCGCGCGGAAGAAGAAAACACGCAGACGATGAACGCGGTGCGCGAGCAAGCGGCGAATTTAACGCGGCGCGAAGCGGCTTTGAAAGACAAGGAATACGAACTGGAAGGCAGAGAAACCGCCCTCAACGAAGCGCGCAGACAGTTTAACGCGGCGCGTATCGCACAGGAATATGCGGCTCTCACCGGCAACCCCTCTGCTTACGATTCCCGCCGATCGGGGCAAGCGCAAAATCCGCCCCCCGCGCAACCGGCGCAACGCCCCGCCCCCTACGAACAAGATTTTGCGAACGATTATAAAAACGACACAAATTCTTCAAGCAGTCGCAGCGGATATGATTTTTCGGCTTTGAACGAAAGAGCTCAGGCGGACGGCATCAGGCTTCGCACGGCGGGCAGCGCGCAGAAAAACGGATCTTACGATTACGAAAACGCCGCGACTGCTAAAACGA
>ENA-UOOA01005945-UOOA01005945.1-human-gut-metagenome-genome-assembly--contig:-P61old-NODE-5945-length-12200-cov-46.662660_pt1 | contig 12200 bp, 10 predicted proteins | sample MGYA00242467_ERZ724014 | MGnify/ENA metagenome assembly ERZ724014
AGAGTGCGGACATTACGAGAATCTGTCACTTGACGAGGCAAAGAAGGAGTGCCGTACATATCTTAAGGTACTTGAGAGCCAGACAAATATGGAGTTTACTTATCCACAGTAAACAGAATGGAGAAATAAAATGACAATAGGTGTAATTGGTGCAATGCAGATGGAGGTCGATGACTTAAAGGCTCAGATGACAGACACACAGACAGAGGTTTACAGCGGAGTGGAGTTTGTTGAGGGCAAAATCGGTGATCAGTATGTGGTTGCGGCAAAATGCGGAATAGGAAAGGTGTTTGCGGCAATATGTGCAGAGGCCATGATTTTGAAATATGATGTAGATATGATTGTCAATATCGGAGTGGCTGGTACTTTGACAAAGGACTTAAACGTGCTTGACGTGGCAGTAGCCACAAACGTGCTGCAGCACGATATGGATACATCGCCAATCGGAGATCCGAAGGGACTTCTCTCAGGCATCAATATGATTCTGCTTCCGGCTGATACAAAAATGGTGGAGCTCATGTGCTCATGCTTAGCTGACAGGAATATCCACTACAAAAAGGGCAATATCGCAACAGGAGATCAGTTTATTGCCACAAAGGAGCAGAAGGATTATATTTCGAATACCTTTGATGCAATCGCAGCAGAGATGGAGGGCGGCAGCATAGGTCATGTGTGCTATGTGAACAAGGTGCCATTTGCCATTCTTCGCTCAATATCAGACGGCGACGGCGGCGAGACAGACTATCAGACCTTTGCGGAGAAGGCTGCGCATCAGTCGATTGAGGTAGTGCTTGAGTTTATCGGAAGGGCAGAAGAACTGAAATAGAGTTATTTCATTATTCATAATTTGTGATAATAAAGAATAGTATATAGCATGAGTGAATACAGAGCATACATGCAAAATACAAAACTACATAATGGGACAAAACGAAAGAAACGCCGACACAGATTCCTTTTTGGAGTGCTGCTGTCGGCGCTTCTTATTACAGGCGCTTTATATGGCAGAGAGTATGACATATCGCAGCTGAAAAATATAGAGGTGATGGAGACACTTAGCAGTGCTGTGAGTCAGTTCGGAGACAGAAAGCTGCCTGTATATTCGGTTCAGACAACAGAAAAAAAGATAGCCCTTTCATTTGACTGTGCCTGGGGAGCAGAGGATTTTGACAGTATGATGGAGACACTTGACAAGCACAACGTAAAGGCTACATTTTTTATGACAGGAGGTTTTGTGAGTGATAACCCTGAATGTGTAAAGACGCTGGTTGAAAAAGGGCATGAGCCTGGAAATCACAGTGAGCACCACTATGATATGGCAACAATCACTGCAGGCGAGATGAAGACAGAGATAATGGATGTGCACAAAAAGGTCAAGGAGCTGACCGGAAAGGATATGAAGGTGTTCAGACCGCCATACGGCTCGTACAACAATGAACTGATTGACACAGTGTATGGCTGTGACTATTATCCAATCCAGTGGGATGTGGATTCGCTCGACTGGAAAAACTATGGTGTGCAAAACATTATAGATACAGTGTGCAATCACAAAAGCCTGGATTGTGGCTCGATAATACTCTGCCATCTAGGCGCAAAATACACCTCGCAGGCACTCGATGAGATGCTCACAAAGCTGCAGGGTATGGGCTATGAGATAGTTCCGGTATCAAAGCTGATCATGACTGAAGGCTATCATATGGATGCAAACGGGATGCAGATCAAGGACTGAGCAATTTCATAAATCAATATTTTAGTCAATATTTAGTCAATAATTTAGCCCCTTACGATATTGTTATTTACAGACAAGTGTGTTAAACTAAAACTATATTTTAAAGAAGCTGTGAGACAGCTATGGGGGTAAATTATATGACAGATACAGGTTTTTTAGTAGCATTCTTTATAGTTATTTTTTTAGTTATCATCTTTGCGCTTGTCGCTGTAATCGGAGCCGTTACAAGTGCTGTTGCAGGTATCAATGATGATGAGGATGAGATTGAGGAAGAGGGCATTTGAAGCTAAAATAAAAGATATTTAAAGACATTTAAAGACATCGAATTATATTAATCGTATAATTGGGTGTCTTTTTTATTGTTAAAAACTCTTAAAAAAGTATAAACCAATTGAGTTGCAATCCGCCACATTGTATAATAAAAGTATAACAGCGAATTAAATTTATTGTGAAAATCGTAGTAATCACAATGTCTATCAAACTAAGGCAGGATATTATCAAGGAAAAGAAGAAGGAGGGGTCAGATGATATCAAGATATAGTGTAAAAAAGCCTTTTACTGTACTTGTAGGAGTACTGCTGGTAATAGTACTTGGTGTTGTATCACTTGGCAGGATGACGACAGATCTGCTGCCGGATATGAGCTTTCAGTATGCACTTATCGTGACAACAGATATGGGAGCAAGTCCACAGGAGGTGGAGAGCGATGTCACCGCGCCGCTTGAAGCAGCTATGGCAACTACGTCCAATATCAAAAACGTAAGCTCAATGTCATATAACAGCTATTCTCTGGTGACATGCGAGTATGAGCAGAATGCCAACATGGATTCTGTAGTGATAGAGATGCAGCAGAAAATAGATCAGGTCGAGGCTGGCTGGAAGGATGGAGTGGGTACTCCGACCATTATGAAGATAAATCCGGACATGCTTCCAATCATGATGACTGCTGTGGATATGGATGGGAAAAGTAAGTCGGAAATCACTGACTTTGTGGAAAACACACTTAAGCCTGCAATTGAGAGTACAGAGGGAGTCGCATCAGTGACTGCGACAGGTGAGCTCACCGAGCAGATACAGGTCACGATGAATCAGGCCAAGATAGATGCGCTCAATGAGAAAATAAATAATGCCGTTTCAAAGAAATTTGACGATGCAAAAAGTCAGATGGATGATGCAAGCGCAAAGATAGAGAGCGGACAAAACGCAATCACATCTGCATCGGATCAGATGAGCGCGGGAGTGGATACGCTAAAGGAGCAAAAGGCAAAGCTTGCAGAGCAGAAGACTCAGCTAGAGAGTACTCTTGCAAGCTTAAATGAGCAGAAGAGCCAGCTTGAAACAATTCAGTCAGCTCTTTCAGACTTCATGAATAGTGATACATATACAAAGACAATTCCGTCACTCAAAGAGGGCGCAAATGCACCGGGTGAAGCGGGCACAGCACTCAAAGCGCAGCTTGAGCAGGTTGATAAGCAGATTGCAACACAGTTTTCAGGTCTCTCGGCGCTTGGAATCACCGTAAACACAGCAGATGATCTGCCTGCGGCAGCGTCAGCGATAGCACAGACTCTCATTCAGGTGAATACAGGCATAGAGCAGTGCCAAAGCGGGCTTGACCGGATAGCACAAGGAGAGACAGCACTTTTAGATGCCTATGATAATCTAAACAGTCAGGCAGCCATCAGCTCGATAAGCATAGGACAGCAGTCGGCACAGCTTGCAACAGCAGCGGCATCTCTTGACAGCTCAAAGAAGGAGCTTGAAAAGAGTAAGGATGATGCACTTGACAAGTCAAACTTAAATGCAGTTTTAACAATTGACTCACTCTCGCAGCTGCTCGTCGCACAGAACTTTGATATGCCTGCAGGCTATGTAAATGATTCAAATGGCACGCAGTACATAGTACAGGTGGGAGATGAGATAAAATCAATTGATGATTTAACAAATCTGGTGCTTATGGATATGAAGCTTGATGGAATAGCTCCTATTCATGTCGGTGATGTGGCAGATGTTGAGATGACTGACAATTCGGATGAGACATATGCGATAGTCAACGGTAATCCCGGAATAATGCTCTCCATGGAGAAGCAGACCGGCTACTCTACAGGAGACGTCACAGACCGTCTTTTGGACAAGCTTGATTCGCTGGAAAAGGAAAATGACGGATTACACACCACAGTGCTCATGAATCAGGGCGTATACATCGACATGGTAGTAAAGAGTGTTATGGAAAATATGATAGTGGGAGCAATACTTGCTATTTTCGTATTGCTTTTGTTCTTAAAGGATATAAAGCCAACGCTTGTTATCGCAGCATCTATACCGCTATCGGTTATTGTGGCAGTGGTGCTTATGTATTTTACGGATATCACCTTAAATATCATTTCTATGTCGGGACTTGTGCTTGGAATAGGAATGCTGGTGGATAATTCAATCGTAGTAATCGAGAATATCTACAGATTAAGGGGAGAGGGATATTCGGTAAAGAAGGCGGCTGTTGAGGGTGCAAATCAGGTGGCAGGAGCCATTTTTGCCTCTACACTTACCACGGTAAGTGTGTACGCGCCAATCATTTTTACTGATGGAATCACGAGACAGCTCTTTGTAGACCTGGCACTTACGGTAGCGTTTACTCTTATGGCATCTCTTGTAGTGGCACTTACATTTGTACCGGCAATTGCTTCAGGCATGCTCAAAAAGACTAAGGATATAAAGCATCCATGGTTTGACCGTTTTAAGGATTGGTATGGAAATGTGCTCGGAACATGTCTTAGATTTAAGCCGGTGGTATTTATTGCGGCAGTAGTGCTTTTAGTCGGCAGTGGCGCACTTTGCATGTCAAGGGGAATGACATTTATGGATATGGACATGGAGTCAAATCAGATTTCACTTACCATAGAGGCAAAGGATGACGAAAAGCTTGATTTCAAGCAGCTTACAGAGCTGTCTGATAAGGTCATGGACAAAATCTCTGATATAAAGGGAATAGACACAATAGGAGCTACAGCAGGCGGCAGCTCGACTATGAACCTGATGAGCTCAGGAAGCGACAGTGTGAGCATGTATATATTGCTTGATGAGAAGTCGGATGTTTCATCGGATAAGGTAATAGATGAAATTGAAAAACGCACAAAGAATCTGGACTGCAAGGTAACAGCATCTTCACAGGCTATGGACTCATCAGAGTTTTTCGGAAGTGGTCTCTCTGTCAGGATTAAGGGTAATGATATAGACAAGCTGCAGAAGCTTGCAGGTGATGTGGCAGATATCCTTAAGGACACAAATGGAGTGACAGATATAGATGACGGTCTTGGAGATACAATCAATGAGCTTAAGATAACTGTGGATAAGGAAAAAGCAGCAAAGTATGGCTATACGGTGGCTCAGGTATACCAGCTCGTATCCGGTGAGATATCATCTCAAAAGAGCGCAACAACCATTACGACCGACATAAAGGACTATGAGGTATACTTACAATCTGCAGAGCAGTCTGATGTGACTGTGGACGACATCAAAAACCTTACATTTACCTATAAGGATAATGATGGCAGTGAAAAGGAGATTCCGCTCAGTGATATCTGCACTATTTCGCAGGAACAGACACTGAGTACCATTCATCGAGATGCTCAGACAAGATATATTACAGTATCAGGTGCGGTTGATGAAAACCATAATGTAACATTACTAAGCGATAAAATTAAATCAAAAATTAATAAACTTAGCATTCCTGATGGCTATTCAATAGACATGGAGGGCGAGGATGAGACAATAAATGAGTCAATGAGTCAGCTTGTACTTATGCTTGTGCTAGCAGTGATATTTATCTATCTTATCATGGTGGCGCAGTTCCAGTCATTGCTTTCACCGTTTATTATCATGTTCTGTATACCTCTTGCGTTTACAGGAGGATTTATAGCTCTTTTCATCACGGGAAATGAGCTCGGAATCATTTCAATGCTTGGCTTTATCATGCTGGCAGGTCTCATTGTAAATAATGGAATCGTGCTCATTGATTACATCAATCAGGCCAGGAGAGAGGGCATGAGCAAGCATGAGGCAATCATAGACGCAGGCCGTACAAGGCTTCGTCCAATACTGATGACAGCGATGACCACCATACTCGCAATGTTTACATCGGCGATAGGTATCGGAGATGGCTCAGATATGATTAGGCCGATGGCAATCGCAATAATAGGAGGTCTCGTATACGGAACCATCCTTACGCTTATAGTAATTCCATGTATCTATGATGCGTTCAACAGAGAGAAGAGCATGGTAGAGGAAGAATTGTAGCAGGATAGAAGGAAAAAAGCTGGAAATATAGAGAGTTGGAGGATTTTTACATGGCAAAGTATATTATGGCATTAGATGCGGGCACGACCAGCAACAGATGTATACTTTTCAATGAGAAGGGCGAGATGTGCAGTGTGGCACAGAAGGAATTTACGCAGTTTTTTCCAAAGCCGGGCTGGGTGGAGCATGATGCAGAGGAAATCTGGGCCACACAGCTTGAGGTGGCAAAGGAGGCAATGGCCAATATCCAGGCTACGGCAGCCGACATATGTGCGATAGGCATTACTAACCAGAGAGAGACCACAATTGTATGGGACAAAAATACCGGTGAGCCGGTTTATCACGCGATAGTATGGCAGTGCAGACGCACGGCAGAGTATGCGGATTCACTGAAGGAAAAGGGGCTTACCGAGACCTTCAGAAAAAAGACAGGGCTTGTGATAGATGCTTATTTTTCGGCAACTAAGCTCAAGTGGCTCCTTGACAATGTGCCGGGAGCGAGGGAGAGAGCCGAAAGAGGCGAGCTTTTGTTTGGAACAGTCGAGACGTGGCTTATATGGAAGCTCACTCAGGGGCAGGTGCATGTTACGGATTATTCCAATGCATCAAGAACCATGATGTTTAATATCAATACCTTAAAGTGGGATGATGAGATACTTAAGGAGCTTGACATACCAAAGAGCATGCTTCCAAAGCCTATGCCGTCAAGCTGTGTGTATGGTGAGGTGAATCCTGTGTTTTTCGGCGGTCCGATTCCTATCGCAGGAGCGGCAGGAGACCAGCAGGCTGCGCTTTTTGGCCAGACCTGCTTTAGGGCAGGAGAAGCAAAAAATACATACGGTACAGGCTGTTTCCTTCTCATGAATACAGGTGAGATGCCGGTATCCTCAAAGAACGGACTTGTTACCACTATAGCCTGGGGCATAGACGGCAAGGTGGTATATGCGCTGGAGGGATCAATATTTGTGGCAGGAGCCTCTATCCAGTGGCTACGCGATGAGATGAAATTTATCGATTCTTCAACAGATTCAGAATACATGGCGAGAAAGGTAAAAGACACAAACGGCTGCTACGTGGTGCCGGCATTTACAGGGCTTGGAGCACCGTACTGGGACCAGTATGCCAGAGGAACCATTGTGGGGCTTACGAGAGGTGTAAACAAGTACCATGTTATAAGAGCGACTCTGGAATCAATGGCATTTCAGGTAAATGATGTGCTTGAGGCAATGAAGGCTGATTCGGGCATCAATCTCACATCACTTAAGGTGGACGGCGGCGCCAGTGCCAATAATCTGCTCATGCAGATGCAGGCTGATATCAGCAATGCACCGGTCAACAGGCCTGTGTGCGTGGAGACAACAGCCATGGGCGCAGCGTACCTCGCAGGGCTTGCGGTGGGCTACTGGGAAAGCATGGATGATATAAAGAGAAACTGGTCTATTGACCGTGTGTTTGAGCCGGAGATAGCGGCTGATTTGAGAGAAAAGAAGCTTAAAATGTGGAAAAAGGCTGTCGCCTGCGCATTTAACTGGGCGAAGGATGAATAATAGCTTATGCTTGCATTGTTTTAAATGAGCTTAGTGATACGGCAATTAAACAATGCATGGAAATTGGTAGGAGAAAATAACATGTATGATGTAGTAATTATAGGAGCGGGAGTATCGGGAAGCGCCTGTGCCAGAGAGCTTTCGAAATATAACCTGTCCATCTGTGTGGTGGAAAAGGAGGAGGACGTGTGCTGTGGCACCTCAAAGGCAAACAGTGCTATTGTCCATTCCGGAATTGATTGTAAGACCGGTACACTTATGGCACAGATGAATCTCCGTGGAAATGAGATGATGGATGAGCTTTCGAAGAAGCTTGATTTTGAGTTTCGAAGAAACGGTTCACTGATAGTGTGCTTTAGCGATGACGATATGCTAAGGCTTAAGGAGCTTTATGATCAGGGGATTGCAAACGGGGTGCCGGGACTTGAAATTTTTGATGCAGGCGAAGCGCATGAGATGGAGCCGAAGCTGTCTGATGAAGTTGTGGCAGCTATTTACTGCCCGACAGGAGGCATTGTATGTCCGTTTGGTATGAATATTGCATTTGCTGAGAATGCTGCGGCAAACGGTGTGGAGTTTTTATTTAACACCGAGGTGAAGGAGATTCAAAAGGAGCAGGCAGGCTATATTCTCATTACTCAAAATGGAGAAATTCATGCACGCTGCGTTGTAAATGCAGCCGGTGTATATGCTGATGTATTTCACAACATGGTAAGTGAAAACAAAATACATATTACACCAAGGCGCGGAGAGTACGAGCTTTTAGACAGGGCAGCTGGTGGTATCGTTGACAAGACAATCTTCCAGCTTCCGGGAAAATACGGCAAGGGCGTGCTTGTAACCCCGACAGTACACGGAAATATCCTAATCGGACCTACAGCAGATGATCATGATGACAAGGATGGTACAAATACAACAAGAGCGGGCTTAGCGCATGTTACGACATCCGGCACACGTTCGGTGCCGTCACTTCCTATGCGTCAGGTCATAACCTCGTTTGCGGGAAACCGTGCACATGAGGACGGACATGAGTTTATCATAGAGGAGCTTTCTGACGCACCGTATTTTATTGACTGCGCAGGTATAGAGTCACCGGGCTTATCAAGTGCGCCGGCTATCGGTGAGAGAGTGGCAGCAATAGTTGAGGGGCTTTTTAATCCTTCTAAAAATGCGGATTTCATCGAGACAAGAAAAGGTATTTTAAATCCAAAGAAGCTTTCAGAGGATGAGTATAAAAAGCTGATAAAAGAAAAGCCTGAGTATGGCAATATAATCTGCCGCTGTGAGATGATTACGGAGGGCGAGATAATGGATGCGGTAAACAGACCACTTGGCGCAAAGTCACTTGATGGTGTGAAGAGACGCACCAGAGCCGGAATGGGCAGATGTCAGGCGGGCTTTTGTTCTCCGAGAACTATGGAGATTATCGCCAGAGAGAAGGGAATTTCGCAGCTTGACATCACCAAAAGCGGTGGAAAGTCAAAGATAGTTGTTGGAATGAGCAAGAATCGCGGATAGTCTGTCTTACTTCAAAGAGACAGGTAACGATAGATTGATATTGGATTAATATCAGATTAACATAGGGGGACAATATGGAATTTTACGATATTGTGATAGTAGGAGGAGGTCCGGCAGGTCTTGCGGCAGCAGCTTCCGCTAAGAAAAATAAAATAGATAAAATACTTATACTGGAAAGAGACTGTGAGCTTGGCGGTATATTAAATCAGTGTATACACAACGGCTTTGGCCTGCACACCTTTAAGGAGGAACTCACAGGCCCTGAATATGCCGGAAGATTTATCAAAGAGGTCAAAGAGCTTGGCATAGAGTACAGGCTCAATACGATGGTCATGGACATCTCGACAGGTGACGAGTTCGAAAACGGGGCAGATGACAGGCATGATGTAAAGATAAAAGATGAGGCAAACGATAAAATAGTTACAGCTATGAACAGCACAGACGGACTTTTTCATATTGCTGCAAAGACCGTAATACTTGCGATGGGCTGCAGGGAGAGAGCAAGAGGTGCCCTAAACATACCAGGCTACAGACCGGCAGGAATTTTCTCGGCGGGCACAGCTCAGAGACTGGTGAATATAGAGGGCTACATGCCGGGACGAAAGGTAGTAATACTCGGCTCAGGAGATATCGGTCTTATCATGGCCAGGAGAATGACCTTGGAGGGGGCAAAGGTGCAGGTGGTTGCAGAGCTCATGCCGTATTCGGGAGGCTTGAAGCGTAATATCGTGCAGTGCCTTGATGATTTTGGAATTCCGCTTAAGCTCAGCCACACAGTGGTTGATATAAAGGGCAGGGAGCGTGTGGAGGGCATCACTCTTGCACAGGTTGACGAGCACAATAAGCCGATTGAGGGAACGGAGGAGTTTTACGAGTGCGATACGCTTTTACTTTCATGTGGACTCATTCCGGAAAATGAGATTTCAAAAACAGCAGGTGTAGAGCTCAATCCGGTAACAAGCGGACCGGTCGTAAACGAAAGCCTTGAGACAAATGTGCCCGGTGTATTTGCCTGCGGAAATGTGCTTCATGTGCATGACCTCGTGGATTATGTGTCAGAGGAAGCGACAGCAGCAGGCCGCCATGCCGCAGAGTATGTAAAAAATGGCGGTGATAAGAGTTGCGATGGCAAAGAAATATCGATAACCGCTACAGGCGGAGTACGATATACTGTCCCAAGCACTATAAATACTGCACAAATGGATGATACTGTGACGGTAAGATTTCGAGTGGGAGCTGTGTATAAGAATTGCTATATTGCAGTATATCTGGATGATAAACAGCTGCAGCACCGCAAGCGTCCAGTTATGGCGCCGGGCGAGATGGAGCAGGTAGTGCTTAAGAAGAAGGAGCTCATTGAAACAGACAATCCCCGCACAATTACGATAAAGATTGAGGAGGCATAGTATCATGGAAGAAAGAAATTTGACATGTATAGGCTGCCCTCTGGGCTGTGCTCTTAAGGTGACAATAGATGGAGAAAATGTCACAGTAACCGGAAATACCTGCAAGCGCGGAGCAGACTACGGAGCAAAGGAAGTGACACATCCGACACGAATTGTGACAAGTACAGTCTGTGTGAAAAATGGCACAATACCGATGGTATCCGTAAAGACGGCACAGGATATTCCAAAGGAAAAGATAATGGATGTGATGGAGTGTATCAACCAAATCACGGTAGAGGCACCGGTGCATATAGGTGATGTACTGCTAAGCGATGTTGCAGCAACCGGTGTGGATATAGTCGCAACTAAGAATGTTGAATATAAGTAAAGAAAAAATAAAGAAATCTTATTGATATTTTCTTTGCTGTTGCATATACTATAAGCAAGAAAGGAGTGTTGTATATGTCACAGTCAGTTAATGTTAATTTTAAATTGGATGCAGATGTAAAAAAAAGCATGGAACAGGTGTGTTCGGAATTAGGTCTTTCCATGAGTGCAGCGTTCACCGTTTTTGCAAAAAAAGTAGGCAGAGAAAAGCGTATTCCTTTTGAGGTATCGGTAGATCCGTTTTATTCTGATAGCAATATCCGTTATTTGGAAAATATCGTGCGCGATATTAAGGATGGCAAAGCTCACTTCGCAGAGCATGATTTGATAGAGGAGGACTAATGAGGTTACTATGGGAAGATAGGGCATGGAGCGATTATTTATACTGGCAGACGCAGGATAAGAAAACACTGAAAAGAATTAATGGACTTATCAAGGATATTCAGCGAAGTACGTTTGAGGGTATAGGTAAACCGGAACCATTAAAGGAAAATCTTAGTGGTATGTGGAGCAGACGCATTGATGACACTAATCGAATTGTTTATTATGAAAAAGATGAGATAATTTATATTGTTTCATGTAAAGGTCATTATGATGATTGAAAAATCATATTGACAAATCACCCAATGCACTTTAATATTGTAGAAAGAAACAGGCAAAATATTTAAAGGCATAAGAAAGAGGAGTACATGACGAAAGCTTTCAGAGAGAGCATCCGGTCCGTAAGATGGTGATACATTTTGGGCAGGCTGAAAGGTGCTTAAGACAGAAATCATGGAAGGTAGCTTTTGAGCTGAAGAACCCAGAAAGCCGCAAGCGGCATAAGTTCTTCCGATTCGTCCACGTTACAGGACAAGAGGCATTCGAGTTTATATGCATATATATGCTCCGATGTAAACGAAGGTGGTACAGCGCTAATTCGCCCTTCCGGTCAATGATCGGGAGGGTCTTTTTATGTACCCAGACCGGAAGATTGCGCATGCAATCCAATCGGTCGCCCATAGCTAAATGAAAAGAAAAACAGCAAAAGCTCACAGCCTGAATTATCAGGCCGCGCATTATGTATGGAATTATGTGATTTATGGAGCTGCCTAGAGACTGTTAAAATTATGTACACAGCCCAGCAACGCACGCACATGGACGTGCGGGCGAGGCGTTAGCGCCATGGACGGCGCTAAAAGCCGGTTGCGTCATGGTCTAAGCAATCCCTAATCATAATTTTTACAGTGTCTTGGCAGCGTAATCATGAACATAATTCCATACATAATGCGCGACCTGACACAACAAAGCCCCCAAAGCTTTTGCGTCATTCATATAAAAGGAGGAAAACATGAGCAAAGAACTA
>ENA-UOOA01005948-UOOA01005948.1-human-gut-metagenome-genome-assembly--contig:-P61old-NODE-5948-length-12191-cov-6.151121_pt1 | contig 12191 bp, 13 predicted proteins | sample MGYA00242467_ERZ724014 | MGnify/ENA metagenome assembly ERZ724014
CATTCCTCCCCGCCCGACACGTCGGACGAGGTTTCCTGCGCAAAAGAAGGATGAAAAAAACCGTCATGGTATTCTTCGTGTGAAGGATACATACGAGCGAGAACCGTTCTATGTATCGACGGATTGGAACTATGTAAGATTTGATGTTAACGACATGCAGTATGAGGTCGTTAATGGAGAATTATATTTTTATTATGATTGAGGAGAAAGCTATGGTGATGGTATTTGTTAGAATAGCAGGAGATCTGGTTCAGAAGGTGTTCAGGAAGGTCCCTGATCATGATGCTTGTGTTAGAATCTGTAAGGAAGAGGGATTTGATGCGAGCTTCAAGTGGACCAATGGCTGGTTAGACTACATAAACGTTTCTTGGGAGAGTTTATCATTGGAAGGAGACGCTGCGAAGCTGGATGACGAAACATTATGCTTTATTTATGACGCATATGGTTTTGAGGATGAGTTCGAGAAGCTTGGCTATAAAGTTACCGTCGTTCAAGAAGGAGAAGATACAGTTGATTTTGACGAACTGTGACGAAAGGGGAAACAGATGTTAGTATTCAATATCGTATGGTCAGTAGATGAGACAGAGGATCTGGAAGAACTGCCAGTACAGGTTGAAGTTCCAGATGAAGTAGACGAAGAGGATATTGCTGACTGGTTGTCTGACCAGTATGGATATCTGATCGAATCATTTCAGTATTAAGTATAAGTATTAGATACAAAGTGTTTGAGGGTGCAATATAGTTGCATCCTCTTTTTTATAGGGAGAAGATAAAATGATTAAACTGTTAGAACTGTTTGGAGGAATTGGTGCGCCGAGAGTTGCACTTCGTAATATTGGTGTGCCGGTAAAGTCACTGGACTATGTGGAGATTGATCAGCAGGCTGTGCGCAGCTACAATGCCATGTTTGAGAAAGATATGGCATATAAGCCGCAGAGTGTGGTTGGATGGAATTACCAACCAGATATCTTGATTCACGGCAGCCCGTGTCAGGACTTCTCAATAGCAGGCCATCAGCGTGGCGGCAAAGAGGGATCAGAGACTCGCTCCTCACTGATGTGGGAAACCATTCACATCGTTCAGAATATGGGTGCTTGGCGGCCACGGTATATCATATGGGAAAATGTACCGAATGTAACGTCGAGGTACATGCGTCCCAATTTTGAGAGATATATTCGTGAACTGAAGGACCTTGGATACACGAGTAGCTGGGATTGCCTAAATGCAATGGACTTTGGTTTGCCTCAGTTACGCAAACGTGTAATCGTTGTTAGCTGGCGAAAGGGTACAGAGTTTCCATTTGATAAGTTGATACATCAGCCAATGGCTGATATTCATGGCTTTCTGGAAACCAATGTGCCGGATCGCTACACGGTATGCCAGCCATCCCTGTTAGCAATGATTGGCAGGAAAGGGATTTCTCGACTAGATGTCATTGATAAGTTCTGTTACACGATTCGTACAAGGCAGGATCAAGCACCGAATGCAGGTGTAGTCCCTCTGCCAGATGGCAAGTATCGCTTTCTGACGGAGCGTGAGTGCTGGCGTCTTAACGGCTACTGGGATAGTGACTTTGTTGCTGCCGAGCGAGCAAATCCAGTTGCAAAGGGTCGCATGAATCGTGCTCTGTATCGTCAAAGCGGTAATACAATTGCGGTACCGATGCTGGAAAGTCTTTTCCAGATGTTGCTTTTGGAAGAGGGAGATGGGAGATGAAAGAAGGTGATCATATGATAAACGGTGAATTGGAGGTAGACAACTTCGCCGGAGGAGGCGGAGCCACCACATCAATAATGATGATCCCTTTATTGTTGCAAGTGGAGATTCATCATTGATGTCAGCTGATGATCCAAAGCGAAGCGAGTTGGTTACGTCATTTATTACAGGAGGAACGAAGATGGTAAATAAGACTATATGGGTAATCATAACAGTAATAATTGCATTAGTAATGCTTTTTAACAGAAAAACAAGAGTAACTCAAATATTAGCAGCACAGTTACGTGTCTTTCGAAATGCAAAGACACGTAAAACATCCATTTGGGATAGTATTTGTTTTATTGTAATGCCAGTGATAGTGGCAATCATTATTTCATTTGATCTAGGATGGGAGATAAACAGTGATACATTTACTGGCATTCTTGCACTTATACTTGTACTGATCGCCACGGCACTTGAGTTTATGATCTTGGCAAGAAGAACTGAAAGCAACAATAAGGTTAAAAAGCAGGTCATGGATGAAACGTTTGTGTCAATTCTGACATCAAGTGTTCTTTCACTTTTTACGGCAATTTTATCAATTGTTGTGCTCGAAGTATATGACAGCATAGCCAAAAAGATTCTAACGGCATGCATATACAGCGCCGTGTTTATGATAGCTATGCTGATCTTGATGATTTTGAAAAGGATCTTTGCACTGTTCATTGACAATGACAAAACTATCTAATAAGTCAGACACAGATCTTCCTCTGCCAGACGGCAAATTTCGCTTTCTAGCGGAATGTGAAAGCTGATAGCAGGAGGAAATAAGTCAACGGATTAAAAGCCTCAGAACGGCAAATATGGACGCAGAGGGGGCATCCATCGTGAGCTGTATTGCCAGAACGGTAATATGATTGTAAACGATAGTGCTTCTGGAACAAGAAGGAGTTAGAGGAATATGGACGAGTGGAGTAACATCTGCTCGTCCTTTTTGTTTGTTGACAATACTTCGGTATACCGATATAATATAAGTAAAGAAAGGAGCAAGATAGTTATGATTATTGATGAGTTATTAAAGAATGAAAAGATTAGCCATTATAAATTAAGTAAATTAAGTGGAGTCCCGCAAGCAACGATATCAGATCTGTGTAGTGGAAAGTCGGATTTGGGGAAGTGTGCTGCTGGAACACTATACAAGATTGCAAAAGTGCTGAATGTCACAGTCGATTCAATATTGGAGGCGAATGATCAGCAGAAAAAGACGGAGTATCGTAGTTCTTTCGAAACGTTCAAAAGCAATACTTGCCATCATGTTAAAGATATGGGGGATCTTGATTTTATCATTGACACATTAGAAAATGACAGAATTCGGGAGCTGTATCAGAAAGGATGGTATCCGGAATCCTTATATTTATTGGGCATGGTGGATTACTTATCGAAAGAAAATGGTATTCCAATATGTACGAATTACAATGACCTTCGAAGTTGCAAGCTGTCGCATGTGATCTACCCTTTGAGCATATTGACTCAAGCGGCTGTTATGGGCGATGATAATATAATGGCAGAGGCGAGAAGGAAAGCAATTCCTGAGTTTATGCGGTTTAATATTGTAGAAAGTGAGGTAAGAAATATTGCCTGAGACTCCTTTTACAAAAGATAATTTGGACAGCTACCTGAAAGAGTTGGCAAAGGAGTTTCGAAAAATAAATGGCTCTCGAACTCCTGCTGAGATTACTCTGATCGGCGGCGCAGCCGTATTGGTCAATTATGGTTTTCGGGAAATGACATATGATGTTGATGCAATTATCCAGGCATCTTCTTCAATGAAGGATGCGATTAACCATGTAGGAGATCGGATGGGACTTCCAAATGGTTGGCTTAATACAGATTTTGTGAGAACCACATCGTATACTCCGAAGTTAACGCAGTATTCTAAGTACTACAAAACATTTTCAAACGTCTTACAGGTTCGAACTATATCAGCAGAATACCTGATTGTTATGAAACTGATGGCTGGTAGACAATACAAGAATGATCTATCCGATGTGGTTGGTATTCTTCTGGAACAGAAAACAACAGAAAAAGAAATCGGCTTGGATGCCATTAAACGAGCAGCAAATGAATTATATGGTGGATATGAAAACTTGCCAGACTCATCAAGAATATTCATTGAGAAGGTTTGCAATGTTCAGGATCTTGCAGAGTTGTACAGTGAAATTCGTGACAGTGAAAAGCAAAATAAGAGCATTTTGGTTAACTTTGAAAAAAACTATCCGAATGTACTTAATCAGGATAATCTTGCAGAAATTCTAAAACTTGCTAGAGACAAAAAGAAGGCTAAGGAAACAACAGACATTCAGTAGTCGAGCCTTGCAGGTTAGACGACCAAGTTTGAACTGTGCTACTTCGGCCTACCGATATGGTGGCATACTGATATGATGCACAAAATTAATAGGAGGAAAGCTATATGCCAGACGTAAGAGATTTGTTACCGAATTATGCGAGAGCAATTGCTTTTGCTAGACACATAAGAGAGGACTTGGATAAAGAATACAAAAAAAATGATGTTGCATATTATCGTGCAGCCAAAGAGAGTCCATATTATCATTCGTTGTACTCAACAGAGATGTCTTTACAGACAGAAGAAGCGTATCATAAAGCACTTGGGATGATTGAGTATAGCTATGCTCACCAATCGGATGAGCAACTAATGATTTCAATTAACGTTCTTTTTCAGAAAGGCTATCGAAAAATGTTTAATGCGTTTAAAAGACTGCCTAAAGATAAACCTTTAAAGATGAGCAAAGTAATTCAAGAAGAGTTATCCTCAAGGGTAGAACAGCTATCGGACGATCAAATAGCTGGAAACCTCTTCGCAGGATACTTTTTTTCACACGCTTGGGATGAGGCACTGATTCATGATGTAGATGATTGCAATCGACTCGTTTTTCAAATTCTTACTGCATATGAAAAAGGAAAATCCGCAGACAAATTGGAATATTACAATGAAGAAATACAAACGAACGTAAGAGGTTATGTTAAGCAGTTGCCCAAGGATTGGTTTGAGAAGATCCAAATAGCACAAAAAGAAAATGATTCTGGCTATGACACAATTTTTGATATGGAAGAACTGTCTAGTATTTCCATATTTGCAGAAATGAAGTTTTCACGTAGGGATTTTGAGAAAATTGCAATTGCATATGATAGTGGAAGAAGATTCGGAATAGAGGAGGATTTTGTCACATATGCAAAATATGCGAGGTACATTTTGGCATTGTGCAAGGCATATAAAAATGTGAAAGAATATTATTTCGCTAACAATCGTGAAGATGCGTGTGTAGAACTTGATGAGATGCAAACTCAACTGCAGGAAGTTCGATCAGCATTAGCTGAGGCGCAGGAACGACGAACGCTGGAACAGAAAGCTGCAGCGCAGACACAACAGCAACTAGTAGCAGAGCTTGCAATACTAAAGCGGAAGAATGAAGCGTTGCAAGAGGAACTTAAAAAGTGCGAAGCTGAGAAAGAAGAGTTGTACGCGCTTAGGGAATACATCTTCTCCCAAGAGTCTGTTTCTGGTGCTGATACTGAAGAAACAGAAGTGGTAAAACTGGCAGAGAATCAGCTTGAAGAACTGCGGTCAATTCAGGGTATAATAGTTGGCGGTCGTCCGGGGTGGATTAAGAAGATAAGAGCGCAACTTCCGAATTGGCAATATATTAGCGCTGGTGATGCCAATACTGTGCGCAATGCAGCGCTACGCAAACCAGACATGGTATTTTTTGTGACAGCGCATTTGAGCCACAAGCTATACTATGCCATGGTCGAGCAAGCTCAGGTATGGAAAGTGCCGATGGCATACATAAGTCGCACGAATGTCAATCTTGCGCTTGGTGAGATTTATCAGCTCGTTGAGAATCATTATAAGGAATGAAGTGTCAGGAAGAAAAGATGGGGCGGGCAGAGCTGATCTGTTCGCCCCTTATCTTTTCTTGACTTTTTAACTCCTCGTAAGCGAGAAACAAGAGATCTTCGGATCGAAGCTCCCTCCTCTAAGCGCGTGCAGCACGAAGGTGGGGAGTAGTTCACGAAAACAACTTGCATCGCGTTTCCATAGTTGATATACTATAGCAAAAGAACTCTTGTGAGAAAGGAAAATTTATATTTTTGAACTAAGAAGATTGAAGGGAAGGTTGGAAAGTAATGTCCAAAAAGGAACTCGATAGTTATAAAGGAAAAACATTTTTTGATTTTTGGGAGCAAAGCCTTGCCATGGCAGATTTGAGATTGTTCGACAGCTGCTTGGAACGAATCAGCCAGCTCAAGCCAGATCAGCGAGAGATCGAATTTAAGGGTGGAGAGTTTGAGAAAATCATAGGTGTGGGAATGGTTTCAGAAGAGGACGTAGATTTCTTAGTCAGCAAAATCATGACCGTTTTTGAAGTATGGGATACATATACTTTTGATGATAGCCGATTCGCATTGATTTCGCTATTTGAGGAAGGAACTTGTTATCAAGATTCTGATGGCACCTGGGAAGTTAACCTTTTGTGCACAAAGACTGCCAAAAAATATCTGTTTACTCCAGCAGTCTTGCCGTATTTGAGATATGGGGTTAACCGCAGAATTGGGATTGAGAACAAGTATACATATGCATTGTTTTTGTATCTTTGGGACAATCGATATCGTGGCACTTGGTCGGTCGAAGTACCACGGCTAAAGGAAATCATTGGTTGTCAGAGTGAAGAGCTATATCAGGAATTTGATGTTTTTGAACTGCGAATTCTCAAAAATCCACTCAGGGAAATTGAGAAAGTAGTAGGTGTTAAGTGTGATTACAAACTTATTAAGAAAAAACGTGCAATTGTTGGAATTCAATTCTGCTTTGATCCTCTGCAACCCGCTCTTTCTTCTGTTGAATGCTTCGAGAAGGCGAAACTCTTCTGCCAAACGCAAACTCCCTTCGCTGCTGAGTCAACATTGCAAGATCAATCGTCAATTCTGGAAGAAATTGGGAGTAAGTATTTTGAATGAAGTGGGACTGCTGTCACTTTGAGATATGCCGAAGCTCACGGCAAAGAGATTTTTCTTAATACACCGAAAAAAATGGAAAATGTAGAAAGGAGATTATAATGCCAAAATTACAAAAATGGATCAATTTAACGTGCGATCCGCGTCGTGTGGCTGAGATTTGGAATGAAAGCCAGTCTTCAGATAAGCCGCTTGATATTGAGATTGTAGCAACCCGCGTGAAGGAATTTTGCAAGCTTTTAGCAAGTCTCAAGTCTACCAATTCGGATTACATAATGCTTGCTTTAAAGTTTTACGAGAATGGTATTGAAACTATCGATGCGGAACTAATCAAGGGTGATGATCTGCACAGAGCTGGGATGTTTCTTAGAGATGAGTTTATCCTTAAAGAGAAACCACTTCCCAGCATTTCCCCAAACAGCAGCAATCAGGAATTAGAGGCATTTTTGGAGCAAACCACTGGATGGGTGCCACAGGCATTTGCCTACGAATACACTCCATGGGAAGAAGTTCTTGGCTCATCTGTATTGTTTCCGAATGTTACTCATGTGGGAAATGATGAGTTCTTGGCTGCTGCACTCTACAATATGTCATTTAATGGCATGACAAAAGAAGCGCAGAAGCAGGAGCGAAATAAGTTATCTAATGCTCTTGCAGAGATCAAAAGTGGCGCTTGTACTTATACAGCACATGAGATACTTTCTGATCTGGAGCAAACAGAAGCGGAGACAGCCAAGGAAAAACGCCAAGGCTTACTTGATCGCGCAATGACAAGATATGCTTGGCTTATGGAGATTAGCTATCTGTACGACGATAAGATTTTCTTACGCTCTAGCAGTGAGAATGAGAGCGGTAGCGAAGGTAGCATCAAGCGAGTTAATCTCGAAAATCTTCCAAAGAAGCTTACACGGTAGGAGATTAACATATCTCTTTTAGTTTTTTGTCAATATTCGTTGACTCAGGAATTCGACAATGCCACAGCCACAGTGCCAACGAGATTGTAGCCACCATTTCCTTTTCCTTAAAGTGCAATACAACGATCAATAGTTGCATCTGACAAGCATTTATTCCAACAAAAAAACTCCCTCTGCCAATGATACTTCGGCAGAGGGAGTTGCTTTCGAACCGGCCATTTGTATACCGCATGCTGGTCGGCGGTAAACTTGTCAACCCAACCACTTGTATACCGCATATCGGTCAGCGGTAGACTTTCTTTTCTGTATTCTAACAAACGAACTAATAAAAGTCAATTATAAGATTATAAGAAATAAAGTGTCAGGAAGAAAAGATGGGGCGGGCAGAGGCGATCTGTTCGCCTCTATGGGGTGTGATTTCCTGTTCAGCATCTGATTCAAAGGTAGCGTTCGATAGGTTGTTGTATACAACAACCTATACTTAGAAAGATACATGGCATTGTAACATATTTCTCTAAGTATATGAATGTACCAAATACACTTGAGTTTATTTGCAGATGTGTTATATTATATATAGGTTGTTGTATACAACAACCCATAGTGGGGCAGAAAGTGGAATTCGTAACATCAATTGCTTCCTATTGGTGCTGTTTGAAATTTAGTTATATATAGGTTGTTGTATACAACAACCTATGGGAAAGGAGCCCGTAATGCCAGTTAAACATACTTCTTTGCAAATGCAGATGGATTCTCTTGATGATCTGAAACAAGCCATATCACAAGAATATACACTTACAATTCGAGATGTGTGTGAAATTCTTCAAGTGTGTCGTTCCTGGGTCCATAAATTTATACGACCATTTGTTCAATGTATTTATGTTCTTCCAAAACAGGCGAGAGAACTTGGGGTTGCCGAGAATATATTCTTTAATGCAAAAGACTTTGAAAAGAGAATTCTCGACAACATTTCTTTTTCACGACGATCGATTCAGATTCCTGTTAGCCTGCTTTTAAAACCAGAAAAACATGAGAGTGTGGTGAAAGAATATGATCAGTTATGCGCTGAATTGGCCGAGATAAGGAGTCAGAGTAACCCAGATCGTCATGTGATTCATGATCTTAAAAGATCTATTTCATCACTTATTCGTGAGAACTTGCTGAATCCAGAGGATGTTTCTCTTATTTCAATAAATGAGAAGAAACGTTCTGACTATAATTTACTTCCATGTGAGTTCCAGCTTAATTTTCGATCAATGAGAACAATAGCATCTTTCATGAGAGATGGTGACTCAACAGAAAGTATTTCACGTCGGCTGTTCTTGGAGGGTGCTGTCCGCTGTGAGCTAAATCTTTTTGATGAGGATGGTTTAATCTCAAAGAAGGTTTACTATGCGATGGAACGGAAACCTATCCACCCAATTACAATTGGATATGAAAACTATCTTCTGATGCAAAAAGAAAATCGCAAATAGGTATTGACTATTATACGCTAATAGCGTATAATAAGGCTATAAAAATAAGTCGGAGGTACAATAATGGCAGAAAGATTAGTTGTTGATCATGCATACACTTCACAAGCATATCCTAATAATATTATTGTGGAAGTAGATGGGGAATACTATCTGATTCCATCTCGTGAGAGAACGAACAATGAACTGTCTAGCTTTAAGAAAATATCAAAGGCAGCTATTGAAGATAACTCAGAAGAACTTCCTAACTACAGATACATCTTGAAAGATTTGGAGAAGAGATCTGGCTATGATATCACCATCGGTAGAGCTATAAGCAAACGGGAATTTGATGAATTAAAGGCAAAGTGGTCGCTGAAACCAGAAGATATTTCAGAACCATTTGAGTATGAACTTGGCGGTATTTACGGTGAGAAATACGTACAAAGATGTTTGTGTATCCAAATACGCGTGCATGAATTGGACGCAATCTCCATTGAGAAAACACTCAAAAAGAAAGGTATTGAAGCATCAAGTGGATCGCCGGGACGAGTAAGTATCAGAATCCAGATCCAGACGTTAAAAGAATTTCGAGCGCATCTTGATATGAGCCAGTCAGAATTTGCCACATACTTTGGTCTATCAGTACGGAATGTTCAGGAGTGGGAGCAGGGGAATAAATCGATGCCACCATACTTGCTGGATTTATTGGAACGCGTATGGAAGGCCGAAAACAAATAAGGATATATAAGAGGCATAGGAGAATCAGAATGAATAAGGGAGGCTTGGTAGCCTCCCTTTTGCGTACTGAGTTTTGAAATATCAAATCCGACAGAATACCGCGTCCATAGGAGCGATACACCGCATGGGCGTGGAGACTTCATGGTTCTAGGTGATTACCATCCTGAAAGATGATCCCACCTTCCGTAGTAGCATATGCATACAAACGGTAAGAATGAATTTTCTGCACCCATGCCTCTTTTTCTTCATCATCCATGGCTAACCAATTTTCAAGAGTTGGATTCTTAAGGGCATGATACCCTCGAATTGAGACATAAGCAATTCCAGCAGGAGATTGAATTAGATCCTTTTTTGCTAATCCAGAAATTCCTGTGGCTTTCGAAAATAACTTCACTTCCTCATCTGATTCGTATAGACAAACAATTCTAATATCCTTTGTACCATCAGGATACTGCCTAAAATATTCAGTAAGACGAACCCAGGCCCCAAGATCGCTCAAATCTTCAAATACAAAGGTATACTGGTCAGTATCTGAGTCATTGCGTTTAAAAGTAAGGCATTGTGGGAACTGAATCCAAAGTTCCTCATTATCAGTAGGAACCTTGAATTGAGGCATTTGCTCGTATGTAGACATCAAGACCTTAACACCATTTTCAGGAGCATTCAGGCGCGACTTAATATCAGCCAACACAGCGTATATATTTGCATAGTAGGTAGCAATTACCCAGGCAAGGAAGTCTGGATTGTGATACATGCGCGATGCAGATTGCCAAATTGTTGAAGATGGCAGAAAGTAGCAATGCAATCCTTCAAGGAGTTCTCGGATCACCTTGCAGCAATCAGCTTGCCCCGATACATAACTGATGCGTTTTCCAGATGCCATATTTCTTTGATTAACATCTAAGTATAATTTTTGATAAACTTGTGAGAGACGAAGTCGACAACGCCGTGCTTGAAAGTCAGATTTATACTGTGCAAGCATTGGTAAACGTATGTTCGCTTTGTCCGTCTGATACCGATTCAAAAGCTGAATTGCTGTTTTACAATCTCTCCCTCTGCCATAAAACTCATTAATCTCCCTGTAGCCGTCCTGAACGCTTTCTGGAAGGTCTGTTATCTTATCCAATAAATTATCCCTTGAAATGGATTCGCCCCCGTCAGCGGTCGCCTGAGCCCTTTCTACAAGGTCGTGCAATGCCTTATTAGTAATAAGCCACGACGCTGTTGGAACAGGTGGAAAATCATAGCAAGAGAATAGGATGCAACTATCACGATATGAATAGGCGCCGTTTCGTGAAATCGTTTGTGCTTCAGCATAGTGGGCCAGTTTTTCAATTATCACAGGATTGCGTTCGGTCCGCATGTCTGTTTCAACGAAGATGTGCAAAGGCAGCTGGGCTGTGCGTTGATCATCTAAGGTAAGTGAGTAAAAAGGAGCCATATAATAAGTACGCGAATAATTATCTTCATAATATGCCTTATCCGTGTAATCATTATCTGACAATTCGTAAACGGCATCCGCGATCAGGTTTCTGTGTGTTTTCATTTCTTCTCGTCGATTGGTTTGATAAGACTGCTTATCAAGCATGTACTCTTTCATAAAATGATCCGAACCTGCTTTCCATAGTGGTATATAAGACCTTCCACGGTGTCTCTCTGCGTCAATAATACGTTGCAAAAGAAGTTGCAAAGTAGTGAGTGTGGTTTGGTAATCATGTAAACAGCGAACAGAATTTGTATGCTCCCATGTCTGCAAGTTAGGAAGGTCGAATTTACGACAAAGATACTGCTCTCCTTTTTCACTAATTGAATAAAGTAGGCGAACATCGGATAGAAGAGGAGATTCAGAAGCGTAAAAACTAACTGAATGCTTGCAAAAAAAACCTGCTTTGGCAGCTCTTGAAAGAACAGATTTTATTTCCACAATAGAATGGAATGGAAGCAATATTGCACATAGAGGTGCGGATACTGCTGTTAATGAATATGTTGTAAGTAATAAATGATCTTTTAAGGAAATTTTTGAAAAGTCTTCTGGATCTAACCCATAAGGCAACAAAAGCTCCCTCATTATAGTATCCATGTATTTTAGTCCAGCAAATGTGGATGAAAATGAGAAAAAATCCCGAAATTCAGAATTGTATATCATATAAAGCCTCCAAATACAACGATAGTTGCAAATTTCAAAATAGTAGAAAATGCAGCAAAATCAACGGTTTACATTAGTTTTTAACAAGAACCTAATTGTAGCACATTTTTTCACCAAAAACAAGAAAAAGATAAGCTTTGAGTTCCTAGTTGTCGCCCTAGTTGCAACCCTAGTTGTCGCCCTAGTTGTCGCCCTAGTTGCAACCCTAGTTGT
>ENA-UOOA01005956-UOOA01005956.1-human-gut-metagenome-genome-assembly--contig:-P61old-NODE-5956-length-12182-cov-5.177373_pt1 | contig 12182 bp, 9 predicted proteins | sample MGYA00242467_ERZ724014 | MGnify/ENA metagenome assembly ERZ724014
TTTCTTTATGTTGATTTTTTACGGGATAAGAGGGAATTTCTGCGGGACACCCCTTTTTGAGAATTTTTGCGGGACACCCCTTTTTTGCAAAAGGTGTTTCCCGCGCCCTTCCTCAAAAACTTTCGGGCAAATAATATACATTAGTTATTGCAGACTTGGAGTTTTTTGTTCGCCTTAAAATGTGAACATTCCCTCGCGGATGACTTCGCAAACGGTGGGATGGGGGAATACGAGCTTTTGAACATCGGTGACGCGCTGTTCGGAGGCGACCATCGCTGCCGCACCGTAGATGATCTCCGATGCGTAGGAGCCGATCATGTGAACGCCGATCACCTTCTTGTGCGTCTTTTCGATGACGATCTTTACAAAGCCGTCGCCGCCCTCGACCTCGGCAACATAGCGTCCGCTGTATTTCAGCGTGAGCTTGTGCTCCTCGGCGTCGATGCCGTGCGCCTTTGCACTCTCGAGCGTCTCGCCGACGGTGGCAACCTCCGGCTTCGTGTAGATCACAGCCGGGATCGCAAGATAATCGACGCGGTCGGCGCGGCCGAGCATCGTATTTACAGCAGCTTCGCCCTCGCGATACGCCGTGTGTGCAAGCATACTGCGGCCGTTTACATCGCCCGCAGCGTAAATTCCGGGGATGTTCGTCCGTCCGGAGTCGTCGGTCACAACGGCACCGCGCTCGAGCCTGACGCCAAGCTCCTCGAGACCAAGCACCGCAGTACGTGCGCGTCTGCCCGTCGATACGAGGATCACGTCCGCGTCAAGAGTTACGGCTGCGCCGTCGCGCTCATACTTCAGCTTGCCCGCACCGGGCGTGCCCGATACCTCGCAAACCTTAGCGCCGAGAATGAATTTGATCCCGAGCGCCTCAAGCGATTTTTGGAGCGAGCGGGAGATCTCCGCGTCTGTCGGTCCCGCGATCTTGTCGAGCATCTCGACTACCGTGACTTCGCATCCGACCGACGCAAAGTACGACGCCATCTCAAGCCCGATAACACCGCCGCCGATAACGGATACGCGGCGCGGCAGAGTCTCAAGATCGAGCACCTCGCGGTTCGTCACCGCAAGTCCGGAGGCAACAGCCTCGCGAAGTCCCGGAACGGGCGGAACCACCGCGTCGCTTCCGGTGCATACGAGCACGTTTTTCGCCTCGTATCTCTCGCCTGCCGCCTCAGCGGTGAAGCCGGATGCTCCCTTTGCGACCAGCTTTGCCGTCGCAGTTACTACCGTAACGCCCGCGCCGCGCATCTTTGCTCCGATGCCGGATACAAGCGTCCGTACAACTTTGTTCTTGCGTGCGATTACCGCCGCGTGATCGAATTTTACGTCGCCGACGGTCACACCGTAGTCGGCGCTGTGAAGCGCGGAGGTGTACAGCTTCGCCGAGTTCAGCAGCGTTTTTGTCGGGATGCAGCCTTCGTTCAGGCAAACACCGCCGAGCGCACGCTCCTCGAAAAGTATAACTTTCATTCCGGAGTGCGCCGCACGCTCAGCTGCATTGTAGCCGGCGGGACCGCCTCCGAGTATCATAAGATCGTATGTCATGGCGCCCTCCGTCACTTCGCAAGAAGCATCGTGAAATTCTCAAGCGCCGAGGAAAGCTCATGCAGGAATTTCGCCGCCGGAGCGCCGTCGACCGCTCTGTGGTCGAACGTGAGCGAAAGCCCCATCGCCGGATAGACCGAGCCGTCGTCGCGCATACGGTTTACCGTCGTGCAAACGCCGAGGATCGCCGTCTGCGGGGGATTGATAACGGGGGTGAAGCTCTCGATGCCGAGCGAGCCGAGGTTGGTCACCGTGAACGAGCCGCCGCTCATCTCATCGGGAGTGAGCGCGCCGTCGCGCGCCTTCGCCGCGAGCGCCTTCGCGTCAGCGGAAATGTCGGCAAGACTCTTTGTGTCTGCCGCAAATACCGTCGGCACGAGAAGTCCGCGATCGGTGTCAACTGCAACGCCGATGTTCGCGTGCGCGTAGCTTCTGATCACGTCGTCCTTCAGCGTCGCGTTGATGAACGGGTACTTCGGCAGAACGCGCGATACCGCGTAGAGCACGATGTCGTTCAGCGTAACGCGCGAAAGCCCCATCTCCTCGCCCTTCGCCTTGAGTAGCTTGCGGTACGCGAGAATGTCGGTCGCGTCGAACGATGCGTTCAGCGTGAGCTGAGCCATCTCGGAGAGGGATGCGTGCATCGAACGGGAGATAGCCTTTCTTATGCCGCTCATCGGGATCTCCGTGAACTCTGCGGCGGATACCGCAGGTGCAGCAGCTGCCACAGTGACCTCTGCCGCTTCCTCGACGGGAGCGGTGTAGCGTCCGCACAGGAAATCCTCGACCGCCGATGTCGGAACCTTGAATCCTGCATCAAGCGCCGCCTCAACGTCGCGCTCGATGATGCGTCCGTGAGGACCGGAGTGAGCCGCGCGGGACAGATCGGCGCCCGTCTTCAGCGCGAGATTCTTCGCTCTCGGGGAAATGAACACCCTGCCGCCCTCGTGCGCGGGTACTTCGGGTACAGACACAGCCGCAGGCGCCTCAGCCTCGGTCTTAGCCTCGACAGGTGCTGCCGGAGCGTCCGCTGCTGCGGCTTCCCCGCCGGCGGTGAATGCCGAGATGTCCTCGCCGGGCGTACCAATCACGCAGACGTTCTCGAGGCAGGTGACAACGTCACCCTCATCGTAGAGATGCGCAAGCATCGTGCCTGCGACCTCCGATACCTCATCAAACGCGGACTTGTCAGTCTCGTATGAGAACAGAACATCGCCCGCAGCCACCGTATCACCGACCTTCTTGTTCCATGAGGTGATGATACAGCTTTCAACACTTTGCCCCTGACGGGGCATTATAACTGCTGTTGCCATATATATGTTCCTTTCAAATTATTGCGTTTTTCAGACGACCTCGACCGCAACGCCGAAGCGCTCGGCCTCTGCCGCAAGCTCATCGGGAAGCGGCGCGTCGCAGACAAGCGCCGTGACCCCCTCGAAATTGCAGAACGTGTACGGGAGACTGCGTCCGATCTTTGACTTGTCCATAAGCATGATAACGCGGTCGGCTTTTTCGACGACGGCGCGCTTCAGCTCACATTCGGCGTAGTTGCCTCCGGTGAATCCGCTCCGCAGAGAGAGACCCGACGGCGACAGGAATGCAATGTCAATGTTGATGTCGGCGATAAAACGCATCGCCTGTACTCCCGCGACGGACTGATAATCACGGTCAAGTCTGCCGCCGGTCACGTTTACGATCGGCTGGCCTATCGCGGCAAGCTCTATTGCCGCAGCTGGGCTTGTGGTCGTGAAATTGAACCGCTCGTTCGGGACATGGCGCACGAGCTGCAGGAGCGTCGAGCCCGAGTCGATGAAGATCGAGCGTCCCGTTTCGAGATACGATGCCGCCGCCTCGGCGATCTTTTCCTTGGAATATACGTTCTCGCGCATACGGTCGCTCATCGAGTCGTCGGTGGACGAGGTGATGAACTTCGTCGAGCGTGCGCCGCCGCGCACCTTGATCGCGTCGCCGGTAGATTCAAAGTATGCGATGTCGCGCCGGAGCGTCATCTCGGATACATCCGGGAATTCTTCCGTCAGCTCTGTGAGCGATACAAACGGCTTTGCCGACAGCATCTCTTTTATGATTCTTCGTCTTTCCTTTAACAAAATATCCCCCTCTCTGTGACTATTCACATTTATATTGTTATTTTATCACAAAATGGTGTGAGAAGTCAAGAGGATTAACAGGTTATTGTGCCCGAAGGGCGTTGTTTTTTTGCGCGGTGCCGCGCCGAATCGGGCGTTATTGCGTGCGGCATAAATAATTTACAGATTATCCATTGTAAAATTGAGCGGAATCGAATATTATTATTATAATGTAGTTTGAAAGCGGGGTATGAGTGTGCTCGGGTATGTGAGACCCGTCGCACCTGAGCTGCGGGTGCGCGAAAACGAGCTGTACCGCGCCGTCTACTGTGGGCTTTGCCGATCGATGGGCAAATGTACCGGATGCGCGTCGCGGCTTACGCTCAGCTATGATTTTGCGTTTCTTGCGCTCGTGCGATACGCGCTGACCGATACGACCCCGACCGTCGCCCGAGGCAGGTGCATCGTCCACCCGCTCCGCGCCCGACACTACGCCGAAAACTGCGATGCGCTGACGTATTCGGCTGCCGCAGCGGCGCTGCTCATGCGCGGCAAGATTTCCGACGATATTGCGGACGAGCATGGGCTCAGGCATATGCGTGCGGCGGCAGTGCTGCCGTTCGCGTCACACTTTGCCGCTCGCGCCGAGAAGTGCGGCGCACCGGGAATGGACACGGTCGCCGGCGTGATATCGCGGGAGCTTTCAAACCTATCCGCCCTTGAGCGCGGGAACAGCTCCGACATTGACGCCTGCGCCGATACGTTCGGAAATATTATGGCGGCGGTGTTTGCGGGCGGGCTTGACGGCGCCCCCGCGAGGATCGCGGCGGAGATCGGCAGATATACCGGGCGATTCATCTACGTCTGTGATGCCGCCGACGATATCGGCGACGACGCGCGGCTCGGCAGATTCAATCCGTTCCTCTCCTCGTATGGCGCAGATGTGCTTGAGCGCCGCACGACGGGGGATTTTCGCGGCGGACGGCAGAGGAAGCGGACTTTGCTTCCGAAGGATGCCGCCGAGGGCGTGCTCACCGCAGCAAGGCTCGACCTGCACAAGCTGTGGGACGCATTCGCACTCGTTTCCGGCGCGGATGAGGTTCGCGGAATCATCGAAAATATTATCTCGCTCGGGATGACGTCAAAAATGATACAGGCGCTCGGGCTTGTGCCGCCGGACGGCGGAAAAAATAAACGTTTATGAAGGATGACATATGAACGATCCCTATAAGGTACTCGGCGTGTCGCGCGATGCGACTGACGACGAGATAAAAGCGGCGTACAGAGAGCTTGCGAAAAAGTATCACCCGGACAATTACGCCGACAGTCCCCTCGCCGATCTCGTCGAGGAGAAAATGAAGGAAATAAATGAGGCATACGACACGATACGCAAGGAGCGTGCCGGCGGGCGTCAGGGCGCCTCCTCCTCATCCGGAGGATACGGCGGCAGCACGTCCGGCGGTACAACGTCGTTTGCGAATGTGCGTCAGCTCATATCGCAGGGGCGCTATTCCGAGGCGGAGCTGGTGCTTGATTCCGTGTCATCGAACAACCGCAGCGCGGAGTGGAACTATCTCAAGGGATGCGTGCTGCTTCAGCGCGGCGCAGTGTATGATGCCGCAAGACATATCGACGCCGCCTGCTATATGGATCCCTCAAATGAGGAGTACCGGAACGCGCGCGACAGCATAAGAAACTATTCCTCCGGTGGGCGTATGTACAGACAGGGCGGCTCGTCCGATGAGATGTGCAACCTCTGCTCGTCACTCTTGTGCGCGGATTGCCTCTGCGAATGCTGCGGCGGCGACCTGATCCCCTGCTGCTGAGGTGCATATGGGACGACGTAATACAGGAAAGACCGCAGCGCGGACGGCGCTTGCCGGTATGTTCTCCGCGCTGAGCGTTGTGGTGCTGTTTCTCGGGTATGCGACCGGTGTGCTTGATCTTTGCGCCGTCGCCGTGACGTCAATGTTCATCGCTGTCTCAATGATCGAGCTTGGCGGAGCGTATCCGTATCTTGTGTGGGCGGTGACGTCGGTCATCTCTCTTGTGATCCTGCCGGACAAGCTTCTCGCGTTCGAGTACATTCTGTTCGGCGGTATATACCCGATCCTGAAGCTGTATTTCGAGAGAATACGGCGCAGATGGCTCGAGTGGGTGGTCAAGCTCGCGTATGCGGCGGCAGTGCTTGCGGTGCTGTATGCAATGTCGCGGTTCGTGCTCGGACTTCCGATGGAGACGGGTGTGCTTGCGTGGGCGCTGCTCGTATCGTACATTGTGTTTTTTGCGGCGTTCGACCGCTCGCTGACCGTGACGCTTACGTGGTACGTCATAAAGATCAGACCGAAACTCACGTTTCTGAAGAAGCTCCGCTGAGATTCGATATCAGATCGCGGCGGACTTCGACGGCAAGTTTTCATATACATACAAAAAACCTCCGGCGATCTGCCGGAGGTTTCGATTTATTCTGTTTTATCGGATGCTTCTTCAGCTTCGCCCGCGTCCTTTTTCAGAAGATCGCGGATCTCGGTGAGAAGCTCTTCCGTCGTGGGAGCCGGATCCTCTTCGGGTTCCGGTTCTTCCTCTTTTTTGTGGATTATCTTGTCCTTTGCGCCGAGCACGACCTTTAGCATCACGAATACGCAGAGTGAAACGATCAGAAAATCGAGTACGGTCTGAAGAAAATTGCCGTAGCAGAGCGCGACCTCTGCTGAAACATTGCCCGCCGAATCAACGGTCGCAGGCTCGATCACCCATTTGAGCTCGGAAACATTCAGCCGCCCGACGACAAGCCCGACCACGGGCATTATCACGTCGTTTACAAGGCTTGTCACGATCTTTCCGAACGCACCGCCGATGATGACCGCCACAGCCATGTCAACGACATTGCCCTTGGCGATAAATGCCTTGAATTCTTCCGCGAATTTTTTTACCTTCATGCGAAATGCCTCCGTCTGTCGGAAAATTACAGTCCGAGTGCTGCCGCGCCGATTATTCCGGCGTCGTTGCCAAGCTGCGCAATGCGGATCTCAGTGCGGCGCTCTGCATTTTCGGAGTTGTAGACCTCGCCCCAGACAGCCTTGTTCAGCGGAACGAGAAGATTGTCGCCCTCGCCGCAGATACCGCCGCCGATGGACAGTACGCTCGGCTGGAATATGTTGATGATGTTTGAGATTCCGCAGGCAAGATAGCTTATGTACTCGTCAACGACCTCGGCTGCCGCAGCATCGCCCTGCTTCATTGCGGCGAACGCGGTCTTGCCGGATACCTTGGAGCCTTCGATCATCTTTGTCATCATCGTCTCACGACCGGACTTCTTGCACTCCTCGATCTTTTCCTTGGTCATGTTGATAAGACCGGTAGCAGAGCTGTAAGCCTCCCAACAGCCGTCTCTGCCGCATGAGCAGTGACGTCCGCCGTGCGAGATCACCATGTGACCAAGCTCGGCGCCCGCGTGGTTGAAGCCGCTGTAAACCTTGCCGTCGATGATGATTCCGCCGCCGACACCGGTGCCGAGCGTGATCATGACGGAGTAGCGCTCGCCCTTTGCCGCGCCGGCTACCGCCTCGGCAAGAGCTGCCGCGTTTGCGTCGTTCTCAATGATAACGCGGGAAATGCCGCTCATCTCGGAGAGCTTCGCCGCGATCGGGAAATTTCTGAACGGGAGATTGTTTGCGTATTCAATGATGCCGGTCTCGCTGTTTGCGGTACCGGGAGCGGCGATGCCCGCGCACTCGATGTCGGAGAGCGACAGACCCGCGTCCTTTACGATGTCAAGGCACAGCTTCGCCATGTCTGCGACGATCTCGTCTGCCGGACGCGATGCCAGAGTCGGAACACTGCCCTTCTTCAGAATGTTCAGGTTCTCATCGACAACACCTGCGGCGATGTTCGTTCCGCCGAGGTCGATTCCGATAAAATATCTCATGTGTATGATCCTTTCTTTCGGCGTGCGGGCGAAAGAGAATGTCCGACGCCGGTTTGAAAACTGCCGTTTCAAACATTTGGTGTATATGAAATTTACCCTTTAATTATATATATCATATCAGCGATTGTCAAGACGGATGTGAAAAACCGGTCGAATATTTTTGATAAGTAACAAAAATGTGAGAAATATTAACAGAAAATACCCGATCCGAGGAAAAACGCGGCTTTTCTCGCCCGTTGGCGTGTGAAAAAATCAATTTTGTGCAAAATGTATATGTGTAGAAAATTCGGGGGTAAAATTGTGCACATCTCACAAATATTAAATGTCACAATGTGACGGATAAATGTTTACAAAGTCATGATTTAGTGGAAATGGAGTAAATTTAATTTACCTTGTGTGCGGTTTTACCAAATACGGCGGGAAAATCGCCCGTCTGCGCAAAATATAGTGATAACAAACGGGATGCGGATAAACGCCACGTAAATTACATTTACCAAGTTTGACGACAATCTGAACGCCGTGCCCTGCACGCGGAACCACCGCGCGAAAATGCCCTGCAAGAGATGCGATAATACGCCGCAGCGCGGCAATTTGCGGCGGTCGGAAGAAAAAGAAGAGCGCTCACCGCGCTTGACATTTCGGCGCCTTTGTGCTATCATATCCGTATATATTCGGGGTATTCTGTACCCCGTGCCCGCAAAAATGACAATAATGCGCGCGAACTCGGCACAGTGGCAACACCGCCGGCGGCGGTGCGCCTTGTATGTCGATTTTTGCCATGTATACCGGAGGCCCGGAGGGTTTGCCGGATTCTGCCGGGGCATGGCGCATTCGCGCGGGAGCTTGGCATGATATTTTCAGGAGGATGGTTTTATGATGAAAACCAAGAGGCTCTTAACATCGGTGCTTGCCGGAGCAATGGTGCTTGCATCCGCGATACCCGTGTTTGCCGCTGAGACGGACGGCACGTCCGATAGCAACACATCGGCTGTCGCTACCGTCAACTCGTTCGACTTCATTTCCTACGGCGACTACCTCGCAAAATACGAATCTGCCGAAAACGGAAAGAAGACTGTCGAGATCAAGGGAACAGACTATGACGCGGACGGCACCGATGCCGCTGTGTCAGAGGCAAAGAATGTCTACGGCGACAAAGAAGCGTGCCTGCTTGTCCCTGTTGACGGCACCGCTCGGTGGAAATTTGAAATTCCCGACGCCGGACTCTACAACATAGAGATCGTATACGCTGCCGTAACTAAGGAAGGCTCGAACGGCGAGACCACATCCAGTACGAACAACATTGAGCGTATCCTTAATGTGAACGGCGAGGTGCCGTTCCTCGAGTCCCGTCACCTTGCACTCAAGAAGTCGTGGTCGTTCAACTACACCGAGAACGATGACGGCGAGCTGAGATTCGAGACTGACGGAATCGGAAACGAACTCCGCCCGACGCTGAAGTTTATCGGCGGATGGGAGGATCTCACTCTCTTCGATACGTCCACGTATTACGCAGAACCCTTCCTTTATTATTTTAATAAGGGCGAGAACACGATCTCCCTTTACGGTATCCGCGAGGATATGTATATAAAGGAGATAATCGTAAAGGCGCCGGAAGCTCTTCCGAGCTACGCTGACGTTCTCAAGGAGTATTCGAGCAAGGGCTACGTTGCTGCGGACGCCGAGCCGATTTACATAAACGCGGAAACCCCCGCTGTTGTATCAAGCTCCACCATCACCCCCGGTTACGACCGTTCCTCCGCGATCTCCGAGCCGCAGAGCGCGACCACGATCAAGAGAAACATAATCGGCGGTACAAACTGGACAAACACGAGCGACTATGTAAAGTACAACTTTACGGTCGAGCGCGACGGACTGTATTCGATAGTCCTCCGCTATAAGCAGGATTCCGTTCCCGGCGTATTCGTTTCAAGAGCTGTTATGATCGACGGCGAGTACCCGTTTGCGGAAGCAAAGAACTGCCGCTTTGACTATAAGCAGGACTGGCAGGTCGGACCTCTCGCCGATAGCGAGAACGAGTTCCAGTTCTACCTCTCCGCAGGTGAGCACGAGATCACGCTTACCGCGACCGTCGGCGAGTTCGGCGAGATCCTCACCAGAGTTAACGATATCTCGGATCAGCTCAACGACGACTACCTGCAGATCGTCAAGCTGACCGGTGCTTACCCTGATGATACGCGTGACTACGGCTTCAGCCGCGTCATGCCCGACGTTATCCGAAACATCGCAAGGTGTGCGGATGACCTCCAGGACATCGTCGACACCATCGGCGAGATGTCCGGCGGAAAGAGCCAGAACACTTCAACGCTTGAGACCGCGATCCTCACCCTCCGCGCGATGGGCGAGAGCGAGCGAAGCATTGCCGAGAACCTCGGCGTTATGAAGTCGCACGTCTCGAGCCTCAGCTCCTGGTGTTCCGACCTCACCTCTCAGCCGCTTCAGATCGACTACATCATGGTGCAGTCGCCCGATGCAGAACTGCCGAAGGCAGCCGCAGGCATTATGGACAGCCTGAAGTACGAGCTCGGTCAGTTCTTCGGAAGCTTCTACGCTGATTACAATACCTTCAAAGACGACAACAACACCGACGAAAACGTCGGAACAAACGGCTCGATCGAGTGCTGGACCTCCAGCGGACGAGATCAGGCAACGATCATCCGTGACCTTACGAACAGTGGATTCTGTAAGGATACCGGAATCAGCGTCAGCCTGAAGCTTGTCGACGGCGGCGCACTCCTTCCCTCGATCCTCGCGGGAATCGGACCCGATATCAGCCTTGATGCGTCATCGCCTATCGATTACGCGATCCGAGGCGCAGTCCTTCCGCTGAACGACATGGAGAACTTCGACGAGGTATGCAAGAACTTCTACCCGTCGGCGCTCACGTCCCTCTCCCTTTACGGAAAGACTTACGCACTGCCCACCACCCTCGAGTTCAACATGATGTTCGTCCGTAACGACATTATGGCACAGCTCGGACTTGAGGTGCCGAAGACATGGGATGACTTCCTCGCACTTATCCCTGTGCTCGAGTTCAACAACATGACCGTTATCCTCCCCAATGACTATAAGCTGTTCCTCTACCAGAGAGGCGGAAATGTCTGGGATGAGACAAGCGACAATCCTCTTGAGCACGGTTGGAGAACAACTCTCGACGACAACCTGACGCTGACCGCGTTTACCGAGATGTGTAATATGTACACCCAGTATTCGCTGCTTGCACAGGCTGACTTCAGTACACGATTCAAGACAGGCGTTGCGCCTATCGGTATCACGAGCTATTCGTCATACACCACCCTCACCGTATTCGCACCTGAGATCGCCGGACTTTGGGAAATGCATACGCTTCCCGGAACCGTGCAGGAGGATGGAAGCATTGACTATACCGCGATCGTCAGCACGGTCGGTATCTCGCTGCTGAAGGGCGTTGACGATGCCGACGCAACATGGAAGTTTATGTGCTGGTACACCGGCAAGGATTTCCAGGTAGACTACTGTAACGAGCTTATAGCACTGCTCGGCGCCGCTGCGAAGACCACTACCGCAAATATCGACGCAATGGCGGAGATGCCGTGGAGCGCATCCGAGTATGCAATGCTGATGGATCAGTATGAGCATACCGTAGGTATCCCCTCTTATCCCGGAAACTATGTCATCGACCGTTATACCGGCATGGCGTTCAACGCAGCTTATAACGACGGTGCAAATCCCTCTGAGGCGCTGCTCCAGTACGTGAATGCAGCAAACCAGGAGATCACGAGAAAGCGTACCGAGTTCAATATGCCGACTTATCCGGGAAATAACTCAGATAAATCGGACGCAACCGAGTAATAAGAGCGGGTTTCCCGCAAAAATCTACATTATGTATATATGCTAACAGGAGGATACCTGCATGTCTAATAAAAAAGCCGCTGCGCGCAAGGACATATCCAAGTGGTCGTGGCAGTGGATGATGATGAAGCAGTATAAGATCGGCTACGTAATGGTCGCACCTTATATGATACTGTTCTTCATTTTCACGCTGCTCCCGGTCATCGGATCGTTCCTTGTAAGCTTCACTTCCTACAATATGATTCAGGTCCCTAAGTTCATATTCATGCAGAACTACGTGAATCTGTTCCTTGCGGATGACCTGTTCGTCGTAGCACTGCGAAACACTATGATGTTCGCTGTGGTCGTAGGTCCCGGCTCGTTCATAATCGCGCTTATCTGCGCTTGGTTCCTGAACGAAATGTCGCCCCGCGTCCGTTCCATCATGACGTTCATCTTCTATGCGCCGTCCCTTTCCGGTAACGCGTTCCTCATCTTTACGCTGCTCTTCTCCGGAGACGGATACGGCTATGCAAACAGCTGGCTCTTGCAGCTCGGCGTTATTGATGAACCGATACTTTGGTTTGCAACGCCGAAGTACATAATTCCCCTCGTAATTATCGTCGCTCTGTGGCAGTCGCTCGGTACCTCGTTCCTTGCGTACATCGCAGGTCTCCAGGGTATCAACCGCAGCCTCTTTGAGGCGGGTGCCATCGACGGCGTCAAGAACCGTTGGCAGGAGCTTTGGTATATCACACTGCCCAGCATGAAGGAGCACCTCATGTTCG
>ENA-UOOA01005962-UOOA01005962.1-human-gut-metagenome-genome-assembly--contig:-P61old-NODE-5962-length-12169-cov-4.416873_pt1 | contig 12169 bp, 10 predicted proteins | sample MGYA00242467_ERZ724014 | MGnify/ENA metagenome assembly ERZ724014
GTCGTTCAGGGGCACGTTGAAATCGACGCGGATAATCGCGCGTTTCCCTTTGAAATCATACGTTTCGATTGATTGCATGGCTGATATGTTTTAAAGTTGTCTGAATCTCCGTCTACCGGAACTTTCGCGGGGCTTCCAGTGGGCTCTCCTGCCGCGGGCGGCACGCTCTTTCAGGGAATTGCCCCTTTGAGAAGGCTAATTTAATAAAAATATTTAAAAACATCTCAAAGTTAAGCATTGTTTCCAATTTTCGCAATTTACAGCAATTTTTGAGCAAAAAATTTTATTTTAGGAAGATATGTCGCCCTGAGGGGGTGAATCAGGCGCCGGGCGGTGCATGGAATTGAAAATCTTTTTTTACTTTTGTCTTAACGATTCGGCCTTGGACGAAATGCAGCTTTTTGCAAAGACAAGGCGGGCGGAGGTTTTCTTCTATACGGGCAGGTCGGTTAACCTGATCTATTGAATTGAAAGGGATGAGATCCAGCCAACTTTTCCGGACTGTCGTCCGTTTTGCCAGTGCTGCGGGGCTGTTGAGTTGTTGCGCGCTTGTGTCGTGTCAGAAAGCTGATGAAAAGCCTGAACCGAATGAGTTGGAGGGGGTTTATGTTGTTGGCAGTGTAGATGATGCCAACACCGCCGTATTGTGGGAAAACGGAGCGCTGAGACGTTTGGAGTCAGGCTCGCATGCGAGGAGCGTTGCCGTTGCCGGGAAAGATGTATATGCCGGTGGAAACGAATATAATTTCGACTACGACCGTTGGGAAGCCAGGGTTTGGAAAAACGGCGTGTTGCAGGCATTGGACTTGGGAGATGCCGAGTATGCGCGTTTAGAGTCACTGACTGTCGCGGAGGGGAATGTTTATGTGCTCGGTTTTTTGAGCAAAGGGGCGGGTCAGCAATATGACGTGCCCGTGGTTTGGAAGAACGGCATGTTGGTCTGTCGTTTGACTGACGGGAACGAGGGGGCGATGGTATCTTCCATTGTCGTTTCGGGCAGCGACGTCTATGTCGGAGGAAGTTGTGGAACGGCAGACGGACCTAGCGTGGTTACACTTTGGAAAAATGGCGCGCCCCAAAAATTAAGCGACGGTATCTATTCGGCGTCTTTGACGGCGTTGGCAATTTCGGATGGAGCGGTTTATGCCGTGGGGTATGAATTTCGCGGCGACGATCTGATCGGAATGCTTTGGCGGAACGGTGTCCCGACCCAATTGTGCGAAGCCTCGTACCGAAGCATGCCGATGGGGGTTTGTGTCGACGGTTCGGATGTGTATGTTGCGATTTGGAGCGTCGGAGGTAATGGGCAGGCCGGTATGTATGCCGTATTGTGGAAAAACGGCGAGATGGAATTGTTGCCGGCTAAAGGGCTTGCGGATATTCGGGCGGTCACCGTTTCAAAAGGCCATGTTTATGTGACGGGACATTACGATATAAATGCCGGTGCGGTTGGCGTGTGGAAAGACGGAAAACTGATTCCGCTTCCCGGAGAAGGATATGCCGCCGTTTTCGGCATTTTCGTGAAGTAGTGCCCCGACGCGGCCCGCGTCCTATGGGAGAGGTGTCCGGTTGGCACCGGAGAGGATGGGTGGTCACGGGAAAGCATGCCGTGAACGACGGCTAAGACAAATAGTAAACAGACTTAATTTAATATAACACCATGTACGGAAAAATGAAAGAGCACCTCTCGGCCGAGCTCAAGGCGATCGAAGAGGCTGGATTGTACAAACAAGAACGTATTATCACTTCGCCGCAGAAGGCCGACATCACGGTCGAAGGCGGTAAAGAAGTGCTCAACTTTTGCGCGAACAACTACCTCGGGCTGTCGAACAACCCCCGGCTGATCGATGCGGCGAAACGGGCGATGGATACGCACGGCTACGGTATGTCGTCGGTGCGTTTTATCTGCGGCACGCAGGACATCCACAAGCAACTCGAAAAAGCGATCGCCGACTATTTCGGCACCGAAGATACGATTCTTTACGCCGCCTGCTTCGATGCGAACGGCGGTGTGTTCGAACCCCTCTTCACCGATGAGGACGCGATTATCTCCGACTCGCTGAACCATGCGTCGATCATCGACGGCGTGCGCTTGTGCAAGGCGGTGCGCTACCGTTATGCGAACGCCGATATGGCCGACCTGGAGAAACAATTGCAGGCCGCCCAGGCGCAGCGCTTCCGCATTATCGCCACCGACGGTGTTTTTTCGATGGACGGCAACGTCGCCCCGATGGACAAGATTTGCGAATTGGCCGAGAAGTACGACGCGCTGGTGATGGTGGACGAGTGCCACTCGGCCGGCGTGGTGGGCAAGACGGGCCGCGGCGTGACCGAACAGTTCGATGTGCGCGGAAAGGTCGATATCATCACCGGTACGCTGGGCAAGGCGTTCGGCGGTGCCGTAGGCGGGTTCACGACCGGCCGTAAGGAGATCATCGCGTTGCTGCGCCAGCGGTCGCGTCCGTACCTTTTCTCGAACTCGCTGCCTCCCGCAGTGGTGGGCGCCGGGCTCGAACTGTTCAAGATGCTGGGCGAGAGCGATGCGATCCACGACAAGTTAGTCGAGAATGTGGAGTACTTCCGAACGAAGATGCTCGCCGCCGGATTCGACATCAAGCCGACCCAGTCAGCCATCTGCGCAGTGATGCTGTACGATGCGAAACTGTCGCAGGACATGGCCGCGAAGCTGCTCGACGAGGGAATTTACGTGACCGGGTTCTACTATCCGGTAGTGCCGAAAGGACAGGCGCGTATCCGCGTGCAGGTCTCTGCAGGCCACGAGAAGTCGCACCTGGACAAGTGCGTGGCGGCCTTTACGAAGGTGGGCCGCGAACTGGGAGTGATTAAATAGTGTGGATGATCGCTGCGAGAGGGGAAGTCTAAACGTCTCGGGTGCAGGCGGTCTGAAAACAATTGAATTATGGGAAAAGCGACCATTGACGCCACCGACCGCAAGATTCTCAGCCTGTTGATCCGCAATGCGCGCATGCCTTTTCTGGAGATCGCGCGCGAGTGCGGTATTTCGGGCGCGGCGATCCACCAGCGGGTGAAGAAGATGGAGGAATCGGGCGTGATCCGGGGCTTCCGCCTCGAAGTCGATCCTACGGCACTGGGGTACAACGTCAGTGCGATGATCGGTATCCGCATCAACGATCCGTCGATGAATTTCGAGATTGTCGACGGTTTGAGGCGGATTCCCGAGGTGGTCGAATGCCACTTCGTCACCGGTAAATACAACATCTGGACGCGCGTTTACTGCGTGGATCACGAGCACTTGATGCACACGATCCTCGACCATATTCTGCGTGTGCCGGGCGTTTCCGAAACCGAGACCTTCATTTCGCTCTCCGATTCGTTCGGGCGGCAGGTGAGTGTCCGCGACCTGGACCAATAGGGTTGAGGGCGGTAGCTTGTCCGGAGTCTTGAGCCTGCCGCCGGTAATCCGGCGGCAGGTGTGTTTCAGGAGAAGATGGGCATGGGCGTACGCGCCCTGCCCGGTAATGCGCTCCGTCCGGGATGATGTTTGGCCCTTGCCGGGCAATGATTAATTACAGAAAACTTATGATACGGCTGACCAAGGAATTTTCGTTCGAAATGGCGCATACCCTCGCCGGGTATGACGGCCCTTGCCGTGAAATACACGGCCATTCGTACCGCCTGTTCGTTACGGTACGCGGTGTGCCGGTGAGGGATCCGCAAAGTCCGAAATACGGCATGGTGATGGATTTCGGTGACCTGAAACACATCGTTGGCCGGTTGATCGTCGAGCGTTACGACCATGCGCTCGTACTGCGCGAAACGCCTGAGAACCATGCGGCGCTGGAAGCGATGCGCGGTACTTACACGAAGATCATCGTTACTCCGTACCAACCCACCTGCGAGAATATGGTGGAGGATTTCGCCCGTGCGATCGCGGCCGAACTGCCTGCGGGCGTGGAGTTGTTCAGCGTGAAACTGCACGAGACGGCCACCTCGTTCGCCGAGTGGTATGCCTCGGATAACCTTTGATCCTGATACGTCCCGCGGTGCAGGCGGGAACGGAGAGCGGGGGATAAGCGAGGAGACGATACAGGATAAACCGGACACAGGCAAAGGTATGGGCAGGGGTAAAAGCACGGACAGCGGTACGGGAGCACCGGCGGCGCAGCAACCGCAGCGGCCGGAGGCCGCCGATGTCGTCCGGGGCGGGCTCTATGCCGACCGGACCTTTACGCGCCTCGACGGCGCGGTACGGGATTTCGTGCAGGCCGAGTTCGAGCACTGTACTTTTGCCGGGTGCGATTTTTCATATGCCGACCTGTCGCACGCCTTCTTTTCGGAGTGCCTGTTCCGCGAATGCCGCATGGTGGTACCCGGACTCAGTGCGGTACACCTGCGCAAAGCCGTTTTCGACGGTTGCCTGCTTTCGGGACTCGATTTCGGACAGTGCGTGAAGGCGGGTTTCGGGGTATCGTTTGTCCGCTCGCGGCTCGATAATTGCTCGTTCTACGAACTGAAAATGCCCGGAACCCGTTTCGACGATTGCGAACTGACGGGATGCCTGTTCGCGGAGAGCGACCTGACCGGTGCTTCGTTCGACGGATGCAAACTGCCTGCAACCGAATTCGACCGTTGCCGGCTCGAAAGGGCCGATTTCCGCACGGCGACGGAGTTCGCGATCGATCCGGGCCGCAATATGTTGCGGCGGGCGAAGTTTTCCCCTTACAACCTCGCGGGGTTGCTTGCCGTGTACGGGATTGAAATCGGGTAACCGGTACGTCGGAAATGCCGGTTGCGACAGACTTGAGGGAATAGCCCCGTGTGTGCACGGGATTTTGTTGAAACAAACGGAGAACGCATGTCCCGGTGTGGCGCACTGCGGTTTGTGCCGGGCGGTGCCCGGCTGCCCGCTGGAGTCGGACCGGCAGTCGCCCGGTGCCGGATCGCCACGGGCCGACATCGGTCCGCATCGCGCAACTCCGTTCAAAGCCAATACCGAACTGCTGATGGAGAGATTGTTCCTGATCGATGCCTACGCGCTGATTTTCCGCGCTTATTATGCTTTTATCGGCCGCCCGATGCGCAATTCCGAAGGGTTGAATACTTCGGCGATTTTCGGGTTCGTCAAATTCCTGCGGGATCTGATCCGCCGCGAGGAGCCGCGCCTGTTGGGCGTCGCGTTCGACCCCAAGGGCGGTAATTTCCGCCATGAAATTTATCCCCAGTACAAGGCGAACCGGGAGGCTACTCCGGAGGACATCATTGCGGCGGTGCCCTACATCAAGCGGGTGCTCGAGGCGATGCGTATTCCGGTGATCGAGGTTCCCGGCTACGAGGCCGACGATGTGATCGGCACGCTGTCGATGAAGGCTGCCGGGGCCGGGTATGAAGTTTACATGGTGACGCCTGATAAGGATTACGGGCAGTTGATCCGTCCGACCGTGCGCATTTATAAGCAGCGCAAGGGAGGAGACGGAATCGAGGTCATCGGCTGCGAACAGATCCGCGAGCATTACGGGATCGACGACCCGTGCCGGGTGATTGACATCCTCGCGCTGTGGGGCGATGCGTCGGATAATATTCCGGGTGTGCCGGGCATCGGCGAGAAGAGTGCGATCAAACTGGTGTGCGAGTTCGGTACCGTGGAGAACCTGCTCGAAAATACCGATAAGCTCAAAGGAAAGCAGCGCGAGAACATCGAGGCGCTGCGCGAACAGATACTGTTGGCTAAACGGCTGGCGACCATCGAGCTGAATGTGCCGGTCGAGTTCGATCCGGCGGGACTTACGATGGAAAACCCCGATCTCGAGATGCTGGCCGATGTCTACCGGGAGCTGGGGTTCCGTTCGTTCCTCAATGAATTGCAGGGCAATCCGTTCTTTACGGCGGCGGGCGTTGCAGGCACCGCATCCGGTGCCGGACGGGGAAGTGCGGGTCAGGTGGCCGCACACGCTTCGGGCATTACGGATACAGGCGGAATTGCCGGCGGGGCCGGGTCTGTCGGCATTGCAGGAACTGTTGCCGCCGCAGGAGGTTCAGGTGGGGCCGGGACAACCGGAATGCCGGGAGCTTCGGATGGCCGGAGAGCGGGCGTTGCAGGCAGCCGGGCGTCGGGAAATGCCGTGCAGGATGCATCGCAGGGTTCGCTGTTCGATGCGTTCGGGCAGGTTCCGGATGCCGGGGCCGCGTTTCCCGGGGCAGGTGATTTGACACCTTCCGGTAGCGTTTCGGAGCCTTACGCGGGGAACTCCCCGGCGGGACAGCGAGACCTGTTTGCGGGACCGGGAGAGGTTTCCGGGGTTGGCGGAATGGTGCAGCATGACCCCAATCGGGATACTGCGAATGCGGGCGCGGCGGGAGACCGAGTAACGTCCGCAGGCGGCCTTTTCGGGCAGCAGTACCAGACGATCGACACGGTGCCGCATACTTACCATACCGTGACCGAACCTGCCGAACTGGAGGCGCTCGCGGCCCGGCTGGCCGCCTGCGAAGCGTTCTGCTTCGACACCGAGACGACCGGATTCGACGTGTTCGGAGACCGCCTGGTCGGAATTTCGGTCGCGATCGAACCGCACGAGGCATGGTATATCCCGTGCAACAGGGAGAACACGGACCGTGTGGTCGCGGCATTGCGTCCGGTCTTTGCCGACGAGAAGATCGCGAAAATCGGCCAGAACATCAAATTCGACCTGATGGTGCTGCGCAGTGCCGGCATCGAGGTGTGGGGCCGGCTCTACGATACGATGATCATCCATTACCTGCTCGACCCCGAGTCGCGGCACGGCATGGACCATCTCTCCCGCACGTTCCTCGGGTACGATCCTGTGCCGATCGAGGCGCTGATCGGTAAGGGGGCCAAGCAGAAAACGATGGATATGGTGCCGGTGGCGACGGTGGCCGCCTATGCCGCCGAGGATGCCGACGTGACGCTGCGGCTTTACCGTGTGCTGTGGCCGCTGCTGATGCAGGCGGGACTGACCGAACTCTATGCGAAGATCGAGGAGCCGCTGATTCCGGTGCTCGCCGACATCGAAATGACCGGCGTGAAGATCGACACTGCTGCGCTGGCCTCCTTCGGGCAGGAGCTGACCGGGGAGCTGGCGGCCCTCGAGGAGCGTATCCGTGAAACGACGGGCGATCCGTCGCTGAACGTCAATTCGGCCAAACAGCTGGGCGAGGCGCTTTTCGGCCGCATGAAGATCGACCCGAAACCGAAAATGACCAAAACCAAACAGTACCGTACCGACGAGGAGTACCTGCAGATGCTTTCCGACCGCCATCCGGTGATCGGGATGATCCTGGAATATCGCGGGTTGCGCAAGCTGCTTTCGACCTATGTCGATGCGCTGCCGCAGCTGGTCAATCCGCTGACGGGGCGGATCCATACCTCGTTCAACCAAGCGGTAACGGCTACCGGACGGCTCAGTTCGACGAATCCGAACCTGCAAAATATTCCGATCCGCGACGACCGCGGGCGCGAAATCCGCAAGGCGTTCATCCCGTCGTCGGACGACCGCGTGCTGCTGTCAGCCGACTATTCGCAGGTCGAACTGCGGCTGATGGCGCACCTGAGCGGCGACCGGGCGATGATCGAAGCGTTCGGGCACGGCGAGGATATCCATACCGCGACGGCGGCCCTGCTGTTCCATGCGGCCAAAGAGGATGTGACGCGCGAACAGCGGCGCCGGGCCAAAACGGCCAATTTCGGAATCATCTACGGCATTTCGGCGTTCGGACTGGCCCAACGGTTGAACATTCCTCGTACGGAAGCCAAGGAGATCATCGACGGGTATTTCCAGTCGTACCCCGATATCCGGCAGTACATGGAGCGTGTGATCGACCAGGCGCGCGAAAACGGGTACGTCGAGACGCTTTTCGGGCGCAAGCGGATGCTGCCCGATATCCGTTCGGGCAATGCGGTGGTGCGCGGCCTTTCGGAGCGCAATGCGATCAATGCTCCGATCCAGGGCGGCGCGGCCGATATCATGAAGCTGGCGATGATTGCCGTGCACGGCGAGCTGCGCCGCAAAGGGCTGCAATCGAAGATTATCCTGCAGGTGCATGACGAATTGGTGCTCGACGTCTTGCTCAGCGAGCAGGAACAGGTGCGTGAAATCGTTATCCGCTGCATGGAGGGAGCCGCCGAGTTGAAAGTAAAGCTGGTCGCCGAGTGCGGTGTGGGCCGCAACTGGCTCGAAGCACATTGATGGACGGTGAAGATTTCGGAAAACCGCTTGCCCGGAACCCGGTTGCGGAGAATTTTTCGGTCGTATGGAACCCGGGGCGGGCTGTCGCCGTAGGGGAGAGAGGATAGACGTCCGGATTACCGGGCAGGCTTCCGTGCGTAGGTCAGGAACGTAAAAGGGGATGGAAACTTCTCGCCGTGCGGATGGTGTTCCTGCTCCGTGAGGAGCCATTGCGACCGGTCCCAGTCGGGGAAACGGGTATCGCCTTCGTAATCCGCGTCCACTTCGGTCAGGTAGAAGCGTTGGGCGCGCGGCAATGCCTGCGCATAGATCTCGCCGCCGCCGATAACGAAGACCTCTTCGCTCTCCGGAAACAGTGCGAGGGCTTCTTCGAGCGAGTGGACGACCGTGCATCCTTCGGCCAGGAAACTGCTTTGCCGCGTGATAACGACGTTCGTGCGCCCCGGCAGCGCCCGGCCGATCGACTCGAACGTTTTACGGCCCATCACCACCGGATGGCCCGAAGTGATCGCCTTGAAGCGGCGCAGGTCTTCGCTGATGTGCCAGATCAGGCTGTTGCCCGACCCGATGATCCCGTTGCGGGCGATGGCGACGATAATCGAAAGCATTTTGTCTGTTTGTTTGTATCGTATGGTCCGGTAAGGTTGCCGGCTCTTCCGGGGCGTCCGGGCAGCCTGCGCCCGGAGTGCCGTGGGGCGCTGGTTATACTGCAATCGGGGCTTTGATCGCCGGATAGGGATCGTAGCCTTCGAGCGAGAAATCTTCGTAGCGGAAGTCGAAAATCGATTCGATGTCCGGATTCAGCTTCATCACGGGCAGCGGCCGGGGCGTGCGTGTCAACTGCTCCGCGACCTGTTCACGGTGGTTGAGGTAGATGTGCGCGTCGCCGAGCGTATGCACGAAATCCCCCGGCATAAGTCCCGTGACCTGTGCCATCATCATTGTCAGCAGGGCGTACGAGGCGATGTTGAATGGCACGCCGAGGAAAACGTCGGCACTGCGCTGGTACAGCTGGCACGAGAGCTTGCCGCCGGCCACGTAGAACTGGAACAGGGCGTGGCAGGGCGGCAGCGCCATTTGGTCGATCTCGGCCACGTTCCATGCGCTGACGATGTGCCGGCGCGAGTCGGGATTCGTACGGATCGACTCGACCACTTGTGCGATCTGGTCGATGTGGCGTCCGTCCGGCGCGGGCCAGCTGCGCCACTGGTACCCGTAGACGTGGCCCAGATCGCCGTTCGCATCGGCCCATTCGTCCCAGATGGTCACTTTGTTATCGTGCAGGTATCGGATGTTCGTGTCGCCCTTCAGGAACCACAACAGTTCGTGAATAATCGAGCGCAGGTGCAGCTTTTTTGTCGTGAGCAGCGGAAACCCTTCGCTCAGGTCGAAGCGCATCTGGTAACCGAACGTACTGGTCGTTCCGGTTCCGGTGCGGTCGCCTTTGGGGGTGCCGTGGGTCTGGATGTGACGGAGCAGGTCGAGGTAAGCTTGCATATATCGTTTGAAGTTTTGCGGATGCCGGGGCAGTCCGTTGTACGCTGGCACGGCACCGTCGGGTTTTCGGCGCCTGTTTCGCAGATGCCGGTCCGGGAGCGCCGCCGTGGCCGCAGGGTGTTATTGCCTTGTGGTGCCGGACTTCCCGATTACGGCTCTGTCCGGATAGCCTTTCAGTTCAAATCCGCCGGGGCCCAGCACGCCGTACAGGGGATTGTCGATCCATTCGCCGAGGAAAGCTACTGCGCCGCCTTCGGGCAGCGGATACACTTCGGCGCAGTGGGTGTGGCCGCAAATGAACAGGTCGGCCGGGGCCGACGGGTGCGTCCGTTGGTATTCGTGCGCAAACCCGATGATCGGTTCCTCTTCGCCGCGGAAAATGTGCGCGACCGGCCGTGAAGTGCGGTTCGAACGGCTCCACCCCTTGCCGAGCATCATGGCCCAGTAGGGATGCAGCATTGAGAAGAGCCATTGCAGCAGCCTGCTGCGGAAAATGGCGGAGAGTATTCGTTGCCCCGCCGGACGCGGGCCCAGCATATCGCCGTGGCCGACAATCACTTTCCGGCCGTCCAGTTCGAATTCGGTGTACGGGCTGTGGTACAGTGTGACGCCGCATTCGTGGTTGCCGCCGAAAAAGTGTACGGGAATTCCGCGGTCGGTCAGCTCCGAGAGCTTGCCCAGCAGCCGCGTGAAACCTTTGGGTACCACGTAGCGGTATTCGTACCAGAAATCGAAAATGTCGCCGACCAGGAAGATCGCGTCGGCATCTTTCGATACCTCGTCGAGCCATTGTACCAACAGCCGCTCCCGGTTCTCCGGATCGGAGCCTATTTGCAGGCCCAGGTGGATGTCCGAGGCGAAATAGTACATATTAGCGCGTCAGTTCGGCTACGCGGGTGCGCAATGCGGCGCCCTGCAGGTTGCGGCCCGTGATGTTGCCCCGGCGGTCGATCAGGAAGTTGACCGGTGTGGCGGCGACGTTGTAGCTCATGGCGGGAAGGCCCGTGAAGCCGTTGGGGTCGATCACGTTCGTCCACGGCAGTTTCTGGGCCTGTACGGCCAATATCCACGAGGCCTTGTCGCTGTCGAGCGACACCTGGTAAATGTCGAAACCCTTACCGGAAAACTCTTTGTAGAGCTCTTTCATCTCGTTGTTCATGGCCGGTCCTTTCGGGTCCGTTACCGACCAGAAGGTGAGCAGGATCGCCTTGTTTTTCAATTCGGAGAGCTTATGGTCCTTGCCGAACATATCCTGCAGCGTGATTTCGGGATGGTTCAGCCCTGCCGTTTCGGCCTGTTGGCGGCTAACCTGTTGTGCGAGCGCTGCGGCATCGTCCTGCGTCTTGACGTCCCGCAGCAGTGCGATTACATGCGGTGAGGCCGGGTATTTGTCCGCGAGAGAGTCGGCTACCATCCGGTAGTAGACGCGGTCGTCGTTCGCATTGAAGAGCGCTTCGTCGTTAGGCAGGCGCTGGTAGAGCGCATAAACGGCGGCCATGGACGACGCGTTTTTGACGATAAAGGCGATGTGTTCGCGTTTGATTTTTACATAGCGCTGCGTGTATTCGCGCAACAGTGCCGTGCGCCGCGCGTCGTTGTCGGGCGTGGGGCGCGTTTCCGAATAGAGGTTTGCCAGCGAGTCGAGCGAGCGGACGCCATTGGAATACATCGTATTGAATTCCTTGAGCAGTTTCGAGTCATCGGAGCCCTCGACGGTGTAGTTGCGGCCGAGGTCGCACAGCGAATTGACCTTCACCTTTTCGCCCGGGGAGACGATCACCGGGATGCTGCTCTGTTTGTAGACGATGTTGTAGAAAGTGGGGGCTGCCACGGGGGTGCTCACCGTGAAGCGGTAGTTCCCCTGCTGGTTGGTAACGGTCGAATCGACGACGGTACGTCCTTTGGTCGTGAGCATCTCCAGGTAGATCGTGTCTTTGCTGATTCCGGAGAAGGTTCCCGAGATATGGGCTTTGTTCTTTTGTCCGCAGGAGAAGGCCACCAGGGCCGTTGCCGACAGTAACAGCAGTTTTTTCATTTCGGATATTTGGGTTCTACGGGTCAAAAATACAACAATTTTTCAACAATCGGCATCCCGCGCGGCTTTTCCTTGCGGTGGAGCCATCCGGTCAACCGGGGGTGGATCGGTATGCGTTGGCTGATGCGCGGCCACCGGCGTTGATTAACCGCCCGGATGAGCCGGAGCGCGGCTTGGTGTACGCGGGCCGGGGCTTAACCGGCGCATGCAAACGGTGTATGCGGCCTCAGGGGATTGGTTCGCATCCACCGGCCGGGAGCGGCGGATCGTACGGTCTCCGGGTACGGGGAACGATCGTCGTTCGCCGTTTGCCGTTTGTCATAGGGGGGGCACCGTGGACGGGCATCCTCCTTGACAGGGTCGTTGCCGCAGGGGCCGCTTAAAACAACCCGTTCAAAACAGGGTCTCCGACGGATGGCCGGAGACCGGAATAAACCTGTTTGCGGGGGCG
>ENA-UOOA01005974-UOOA01005974.1-human-gut-metagenome-genome-assembly--contig:-P61old-NODE-5974-length-12139-cov-6.978070_pt1 | contig 12139 bp, 15 predicted proteins | sample MGYA00242467_ERZ724014 | MGnify/ENA metagenome assembly ERZ724014
CGCGGCTGCTGCTCACCCAGACGACCGCCGCACCGCTGTCCGGCGGTCGTTTCATTATCCGGCAAAAATCCCCGGCACAGCCGGGGGGCGCCGGACAAAGAAAGACCGGACGCCGTCTGTCGGCGTCCGGTCTTTTGTGTTGTATAGGCGGTTTTATTCAGCGCTTGCCAGCAGATCGTCCATGGTGTACAGGCCGGCCGGCTGCTGCTGCAGGAAAGCGGCCGCCCGCAGGGCGCCGACGGCAAAAATGCCGCGGGACTGTGCCCGGTGGGTCAGAATGACCGTCTCCTCATCGCCGGCGAAGATCACCTGGTGCTCACCGACGATGCTGCCGCCGCGTACGGAGGAAATGCCGATCTCCTGCGGCGCCCGCTTTTGCCGGCGGCTGTGCCGGTCATAGACATATTCCGGCTCATAGGGCAGGCCGTCCCTGGCGGCCTGTGCCAGCATCAGGGCGGTGCCGGAAGGGGCGTCCAGCTTTTGGTTGTGGTGCATCTCCAAAATCTCCACATCAAAGGCTGTGCCCAGCACGGCGGCCGTCTTTCTGGTCAGGGCCGAGAGCAGCGCGACACCGACACTCATATTGCCGCTGTAAAAAACCGGTATGGCTGCCGCCGCTGTGTGCAGGGCGGCCTGCTGTGCCGCATCCAGGCCGGTGGTGGCGATCACCGCCGGCAGCCGGTGCGCTGTGGCATAGGCCAGCTCCTCCGCCAGCAGCGAGGGATTGGAAAAGGCGATCAGCACATCGGCGGTCTCCCGGCAATCGGCCGGGTGGGGATAGACCGGGTAGGGCAGGCCGGCGTCGGTGCGGTCAATGCCGGCCACAATGGTGTGTGCCGGGTCGGCAGACACGCGGGCGGTGATCGCCTGCCCCATGCGGCCGGCGCAGCCGGACAGCAGAATACGCATGGCGCTCAGCTCCTTTCCTCAGTCGATCAGGCCGTGCTTATGCAAAACGGCTTCCAGCGCGCTGAAGGCCCGTTCGTCCATCTGATACAGCGGCAGGCGGCACTCGCCAACCTCCATACCCATGCGGTTCATGGCCGCTTTCACCGGGATGGGGTTGATGTCCGAGAACAGCGCATTGGCCAGATCCAGATATTCCAGCTGCAGCTGCAGGCTGCCGGCCGGGTCGCCGTCAAACCATCTCTGGCAGATATCATGCACCGTCTGCGGCAGAATATTGGACAGCACCGAGATCACGCCGCGGCCGCCCAGCGACAGGATCGGGACGATCTGATCGTCATTGCCGGAGTAGATCGGTACATCGCACAGGGCGGCAATGCGCGCCGTGGCAGAAAGGTCGCCGCTGGCCTGCTTCAGGCCGACGATCTGCTCAATATTCCGGTACAGGGTCGCCATTGTTTCCGGCTGGATGTTCACACCGGTGCGGGAGGGCACATTGTACAGGATCATTGGCAGGTCGGTGGAGGCTGCCACCTTGGTGTAGTGGGCGATCAGCCCGCGCTGGGAGGTCTTATTGTAGTAGGGGGTAACCAGCAGCAGGCCATTGGCGCCCATGCGCTCGGCCACCCGGCACATATCAATGCAGTGGGCGGTATCGTTGGAGCCGGTGCCGGCGATCACCGGCACGCGGCCGGCTGCCCGGTCGATCACCACCCGCAGCGCCTCCAGGTGCTCCGGGGAGGTCAGGGTCGGTGCTTCGCCGGTGGTGGCGCAGGCGATGATGGCGTCGCTGCCGTGGCAGATATGCCAGTCTACCAGTTCCTCCAGCTTGGCATAGTTGACATTCCCATCCGGGAGCATCGGGGTGACCAGCGCCACGCCGGCGCCGGAGAAAAGGGGCTGCTTTGCCATAGAAAAAACCGCCTTTCATTACCGAAGTGTATTTATGTGATCAACAAGAGCATTACAGGGGAATGTGGGGATCACCGTGCGCTGATGTAGCCGTCGGCACACAGCAGCTCGGCCAGCAGCACCGCGCCGCCGGCCGCCCCCCGCAGGGTGTTATGCGAGAGGCCCACAAACTTATAGTCGTACTGGCTGTCCTCGCGCAGCCGGCCAAGGGAGACCGTCATGCCCCCCTCCAGATCCCGGTGCAGCCGGGTCTGGGGCATATCCGGCTCCTCGAAATACCGCAGGAAATGCTGTGGTGCCGATGGAAGCTGCAGCGCCTGCGGCCGGCCGGAGAAGCTGTTCCATTTTTCGATGATCTGTTCCTTGGTCGGCTTGCGGTCAAACCGGACAAATACCGCCGCAAAGTGACCATTGCTGACCGGCACCCGCAGGCACTGTGCCGTGAAGGCCGGGGAGGTGGCCGGCACGATGGTGTCCCCCTCAATCCTGCCCCAGATCTTCAGCGGTTCCTGCTCGGATTTTTCTTCTTCGCCGCCGATATACGGAATGATATTGTCCACCATTTCCGGCCAGCGTTCAAAGGTCTTGCCGGCGCCGGAAATTGCCTGATAGGTGCACACCAGCACATCCCGTACGCCGTATTCATCCAGCGGGTACAGCGCCGGCACATAGCTTTGCAGGGAGCAATTGGACTTAACGGCAACAAAGCCGCGGCGGGTGCCAAGACGGCGGCGCTGTGCCGGAATGATCTGTTCGTGCTGCCAGTTCAGCTCCGGAATGATCATCGGCACATCCGGCGTGCCGCGGTGGGCGCTGTTATTGGAAACGACCGGGCATTCGGCCTTGGCATAGGCCTCCTCCAGCGCACGGATATCGTCCTTTTTCATGTCCACAGCGCAGAAAATGAAGTCCACCAGAGCGGCGACCTCCTCCACATGGGAGGCGTCCAGCACGGGCATCTGTTTCATGCTTTCCGGGATCGGCGTATCCATTGCCCAGCGGCCGGCAACCGCCTGCTCATAGGGCTTGCCGGCGGAGCGGGGGCTGGCAGCCAGCGCCGTAACAGTAAACCAGGGATGGTTTTCCAACAGGGTCATAAACCGCTGCCCGACCATGCCGGTGCAGCCAACAATGCCAACGCGGTAGTGCTTTTTCTCGCTCATAATAGTATACTCCCTTACCTCACAAAACAGACGAAAATAAAAAACCATTGAAAAAAAGTGCCATCCGGTATATAATAGACCGGTCACACAGTTGCATTTTATCACTGCCGGCAGGGGATTGTCAATATGCAACTGCGCAACTCCCCCCGGCCGAAAACACAGGATAGGAAGAATAGCGTATGCTGCGTAGTGAATTTTATTACGATCTGCCGCAGGAGCTGATCGCCCAGACCCCGGTGGAGCCGCGCGATGCCTCCCGGCTGCTGAAGCTGGATCGCCGGACCGGCGGGTGGGAGGATCGGCATTTCCGGGATATCCTGGACTATCTGCGGCCGGGCGACTGCCTGGTGCTGAACGACAGCCGGGTGCTGCCGGCGCGTCTGCTGGGGGTGCGTGCGGCCACCGGTGCCCATGTGGAGCTGCTGCTGCTGACCCCCAGGGGGAATGACACCTGGGAGGTGCTGGCCGGCCCCGGCCGCCGGGCGAAGCCGGGGGATGTGCTGGTGTTTGGCGAGGGGCTGCTGACAGCTGAGGTGCTGGAGATCCTGGAGGGCGGCAACCGCCTGGTGCAGTTCCGCTATGAGGGGAATTTCTACGAGGTGCTGGAGCGCATCGGACAGATGCCCCTGCCGCCGTATATCCACGAAAAACTGCTGGATCAGGAGCGCTACCAGACGGTGTACTCCCGTGAGCTGGGCAGCGCCGCTGCGCCGACTGCCGGCCTGCACTTTACCCCGGAGCTGCTGGAGCAGGTGCAGGCGAAGGGCGTGGATATCGCCTTTGTTACCCTCCATGTGGGGCTTGGTACCTTCCGCCCGGTGAAGGAAGAGGAGATCACCGCCCACAAAATGCACACCGAGCACTACGAGCTGAGCGAGAAAACGGCGCAGATCATCAACCGCACCCGTGAGCGGGGCGGCCGGGTGATCGCTGTGGGCACCACCAGCTGCCGCACGCTGGAAAGCGTTGGCCTGACCAACGGCCGTGTGGAGCCGGCAGAGGGGTGGACAGGCATTTTCATCTATCCCGGCTACCAATTTCAGGTGCTGGATGGACTGATTACCAATTTCCACCTGCCGGAAAGCACCCTCATCATGCTGGTCAGTGCCTTTGCCGGCTATGAGCACACGATGGCAGCCTATAAGCATGCCGTGGAGGAGAAATACCGCTTTTTCTCCTTCGGTGATGCAATGCTTATCCTGTAAAGGATGTCTACGGACAAAAAAGAGAGCCGAAAACCTTAATATTACTGGGGTTTTCGGCTTTTTCTTATTCCTGCGTCTTATACAAAAATTTGTGTTCGAGACCGTTTTTGAAGCGGATAGATGTAATTCTGCCCTGTTTTATTACAATTTTTTGAGTTACTGAATTGATAAATTCTTTGACGATTACAGGGTCAACTTTGCGTATCAATTTCTCGAAGTCGATGAAGCGTTTGTCTTGAAGTTGGTGCGTCATTATAAACATTGAAGCCTTTGCCATAAACTCATCATCGGTGAGAGTGAACTGACGAGAGCTGTGCTTTTCGATTTCTTCCAACCGCTTGTCGATTGTGTCGATTGAGTCTGACAAGTTCTTTCGCTCTATGATGTAGTCACTCTCGGAGATTGCCTCGTCATTGTAAAGATAAAGAGATTTTAGTCGTGCCAACGCTCTCTCTTTTTTGCGGCGTTCCGCAACGAGCAAGTCTCGCTCATCAGCAAGTTCCTGAGCGTCCGCAATATCAGACAAAGTTCGTGATGTGTAAACGGCATCGGACACGCCAGAGCGAAGCATATCGTACATTTCCTGCAAGCCGACCTGTTCAATGTGCTCGACTTCCGAGAACATAGTTCCTCTTAATAGTTTACGCTCGAATGTTTCAATAGGTGTGGATTTCCCGAAATTGTTTTGTGCCTTGATGACATTTACAATGTAGTTAAGGACAAACGGAGCAACAACGACATCGGAAATGTATTTGTTTTCGCAGTCATCGAACCGCCGCTTACGAGAACAGGCATAGATAGATGGTCTGTACCCGTCAGCTCGTTCTCTGTCAACAGTGCTCTGCATCTGACTTCCGCAGTAGCCGCAGTAAAGAACGCCAGCAAAGATATGGGTGTTCTTGCGGACATAAGTTTTGCTGGAACGCTTATTGCTTCTGCGGTTGTCTTCGAGAATAGCACAAACACGCTCCTGTCGCTCCGCTGGTATGATTGCTGGATGATGGTCTTGCACTAAAATCCAGTCGTCTTTTGGTTTCAGGAACTTATTGCTCGTGTTGCCGCCGCTTTTGCTTTCATCGTGATAGTTGTATCGGTACGCACCTGTGTAGAATGGGTTTTTGAGCATCGTTGAAATAGTGGTCGGGTTCCAAGGAGTACCGCTACGAGGCAATATTCCTTTTTCATTCAGAGTTCGAGCCACAGCGAGAAGAGATTGAACACGCTCGTATGTGTCGTAAATCATATTGATTACGGAAGCCTCTGCTTCGTTGATTGAGAATGTGCCTGTTTCTTTGTCGTAGTCGTAGCCATAAGGAACTTTGCCACCGTTCCATTGTCCGTTTGATGCACGAGCCAGCATAACGGCGGTTACACGCTCCGATGTCATATTGCGTTCCAACTCCGCAAACACGAGAATGATTTTGAGCATTGCTTCGCCCATCGCATTTGAGGTATCGAACTGTTCATTTTTAGATACGAATGTAATGCCGAGTTTTTTGATTTCAGCGTACATCTCGGCGAAGTCCAAAAGGTTGCGGCTGATGCGGTCTATTTTCCAGACTACGAGATGAGAAAACTCGCCTGTACGAAGACGAGCCATCATCTGCTGGAAAGCAGGACGGTCAGTATTTTTAGCAGAGTAGCCTGCATCTTCAAAGATTTCGTACTTGTCGATATTAAGGGCGTATTTTGCGTAGTTAATCAAGTCTTCTCGTTGAACAGGCAAACTATCCTTATCTATCTGCCAATGAGTTGATACACGAACATAAAGAGCGCATTTCTGATTTGACAGCTTATCGCTCACATTTTTGCTTTGTTTCATAGTCGCCTCCGTTGAAAAAGAGCTTGCCGTTTTCCGACAAGCTCTTTCGCTTATTTGCCTCGTAGAGTGTTTCGGACATCTTCTGAATATATCTTGATGTCGCAGAACTCGAATGTAGTGTAGTCGCCAGCAGTTACCTCAGAAGCTCTGCTAAAGTCTCCGTATGGAGCGTATGTGCAGTACCCGACAGTTGCACCGCCAGTTGTGTCATCGCCCTCAACGAAAAGAAACAGACTTATAGCGTTCAGCTTGTGTGCCTCTGAATGACTGCGGACGATGTATTCCATAAGCGATTGAATTTGCTCATCAGTTTTGCCAGCGACAAGAGCTTCATCGACCGTCGCCCTGATGCGACTGCGTTTTGCGTTCGATATGCTGATGTCTTCAATGGAAGCGATGTCGTAAGAAAATCCGCTGACAGTCACGCTGATTTTTTCGGTGGAGACAGCACCGTCCTTTGTCTGGGCGTAAATCTCGGCAGTTCCAGCAGACACACCTGTTATCGTGTAGTACACGCAGGTAGCCAAAGCTGTCTTGTCGTAGGTGAAAGTAACAACGGTGCTGTCCGAGCTGACTAACTCGATGTCGTCAATGGAAAAGCTATCGTTACCCTTTACGGAGAAGTAGCCAGTCTTTGTTTCCTCCGCTTCAAGTTCAAAGGGAGATGTTAGCGTTGCAAACTTCAACTCGGTGATGCCAGTCGATGAAGTTTGCACACCAGAGTTTGTTTCGCCACACCCTGATAGTAAGAATAACATCGCTACAAGCGAGATTACCGTTAAGGAAATCCGTCTTTTCATTTCTTGTTGTTCCTCCGCTTAATAAATTCTGAAATGCAGATAACATTGCCTTGGCGTGTCATCCGATTTTGCTTTCGTCTTGCTGAGTAGGCTGAATGAAGCCCCTTTCAGCAGGAGTCATATATGTGTCAAGCACAGACCAGATGATGCCCTCATCTCGTTCCGATGCTCTGCGAAATGCAGAAAGCAGCACACGCTCCTCGGCTGTCATATCAGATTTGTACTGAGGAACATCTGTAAGACCGAGCAAGTAGTCGGTAGAGACATTGAGAGCCTTAACCTGCACAGCAGAAGAATTTGATATGCTTCCTGATGAAGACAGACGAACAATGTATAAAACGCTAAATGGACTGTTCTGGTCGGCGTTCTACAACAAAGACGGCAGTAGACTTGCTTGCTGTCCGTCAGGAAGATGCTTCACCGACAGTTATGGTATCGCTTGGTTCGTAAAGCACATTGGAAACAATCCGAACGGCAGTGAACAATACGGACTGTACGCTTTGGTTGACGGCAAAGTCAGAGATGCACATTACATAGGCTTGTAAGGAGGAAAAAACAATGAGAAGAAATGGAATGACAAGATTGGATGCAGCACACGAGTGGGTGCGAGAGTTTAATGCGATACAGCAGGGAATGTTAGAGCCGTTCTGGCAGGATGGAACATTATCAGAAGTTACAGTTCCTACGGTTGGCAACAGAGTATACGCTTACCACGAACCTGTGGAAGAACCGTATGGAACAATCACCGAGTATGATGAAGAAAGAGACCTCTACACCATAGAATTTGACAACGGAAAAGAAGCAAAACTCAACCCAGATGACTTCGAGGTTGAAAGAGATGGCAGTTTCCCAATGTGGGGTATAATGTGGAGTTTCGGAGACAGCGCAGATGATTACTGGCTGGAAGAGTTGGGCGGCATCTATATTATGTCAGAGTGCGGTTTCCGTATCTACGAACACGAGGAGTTTGGTTATTTCTTCGGAATTGACGGCTGCGGATATGACTTCTACGAGGCTCACTGGTTGCCGCTTTACAACAAGCGTGGCTTACAGTGGCACGATGAATTGGTTGAACATAGGTATCAGATGGAAAGAAAAGGCTACACAGTTGGTAAAATCGGTATGTACGAATACTGGATGGACGGAGACCAAGTTGTCGAAGAGGTGCTCAACGGCGAGTTAGGAGGAGACGACCGTGATTAAAGACTACAAGCCAGCAGAATGGAAAAGCCACGATTTTTACGAGGTTGTATTCGATGACGGTAGAAACAACGGATTTGCGTTTCCCTGTGACGAAAACGGCAATTTTGAACTGAGAGATGAGCAGAGATAAAATTACGAGTTCGCTATGAGCCACCCAGAAAAGTTTAAGCGTTTCAATCAAGTGGTGAAATTTACAGACCGTTACAAAGAAAATGCCAGCGGCATCTGTGGCTGTGGAAAAAGGATTGAACTGTATGACGAATATCTGGGCGCTTGCGAGTGTCCGCATTGTGGGCAGTGGTACAACCTATTCGGACAAAGGTTGAAGCATCCTGATGAATGGGAGGAAAAATTATGACAGAACAGAAATTGAAAGATAAAACCTTAAAGCAGATGCTTTTGGATGCAGGTTATCCCGAAAACGAGATGTTTCACCACTACTCAGACCTGTATGTGTTTGTAACGCCAGTTACTACAAGAGTGATTGACGAGTGGTGTAACGAGCACGGCTATACAAAAAGTTGGCACTGTTCAAAGTTCAAAGACCAGATTACAGGAAAGCCGATGTACGATTGTGCTTTTCAGTGGTACGAGGAGGAAAGATAATGGCATATCAAAGAAAGACAAAAGATGTTTGGGAGGTTCAGGGCTTCTATTACGGAGAATGGGAGCGTTTGACGACAGAAGAAACGAGAAGCGAAGCTGCTGCTCAAAAGAAATGTTACGATGAGAACGAGCGAGGAGTTCATCACCGTATAAAGAAAGTCAGAGAGAGGTTGTAAAGATGATTTCAAGCAGAGAAGATTTTTTGATGACATTTATAGGTTGCGGTATGCTCGACCTGAAACTGATAGACGATGTGAAATATGATTGGTGCGATGTTTTCGAGTACCTTGATTTAAGCTGCTGTGGAGAGCGTAAACTGTCTGCCATAATGTCTGCAGTGTTCTATCTGGGCAAGAGCAGATTGGAGGAAGCCATCACAGAGAGAATTGACTACCTCGAAGATACCGAAAAGACATACGGCATCTCTGAGGAACAAAAAACTGAGCTTGACGAGCTCAAATGGCTTGACCCTTACGAGGACCTTGAAGAGTATCACAATTACATTGATACGCATATCACTTGTGTAAATCATAAGGCTGTTTATGAGGCGTATTTGGCAAAAGAGCTTGAAGATTTTGCAGACGGAACAGGATTTGAGGTGGAGTTTTGATGAATAAGAAATATTCAGTAGCGGTGTACTTTGACGGAATTATTGAATATGAGGTTGAAGCCAACAACGATACGGAGGCAAGAGAAAAGGCTGAGGCAATGTTTAACGAAGAAGATGCGAGAGTGGTACAATCAGGTGTCTTTACGCAAGCGATTGCCGACTGTTCTGAAATATAGAAGTGGTGAGCAAGGATATGGATAAAATCATTTTGAGCCGAAAAGACATAGAGTTTGTCTTGAAATGGAGAGACGAGCATAAAGACCTCGTGCGTGTCGGCGTAAATCCGCTTCGAGCAGTAAAAATTATCTGCACCGACAGCGGAATAACACTGACAGCTATCAACGATGGTGCTGTGTTGAGCATAGGAATAAATAGGTCAGGAGAAAGCCTCGGAAAAATAGAATTTAGACCTATGGCAAACGGGATGCTCGAAAAGATAAGAGATAAGGCGAAGATAAGCGAAGAAGACAAGCAGTCGGTCTTAACGGTGTATTCCTCAGTGATGGCTTTGCTTGTGTTCGGAAGAAGCACGATAAAAGCACCTGAGTCAAAAGAAGAAAAGTCAGCGACATACTCTAAAAAGCTCACAAAGAAGCCTAAAAAGAGCAAACGGTCTGGTGTAACTTACATACTTGCCTGTTCTGGAAAAGAGCCTCACATAGCTGTAAAAGGTTCACACAGCAGTCCACAGGGAGTATTCTCTGTGCGTGGACATTACAGACAATACAAAAGTGGCAAGGTTATCTGGATTGCACAATACACGAAAGGAACAGGTAGAAAAACAGATAAGTCTTACAGAATAGGCAGAACTGATTGAATTTTGAAAAGTCTTGTGATATAATACACGATAGCGTTTAGTAAAAGAGAGGCATCGCCACTTGATGAACAGGAATTACGGAACAGTCATCCTGCTTCCCGTAAGCATTGGGGATGCCATGCTGATCCTATAAACAGACAGAAAACGGAGAAGAAACCATGCTGACGATCACAAAAACAGAGGGCACTGCCCGCCGCGGGGTATTTGAAACACCCCATGGCACGGTGCAGACCCCGGCATTTATGAATGTGGCCACCTGCGGCGCCATCAAGGGCGGTGTGTCGGCCTTTGACCTGAAGGACCTGCGCTGCCAGGTGATGCTATGCAATACCTACCACCTGCATGTGCGTCCGGGGGACGATCTGGTATACCGCATGGGCGGGCTGCATAAATTTACCGGCTGGGACGGACCGATCCTGACCGACAGTGGTGGGTTCCAGGTGTTCTCGCTGGCCAGCCTGCGGAAGATCCGGGAGGAGGGGGTGCACTTTGCCTCCCATATCGACGGCAAGAAGCTGTTTATCGGCCCGGAGGAGAGCATGCAGATCCAATCGCATCTCGGTTCCACCATTGCCATGGCCTTTGACGAGTGTGTGGAAAATCCGGCAAAATACGCATATGCCAGCCAATCCTGTGCCCGCACCACCCGCTGGCTGCGGCGCTGCAAGGAGGAGATGGCCCGGCTGAACAGCCTGCCGGAAACGATCAATCCGCGGCAGCTGCTGTTCGGCATCAATCAGGGCTGCACCTTTGCGGATCTGCGGGTGGAGCATATGCAGCAGATCGCCGAGCTGGATCTGGATGGCTACGCCATCGGCGGCCTGGCGGTGGGTGAGCCAACCGAGGAGATGTACCGGATCATTGAGGCGGTGGAGCCGCATATGCCGAAAAACAAGATCCGCTACCTGATGGGGGTGGGCACGCCGGAGAACATCCTGGAGGCAGTACACCGCGGGGTGGATCTGTTCGACTGCGTGATGCCCTCCCGCAATGCCCGCCACGGCCATATCTTCACCTGGCAGGGGCATCGCAACCTGATCAACAATAAATATGCGGAGGATCCCCGACCGCTGGATGAGGAGTGCGATTGTCCTGTCTGCCGCCGCTTTTCCCGCAGCTATATCCGCCATCTGCTGAAGGTGAATGAGATGCTGGGGATGCGGCTGACGGTGATGCACAACCTGTATTTCTACAACCGGCTGATGGAGCGTATCCGCGAGGCGCTGGATGAGGGACGGTATGAGGAATTCTATCGCCGGTATGTCGGGGTACTGGATCACCGCATCTGAGCGTTTTTTTGGACAAATTGTAAATTTTGCATTTTGTGTGAAAAACGGGTTGCACTTTTTCCGGGCAGCCCTTATAATAAAAGAAATATTGAGTTTTGGAGGAAGAACAAATGAATTTTATGGCAAAGATGCTCCTGCTGGCCGATGAGGTCTCGACGACTGCGGCTGACGGCGCAACGCAGGGTGGCAGCAGCTGGCAGGCAATGCTGCTGCAGTTTGCACCGCTGGTTCTGATTGTGGTGCTGATGTATTTCATGCTCATCCGTCCGCAGAAGAAAAAGCAGAAGGAAGAGCAGCAGATGCGCAACAGCCTGCGCGTGGGCGATGAGCTGACGACCATTGGCGGCATCTGCGGCCGTGTGGTCAGCATCAAGGACGATACCATCACCATCGAGAGCGGTTCGGATCGCACCAAGATGCAGTTCAAGAAGTGGGCCATCCAGACGGTGGATACCAAGCATGATGCACCGGCGGATGATGATGACGACGATGATGACGATATCTGATCCGCTGCACAGCGGATTGCATATTTTCCCCGTTTGCATCATACATTGTGGATGAAAGCCAAATGATGAAAACGGGGAGGAACCGAGGATGGAGTCGCGGGACAGAACGCCCTCCTTTGCCCGGCAGTGGCTGCGGCCGCTGCTGGTGGGGACGGCGATTGGAGTGATCGTCTGCGTTGCAGCGCTGCTGCTGATGGCAGCCCTGGTGCGCACAGGGGATGTGCCCCGTGCGGCGGTGCTGCCGCTGGCCATTGCCGCGGCGGCAGCCGGGGCTTTTGCCGGCGGCCTCGCGGCCGCGGC
>ENA-UOOA01005981-UOOA01005981.1-human-gut-metagenome-genome-assembly--contig:-P61old-NODE-5981-length-12121-cov-6.513178_pt1 | contig 12121 bp, 10 predicted proteins | sample MGYA00242467_ERZ724014 | MGnify/ENA metagenome assembly ERZ724014
TATATTCGATTGGTACTCAAATGGCAACGGCTTTTCAAAAAGTCAATCTTCCAGTCTGCCGTGGTCACATCCCAGTGATAGGTAATGTTCCATCCCTCCACCCAGCACAAGCTGTGCATACTCCAAGGGCTTGTTGTAGAGCAGCCTGTGCAATTATCCCGGTCGGCGGTTCTCTGGCAATGCTGGCTGAGCTGAACGGCTACATTGCAGCGAATGGTTACGAGCAGTACACCATGGAGGCAATGGATCTGGTCAAAGGCCGTGGCATGAGCCTGCTGGTCCTGATGCTTTACACCACTTTTGTTGGTTTCCGTTTTGCCCCTGAGAAGCCCATCGTTGCAAGCAAGGACAGCTCTGAACTTTCCAAGCGCGTTGCACATCATGAGCCGCTGAAGCAGCCGCAGGAAATCTCCGCGATCGCAATTTTCTGCCTCGTTTCTCTTTGCCTGATCTTCAATACTCCGCTGAACAATGTGCTGGCTGCGATCGGCGGTCCGAATCTGGCTGCTTGGGAAATTTCCTTTATCGGTGCCGTTACAACCGTTGCCACCGGCGTTCTGTCTTCTAAGGAAGCTTGCGCTTCCATGCCGATCGATCTGACCCTGATGGTCGCTGGCGGTCTGTGCATGGGTTCCGCGCTGGCAAACACCGGTGCAGGTGACCTGATCGGCAGCGCTATCGCAAATACGGCATCCAGCCTTGGCAATCCCTACCTCATCGGTGCACTGTTCTATCTGATCCCCTTCTTCCTGACCCAGATCATGCAGAACCGTACCGTTATGGCGATTTTTGCTCCCATCGCGATTCTGGCCTGCAAGAGCATGGGCGCAGACTGCACCGGCCCTCTGCTGCTGGTCGCCTCTGCCTGCTGCACCGCTTTCATGACCCCGATGGCAACGCCTACCGTTCCTATGGTTATGGGCATCGGCGGCTATGATATGAAGAGCAACATTAAGCAGTCTATCCTGCCTGCAATTTTGCTGTCCGTTGCAAATATCCTCTGGGTCATGACGATCTATCCGCTCTGATATCGAGACTTTTACTGGCTTGTTCAAGAAAAAAGGAGGCACATTACATTAACTATGCCCATAGGAATTACAACGGATGTTTTGATTACCTGTCTTGGCGCAGTTCTGGGTGTTGTACTTGGAACTCGTCTGCCGGATTCTCTGAAAAAGGCTCTGAACAATACCCTTGGAATCGCAGCCATTGCAATGGGCATCGTTCTGATTCTGAAAGTAAAGAACCTTTCGGCTGTTGTTCTGACATTGGTGATCGGCAGTATTCTGGGCGAGCTTGTGATGCTGGATGACCGCATCCGAAAGCTTGTGACTGGAGTAGTGCATAAGCTGATGAACGGCGCAGCCGCAGATGAGCAGTTTCTTGCTCAGGTCAGTGCAGTTGTTATCCTGTTCTGCTGCGGCGGCACAGGCTGGTACGGTGCATTGAATGAGGGTCTGACCGGTGATGGAAGCATCCTCATCACGAAATCCATTCTGGATTTTATCACCGCCTGCATCTTCGGCTCTATCCTCGGCAAAATCGTTCCGATGCTCTGCATTCCGCAGGCCATCATCTACGGCGCACTGTTTTTGGTATCCGGTGCAGTGCAGTCCTTTATTACGCCAGATATCATTGCAGACTTTTCCGCAACGGGCGGTATCATTACCCTTTGTGCCGGTCTCAGCCTGGCCGGTATCAAAAAGGATATGAAGGTTCTGAACCTGCTGCCTGCGCTTATCCTGATTTTCCTGATCTCAAGCGCATGGACTGCACGGATGGGATAATCTTCCACTAAAATCTACTTGCTATTTTCTCTCTTCTTTTTTCTTCATTATACCATTCTCCTTAAAAGGCAACCTCCCTTCCGACGATCACAGTGTCAGAAGGGAGGTTGTTTTTTAACGGACTTCATTTCTATCGCAAGTCAAGAAATTATCCATGTCCGATTAGGTGATTCGTGCATGCCTTGTGCATGATCTTGGAGAGATTTCTTCATACTGTCCTCGCTTTACTTTGCGGGTCAGGTCCTGTATAATGCGCTTGACCCTGTTGGGTTTGGCTCGGTGGTTTCGTTGGTAGCGGACACCGGGCCATTTTTCATGCCAAACGCGCCGGAACCACCAACGCCGTAGGCCATGCCGGCTTCGCCGTCGCCGCGGATGCCAACGTTTGTATGGATCCAGCATCCGATGGGGGCTGTTCTGTTTGCCCTGCCCCAAAATAGCAAAAACACGAAAAGCTCCCCGCCTGATCCATCGCTAAAAATCAGACGAGGAGCTTTTCCGAGATTGAGCGTTCAGGCCGGCGGTGCAAAGTGGTGGGCTTTGCGGGAGAATGGGCACCGGCCTGCACAAAAAGGAGGAGATGGGAAAGGGTATGGGTCCACAACAGAAGTTGTGTGAAAGTGGCTGAAACTGCGGGAACCGGATCCCTTTGAAAATGGAACAGCCTGTCCCAGGAGTTTGCGCCCTCCGGGACAGGCTGCTCGTAACGAAAAAGGAGGTGATTATGAGCGGATCAGGCTGCCGCGCCGGCAACCATGTTGGGGATAAAGGTAGACAGAGCCGGGCAATAAGTGGTCAGGATCACGACGATCAGACTTGCAACAACGAACGGCATGACTTCCTTGATGATATCCACGTAGCGGGCACCGGAAAGCTTCTGAGCCATGAACACGGAGCTGCAGAAAGGAGGAGTGATGAAACCAACGCTCAGGTTGACCAGGATGATGGCACCGAAGTGGATGGTATCAACGCCCATTGCAACAGCGGTGGGCAGCAGCAGGGGCACGATCAGCAGGATTGCGGCGTTGATGTCGATCAGCATGCCGCAGATCAGGAACAGGATGTTGGCGAAGATCAGGAAGCCGAACGTGCTGGAGATGTGGGTGGTGACGAAAGCCTTGATGGCCTCAGCAATGCCGATCATGGAAATGACACGGCCGGAGCAGTTGGAGAAGCCGATCAGGATGCAGATGGTAGCGGTGCTGACAGCAGCGTGGACAGTCATGTTCATGAACGTCTCATCCACGTTGTTCTTGTTCATCGCGCGCTTGACAAAGTAGAAGATGATGCCGTACAGCACGGCAGCCGCGCCAGCCTCGGTAGCGGTAAAGATACCACCGTAGATGCCGCCGAAGATGATGACGGGCATGATCAGTGCGGGGATCGCGCGGATAAAGGTCTTACCGACATTGCCAGCGTAGGTGGAGAGAACGAACGGGGTGGTCTCTTTCTCCTCACGGCGGCCCTGACGGAAGTAGTTGATGAGCATGAAAAGGATGATGCAGCAGATAGCCGGGCCAACGGTGCTCAGCCAGACAGCGGAGATGCTGACGCCTGCGCACAGGCCATACATGATGCCGGGGACAGACGGGGGGATCAGGATGCCCAGGAAGCTGGAAGCGGCGGCCAGTGCGGAGCAGTAAGCGTCCGAGTAGCCTTTCTTCTTCATCTCGGGGATCATGATACCGCCGATGCAGCTGATGGTAGCCATGCAGGAACCAGTCAGGATGCCGAATGCAGCGGAGGTCAGGATGGTGACAGCGCCCAGAGAGCCGCGCAGACGGCCCACGATGGACTGGATCAGGTCAACCAGAGCATGGGCAATGCCGCTGTGCTGCATGATGGCACCGGCGAAGATGAACAGAGGCACGGCCAGCAGCGGGAAGCTGTCCAGACCGGAGAACGCGACGGTGCAGATGGTGGAGGACTTCATGCCGGCGGCCACGACGACAGCCAGCGTGGCGGAACCGATGGAGTAAGCGACAGGAACTTTGCAGAACATCGCCAGACCAATGAAGAACAGCAGGAAGATGCCTAATAACGCGATAGGATTCATAACAGTACCTCCTCCTTATTCTTCAGCTGCCGCCGCGGGTGTTTCATAGCTGTAGAACAGGCGGCAGACAGAGTGATAAACCATCAGGACCACGCCGATCAGAATGGTGCTCATGGGGATCAGCATGTTGATGTGCATACTTGCGGACTCCTGCGGGCGCTGAGCCATCTTCATCAGATACTGGAAGTAGAAGACGCCGAACAGGACGATGAAAGCCAGGGTGATGATCTCGGAGAAGCGGTTGAAGATCTTCATGAACTTCTCAGGATCTTTGGATTTCTTATCCACGATGGTGTCCATCAGGTCGATGCCGATGTGGCCATTGTTGATGAACGCGCGGCCAGAGCCGATGTAGGTCATGGCAATGAACAGGTAACGTGCCAGCTCCTCACACCAGGGAGAACTGACTTTCAGAACATAGCGGCAGACGACCTGGAAAATGATCGAGAAAGTCAGAACCAGCATGAACGCAGCCAGAAGACCGTCTTCTACTTTGACGACCCCATGTTCGATTTTGCGGCTGGCAATGACCGAATTCCTTTCTTTTTTCATATGCAAACCTCAATTTATCAGTTTATAGCCAATTGTTTTCCATAAAATCCGGTTGCCCGGAGGGACAACGGAGGCAGGAAATGTCTTCGCAGCTCTGCGGGCAACCTGGAAAGAATGGATTTCTGGAAATGTTACGGTTTCAGCAGCGATCAGACGGAGAAGTCCTGATTGATGCGGTCCATGATGTCGGAAGGATACTCGCTTGCGTAGCCAGCCCACAGCTCGACAGCTTTCTCTTTCATCTGCTTGTAGAAGTCGGAAGAAGGATCGACCTCCTCGACTTCGAAGCTGCCCTGATCCAGAATGGTCTGGGTCTCGGCACGCATGTTCTCACGGAAGTAAGCACCGGCCTCGTCAGCAGCCTGCTGGAAAGCGGCCTGCTGGTTTGCGGTCATGCTGTTCCAGAACTCCTCAGAGCAGGTGATGGAAGCGCCGGAGTACATGTAGTTCAGCATGGTGATGTACTTGATCTTCTCCAGAACACCCATGGACTTCATGTTGTAGATGGAGTTATCGACGCCATCGACGGTGCCCTGCTCCAGAGCAGCCAGAGTCTCGGAAGTTGCGATAGCGGCAGGGATTGCACCGATAGCGGTGTAGAAGTCCTGGCAGGCCTTGGTCTCAGGCACGCGGATCTTCAGGCCGTTCAGATCAGCCATGGAGTTGATGGGGCGCTTGACGTTGCCGCACTCACGGAAAGAGTTCTCGGTGCAGGCCACACGGATCAGACCGTTGTCAGCGTATGCCTTGGTCAGCTCGTCATTGATCCAGCCGTTGATGTAGTACTCATCGACCTGATCGTAGTCGGTCAGCATGAACGGCAGCCAGGCCCAGCCCAGACCACCGATAGCGGAGTCAACGCCCATATCAGAGATGAATGCGCACTCCAGGGTGCCCAGCTGCAGCATCTCGGTTTCCTCACGCTCGCCGCCCAGAGAACCACCGGCGATCTTGGTGCCCTTGATGGAGCCGCCGGAGTACTTGTCGGCCAGCTCGATCAGCATGTCCATGCTCTTGTCCTGAACGCCCTCACCGGAGTGGGTGTTGGTGACGCTGAACGAAACAGCGGGATCGGAAGCGGCGGCAGCGGCATCACCGGCTGCAGCGCTTGCCGCGGTGCTGGTAGCAGTGCTTGCGGCAGTGCTCGTTGCGGTGCTGGAAGAGCCGCCACAGGCAGCGAGGGTCAGAGAAGCGGAGGCCAGACCCATAACTTTCAGGAAATTGCGACGATTGATCTTTTTCATAATAACCATACCTTTCCGTGTGATTGCATCTCTTCGCTTAAAGCAGAACATGTGCCGATGCACAGAACACATCTCCTGCATGGATCCGTGGTTTAGGCTTTGCAGGGCGTCTCTTTCTCAATGTGGATGTGGTGGCCGCTGTAGTTGCCGGGCACGACGCCCACCTGATACTTGGCAGCCTCCAGGATCTTGGAGAAGTTCACGCCGGTCTCATAGCCGGACTCGTTGAGCATCCAGACCATATCCTCGGTGGACAGGTTGCCGGAAGCGCCGGGTGCAAACGGGCATCCGCCCAGGCCGCCCAGAGCGGACTGCACTTCATCCACGCCGCTCTCAATGGCTGCCATGGTGTTCACCATGCCCAGTCCGCGGGTATCGTGGAAGTGGACCTGCAGCGTCAGGGCCGGGTAAGCGGCTTTCAAGGCACCGATCACGGCCTTGACCTGTTCGGGGTCTGCCAGACCAACGGTGTCGCACAGGCAGCAGGTGGTCATACCGGCATCCACATAATCTTTCAGGAATGTGACAACGGCCTGCGGGTCGTTGTACTTGCCCTCAAAGGGGCAGCCAAAGGTGGTGGCCAGGTCTACCACGATGTTCATATCGGGGTAAGCGGCGCGGATCTCCTTGTAAGCTTCCAGCGACTGCTCGTGGGTGCGGTTAATGTTGGCCTTGTTGTGGCTGGTGCTCAGCGAGACAACGTAGCAAACCTTGCGCAGGCCCAGCTCATAGGCGTTCTGCGCGCCGCGCAGGTTGGGCACCAGAGCAAACAGGTCCAGATCGGGGTACTTCTTCAGTACCACCTCGGTCACAGCCTTGGCGTCTGCCAACTGCGGGATGGCCTTGGGGCTGACGAACGAAGTATATTCGATGTGCTTCACACCGGCGGCGACCAGACGGTCGATGACGTCCAGCTTGATCTCCGTGGGGATGGGAGGCGTGCACTTCACGCTCTGGAAACCATCGCGGGGACCAACTTCGATGACTTCGATTTGCTTACTCATAATCATCCAGCTTTCTTTCTCTGTATCGTGTCAGATAACGCCCTTAGCTTTCAGGTCAGCCAGCTTGGCCTCGTCCAGGCCCAGCAGCTTGCCGTACACATCGGCATTGTCCTCGCCCAGCAGCGGGGCAGCTTTGCGGGGAGCGGTGCTGGTGCGGGTGGTATGTGCCGGGATGGCAGTGATCTGCAGCTCGCCGATGCCCGGCTGATCGATGGTGGGGAACATACCGCGAGCCCCTGCGATCTGCGGATCCACGACCAGACGGTCGAGGGTGTTCACAGGGCAGGCCGGGCAGCCGGCGTCGTTCAGCAGCTTGTCCACTTCATCAATGGTGTGCTGCTTGGTCCAAGGCACGATGATCTCGCGCATGGCCACATGGTTTGCAACGCGGTCCTTGACCTCTGCAAAGCGGGGGTCGGTCTTCAGCTCAGGCTTGCCCATCACATCGCACAGGATGGCGTAGAGCTTGTTGTTGCCGGCTGCGATGACCACGTCGCCGTCCTTTGCGGGGAACGTGTCATACGGGTAAGTGGATTCGTAACGGTTGCCGATGCGCTGGGGAATGCGGCCCGTGGACTGATAAATCATGGTAATGTTCTCCATGGCGGCTGCCACGGAATCCACCAGAGCCACATCCACTTTCTCGCCCTTGCCGGTCCGCTGCTTGTTGACCAGAGCAGCCAGCACGCCAACGGTCATGTTCAGCGCGCCCAGCACGTCGCCCATCGGGGTGCCGGTGCGGGTGGCGGGGCCATCGGGCCAGCCGGTGGTGCTCATCAGGCCGCCCATGGCCTGGCCAACGATGTCATAACCGGCGCGCTTGCTCAGCGGGCCCGTGTGGCCGAAACCGGAGATCGAGCCGTAGACGATGCCAGGGTTGACCTCTTTCAGCACATCGTAGCCCAGGCCCAGTTTCTCCATCGTACCGGGGCGGTAGTTCTCCAGCACGACATCGGCCTTTTTAACCATCTCTTTAAAGATCTCTTTGCCTTCCGGCTCTTTCAGGTTCAGGGTCACGCCAACCTTGCCGCGGTTGAAGTTTGCGTAGTAAACACTGTTGCCGTTGACAAAGGGGCCCATCTTACGAGTATCGTCGCCGCCCTTGGGGTTCTCGATCTTGATCACCGTAGCACCCATATCGGCCATCATCGTTGCTGCATAAGGGCACGCGAGCACGCGGCCCAGATCCAGAACAACGATACCATCCAGCAAACCTTCCATTTCCTGTACACCTCCTGCAAGAATAACCAAAACCGAAAATACAGTTGTAAAGTAAACTGCTGATGTTCTTATTTTATTCATGAACCGTGATATGGTCAATTGTTTGACAAAATGGCCGAAAAGTGTTCCATTCTGTTCCAATTTCGTGTATATTTAGGACGCGTGGAACAAAAAAAGAGAAAAAAGATGCTTTTTCGCAACATCAAGGGAGGAAACATTTTGGGCAACAGTTACAAAATCTGCTTTCTTGGTTATCGAAAATTACGGGAGATGGCGCAGCAGGTCATTGATAAGCTGAATTATCAGGACACCACCGTGGTCATGAAAGAGTGCGCCATCGAAACACTGGAGCAGGTGGTCAACGAGGCGGACAGCGAGGGATGTCAAGTGTTCGTGGCAGGCTCCGCCAACGCCGAAGAATTCAAGCAGCGCTTTTCCGAGCACCTTGTGGAGCTGCACATTGATATGTCGGACTATGTGTACTGCCTCTGCCGCGCCCGGGATATGGGGGCCAGGCGGGTGGGTGTGACCATCTACCGCAAGAGCCGCCAGATGAATTTTGAGGCTTTACAGGAGCTGGCCGGCATCCCCATTGAGCCCATTTATTATGAGAGCGAGCCGGAGCTGACCTACCTGCTGGAGCACACCAGCTGTGATTGCGTCATTGGAGCGTCCCTGACGGTGGAGGTGGCCGAGCGGCTGGGGCTGCCGTGCATCCTCATCTACGATGGTGAGTACACCATCCGCACCAGCATTGAGCGGGCCCGCGTTCTGGCCGCGGAGCTGCAGGCCTCCTCCCGCAAGGAGGCCATCATGGACGCGCTGGTCCGGGACGTGCCGGCGGGTATCATCATCACCGATGAGAACGACCGCATTACCACGTTCAACCAGCAGGCAAAAGCTCTGGTGGGCCTGCAGGGCCGCAAGCTCCGGGGCCTGGAGCTGGGCGATCTGGTTCCCCCGCTCTCTTATAACACGTTTTATAAGAGCGGCCAGATCAAGACCGACCACATCCACCTGCTCAACGGTACCATGGTGCGCTGTGTGCAGACTCAGCTCCAGCAGGGCAACCGCCAGGTGGGAATGCTCATTACCATGCTGCCGGACAGCAGCTGCAGGAAAAAGACGGCGGATACCCAGAAATTTGTGGCCCGGCACCAGTGGAAAGACCTTGTGGGCGATTCGGTGGCCATCACCCAGGCCATGACGGCGGGGAAACAGCTGGCCCAGACCGAGGAGCACATCATGATCCTTGGCGAGAGCGGCACCGGCAAGAGCTTTTTTGCCCAGTGCATCTGCCAGAGCTCGCCCCACGCCAGCGAGCCCTTTGTGGTGATCAATGCCACGGTGGTGGGGCAGGATGCCTCCCGCACCCTCTTTGGCAGCGAGGAGGGCGCCAACGACCATGCGGGTCTGTTTGAGTTAGCGGGCAATGGCACCATCGTCCTGCAGGGGCTGGGCGGCGCGTCCGAGTCGTTCTTCGCCTGCCTGAGACAGGTGCTGGTCTACCACTCGTTCTTCAGCGTGGGCGGCACAACCCTCAAGGTGTTCCAGGCCCGCATCATCACCCTGCTGGAGCCGGAAGAGGCGGGCCGCTTCCCCCGGGAGCTGCGGGAGATGCTCTCGGTCTTTTCCCTTACCCTTCCGCCGCTCCGGGAGCGGGGCGATGATGTGATCGAGCTGTTCCGGATCTTTGCGGTGCGGGAGGCGGGCACGGTCTTGCTGCGCGGGCAGAAAGAGCTCTGGAAAGAACTGGACGAGCTGCTCCGGTTCTATGCCTGGCCCACCAACCTCATCACCCTTTCGGCGGTGGTCAAGCGGTATGTCTACCTCTACCGGCAGGCCATGAACCCCTCCCCCGGCGTCAAGCGACAGCTCCTCATCAAGGCCATTGGCGAGGACGAGCTTCTGGAACAGCTGCGGCAGGAATACCCTGCCCTGCAGGACCCCGCCGACAGCACCCCGGAGGCCATTGTAGAGGGCGTTGCGGAGATGAAGCGGCTGCTCAAGTATAACGACAACACCATTGCCGATAAGCTGGGTCTCGGACGGACGACATTGTGGAGAATGCAGAAGAAATCCGGTGCAGCCAAAGCCAAAAAAGAGGAGTGACCTCCGACCGCCCACATTATAAATATAAGAGAATCAAAAAACACACACCAACGCGGCGCGGAATCCTCCAAAACCGTTGACATGCGGGGCGCGGAGGTGTAGACTGCTTGTTATAGGGGGTAACAAGTTGCGGCGGCGTTGTCCGCGGCAGACAGCTCCCAAACGATCAGAAAGAAGAAAAAAGGAGAAGCATCATGAAAGTTATCAACACGGAAAAAGCTCCCGGCGCAATCGGCCCCTACTCTCAGGGTTTTGTGGTCGGCAACCTGGTCATTACCTCCGGTCAGATCCCGGTGAACCCCGCTGACGGCTCCGTCGGCGAGGGCATCGCTGCTCAGGCTGAGCAGAGCTGCAAGAACGTTGGCGCCATCCTCGAGGCTGCCGGCAGCAGCTTTGACAAGGTCGTCAAGACCACCTGCTTCCTGGCGGACATGGGCGATTTTGCTGCTTTCAACGAGGTGTACGCAAAGTACTTCACCTCCAAGCCCGCCCGCAGCTGCGTGGCCGTCAAGACCCTGCCCAAGAACGTCCTGTGCGAGATCGAGGCTACCGCTGAGCTGTAAGCTGAGGCTCTCTATCCCTATAAAGAAAAACAAAAAGCGCTGTTGTGTGTTGCAACAGCGCTTTTTGTTTTACAGCTGATCGTTTTTCAGCTTCTCCAGCACCTCGTCCAGCGAGGCGCACTCCATGGTGTACAGGCTCCGCATCTCGTCGTCGGCGGGGACGAGGTCGGGCACCATGACGGTGATAAAACCGCCCCGGGCACCGGCCCGGACGCCGTTGTAGCTGTCTTCCAGCACCAGGCAGCGGGCGGGTTCCACGCCCAGCTTTTCCGCGGTCAGGAGGAAGATCTCCGGGTCCGGCTTGGAGTGAGCCACATGCTGGCCCGAGACGATAGCCTTGAAGTAATGGGTCATCCCCCACTGGTCCAGGTTGTTGCGGATCATGGCCTCCCGGCTGGAGGAAGCCACGGCCATGGGGAGGCGCTGCTCGTCCAGCCAGGCCAGCAGGGCGTCCAGCCCCGGCTTTTTGGGGACAGGGGCGGAGAGGAAGACTTCATCCGCTACCCGGTGCAGACTCTCCACGATGCCATCGGCATCGCAGTCCGGGCCGTAAAAGCTCCGCACCACGTTGCGGGTGGTCTCGCCCGCCGTGCCCCGGGCGGCCTCGGCCAGGCCCTCTTTGTAGGACAGGCCCAGCGCCTTGAGGGCCGGATCCCAGAATGTGGCCCACATCCGCTCGGTGTCGAACATGGTGCCGTCCATATCAAAAATCACGCCGTTTATCATAAAAAAGGGTCCTTTCTTTTGTATGCTCCACGCTTTATTCTATCATACTTTACCACAACTTACACGCCTCAAAGATGAAAGATTTTTTGATTCCTTGAAAAAATGATTCAGCATACTATAATAGAAAACAACATTCGGCATTTTTGGCGCGGGGCGTGCTGCCCGCGTTGGCTGTGTGAGATCAGAAAAGAGGGAAAATTATCATGTTGGATATCAAGATCACCCGCACCACTTCTCCCAAGGAGAAGCCGCAGGACGAGAGCAAGCTGGGCTTTGGCAAAAAGTTCACCGACCATATGTTCGTGATGGATTATACGGAGGGCGAAGGCTGGCATGACGCCCGCATCGTCCCCTACGCGCCGTTCTCGCTGGACCCGGCTACCGTCGTGTTCCACTATGCGCAGGAGATCTTTGAGGGCATGAAAGCCTACCGCACCGCGGACGACACCGTGCAGCTGTTCCGCCCCGAGTGCAACGCCAAGCGTTTTCAGGATTCTGCTGACCGTCTGTGCATCCCCAAGATCCCGGTAGAGGATTATATCCAGGCCGTGGAGGCTCTGGTGGATGTGGACCGCGACTGGGTCCCCCACAGCGATGGCGCTTCCCTGTACATCCGCCCGTTCATCTTTGCGAACGACGTGGGCCTGGGCGTGCACGCTTCCAAGCACTACATCTTCTGCATCATCTGCGCACCGTCGGGCGCTTACTACGCTGAGGGCATCAACCCCGTCCGTATCTACGTCGAAGACGAGTACATCCGTGCCGCTCCCGGCCTGACCGGTTTTACCAAGTGCGGCGGCAACTACGCTGCTTCCATCAAGGCCGGTGAGCTGGCTGAGGAGCAGGGCTACGCACA
>ENA-UOOA01005983-UOOA01005983.1-human-gut-metagenome-genome-assembly--contig:-P61old-NODE-5983-length-12120-cov-3.873767_pt1 | contig 12120 bp, 8 predicted proteins | sample MGYA00242467_ERZ724014 | MGnify/ENA metagenome assembly ERZ724014
TTTTCCTCCGAAAATGTGATACGATAACTATAATTACGAACTTCCAATGAAAAGAGGGACTTTCCGATGCTTGCCGGCAGACAGTATTTCACCCGGGCGGAGCAGGCCTATGACCGGGCGGTGGCGCTCATCCGCTCGCTGGATGAGACGTTCCAGTCCGACGCCTTCCGGGACGATCCCGGAGAGCGGTACGACTCCACCGTGACGCTCTATCAGTTTGACGTCATTTTGCAGGCCATCCTCCTGCAGATGGCCCTGAGTGACGGCGTGTTTCACCGGCTGGAGCGGCGGCTCATCGACCGGATCACCCGTTACGGCGACCTGCTGGTCTACCTGCGCAAGGCCACGAACGGGGCGCTGGCGCTGAGCTGGGAGAAGATCGACGGCCTGAGTGCGGAGACAAAGCGGGAGCTGGCCCGACGCCTGCCCGACATTCTGGAGCGCACCTGCAACAGCTTTGTCCACCCGCTGGCCGTGGCGGACAGCATGGTGGACTCGGTCGATTTTCTGGAAAAGCTGGAGAATGAGCTGCAGGAGATCGCCCTGAGCCTGAGCAATATCGACGGCGTGCGCCGGGAGGCGGAGCGCTCTGCCTACGTTGAAATGCTGGAGCATCTGCTCACCCGCCGCTGGAAGCAGATGAAGGAGGCCAGCCTTGCGGAGGCGGAGGGCTGAGCGCGGGAAAAGGCGTCGAACCGGGTCGAAAACTGCCGCGGGCGCGGCGGCTTTTCCGCCGGTTCGGAAGACAAGAAAACCTTAATAAATTCCCCTGGCCCCCGGCCTTGCGTTCCAACTCCGGAGTGGGCTATAATAGAATTGTTACGATTGTCGAAAAAGGGCGAAGCGCGCAAAAGCCGCCCTCAGGGGAAGCCATTCCTTATATTATATTGAGCCATATCATGCACCCACAGCATTCAAGGGAGATAAAAGAGAGCATATGAAACGATTTCTGAGTCTGGGCCTGGCACTGGCCCTGATTTTTTCCATTGCGGCGCTGTCCGGCTGCGGCCAGACAAGCACCGGCTCCGGAAGCGCCTCCGCCTCCTCTTCCGGCGAGGAGGAGAACAAGCCCGCCCTCTCCGGCGGCGCCGCGCAGGACTCCGCCTCCGGTGAGGGCGCAGGTACTGCCGGCGACGATGCGAACGCCGCCGTGCTCACCACCGTCCACTCCCAGGAGTACGGCACCTGCACGAACTTTGCCAGCGATGAGAACAACATCAAGCTGCGCCTGAACTATCCGGACGGCGACATCGACGCGCTGGACAACGCCTTCCTCGACTGGGCGAAGCAGACCGCCGCGGACTACCAGAACGAGCAGGGCGGCAGCGGGGTGGCCGTGTCTCTGGCCGCCAGCTACGACAGCTTCAACGTCAACGCCCGGGTGGTCAGCCTTGTGGCCACCGCCAGCATGAACCACTCCCACAGCGCCCTGCCCGCGACGAAAACGGCCACGTTCAATGCCGATCGGGAGACGGGCAAACTGCTGGTGTTCAAGGATCTGCTCAAGGACGGCGGCGAGACCGCCATCCGCCAGCTGTGCGCCGATGCCGGGCTGGACTCCACCCGGACCGACCTCTTTGACAACTGGCTGCTGACCGTCGCCGGGCTGCGGCTCTATCTGGACGGAGAGCAGGCCATTGAGTTCACCTATGCTCAGCTGCGGGGGATGCTGGCCATTCCTAAGCCCCCCCGCACGATCGACCCCAGCAAGCCCATGATCGCCCTCACCTTTGACGACGGCCCCAGCCAGAACACCTCCCACATCCTCGACCTGCTGGAGGAGTACGACGTCCGTGCTACCTTCTTCGTGGTGGGCAACCGGGTCAGCAGCTATGCGGACACCGCCAAGCGGGCGGTGGCGCTGGGCAACGAGATCGGCATCCACACCTGGGAGCACGCCAAGCTGACGGTGCTCCAGCCCGAGGAGATCGCCTCCCAGATCACCCGTACGGCGGACGCGGTGAAGGAGTATGCCGGCGGCACCTGCGAGGCGGTGCGCCCGCCCGGCGGCGCCTGTGACGGCACGGTCGAGCAGGTGGCCGGTCAGCTGGGCTATATCCTGGTCAACTGGTCCATCGACACGCTGGACTGGAAGACCCGGGACACGGACAGCACCTATAACGCCATCATGTCTCAGGCCGCGGACGGCGGCATCGTCCTCTGCCACGACCTCTATGAGTCCACGGCCAACGCCATGGACCGGGTCATTCCGGAGCTCATCGACCAGGGCTATCAGCTGGTCACCGTCTCCGAACTACTCAGCTACAATACCGGCGGCGTGACCCCCGGCAATCTGTACAGCCAGCGCAAGTGATTCCTTACCAAATAAACGCCCCCGTTCCGGCCTTTTACGCCGGGGCGGGGGATTTTTTCATCTGCGGTCCGGCTTTCTTTTGCCAGAGCACGCAAATCATGCTACAATGGCGCTATCAACAGCCAAGGAGAAAACTGCAATGTATGATGTGATCCTGTTCGATCTGGACGGCACCCTGACCGATCCCGGAGAGGGCATTACCAATTCGGTGGCCTATGCTCTGCGCAAGTTTGGCATTGAGGTGCCCGACCGGCGCGCGCTCTACAAATTCATCGGCCCGCCCCTCTATGAAGTACTACGGGTTCGACCGCGCAGGCGGCCTTGCGGCGGTGGAGGCCTATCGGGAATATTACCGGGACCGGGGCATCTGGGAGAACCGGGTGTATGACGGCATTCCGGCGCTGCTCGCCGAGCTGAAGGCGGCAGGGAAAACGCTGGTGCTGGGCACCTCCAAGCCGGAGGAGTTCGCCGAACGGATCCTGGAGCACTTTGCGCTGCGCCAATACTTCGATTTTGTCGCCGGTTCCACCATGGACTCCGCCCGGGTGGCCAAGGCGGACGTCCTGAAGTACGCGCTGGAGTCGCTGCACATCGCCCCCTCGGAACGGGTCGTCATGGTGGGTGACCGGGAGCACGACGTGCTGGGCGCCGAAGCCGTGGGCCTCGCCTGCGTGGGCGTCCTGTTCGGCTATGGCGACCGGCCGGAGCTGGAGCGCGCCGGAGCGGCAGAGATCGCCGCCGATGTGCCCCAGCTGAGGAAGATCCTGCTGGGGTGACGGCGCTCCCCGGCGCAGCGGAAGAGCCATGTGCGCCCCGGACGGACGCGGGCAGGACAAATCCGCCAAAAGCAGGCTGATTTTTCCATTGTCTGCGGGCAGTCCTTCCAAATCGGAAAAGCCCGTTGTTTTCCCTGCGGAATCCATTGACGCGGGCGGGGCAAACTGATAAAATAGTATTAACTATTGGATTTTTGTCAGAAGGAGGCTTTCCCATGTCTGTGAAATACATTTTTGTCACCGGCGGCGTGGTTTCCGGCCTTGGCAAGGGCATCACCGCTGCTTCTCTGGGCCGTCTGCTGAAGGAGCGCGGCCTGAAGGTGACCAACCAGAAGCTGGATCCCTACCTGAACGTGGACCCGGGCACCATGAGCCCCTATCAGCACGGCGAGGTGTTCGTCACCGACGACGGCGCCGAGACCGACCTGGATCTGGGCCACTACGAGCGCTTCACCGATGAGAACCTGACCGTCAACTCCTCCGTCACCTCCGGTAAGGTCTACTGGAACGTGCTGAACCGGGAGCGTCAGGGCGAGTACCTCGGCGGCACCATTCAGGTCATCCCCCACATCACCAACGAGATCAAAGAGCGCATTTACCGCATGGGCAAGACCAGCAATGTGGACGTGTGCATCACCGAGGTCGGCGGCACCGTGGGCGACATCGAAAGCCAGCCCTTCCTGGAGGCCATCCGTCAGGTGGGCCGCGAGCTGCCCCGGGAGGACGTCATGTACGTCCACGTCTCTCTGGTGGTCAGCATCCCCGGCTCCGGCGAGCTGAAGAGCAAGCCCACCCAGCACTCCTGCAAGGAGCTGCTGAGCATCGGCATCCAGCCCGACGTGATCGTCTGCCGCGCCGATCAGCCCCTGACCGAGGACATCCGCCGCAAGATCTCCATGTTCTGCAACATCCCCCCCGAGAACGCCATCTCCAACCTGACCGCCCCCATCCTCTATGAGGTCCCCCTCATGCTGGAGCAGGAGGGTTTGGCCGATGTGGTGGTCAAGCGCCTCGGTCTGGACTGCCCCAAGCCCGACCTGACCGCGTGGGCCCAGATGGTGGAGCGCGCCAAGGCCGCCTCCGACACGGTGGAGATCGCGCTGGTGGGCAAGTATGTCGCTCTGCACGACGCCTACCTCTCCGTCGTTGAGGCGCTGACCCACGGCGGTATCGAGAACGACGTGAAGGTCAAGATCCGCTGGGTGGACTCCGAGCTGGTCACCGACGACAACGCCGAGGAGATGCTCGGCGGCGTGGACGGCGTCATCGTGCCCGGTGGTTTCGGCGACCGCGGCATTGAGGGCATGATCTCCTCCATCTACTGGGCCCGCGTCAACAAGGTGCCCATGTTCGGCATCTGCCTCGGTATGCAGATGGCCGTTGTGGAGTACGCCCGCCACGTCCTGGGTCTGGCCGACGCCCACTCCGGTGAGTTCGTCGAGAACGGCCCCAACCCGGTCATCGACCTGATGCCCGAGCAGAAGGACATCACCGACAAGGGCGGCACCATGCGTCTGGGCGCGTATCCCTGCAAGCTGACCCGCACCGATACCCGCAGCTATGAGGCCTATCAGGAGGAAGTCATCTACGAGCGCCACCGCCACCGCTATGAGTTCAACAACCTCTACCGCGAGCAGCTGGAGGCTGCCGGCCTGATCCTCGCCGGCGTCAGCCCCAACGAACGGCTGGTGGAGATTGTGGAAGTTGCCGACCACCCCTGGTTCGTGGGCGCCCAGTTCCACCCCGAGTTCAAGAGCCGCCCCAACAAGGCCCAGCCCCTGTTCCGGGAGTTCATCAAGGCCGCCAAGTCCTATCACAAGGGTTAATTGAATCACGGTTTCACCCCCGGCCGCTGTTTTGCTCAGCGGCCGGGGTATTTTTGCGCCCGCAGAATGACCGGGCGGGATCTCCCCTTCCGGTTGCAATTTTTCCGCAATTAGAGTAAAGTTACAGTATCTATGGAATCGCTTAGAAAAGGGGGCATCTTCCCATGCGGGATGGATTTTTGAAAGTCGCGGCGGCCACGCCGGAGGTACGGGTGGCGGACTGCGCATGGAACCGGGCACAGACGGCCGAGCTGATGCGTCAGGCGGCGGAGCAGGGCGTCAAGGTGGTCTGCTTCCCGGAGCTGGGACTCACGGGCTACACCTGCGCGGATCTGTTCTTGCAGTCCACGCTGCTGCGGGGCGCGGAGCGCGCGCTGGAGGAGCTGATGGCCGAGACAAAGGATCTCGACCTGCTGGCCTGCGTCGGCGTGCCGGTGCGGGTGCGGGGCAAGCTCTACAACTGCGCGGCGGTGTTCTGCCGGGGCGAGCTGCTGGGTCTGGTGCCCAAGACGAACATTCCCAACTATACGGAATTCTATGAGGGGCGCTGGTTCACCGGCGGCGCGGCGTTTGGAGACACCGACTTCTGCATCGCCTACGCCGGGCAGGAGGGCGTGGAGTTTTCCACCGCTCTGGTGTTCCGCTGCGCCTCCTTCCCCGCCCTGACCGTGGGCGTGGAGATCTGCGAGGATGTGTGGGTGGCGGACACCCCCTCCACCCGGCTGTGCGCCGGGGGCGCGACGCTGATCCTGAATCCCTCCGCCAGCGACGAGATCGTCAGCAAGGCGGCGTGGCGGCGCACGCTGCTGAGCGCCACCTCCGGGCGGCTGGCCTGCGGCTATGTCTACGCCGACGCGGGCTGGGGGGAGAGCTCCACCGACCTCATCTACGCCGGGCACGACCTCATTCTGGAGAACGGCTCCCTTCTGGCCGAGCGCCGGTTCGGCACCGGCCTGACCGTCAGCGAGATCGACCTGGAAAAGCTGGAGCACGAGCGCCAGCGCATGAACACGTTCCCCGCCGCCGCCGAGGTCTATCCGGTCTATTTTGAGCTGGAGGAAGGGGAGACGGCGCTCACCCGCTACGTCGACCCCAACCCCTTCGTGCCCGCCGACCGGGGCGACCGGGAGGAGCGGTGCGCCGAGATCCTGCGGCTCTCCGCCCAGGGACTGGCCAAGCGCCTGAAACACACCAACGCCAAAACCGCCGTGGTGGGGCTGAGCGGCGGTCTGGACTCCACGCTGGCCATTCTCATTACCGCCATCGCCTTCGACCTGCTGGGCCGGGATCACAGGGACATCCTGGCCGTCACCATGCCCTGCTTCGGCACCACCGACCGCACCCGGGACAACGCCTGCATTCTGGCCGACGAGCTGGGCGCCCGGCTGAAGCGCGTGGACATCGGCGAGGCGGTAAAAGTTCACTTCCGGGACATCGGCCAGAGCATGGACGACCACTCCGTCACCTTTGAGAACGGACAGGCCCGGGAGCGCACCCAGGTGCTGATGGATCTGGCCAACAAGTCTGGCGGTCTGGTCATCGGCACCGGCGACCTCAGCGAGCTGGCCCTGGGCTGGGCCACCTACAACGGCGACCACATGAGTATGTACGGCGTCAACGCCTCCATCCCCAAGACGCTGGTGCGCCATCTGGTGGCCTTCGTCAGCGACGACAAGCGGGCGGATCAGCCGAAGCTCTCCGCCGTGCTGGACGATATTCTGGACACCCCCGTCTCCCCGGAGCTGCTGCCCGCCGTGGACGGCAAGATCGCCCAGAAGACCGAGGATCTGGTCGGCCCCTATGAGCTGCACGACTTCTTCCTCTACTACGCCCTGCGCTGGGGCTTCGGGCCGAAAAAGGTGTTCCGGCTGGCGCTGTACGCCCTGGGCGGGCGCTCTGAGCGGGACTTCATCCTGAAATGGCTCAAAAACTTCTACCGCCGCTTCTTCATCCAGCAGTTCAAGCGCTCCTGCCTCCCCGACGGCCCCAAGGTGGGCACCGTCACCCTCAGCCCCCGCGGCGACTGGCGGATGCCGTCCGACGCCGTGAACGCCCTCTGGGCCGGAGAGCTGGAGGAGCTGTAAGCCACCCGTTTGCTTTTCAGAACAGAGAAAAAATGCGCCCCTTCACCATTGATCGGTGAAGGGGCGCGCTACGTTTTTTATTATACAAACAGGATGCCGACACCGGCGGCGAGCAGGAGCACGGTGCACGCCCAGATGCCGACGCTTCCGGGCAGGCAGCGCATCACGTCCCGGGTGGAGACAGGGTAGGCCGGGGGCGCGTGGCGGTAGGAGCGGGCATAGCGGACAAAACACCAGGCGGCAAAGGCCACCAGCGCCACCACGATCACACCGGCCGCAATGGTGCCGCCCTTGCCCCCCAGCTCATAGAGGGCGGAAAAGCCCAGCGAGGAGAGGTTCAGCGCCGCGTGGCACACCATGGAGTGCCAGATCTTCCCCGTTTTCAGCACAATGCCCGCCAGCACCATGCCCAGCGCGGCGGCGTAGAAGAATTGCCCCAGATTGACGTGATACAGGCCGAAGGCGACGCCGCAGAGCAGGATGGCACACCGGTCGCCGAAGGGACGCAGGCGGTCGAGCAGCAGCTTGCGGAAGATCAGCTCCTCAAAGACCGGCGCAGCCACCCCGGCCAGCAGGATGAGCAGCGGCATGGGGGTGGATGCGACCATGTTCTGGGTCACGTCGTTGAGCGGCCTGTCCGAAAAATTCTGGAGCAGCGCGGTGACGACGGCGGTGATCATGTTGAAGAAGTAGGCCACGCCCACGCAGTAGAGCATGGAGCGCACCAGCGCCTTTGCGCTCAGCGGCAGCCCCGGTGCACGCCCCTTGGGAAGCGGGCGGAGGATGAGCCACATCAGGATGGGGGCAAGGCCGAACATGACCACATAGCTGAGCAGCATGCCCAGCCAGACCCGGTCCGCCACCCCGGGGATCAGGTAGACCGCGCCGCCCAGCAACTGCCCGGCGGCCACATAGGCCAGCAGCGCCCAGCCGACGCGCCCCAACCGGCGGGAGATCAGCTTTCTGTCTTGTGGATCCATAAAATGTCCTTTCTGGGGGAAGCTGAGCCCCCGTCAGATCTCCCTCTGCTCCTCATCCTCTACGAGGCGCTCATGCACCTCGCGCGATTCCCGCTCAAAGTCCACAAACATCATGCAGAAGGCGACGACCAGCAGGAGGGAGGCGCAGAGGATGGCCTTTTCCGCCCAGAGGCCCACGGCCAGATTGCCGAAAATGGCGCCGACGGTGAAGCAGAGGATGGTGAAGAAGTAAAGTCCGCTCTTGCGGGCAAATTCCGTGTTTTTGGTGCGCAGAAATTCACACAGGTTCTGGGTGGCGGAGCGCAGGTTGCCGATGCACATGGTGGTGGCGATGCCGTTGCCGTGGATCTTGCGGAAGGACTCCACCTGAAGGCCGCAGGCCAGACTGGTCAGGCTGTTGCCCAGCAGGTTCATGCTCTGGGGCAGAAAGCTGACAATGAAGAGCACGATGGCCTCCAGCGCCACCGTGACCTGCCGCCAGTGGAGCCGTTCCGTGCCCCGGCGGATGAGCCGGAACAGGTCGGACAGGGCCAGACCCACGATGAAGGCCAGAATGGGGCCGAGATAGTGCAGCGCGGTGCCCCAGTTGCCCTGGGACAGGTTGACGCCGAAGAGCAGAATGTTGCCGGTCTGGGCGTTGGCAAAGACATGGTCGCGGCACATATAGGAGTAGGCGTCCATAAAGCCGCCGCTGAGCGCCAGCACGATGCCCAGCTCAATGGTTTCGCTCATTTGCTTGGAGATGCGTTTCATGATTGGAACTACCACGCTTTCTTTTGTTCTGATTTTGCTTCCCCTATACTAACGCATCCGCGTTTCTTTGGCAAGCGGGGCGGAATTTTTGTTGCAAGATAGATAATTTTATAGTATCATTAAACTGTAAAATTGCGCTTCTTACCAATGAGCCTTATGAGGTTTCCAGCGCACCGCCAAATGAATATTGGAGGATTGAATCAAATTGATGAACACCCGTTATGATGTTGCGATCATTGGCTGCGGCGAGGCCGGCATCTTTGCCGGTTACGAGCTCAAGAAGCTCCGTCCCGAGCTGAATGTGCTGGTGATGGATCAGGGCGCGGACATCTACAGCCGCCAGTGTCCCATCGTCTCCGGCAAGGTGGACCGGTGCGTCCACTGTTCCATCTGCGATACCATGTGCGGCTTCGGCGGCGCCGGAGCCTTCTCTGACGGCAAGTTCAACTTCACCACCGCCTTCGGCGGCTGGCTCACCGACTATATGCCCGCATCGGAGGTCATGGATCAGCACCCCCCCGCGCACAGCGTCAACGTCCGCTTCGGCGCGACCACCGAGTGCTTCTCCACCGCCACCCCCGAGGCGCAGGCGCTGGAGAAAAAGGCGCTGGAGAACGACCTGCACCTGCTGCAGGCCCAGTGCAAGCATCTGGGCACCGAGAACAACCTGCGCATTCTGGCCAACATCTATGAGCACCTGAAGGACAAGATCGACTATCGGTTCCGCACGGCGGTCAAGACCATCGACCGGCAGGACGAGGGCTACCATCTGGAGCTGGAGAACGGCGACAGCGTGGACTGTGCCGTCCTGATCGCCGCCCCCGGCCGCTCCGGCGCGGAGTGGTTCGCCGGCGAGTGCAAGCGGCTGGGCATCCACCTCATCAACAATCAGGTGGACATCGGCGTGCGCGTGGAGCTGCCCGCCAAGGTGTTTGAGCACATCACCGATGTGGTGTACGAGTCCAAGCTGGTCTACCGCACCAAGCAGTACGGCGACAGCGTGCGCACCTTCTGCATGAACCCCTACGGCCATGTGGTGGCGGAGAACGTGGAGGGCATCAATACCGTCAACGGCCACAGCTACTCCGACCCCGCTCTGCGCAGCGAGAACACCAACTTCGCCCTGCTGGTGAGCAACAAGTTCACCGAGCCCTTTAACGAGCCCTACCGTTACGGCAAGCACATCGCCTCCCTGAGCAATATGCTGGCCGGCGGCGTGCTGGTCCAGCGCTTCGGCGACCTGGTCAAGGGCGTGCGCACCAATGAGCACCGCCTGAGCCAGTCCTACACCCGCCCCACCCTGACCGCCGCCGTCCCCGGCGACCTGTCCCTGGCGCTGCCCAAGCGCCAGCTGGACGACATCATCGAGATGATCTACGCCCTGGACAAGATTGCCCCCGGCACCGCCAACTATGACACCCTGCTCTACGGCGCGGAGGTCAAGTTCTACTCCAGCCGCATCGAGCTGTCCAACGAGCTTGAAACCCCGATGAAGAACTTCTTCGCCATTGGCGACGGTGCGGGCACCACCCGCGGCCTGGCTCAGGCCGGCGCCTCCGGCATCAAAGTTGCCCGGGTCGTCGCCGAGCGGCTGGGCAAGTAAATCACTGCGGCGCAAAAACCGCCCTGCATTCCTCGGAATGCAGGGCGGTTCTGTTTTGAAATGGGATCAGCCCAGCTTTGCGCCGGCGGGGATGGCGTCGTCCACCATGATGAGGTGGAGCTTCTCCTCGCCGTGCTCGGTGTGGACGGCGGAGATCAGCATGCCGTTGCTCTCCTTGCCCATCATCTTGCGGGGCGGCAGGTTGACGATGGCCACCAGGCTCTTGCCGATCAGTTCCTCGGGCTTGTAATAGGCGGCAATGCCGGAGAGAATCTGGCGGTCGGTGCCGGTGCCGTCGTCCAGCGTGAAGCACAGCAGCTTGTTGCTCTTCTTCACCGGCTGGCAGTCCTTGACCTTGACCACGCGGAAGTCGGACTTGCAGAAGGTGTCAAAGTCCACCTTCTCCTCGGTCTGGGGCTCCACCTCCACGGCGGGGAGGGCGGCCTTCTTGGCAGCCTTGGCGGCGGCCTCCAGCTCGGCGATGGCCTGCTCGGCGTCCACGCGGGGGAAGAGGTTCTCGCCCTTGGTGACGCTGGCGGTCTGGGACAGGGCGCCCCATGCGGCGGCGCTCTCCCAGGTCTGGCCGGCCTCGTCCGCGCCGATCTGGGCAAACAGCTTGGTCATGCTCTCGGGCATGAAGGGGGTCAGCAGCACGCCGCAGATGCGGGTGGTCTCCAGCAGGTTGTACATGACCGTGGCCAGCCGGGCGCCGTTGGCATCCATGTCCTTGGCCAGCGCCCAGGGAGCGGTCTCGTCGATATACTTGTTGGCGCGGGCCACGACCTTGAACACCTCGGCCAGCGCGTCCTGGAAGGCGTAGCGCTCCATGGCGGCCTCATATCTGTCCCGCAGACCCTTGGCCTGGGCGAGCAGATCGTCATCCAGCGCGTCGGCCTGACGCGCCTCGGGCAGCTTGCCGCCGAAGTACTTGCCCACCATGGCGGTGGTGCGGCTCACCAGGTTGCCCAGATCGTTGGCCAGATCCACGTTGATGGTGTTGATGAGGGCCTCGTTGGAGAAGTTGCCGTCGCTGCCGAAGGGGAAGGTGCGCAGCAGGAAGAAGCGCAGGGCGTCGGTGCCGAACTTCTCGGCCAGCAGGTAGGGATCCACCACATTGCCCTTGCTCTTGCTCATCTTGCCGCCGTCCAGCAGCAGCCAACCGTGGCCGTACACCTTCTTGGGCAGAGGCATACCCATGCTCATCAGCATGGCGGGCCAGATGATGGAGTGGAAGCGGACGATCTCCTTGCCCACAAAGTGGACGTCGGCGGGCCAGAACTTGTCGTAATCGTCGTACTTGTCGTTCAGGAAGCCCAGTGCGGTGGTGTAGTTGAACAGGGCGTCCACCCACACATAGACCACATGGCCGGGGTCAAAGTCCACCGGAATGCCCCAGGTGAAGCTGGTGCGGGAGACGCACAGATCCTCCAGGCCGGGCTTGATGAAGTTGTTGACCATCTCGTTGACCCGGCTGCGGGGCTCCAGAAAGTCGGTGTTCTCCAGCAGATCCTGCACCGGCTTGGCATACTTGCTCAGCCGGAAGAAGTAGGCTTCCTCCTCGGCGTCCTGCACCTCGCGGCCACAGTCGGGGCACTTGCCGTCCACCAGCTGGCTCTCGGTCCAGAAGGACTCACAGGGCTTGCAGTACTTGCCCACATATTTGCCCTTGTAGATGTCGCCCTTGTCGTGCATCTTCTTGAAGATCTTCTGGACGCTCTTGACGTGGTAGTCGTCGGTGGTGCGGATGAAGCGGTCGTTGGAGATGTTCATCAGCTTCCACAGGT
>ENA-UOOA01005991-UOOA01005991.1-human-gut-metagenome-genome-assembly--contig:-P61old-NODE-5991-length-12107-cov-4.106870_pt1 | contig 12107 bp, 9 predicted proteins | sample MGYA00242467_ERZ724014 | MGnify/ENA metagenome assembly ERZ724014
GATCAATCGGGTGAATTGGGGCGTTAAGGACGGTCTGCTGACCGTTCGGCTGAAACCCGGGATGAACAGCAAGGGTAGCGCCGACGTGACGCTCTATTACGACAGCCTGTCGTCGGTGAAAGTTTCCGGAGCCAACGTATCGGTTGCGGGGGTATTGTCGGCCGTTATGCTGGACATAGACCTGTCGGCCGGAGCGACTTTCGGCGCCGAGCTTGCGACGAAAGACACTTATATGAAAGTAGCCGGCAATTCGGTCGCCAACGTGACCGGAACGACGAAATATTTTACGCTCGTGGCCGGGGCCAGGTCGAAGGTGGATTGCCGGGCGCTGACGGCCGAAGATGTGCGCGTCGAAGCCGGATCGGCTGCCGAAGTTTATGTGAACGTGACCGAACGTCTTCAGATGACTGCCGATACCGGGGCCGCGATTTTCTACAAGGGTTCTCCGGAGATCCTCCGGTCTTCGTCGAAAATGCTGGGAACGATCAACAATATCGGGCAATAAGGATATTTCCGGTTGCCGAATGGAATTTACGGTGCCGTCCGGTTTGCGGGCGGCATTTTTTAACAATACGATCCGATGCGGGGATTCATAACGGAAGTGGCCGATGCGCTGTACCGGCGCTACGGGGACGACATATCGTCCCTACGGTTGGTATTCCCGAACCGCCGGGCGCAACTTTTCTTTTGCGATGCGTTGAGTTCGTTGATTCACAGGCCGCTGTGGCAGCCCGCTTTCGTTAGCATCGGCGAACTGATGGAACGGTTGTCGGGCCTGCGCGGCAGCGACCGGGTCAAGCTGATTACCGAACTTTACAAGGTTTATTCCCGTGTTCACGACGAGAGTTTCGATACCTTCTATTTCTGGGGGGATATGCTGTTGGCCGATTTCGACCAGATCGACAAATACCTGATCGATGCGGATATGCTGTTCTCGAACATCGGCGATTTGAAAGCGCTCGAAGGCGATCATTCGTATCTGACGGACGATCAGATCCGGGTGATTCGGCAGTTTTGGCAAAGTTTCGGCTCCGGGAGTTCCTGTTCCGACGAACAACGGCACTTCCTGACGATCTGGGAGTCGCTGGCCGATATTTACCACCGGTTCCGCGAGTCGCTTTCGGCGCAGGGATTGGCTTATGAAGGCATGGTTTACCGGGCGGCTGCCGAGAGACTGCTCGACGACGAAGCGGTCGCCTTGCCCGGCGATGCGGACGGCCGTTATGTCGTGGTCGGATTCAATGCGCTGTCGGCCTGTGAGAAACGATTGTTCAACCGACTGAAAAAAAGCGGCCGCGCCGAGTTCTACTGGGACTACGATTCGTATTACGTCGATCATAAAGATTACGAGGCGGGGATGTTCCTGCGGGACAATATCCGGGATTATCCGCCGCCGCCGGAGGCGCGGATCGGGCACGACCATTTCGGAGCTCCCAAAGAAACGGTCGTCGTTCCCGCGCCTTCCGACGCTTTGCAGTGCAAGTACGTCCATACTTTTTTGCAGGAACTGATCGACCGCGGCGAAACGCCGGATAAGGAGACGGCCATCGTGCTGACCGACGAATCGCTGTTGCTGCCGGTGCTGTACGCCGTTCCCGGCGCGGTCGATCAGTTGAACATTACGATGGGGTATCCGCTGCGGCAGACGACGGCTTATTCGTTCGTCGAGCGTCTGATCGGGCTGCAGGGGCGCAAGCGGGTGCGGAGCGGAAATACCTGGTTTTATCACAACGACGCGCTCGGCCTGCTGGAGCATCCGTACATCCGGCAGAGCCAGCCCGAAATCGCTTCCGCGTTGGCGGACGGTATCCGGCGCAGCCGGTCGGTGTACGTCCGTTCCGGGCTTTTCGAGGTCGGGGGGACGATCGGACAGGTGTTCCGGACGACCGGTTCATGGCAGTCGCTGTCGGACTATATACGCGGCTGCCTGGCGCATGTCGTCGCGCAACCGGCCGGGGAGGGACAGGAGGATGCCGCGCAACGGCGCGAGTTTTTCACGGTGATCGACGAACACCTGGTGCGGATCGTCAATTCACTGGCCGATTCCGGGTTGGAAATTCCGATGCCCGTGTTCGCTTCGCTGCTGCGGCGGACGCTGCAAACGTTGCGCGTTCCGTACGAAGGCGAGCCGTTGGCAGGCGTCCAGATCATGGGAATCCTGGAGACCCGGAACCTCGATTTCAAAAACGTGCTGATTCTGTCGGTCAACGACGATACGTTTCCCGGCAACCGGGCCGTCTCGTCCTCCTTCATTCCTTACAACCTGCGCTACGCTTACGGCTTGCCGACGCCGCAGCACCACGAAGGGGTTTATGCCTACTATTTCTATCGGCTGATCCAGCGCGCCGAGCGGGTGCATCTGGTCTATTGTTCGCGCAGCGACGACAAACGCACCGGCGAGCCCAGTCGCTACATTTACCAGCTCGAATACGAGTCGCCTCACAAGCCCGTTTACCGTCCGATCCGGCTGGGGGTCAATCTTTCGGCCCGGCAGCCGCTTTCGGTCGATAAGACCGGGCGGGTGGCCGATGCGCTGCGCGCTTACTTGGACGGCGGACAGAAGCGTCTTTCGCCGACGTCGTTCTACCATTACGTCGAATGTCCGCTGAAATTCTATTTCCGCAGCGTCGCCGGATTGTCGCCGCAGCAGGAGATTGCCGAAGAGGTCGATTTGCCGATGTTCGGCACCATCCTACACCGGACGATGGAGCTGCTGTACGCGCCGTTGCTGGGCGATCCTGCCGCCGGGCCGAAGATCGGAGCCCTTGTCGGATCTGCGGCGGTGAAGGCCGCCGTCCAGCGGGCGATCAACGAAGAGTACCTGCGCGACGAAGGGGCGGGGGAAGAGGAGTACGGAGGGAACCTGATTCTGGTGCGGGATGTGGTCGCCAAGTACGTCAACAGTTGCATTCTGCCGTACGACGCTTCGCAGACCGGTTTCGTGATGCGGGGGCTGGAAGTGCCGGTAAGCTGTCCGTTTGGATTCGGGGAAGGGAACGGGGAGCATACGGTCGTTTTCGCAGGAAAGTCCGACCGGATCGACCTGCTCGCCGACGGCCTGCTGCGCGTGGTCGATTACAAAACGGGCAAACGGCATATCCGGTTCAAAGATCTCGAATCGCTGTTTTTCGGCGATATCCGCGAACGGAGCGCGGCCGTGTTGCAAACGCTGCTTTATTCGCTGATGCTGACCCGTTCGGAGAAGTGCGACGTGCAGCCGGCGCTTTACTATGTCAGAAATATGCAGGAGCCGGATTTTTCGCCGCTGCTGCTGGAGGGGAATACGCCGGTCGTCCGTTTTTCGGAGTACCGCGCGGAGTTCGAAGGTCTGCTTCGGCGCGTATTGACCGAACTGTTCGATCTCTCGAAGCCGTTCGTGCAGTGCAGTAGGCAGGAGACCTGCGCTTTCTGCGATTTCCGCGAAATCTGCCGGCGGTAACTCAGAAGTCGAGCCGGCGGATCACCCGCGCCGGGTTGCCGGCGACGACGACGTCGTCCGGAAACGATTTGGTGACGACGCTGCCCGCCCCGACGACCACCCGTCGTCCGAGGATTACTCCGGGACAGATAACCGCCCCGCCTCCGATCCAGCAGTCGTCCCCGATGGCGATCTCTTTGCACTGCTCGATTCCCTGCCGCCGCTCGCGGTAGTCCATCGGATGGGTGAACGTATAGATCTGTACGGCAGGGCCGATCAGCACGTGGTTTCCGATTCGGACGGGGGCTCCGTCCAGAATAACGCAGTCGAAATTGATGAAACCTTCCGAACCGATATAAAGGTTGTAACCGTAGTCGCAGTGGAACGGCGGCCGCACCAGGCAGTCGGCTGCGGCGTTGGGCATCAGTTCGGTCACGGCTTTCCGGTATCCTTCCGCATCGATCGACAGGGCGTTCAGCCTGCCGAGCCGTTCGGACGCCAGCCGCCGCTCTTCGGCCAACTGCCTGTCCATCGTTTCGAACGGTTCTCCGGCGAGCATTTTCTCTTTTTCCGTCATGCCGCTATTATTTTCCGGTGAATGTGAAATAATAATTCATAAAGAAGTTCCACAGCGTGACGAGTCCGATGGCGATCAGTTTCGACAGGTAGAAATTCAGGCGCGCTTTGTCGTTCAGCAGGTAAATGATGATGTTGTTCAGGATCAGTCCAATGGCCGAAATGCCGACGAACTGGACGTACTGCTGCGCCACCTCCGGGTCATGGCTGCGGAATGTCCACCAGCGGTTCAACAGGTAATTGGTCGAGGCGGCGGCCATGAATCCCAGCGAGTTGGCGATGTATTTGTTCAGTTTCAGTTTTTCTTTGAACAGGAAAGTGATGCCGAAATCCACCACCACTCCGGTGCCGCCGACGACGCAGAATTTTATGAATTGCAGGAACATGTCGCTTATTTTTTCAGGTTTATTTTTACGGTTTTGCCGTTGAACCAGGTTGTTGCGGGCAGGTTGGCGATCGTGAATCCGACCTGGAACGTGCGAGGCGTCAGTGCCGGTACCACGAAGTCCGCGGAACCCTGCATTTCGCCGTGCGGGGGTAGCGTGCCGGTTATCGGCAACTTATATCGGTGGGTCGGTTCGCTGCGGTTACGCCATACGATGCTGACCGAAACCGAATCTCCGTCGATTCGGTATTCGTAGGGATAAGGATTGTGCAGCGTCAGGCGCAGATGTAGCGTGTCTCCCGCCGCGACCTGTCCGGGAAGCGCGTCGTAGGCGACGTCGATCCTGCGGACGGGAGTGAAATGCTCCGTTTCGATGTATTCGAACCGCTTCCCGTTACTCAGTTTCAAGCGTCGTTTGCCGGGAACGCTGTCCCAGACCTGCAGGATCGCCGGTTTCCCGGCCATCCGGTCGTCATCGTCCTTCAGTTCGTACTGGCTGGTACGGTAGCGGATCGACGGTTGGGCGTATGCCGTTCGTCCGGTATAAAAACCGTATTTCGCGGCATCCGTATAACTGCCGTCGAAAATAACGGGCCGGCCGTCGGCCGCTGCTGCTATTTCGTTGTAGGAGGCACGGTTGTCGAATACTTCGAACTTCAGTCCCAGCGGATTGAATATCATTTCGATGCGCACCAGCGCGATCAGCGCGATCGTAATCCATCCGACGCGGACGATGTAGCGGCGCAGCCGTTCGCGCCCCTGCGTGAACAGGTACAGTACGGCGATCACGCCGAACGTGGCGGGGATTTCCCACTGCGGCTGTACGTATCCGCGCGTCGTGGAAGCGAGGAAAAACAGAATGAATCCGGCCGAAATACAATTCAGAGCTCTCAGTACCGGAGTGTGGCCTTTGGTTTTCCACCATCCTTTCAAAAATACGGGGAATAGGAACGGGTTGAAAATAGCGAACAGATTCAGCAGGTATTCCGTAACGAACGAGTATTCGAAATCGCGGGTGCGTCCGTCCAGGTGGTAACGGAACGAAATCCAGTCGTGCTGGTACTGCCACCACAGGTGCGGGGCGATCAGTGCGAGCGTCAGCAGGCAGGCTACGTAGAATTTCGGATTCTTCAGTAGCCGGAGGTTCGAAAGCACGATGAACAGCACGACCAGCGCTCCGTGGTATTTGCTGTAAGCCAGCGCCGCGATCATGATTCCCATCAGCAGGGCGCTCGACCAGCGGTCGTCCTCGGTAAACTTTTTATAGAACCATAGCAGCAGCGCGGTGAAAAGCATCAGCGGCCCGTCCGGAACGGCGATGAATCCGTACAGTTGCAGGATCGGCATGGCTGCGGCGATCAGTGCGAACAATCCTGCTTCGCGGCTGTCGGCCGAAGCCGGTCTGACGATTTTCCACAGGACGAACAGGTACAGCGGTTGCAGCAGCGTGAACAGGAAACGAACGCCCAGTTCCCCGCCCAGAAAACCGCCCAGTCTGACCAGCAGCGCGGTCATCGGCGGATGATCGAAATAGCCCCATGCCAGGGACTCCGAAAACATGTGATAGTAGGCCTCGTCGTTGGCCAGTTCGGTGCATCCGGCTTGGATCAGGTTGACGATCCACCATCCGCCGAGCAAAAGTCCCAGCAGCGTATCCGGGTTTTTGGGAACAGGTATGTTTTTTATGCTGTTGTGCATACGGAACCGTTTCGTTCGTCGTTCGTTACGGGCAATGTCCTGCCGCCGGCGAATTTTTCGCAAATGTAACAAAAAAACAGGAATTCGACGTCGGCGGAGAACCGGAGCCGGAGACAGGCGCCGGCGGTTATCCTTCGGCCAGCTCTTTCAGCAGCGCGATCTCCTGCGGCCAACGGGATTCGTCGGGCGTTTCGAGGATCAGCGGCATGTCGTCGAAACGCTTGTCGCGGGCGATGTAACGGAATACCGTCATGCCCAGCGTCCCTTCGCCGAGGCTCTGGTGCCGGTCTACGCGGCTTCCGAGCGGTTTCATCGCGTCGTTCAGGTGCATCCCCCGCAGGTAGCCGAATCCGACGACGCGCTCCAGTTCGTCGAACGTCCGGTCGCAGGCCGCCTCACTGCCGAGGTCGTATCCGGCGGCGAAGGCGTGGCAGGTGTCGATGCAGACGCCCACCCGGCTTTTGTCTTCGACCCGTTCGATGATGGCGGCCAGATGTTCGAATGCGAAACCGACGTTGCTTCCCTGACCGGCCGTGTTTTCGATCACGGCCGTGACGCCCCGCGTCGCCGCGAGCGTCAGGTTGATCGATTCGGCGACCCGCCGGAGGCATTCTTCGATCGTGATTTGTCCCAGGTGGCTGCCCGGGTGGAAGTTCAGCCGGTCGAGGCCGAGCTGTTCGCACCGCCGCATTTCGTCGAGGAAGGCGGCGCGGGATTTGCGCAGCCCCTCTTCGTCCGGATGCCCCAGGTTGATCAGGTAGCTGTCGTGCGGGAGAATCTGTGCCGGTTGGTAATGATCCGTCCGGCAGTTCTCGCCGAACGCTTCGATCGATTTGGGACTGAGCGGCGCGGCCGTCCACTGGCGCTGGTTCTTGGTGAAAAGGGCGAAAGCGGTCGCCCCGATGGTATGCGCGTTCAGCGGGGCATTTTCTACGCCGCCCGATGCGCTGACGTGTGCTCCGAAGTATTTCATGACAAACGTTTAATTAGTTCGTTGACGCTGCCGGCAATCCGGGTCGTGTTTTCGCCGTTTTTCACGTCGCCTGCCGTCGGGATTCCGCAGGCGGCGACGTCGCCGGGAGACCGGCGTCGAACAAAGCTACGACTTTTTTGCAGAAAAACCGATGAACGGCAAAACACTGGCCAAATATTGTTATCTTTGCCCAAATCCAATCCGGAAATTATGAAACGGCTGAATTTACTTCTGATACTTGCAGGATTCATAATGGTTTCGAACCAGGGTTTGGCGCAATTTTCCATTTCGAAAGTCCCCAGCGAAGCCGATACGCGGCTCAAAAAGGACTCCGTGAAACCCATCTCCGCCGTCAGCAACGAGTTTTTCAGCGAGGCCCGGTTCCGCGCTGAGAAAAGACGGTTGCGCAAGGAGCGCAATACGCTTACCTGCACGGTGGGACTGAACCTGAACCAGACTAAATTCGACAACTGGGCACCGGGCGGCGTCAATACTTTTTCCGGGGTGGCCTCGTTGCTTTTTAATCATGTTTATCAGCGTGACCGGCTGCGCCTGGCGACCCGGCTGGATTCGAAATACGGGATGAACGTCATCTCGGGCAAGACCTTTAAAAATATCGACTATTTCATTCTCAACGTGAACAGCGCGTGGAACATATCGCGTTGCTGGGCCTATAGCGCCAGCGTCGACCTGCGCAGCCAATGGACCAAAGGGTTTCGGTCGGCGGACGATAAAACGATGGTCAGCAACATCATGTCGCCGGGTACGCTGGCGCTCGGCATCGGTTTTACGTTCCGGGCGCTGAAAAAGGACAATACGGCGTGCAAAGTTCCGATCGTGATTACGGTCAACCCGTTGAGCGGTAGCATGACGTTCGTGCTGAGCGACACGCTGTCCAAACAGGGGGTTGCCGGAGTCGAGCCGGGCAAGCACCAGAAGAGCGCCCTGGGCTCGACGATGCGGATCGACCTGAACCAGCCGATCGCCAAAAGCAAGCTGAATTATATCACCTATTTTTACGTTTCCACCAACTACGAGAAAAATAATTACGTGGAGTGGCAGAACACGTTGAATATCAAAATTACCCAAATCATCAACGCGAGCGCGTTCTGTCGGATGATCTACAACGAAGTGCAACCGACTCCTCGCAATAAGCCGTTGCAATGGAACTATACGTTCGGGTTGGGTGTTGCGTATACGTTCAAGAACAAGTGATGACGGAACGGTTTCTGCATAGGTGGCACGATGCAAAAGAGATTTGAAGTATGTATAAAAACAGTAAATTCACCATTATTCTGCCGGCGGTCGTAGCCTGTTCGCTGGTGGCGGGGGTTCTTTTGGGCGGCCTGGTTTTTCGCACGAGTCGTCCGGTCGTCCGGCGGCCCGCCCTGACGGCTCCGGGCAGCGACAAGATCAATCGGCTGCTGTCGCTGATCGGGACGCAGTACGTGGACTCGGTTTCGATCGATTCGCTGACCGAACGGGTCATTCCGCTGATCCTCGATGAGCTGGATCCCCATTCCACGTACCTGTCGGCTCAAGATCTGTCGCGGGCGAAGGAGAGCATCGAAGGGGAATTCGACGGGATCGGGGTCGTTTTCAATATGGCGACCGATACGGTGATCGTGCTGAACGTGGTCAACTCGGGGCCGAGCGCTAAGGCCGGAATACAGGCCGGGGACCGCATCGTGACGGTGAACGATACCGTGGTGGCCGGCATTAAGATGCCGCAGGACAGCGTCGTGAAACGGTTGCGCGGGCCGCGCGGCAGCCAGGTGACGCTCGGTATCCAGCGGGCGGGCGGAAAGGATCTGGTTCCGTTCGTCGTGACCCGCGACGCCATTCCTATCAAAAGCATCGTCGCCGCCTACATGATCCGTCCCGAAACGGGGTATATCAAGTTCGAGCAGTTCTCGATGAATGCTCATAAAGAACTGGCCGAAGCGATCGCTCGGTTGAAGGAGCAGGGTATGAAAAAACTGATCCTCGACGTGCGCGGCAATCCGGGGGGATTGCTCGACCAGGCGATTCTGATATCGCGGGAGTTTCTTCCGAAAGGCAAAATGATCGTTTATACGCAGGATCGTGACGGGAACCGGGAGATCGAATACAGCGAAGGGAACGGCAAGTTTATGGACGAGGAACTGGTCGTTCTGATCGACGAGAACAGCGCTTCGGCGAGCGAGATTCTGGCCGGCGCGCTCCAGGATAACGACCGGGGAACGATCATCGGTCGCAGATCGTTCGGTAAGGGGCTGGTGCAGAATCAGATTCCGTTTCCGGACGGTTCGGCGGTACGGCTTACCGTCGCCCGTTACTATACGCCGACCGGACGCTCGATCCAGAAACCGTACAGCAACGGACGCGAAGATTACTACAACGAATTGTTGTCGCGTTACCAGCACGACGAAATGTTTTCGGCCGACAGCATCCATTTTGCCGACAGCCTGAAATATACGACCGAGTCGGGACGCGTGGTGTACGGCGGAGGCGGGATCATGCCGGATATTTTCGTTCCGGTCGATACGACGGATATGACGCCCTATTTCCGCGAGGTCGCCGGGCGCAGCATCTTGTACAAGTTTACGCTGGAATTTTCCGACCGTCACCGCGGGCAGTTGAACAAGATCCGTTCGCTGGAAGAACTCGACCGGTTTTTCGACCGGCAGCCGAATCTGTTGAACGAGTTCGTAAGTTACGCGGCAAAAGCGGGCGTGGCGCCAAAGCCCGCCGAGATCGAGCGTTCGAAAGCGATCCTGCTGGCGCAGCTCAAGGCTTACATCGGCCGGAATACGGAGTTGGAGGACAATGCGTTCTATCACGAAATCCAGGGAATCGACAACGTGATTGCCCGGTCGATCGAAGTGCTCGATTCCGCCGGGCACGCCGGATCGTGACCGGTCGCGCATCTATAAAACGAACGGGCTACCGTAGCGGCAGCCCGTTCTGTTTTTATAGATCTGTTCCGTTTCTTATTTCAGGAGCGGGTCGATCTCGGCGCATAGGTTTCTGAATATCCCGTCGATATCTCCGGTGCCGTTAACGGCGCGGTATTTCCCCTGTTTTTTATAGTGTTCGGCTACGATGGCCGTTTGAGCTTTGTAAACGTCGATTCGGTTCCGGATGACCGATTCGCAGCGATCGTCGGCCCGGCCGCTGTCTTTGCTGCGGAGCAGGATCCGTTTGATTAGTTCTTCGTCGGGAACTTCCAGCGACAGCATCAGGTTGATCGGCGCGCCGTGCATTTCCATGATCTTGTCGAACGCTTCGGCTTGCGGCGTGGTTCTCGGGAATCCGTCGAAAACGTTTCCCTTGCAGTCTTTGTGCTTGCAGACATACTCGGTTATGATGTCGATAACCAATTCGTCCGGAGCCAGATGCCCCTTGTCGATGTAACTTTTCATACTTCGGCCCAGCGGCGATTCCTGCCGGATCTCTTCCCGGATGACTTCTCCGGTCGAGATGTGGTGAAAACCGTATTTTTCGATCAGTTTGGCTGCCTGCGTTCCCTTTCCGGCCCCCGGCGGGCCGAACAATACAATGTTCAACATCGTGTTAAAATTTAATGATTCACTCTTTTAAACGTTAACAAAAGTAGTGTATTTTTTTGCCGGAACAAAAGATAAAGTACCTTTGTGTTTACTAAAACGCAATAAAAATGGATGATACGAAGCGAACGGAGATCGCCGAACTGGGCGAATTCGGCCTGATCGACCGGATCTGCGCCCCTTTCGAGCCGCAGCAGAAAACCACGGTAAAGGGATGCGGAGACGACGCCGCCGTACTCGATGCGGGAGATCGTTACGGATTGGTTTCGACCGACCTGATGTTGGAAGGTGTACATTTCGACCTGACCTATTTCCCGTTGCAGCATCTGGGGTATAAAGCGGTCGTGGTGGCCGTGTCGGATATTCTGGCGATGAACGGGACGCCGCGGCAAGTACTGGTATCGCTCGGGATATCGTCGCGTTTCTCGGTCGAGATGATCGACCGGTTCTACGAAGGGGTGCGGGCCGCCTGTTCCGATTTCAAGACCGACCTGGTCGGAGGAGATACGTCGGCCTCGGTTAACGGCCTTACGATCAGCGTGACCGCGACCGGCGACGTGGACAAGGACAAGATCGCGTACCGTAGCGGAGCCGGAGCGAACGACCTGATCTGCCTGACGGGCGACTTGGGAGCCGCTTATATGGGGCTTCATCTGCTGGAACGCGAGAAACGGGCCTGCGACGGGCATCCGAATCCGGAGCCGAAGTTCGAAGGGTACGAATATATCCTGCGCAGGCAGTTGAAACCCGATGCGCGGGTGGATGTCGTCGAAAAACTCGCCCAAAGCGGAATCGTGCCTACGTCGATGATCGATATTTCGGACGGGCTGTCGTCCGAACTGCTGCACCTGTGCAAAGCGTCGGACAAGGGAGCGCGGATCTACCTGAACCGGCTGCCGATCGCCAAGCAGACCTATGCGATGGCGGACGAACTGCACAGCGATCCAGTGGTTGCCGCGTTGAACGGCGGCGACGATTACGAGTTGTTATTTACCGTGCCGCTCGCCCGGCGGCAGGAAGTCTTCGCGCTCGGGGTGGACGTGATCGGTCATATGACCGAAGCGGGAACCGGAGCCGCGTTGGTCACACCTGACGGGCAGGAAATTGCGTTGCAGGCGCAGGGCTGGAAATAGCGGGGTACTCCGGGTCATTGCGCCTGCGGTACGACCGGCGTTGCCGCCGCGACGCTGTCCGCCGCGGGTTCGACCGGTTTGATCAGTCCCCGTTTGACCATCATCGGCGTAATGTCCGGGTCCTTGCCGCGGAAATTGCGGTAGAGTTCGGCTCCGTCCTGCGTGCCGCCGCGTTCGAGAATGTTTTTCCGGAAAGAGAGGGCGGTCGCTTTATCGAAAATGTCTCCGCTTTCGACGAATGCTTCGAAGGCGTCCCGGTCGAGTACTTCGGCCCACAAATAACCGTAATATCCCGCCGCGTAGCCGCTGTTGAAAATATGGTTGAAATAGGGGTAGCGGTAACGCGGTTCGATCTGTCCGATCAGTCCGCGCTTGT
>ENA-UOOA01005994-UOOA01005994.1-human-gut-metagenome-genome-assembly--contig:-P61old-NODE-5994-length-12096-cov-63.997675_pt1 | contig 12096 bp, 10 predicted proteins | sample MGYA00242467_ERZ724014 | MGnify/ENA metagenome assembly ERZ724014
GATGTTGGTACTCTCTTTTTTTCTTTTATTCAACTGACAAAAACTTTACTCTATACAATTAAATTTCTCTGAAAAATGTGTGGTGGATATTCCAAAGACGTGATTATTTATATGTTTGAATCTATAACCGAATGAATACAGAAAAATTTTTAAAAATTTACAAAACCAGATTATTTAGAAAAGGTGCGCATAGCTTTAGGGCAGATCACCCAATAGTCACCCTAAAAAAAATCCTCAAACCCTTGATTTTCAAGGATTTGAGGAATGCTGGTGGCCGGACTTGAACCGGCACGGAGTTGCCCCCGAGGGATTTTAAGTCCCTTGCGTCTGCCTATTCCGCCACACCAGCGGACGCATTGCGTTATACTCGACTGCATGGACTTACGCGCTACGCACTGTTCCATTGAGCTCATCAACGCAAATGGATGGAGGTGGATTCGAACCACCGAAGCAATTTGCAGCAGATTTACAGTCTGTCCCCTTTGGCCACTCGGGAATCCATCCATGTCAGGCAAGAGTGCCTTAACAATGTGAAATTGTAGCATATGTTCACACAAATTGCAAGATGTTTTTATTATTTTAGTGTAAAAGTTCAGCCATAGGATGACAGAAGCGACGATTGGGTGCTCGCACACAAAGCGTCAATTCTGTCATCCTATGAGCAGAGCGCCAATCTATGAGCAAAAGTAGTCACGAAGTGACGAAAAAGCGTGCTAACGCAACTTTGCGAATGGCGCAGGCTGAACTGCTTCAATATAATATAAATAGAAAGGATACTGCGACAGCTGCATCAGTCCGTAATCGGTTACCTGATATCCATCCTGCTGCAATCCGGCGATGGCATCTGCGCCAAGTTCGGTCGGTGTAAAATACCAGAACCTGTCGGAATCCGCCTGGTTGTAATCTCCGTTCACGATTTCATTATCCGGATAGTAATAATACAGCACGGTCCAACCCAGATGTTTTACACCATTCGTGACCATATTTACATCCTCATCGGGGGTACCGATCAGATCCAGTGTCTTTTCGGTCTCCACCTTCTGCTGTTCATAGCTGTCATAGCATTCCCGATAGTTCTGAATTCCCAGGCCGAATAATACTACCAGCAATACCGCCAGCACAATTCTGCTTACAGCCTCCAGACCCTTCCAGGACTTCTTCTCCAGCTCTGCAGCCAGTTCCAGCACACGGCTGCTGCCCACCGCCAGCATGACGATTGCCACCGCACTTAACGGATACAGATATCTCTGTGCCAGCATCGGTGCCATAACAACACTTAACAAATAGGCAAATGCCAAAGTTCCAAGGATTGTGCAGGCTCCCACTGCCATGGCATATGTCTTGTCAGACCAGTTTCTCACAGAAGGCTTCTGCATATGTACTCCGTCTTTTTCCACAGAGAATACAGAAGAATCCACTGCCAGGGTCACCACCAGAAACAGAATCACCAGCGGGAATACGATACCATTCATCCCTCTGCCGCCCATAACAATCTCCAGACTCTGATCCAGTCCCAGGATCTCTGTCATCCACCAGCCTCTGCTGACATTTTTCAAGCCGGCATAGAAGAAATATAGCCAGGGTGCATAACCTATGAAAAATGCTACGATGGCCAGAACACCCTTTATCCATGTTTTCCCACGGTATTTGATCCATACGGCCACTCCGGTGAAAAACATCATAATGCCTACAGCCACCAGTGCATAATAGTGAGAATACGCTGCTGCCAGTGCCCACAGCACCATGCCTGCCCAGGTCTTCCTGCTGCCGTCAGCAATGACTCTGTAGGAACAATAGAAGCAACCCATTACACACAGGAAAGCCAGCGCATACATGCGGACTTCCAGATTGTACTCCAGACACGCCTGTCCCAGACCGGAGATCATCACAAAAAATGTTGCCGGAAGCAGTCCGAAATGTTTCCGCACAACGGTCAGTGCCAGTACGATCCCAATCACGAAGGGCACCAGAGAGGCCAGATGGAATACCGGTACCTTATATCCGAACAGGGTCCCGAATAATTTCAGCCAGTAATAATACAGTGGCGGATGATTGTCCCAGTAATACAATACCTGCAAAATGCCATCCACATCCTTGTGGGCCGTATTCGCAGAAAACGCCTCATCCCCCCACAGTACGCGGTCGGACATCATGCTGAAATTCAGACACACCACCAGCACTGTCAATGCCAGTACTGCCACCGGTCCTATGTATTTGCGAAATACGCTCCACGCCTTGCTGTCGGTAATCTTGCTCAGGACGCTCCGGATCTTCTCATGCTTTCCGGCTTTCGCTTCTTCCACGAACAATTCCGCAATGGCATAGACCAGCATCATGCTGATCTCCAGACATAGAACTTTCACTGCATATTCTCTGGATTCCAACAGCTTTCTCAAGATCGTATTGCCGTCATTGCCGGTCAGCGACAACAGGATCCAGGGAATGACCAGCATACAGAGCAGGCAGGTGAGATAGCGAAGGACATATTCTCCCTTCCCGATCGTGACAGACTGTCCGCTTTTTTTGTTATTTTTTAAAATAGATTGCCGCCAGATTCCAATGGATACCAGCGGCAACAGCAGGGTAATAATGATGGTGAACATCGAATATCCTCTCTGTCTTTTGTATTTGTAACTATTTATAGGGCAAAGTAACCACCATGAGCAAAAAGGAAGCCTCGCAGAGGCGGTTTTGCGAATGGTGTTCTGAATAGTTACATATATTTATTCTTCTACATATTTCAGGATCGTTGCCGAGGTCTGTGGCATCTCGATCAGAACCTTGCCTGCCCTGATCTCATACTCCGCACCTTCCATGCAATACCCGTCATCCCTGGACTGCAGAATAACTTTCATCTTACCTGTCTTAGGGGTTCCGATCTCCCACACATGAATCTCTTTGGTGATGGGATGATTGTTATTGTTGATCAGGATCGCACACTGTCCCTTGCGGTTAAAACGTCCGTAAGAAATAAAGTTGTAGTCATTTTCCAACATTTTCAAGGAGCCGATCCGCAGCTCCTCGTTCTCCCGGCGCAGGCGGATAATGTCCTTATGAAATGCCAGCAGCACCTGATCCTCATGTCCCCAGGGATACGTTCTGCGGTTGTCAGGATCTGTGAAACCACAGACACCGGCCTCATCTCCGTAATAGATTGTAGGAGCACCCGTCCATGTCATCTGGATCACAATGCCTTCCCGGAAGACTGCCTTATTGATGCCCTGCTCCGCAGCCTGGGGTCCCAGTGTATTGGTACGTCCCACCTTATGATTCGTTCTCGTCAGAAAACGGGAATGATCATGGTTGGACAGTTCATTCATAGCCACCTGCCAGCTGGGCATGGAGAAACTGGAGGTATGATGCCGCATGGCTCCCCAGAAGCTCTCTGCATTGCCGAGCAGATCCTCTCTGTAGTCATCGCTGTGCTTCTCCATACCGGTGAGGAACCAGGTCACGGGCTCCATGAATGCATCGTAGTTCATGACAGTATCCCATTCGTTGCCCTGCAGCCAGTCTCTGGTATTGCCGTAGTGCTCTGCCAGAATAATAGCCTCCGGATTGGCCTCTTTTACCGCTTTCCGGAATTCCTGCCAGAAATGATGGTTGAATTCCTGACTGTGACCCAGATCAGCTGCCACATCCAGTCTCCATCCATCCACATTGTAGGGCGGAGATACCCATTTTTTCGCTACATGAAGGACATAGTCCATCAGTTCCTGGGATCCCTCGTAGTTCAGCTTCGGCAGTGTGTCATGTCCCCACCATCCGTCATAGGAATTGTTATAGGGCCATGCTGCCTGATTGTGGAAATCAAAGTAATTCCGATAAGGGCTGTCAGCACTGACATAGGCACCCTTGTCATATCCTTCCGCATTCTCATAGATGCGCTCTCTGTCCATCCATTTATTAAAGGAACCACAGTGATTGAACACGCCATCCAGAATGACTCTCATACCTCTGCGGTGTGCCTCTGCCACCACCTGAGCAAACAGCTCGTTGCTGGCTTCCAGATTCGCCTTGTTAGTCACACGGTCGATGTAACGGGAAGCGAAACGGTTCTCCCGCTGTCCGTCGGGAAGCAGATCCCCTTCATCACTGACAATCTTTCCAATATGGGGATCAATATAATCATAATCCTGAATATCGTATTTGTGGTTGGAAGGGGAGACAAACAGAGGATTAAAATAAATCACCTCAACTCCCAGATCCTGCAGGTAGTCCATCTTATCCAGCACACCCTGCAGGTCTCCGCCGTAGAACTCACGGACATCCATCTGTGCGGGATAACGTCCCCAGTCCTCTACGCGGTGTACCGGTTCTCCGATGTAGCAATATTCATTGGTCAATACATCATTGGAAGAATCTCCATTGCAGAAACGATCCGTATAGATCTGGTACATGACCGCTCCCTTGGCCCAGTCGGGGGTGTGGAAACCGGGAATGATAATGAAATCATAATATTCATTAACTTCCTGCACCAGGCCCCGCATATCAAAGATGCCGGTAATTCTGCCGGTCTGCACCTCAAAATAATAAGATACCTTCTGATCATCCAGACGCATTACGTAGGCATAATAGTCAAAATCATTTTTGCTCTCCACACGTACCATAAGATGCTTCTGTCCGCCGCATACCAGGAACACTCTGTCCACATTATTTCTGGCGGTCCGGAAGCGGATCGTCACTTCGGAAAAACAGGCCGGCTCTTCCGGAATCACATATTCCGCACTGGTATCTGTAAAAAGTGCTCTCCTGTTAAATACAGGTCTCATGGCCGCAATGTATTGCTGATTATATTCTGTTCGACGTAATAGCTCCAGATCCATAGTATCTACCCTTTCTGAGACTAATGTCTTACTATCTATATTATGACACTGCTTCTGCCAAAGTGCTTTGTTGTCTTGTGCGCTCCGGCAGTGTGACATGTCCCAAGCTCAAAAGCTCTATTTATTATACCCTTTTTCCTTACATCTGACAACTGCCCGCCTCTTTATTCAGCGATTTTTAGACAGTAAAAAGGACAGTCTTGGGAGGACTGCCCTTTTTAGAGAAGGTATTTCTTTCTTATGGGGTATAGCAAAAAACTATATAATGTATTGGGGGGGTTACGAGTATTATAATAGCATGCACTCCTATTTTTGACTATTCTCAAAATTCACAAATATCACAAAAGTGAATATTCATTTTTGTATATTTTTCACAAAATCGGTTTGTACAATACTACCAATTCCACGAAACTCCCGCGAAAACCTTTTCCTATACGAAAAGACCCTCGAATTCTTCTCTGGTGATCTTCTCCTTCTCCAACAGCAGCTGTGCACAGCTATGCAGCACATCCTCATGCTGTAAGATAATATCCTTGGCTTTGGTATAGCAGTCATCGATGATACTCTTGACTTCCTTGTCGATTTCGCCGGATATCTCTTCACTGTGCGCCTTGGCATGTGCCAGATCCTTACCGATGAAGACTTCATCATCGTCATCGTCATAGCAGATGACACCAATATGATCAGACATTCCGTAACGGGTCACCATACGGCGGGCTGTCTTGGTGGCTTTCTTAATATCACTGGATGCTCCGGTGGTAATATCTCCGAAGATGATCTCCTCTGCGATACGTCCGCCCAAAGATACCATGATATCCTGGAGCATACGGCTCTTGGTGGCGAACATCTCATCCTTTTCCGGCAGAGGCATGGTGTAACCGGCGGCTCCCACACCGGTAGGAATAATGGATACGGTGTAGACAGGTCCCACATCCGGCAGCACATGGAACAGGATCGCATGACCTGCCTCGTGATATGCCGTAATCTTCTTCTCCTTGTCGGAAATAATGCGGCTCTTCTTCTCTGCACCGATTCCCACTTTGATAAAGGCTCTCTTGATATCCTTCTGTGCGATAAAGGAACGGTTCTCCTTCGCCGCGATAATGGCCGCTTCGTTCAGCAGGTTCTCCAGATCCGCTCCGGTGAAGCCTGCAGTAGTCTGAGCGATCTGCTGCAGATTCACATCATCCCCCAGAGGTTTGTTCTTCGCATGTACTTTCAAAATCTCTTCTCTGCCACCGATATCCGGGGTTCCCACCGCTACCTTACGGTCGAAACGACCGGGACGCAGGATTGCAGGATCCAGAATATCCACACGGTTGGTGGCCGCCATAACGATAATGCCCTCATTGACGCCGAAACCGTCCATTTCTACCAGTAACTGGTTCAGGGTCTGCTCTCTCTCATCGTGTCCTCCGCCCATACCGGTACCACGCCGTCTTGCCACGGCATCGATCTCATCGATAAATACGATACAAGGTGCATTATGCTTTGCTTCTTCAAACAGGTCACGCACACGGGAAGCGCCCACACCAACGAACATTTCCACGAAATCAGATCCGGAGATGCTGAAAAAAGGTACTCCGGCTTCGCCTGCCACGGCTTTCGCCAACAGGGTCTTACCGGTTCCGGGAGGGCCCTCCAACAGGACACCCTTGGGGATTCTGGCTCCGACACCGGTGTATTTTCCCGGCTCCTTCAGGAAATCAACGATCTCCTCCAGTTCTTCCTTTTCCTCTTTCAGACCGGCTACCTGAGCGAATGTGACACTCTTGTCACCCAATGTCATCTTGGCGCGGCTTTTGCCGAAGTTCATCATCTTGCCGTTACCGCCGCCTGCCTGTTGGGCATTCATCATCATGAACAGGAAAATTCCCACCGCCAGCACGACCAGCATCGGCAGCATATAGGTCAGGAACCAGTTCTCCCTTTCAATGTCATTGACTACCGGATCAAACCCATACTCACGTACCAGGGTCTCCAGTTCTGTAATGTCCGTTGCGTACAGCTTATGAGATACACCGTTCTTCATCTGGATCTCCAGATATCCGGTAGGTGCTTCTCCGTTGGGCTGCACCACGACTTCCGATACATTGCCGGCATCCAGATCCGCAATGAACTCTGCCTTGGTGTATTCATCTGTACGGTTGTTCAACAGGTTGAGGCCGAAGATCACCAGAAGCAGAAGTATGATAAATATAAAATATGAATTGATTGTTTTGCCGTTTTGTTTCAACTTCACGGGCCTCCTACATCTTTGTATCGCTTAATCGAATTCTACCACACCGATGTAAGGCAGATTACGATATCTCTGATCATAATCCAGACCATAGCCCACTACAAACTCATCGGGAATATTAAATCCGGTATAATCCACATGGACATCGATCACTCTTCTCTCGGGTTTGTCCAACAGGGTGCACAGACGTAAAGAAGCCGGACCTCTGTCCTTCAGCATCTCCAGCAGATAGCTCAGGGTTCTTCCGCTGTCCACGATATCCTCTACTACAATAACTTCCTTATCTTTCAGAGATTCGTCCAGATCCTTCACGATCTTGACTACACCGCTGGACTTGGTATCGCTGCCATAGCTGGATACGGACATAAAGTCCAGAGATACGGGAACAGTGATACGCTTTGCCAGTTCACACATGAAAAAGCTGCCACCCTTCAGTACACATACAAGGTGTACCTGCTTACCCGCATAATCCTTGCTGATCTGCTCACCGATCTCCTGGATTCTCTTATCTACTTCCTCTTCTGTCAACAGTACTCTGATATGCTCTGCCATTTTCTTTTGTCTTTTCGCTTTTAAGCGAACTCCTTTCTTATTAATTGTACCTTTAAAATACGTTTTGTATTCTCCCTTACTTTATAATATTCGCTGATACGGTATCCCACGACCCACAGTACATGCTCTCCCTCTGCCAGGATCGGCAGTCTGTCGCGTTCCGCCTGTGGGATCTTTTGATCGACCAGATAACTTTTCAGCGATTTATGGATCATCCCGCCTCTGCCGTCAGCAATGGTCAGATAGTCACCCGGCTTTCTTGTCCGTATCACCGGACATTTTTTTATTTTATCATAATCAAACCATTTCGTATACTGATTTGTGGGAACTTCTTGGTTTTTTTCAAGTCCATGGGACGCTTCCCATACGGAATATTCCAGAGTTCCCAGCGCGCACTCCACTGTTTTCTTCTGTCCCGGAATCATATCCGGATCCCGCTGCTGCCAGAGCGGTGTCGCAACAGCAGTCTGCTCGTCGCTGTCCGCAGCTTTCGTTGTCTGCGTCGTCTGTATTGTCAGGATGACCTGTTCATATTGCCGCCTGCCGCGGATTCCGAAGGGAAGGCAGATCGTCCGGTTTCCTTCCTGCGTAAACAATGTCAGAAGCTCCGTAATATGTTGATAGGTGATGTCTTTCTGCCCGGGAGAGAGTCTTTTTACCTCTTCATACAAAAGTCTTTTACGGATCACCGGATGCAGCGTCAGAAAAGGTTCCACCGCGATATGCACCTCTTGTGCCCGACTGCTCACATCCTGCTGCAGCGCACTGCCCGGAGCCTTTATGCTCCGTATGCATCTGTTCACTGCCTCCGCCGTCTGCAGCTCCAGATATTCCTCCGTCTCCGCCAGCAGCTCCGCTGTCTGGTTCATGTGCGCCACACAGCCCCGCGCAATGTTTTGCTCCGCATAGGGTAAAATATGATGCCGTATCCGGTTCCTGGTATAATCGTCCTCATCGTTGGTAGCATCCTTACAGTAGAAAATTCCCTGTTGTGTTAAAAAGTCCTCGATCTCCCATCTCTCCAGGCACAGGATCGGTCGTATGATCCGACCTCTCACCGGGAGGATGCTTGCCAGTCCCCGGATGCCGCTGCCCCGGAACAGATGAAACAACTGCGTCTCGCTGCGGTCATTGCTGTTATGCGCTACCGCGATCTTCGTGGCTCCCCATTCCTCCGCAGCTTTGTCAAAAGCTTCATATCTTGTTCTGCGGCCGGCTTCCTCTTCGGAACATTTTTCCAGAATTGCCCGCTGCCGCACATCGGCTTCCGTCAGGAAAAACGGGATTTTATGTTCTCCACACAATTTTTCCACATACCGGGCATCCTCACCGGCTTCCGACCGGATCCCGTGATTGACATGGACCACCGCAATGTCCAGCGGGAATTCTCTCCTCCATTCCAGTAACAAAAATAAGAGGCAAACCGAGTCTGCCCCTCCGGAAACCCCGGCCACCACACGGTCACCGGGTTGCAGCATTTGATGCTCTTTTATATATGCAAATACTTTTTCTCGTGTATCCATCCATGTATTCATGATTTTACTCTATCCTAATTATGCGAAAAAATCAAGGCAGCAATCACGCATTCTCCCACAAGCACAGCACAAACACCGTCATATCATCCCGGATCCTGCCCCCACAGCTGCATATGGCATAAGAAAGTATCTTCTCTGCGATCTCCTGCGGATTCTGTTCTTCCAATGCCTCTATCATATCCCGCATCCGCTCCTCGCAATCATCCTCCAGCGCATCCAGCACACCGTCCGTCATCATGATCAGCAGATCGCCCGCTGCCAGCTGCCGCACCCGGACTTCCGTCTGCGCTTTCTGGAAAATCCCCAGCGGCAGACTTTCTCCACCGATACACTCTGTCCCGCCGCTTTCTTTCAGAAAAGTGGCCGCACCTCCGACTTTGCAGATCTCGCACTCTCCGCTGTACAGATCCAGGCTGCAGATATCCACCGTCGGATGATCTTCCTCCTCATTCTGCGCATACAATGCAGAGTTCAGCATATTTACGGATTCTTCGGTATCAAATCCCGCCTCCAGCATTTTTTCCATGAGATCCAATACTCTGCCGCTGCCCCGGCTGGCATCTTCTCCCGCACCGGTTCCGTCGGATAACAGCAATAACAGTCTTCCTTTTTCCGATTCCAGCATGGCATACTGATCCCCGGATATTTTCTCTCCCTCTTTTACTGCCCGGCTCACTCCGGTAAGGGCCACATATTTCGGTTCTTCTGTAAACTGAAAACAGTGTGGTTCCCTCTCTATGAGATAGGGACTTCCCGGCGACGGCTGCAGATGCTTCCCCAAAAGTACGGTAAGCATATCTGCTGCCTGCGAGGCCTTACAGCCGGATCTCTCCGTGGAAAGTATCATGCTGATACCGTTTGCGGCAGCACCTTTTTTTCGAATATAACATAACTCTGCTGCCGCGATCCCCTCACTATGCAATGCCTGGACGAGGTTTTTTCTTCGCTTTTCCTCTACCGGCCGGTAACACATCTCTTCTCCGGCCACTTGTTCCATGATCCGTGCGACCGTCTGCAGATGATCCCCCATGACCTGCCTGCTCTGCTGCAGCAGACATTTCTCCAGAATACTCTGTCTGTCATCTCCCACAATCCTCGCTTCGTCGTGAAAACTTCTCCCCAATTCCTCAAAACTCTCCGCATACCCCAACAGCTTCTGCCGACACAGCATGGATACCTGTGCACATAACTTCTGTTCTGGATTTTTCTGTTCCCGTTTCCCTATCACCATGACTATTCCCCTTTCTGTCTTCACGATTATAGAGCCACTGTTTCTTTCTTTTTGTCAAATTCGGGGGAATGTTACCTTCATTTTTTGCGACAAAAAAAGCAGGTCCACTGTTGAGAATCAGTCTCCCTGCTTAATTGTCCTCTTTAAAAAGAATCTCACCTTCATACACCAGTCCCAGCTTATCCTTCGCCACTTCCTCCACATAAGCCTTGGTCTGCGTATACTTGCGATACTCCTCGATCTCTTCCGCTCTGGCGGTCTCCGCATCGATCTGCGCGCTCAGGCTTGCGATCTGGGTATCATATCCTGCGATCTTCCGTTGTAATTCCACGCTTCGCACCGCAACGACTACCATGATCATCAATACGACCAGGCTCACCAGGAACAGGCTGAACCGGTTCTGATGTCTCCTGCGGTAGGCTACTCTTCTTTTTCCCCTTGCCATACGCGCATCTCCTTTCTATGAATATTTTAAGCATTTTCCGAAGTCCCGTCAACTTCTTTTTTACCCATCTTACGGATATCCGCAACGCCTTATGAATCGGGTTTAAGAGCATGTTGAGAAATCCGGAGATATATTTTACCAGGAGGGGACTTAGCGTCCTGTGATACAGATACATTCCCAATACTGCCCCCAGCACGGCGAACCATCTCAGGTTCCCATTGCTCTCCCGGAACATCAGTAAAAACACTTTTCCCGCACAATAGATCCAGAAGGCAATATCCTCCAGTGACACCATGCCGTTGCCATGTGTAAAAACCCTCCGCAGAATCCGCAGTATATCATACAGAAAAGTAATCTCTATTCCCAGGAGAAACGCATGCAGCAGAAAAACATTTTCATTCATTAACGGAACAGCCTGGCGAAAAATGACTCCTGCTTCTCCCCGGATGCTGCGGTATCCGAATATACGAAGCTGTCGATCCGGCCGTCAATGTCCACTTCCCCTTTATCCAGGGTCAGCCGATTCACATGCAGTTCATTTCCGCGGATCATCAGCATCCCCTGTTCCGTCTCCAGCAGAATCTCCCGCAGATCAAAAGAAAGCACATCATTGACACCGTTCACCGTGCAGGTTCGTCTGTTGGTCATAATTATTTTATGCATACGCCCTGTTGTGTTTAAATCTTCCATACTTCCTCCCATCTGTGTCACATTGCAATTTATCATAACTATTCAAAGCTACAATTCATCTTATGGGAGTCATTGGAAATTTATACATATTTATACATAACGAAAGAGTTCTTTTGCTTCTTCTTTTTTCACTGTCTCCTGAACATCCAGCACTTCTACCTTTACTTCCTTGTTACCGAAAGAGATCGTGATGATGTCTCCCTCTTTTACATTGGCAGATGCCTTTGCCGGTTTGTCGTTGATCAATACTCTGCCGCTGTCGCAGGCTTCGTTGGCCACAGTACGGCGTTTGATCAGGCGGGACACCTTTAAATATTTATCCAGTCTCATGGGTTTCCTCTCCTTCTGAAAACTATTTCTCATAACGAAAGAGACCCGAAAGGTTGTCCTTTCGAGTCTCTGAAAAATCAGCTTCTATTATGCGTTCAGCATATCCTTTAATGCTTTACCAGCCTTGAACTTAGGAGCCTTGGAAGCAGCGATCTTCATGGGCTTGCCGCTCTGAGGATTTCTACCTTCTCTTGCTGCTCTGCTGGATACTTCGAAAGTACCGAAGCCAACTAACTGAACCTTACCAT
>ENA-UOOA01005995-UOOA01005995.1-human-gut-metagenome-genome-assembly--contig:-P61old-NODE-5995-length-12095-cov-8.493605_pt1 | contig 12095 bp, 9 predicted proteins | sample MGYA00242467_ERZ724014 | MGnify/ENA metagenome assembly ERZ724014
GCCGCCCGGAAAATCAAGCGAAACGTCCTGTTTCGACCGGATTTCCAGCCATTTTTTCAAAAACGGGTGGAAGAAGCGGATGGAAACGGCGCAAAGCTGCTGTCCCGGCCCGCCGGACTCCGCCCCGCCGTACTGCGGGTCGCCGAGGATCGGGCAGCCAAGCCACGCGCAGTGCACGCGCAGCTGGTGCGTCCGGCCGGTTAGCGGCTGCAGCTCGAGCAGGGAGATGCCGTGCTCCGTCCGCAGGGTCCGGTAGGCCGAGCGGGCAGGCTGACCGTCTGCGCGCACGCAGCGCAGCAGGCTCTCCGGCGACAGGCGCGCGATGGGCGCGTCGACGATGCCCTCCGGCGGCTGCGGCACGCCGCGCACGGCGGCATGATAGGTCTTGTGCTTCTCCGCTGCAATGAGCAGCGCGTGGGCGTGGGCGTTTTTCGCCAGCAGTACCACGCCGAACGTGTCGCGGTCGAGCCTGCTGACCGGGTGGACGGCGCAGGCCTGCCCGGTCCTGTCATAATAGCCGAGCAGGCGGTTGGCCAGCGTGCCGGTCTGGCGGGAAAACGACGGATGCACGAGCATCCCCTGCGGCTTGTCGACCGCGAGCATGGCCTCATCCTCATAGAGGATGGAAAGCGGCCCGTCCTCCGCGGGGTAGTCCGGCCGCGGCTCGTCGAGGCACACGCGCACGACGTCGCCGGGGCGGACGGGCCGGTCCGTGTGGGCAGGCTCGCCGTTGACGGTGTAGGCGCCGCAGTATTTCAGCCGCCGCACGAGCGTGGACGAAAGCTGCAGCTCCCGCCGCAGGATCGACAGCAAGCGCGTCTCCCGCTCCGCCGTGCAGCGAAGCTCCATGCTCAGTAGCGCGCGCTCTGCGCGACGTCCAGCACGAACAGCACAACGCCGCCGCAGCGCGTCGGGATCTCCAGCGGCGCGGTGGAAAGCGGGATCGGCGGCATGTTCGGCGAGAGCACCGGCGCTTCATAGCGCATCTCCGTGCGCTCGCCGTGCTTCTTCAGGATGGCCAGCGCCTCGTCCAGGCGGGCGCTCTCCAACCCGATCATCAGTGTGACGCTGCGCTTTTTCAGGAAACCGCCGCTCGAATTGAGCACCGTGGCATAAAAGCCGTGCTCGTTGAGCGAATGGACGGCGTCGTGATAGTCGTCGCCCTGCAGGATGGCCAGAATCATCTTATCGTACTGTTGCATCATGGAAACCTCCTTTTCGATGCGGGGCTATTGCAGCCCAAGCTGGTAAAACGCGACTGCGCTTGCCGCAGCCACATTCAAAGAATCCACCCCATGGGACATGGGGATGCGGACCGTGTAATCGCAGGCGTCGATTGTTGCCTGCGCAAGGCCGTCGCCCTCCGTGCCGAGGACGATGGCAAGGCGCTCCTCCGCCAGCAGGCGCGGGTCGTTCAGCGGGACGGAATCGTCGCGCAGCGCCATGGCCACCGTGCGGAAGCCCTGCGCGCGCAGCCAGCCCATTGAGGGCTCCGGCCAGCCGTCCGGGAGATACGTCCACGGGATCTGGAACACCGTGCCCATGCTCACGCGGACGGCGCGGCGGTAGAGGGGATCGCTCCCGGCCTCCGTCAGCAGGACGGCGTCCATATTGAGCGCGGCGGCGGAGCGGAAGATCGCGCCGAGGTTCGTCGGGTTCATCACATTTTCAAGCACGACGACCCGCCGGGCAGCCCGGCACAGGGCCCCAGCCTCCGGCAGAGCCGGGCGGCGCATGGCGCACAGCATGCCGCGCGTCAGATGAAAGCCCGTCAGCTGCGTGAGCACGGCATCCTCCGCCGTGAAAACGGGCACGTCCGCACCGAGCCGGGCCAGAATTTCCCGTGCGGCGGCGGAAACGTGGCTGCCGTCCATCAGGGCGGACACGGGCACACAGCCCGCGTCGAGCGCGCGTCCGATGACGAGGGGGCTCTCCGCGATGAACAGGGCCTGCGACGGGTCCTGCCGGCTGCGGAGCTGCACCTCGGACAGGCGGGCGTAGACATCCAGCTCCGGGGCGGAAAATTCGGTGATCTCGATCAGATTCGGCATGCCGGTATTCTCTCCATTTTTGGGATACCATATTATAGCACATTGCGCGCAGCGATGCAAGAAGCGGACAGGGCGCGGAGCAAATGGAAAACGGAAAACAGAAAGCGGAACGTTATCACTAGGCCGCCGGGCGAGCGTTGTAGGGGAGCGGACAGCCGGGCCCGGCGGCGCACCTACAGCCCGTACTGGCCGCCGTTAAAATGGCAAGCACCTTTTGTCATTGCGAGGAGCGAAGCGACGTGGCGCCCTGAGCGCGAAGCGCGAGGAAGTGCCCTTGGGGTGCAATCTCGCAGCACCCGACTGAATTGTGGGAAAGCGATCGGCGAAATCGTGAGTGCCTTCCCGAGATTGCCACGTCGGCCTGCGGCCTCCTCGCAATGACACGTCAGGGCGGTACAGTGGTGCACCAGAGCACTTCTGCGGTTGAATGTCCCCTACTGGGCGCTCAGGGAACACCGCTACAGGTCCCGTCGGAGGCCATCGCCGTTTTGACGGTGGCCTGTGCGAATCGGCAGTATAACGCCGGGAGGGGCATGCCCCTCCCCTACGACGATTATTGGCAATTTTCCTATTTTCTGTTCTCTCGATCCTTACCCACTTGTGTATTTCTCCGAATCCTTCCCGAATTAAAAAATCCCTCTTGCTTTATTACGCTAATGTGCTATTATATTAGCGTAATAAATTTTCGGCGCAGCCTGCCGTCTTGGAGGAATTCACTATGAACCGTTTTGCCAGATTTGCCGCTTCCGCGCTTGCGCTCTCCCTCGTTCCCGCCATGCTGATGGGCTGCGGGAAAAAGGAAGCCTCCACCGGCTCCGACCTCGAATACATCAAGCAGAAGGGCACGCTCGTCGTCGGCATCACCGACTTCGCCCCGATGGACTATCAGGACGCCGACGGCAGCTGGATCGGCTTTGACGCCGACCTTGCAAAGGCCTTTGCCGAGTTCCTCGGCGTGGAGGTTCAGTTCCAGACCATCGAGTGGGACAACAAGGTCATGGAGCTGGACGGCAAGACCATCGACGTCGTCTGGAACGGCATGACGCTGACGGACGAGGTCACATCCTCCATGGCGTGCTCGAATGCCTACTGCAACAACGCGCAGGTCGTCATTCTTCCGGCAGACAAGGCCGCGGATTACGGCACGGTCGACTCGCTGAGCGGGCTGCGCTTCGCCGTGGAATCCGGCTCGGCCGGTATGGCGCAGGCCGAGGAAAAGGGCCTGACGTATACGGACGTCGTCGATCAGGCCACGGCCCTGCTGGAGGTCAAGTCCGGTACGGCGGATGCCGCCATCATCGACTCGCTCATGGCGGGCGCAATGGTCGGCGAGGGCACGAACTACGCCGATCTGGCCATCGGTCCGGTGCTGAACGCCGAGACCGGCGAGCAGTACGGCGTCGGCTTCCGCAAGGGCTCGGACGCCGCTGCGGCACTGAACGAATTCTTCCGGCAGCAGTGGGAAAGCGGCGCGCTGCAGGCGCTGGCCGAGCAGTACGGCGTGCAGGCCGCGCTGATCGAGCAGAAGGAATTCTAAGGCAATCCCGCACAATTGCATCTTCGGCCTTCGTCGGATATTTTTCGCAGAATGCTCTTGCTGCATTGTGTGGTCTTGCCCTAAGGGAAGGACAGAACAGTTATGATCAGAACCGTACTTGGCGCTCTGAACGGCGGCTTTTTGCAGACGCTCAAGCTCTTTGCCGTCACGCTGGCTGGCGCGCTCCCGCTCGGGCTGCTGCTGTCCTTCTGCTCCATGAGCCGCTTCAAGCCGCTCAAATGGCTGACGCGGACGCTCGTCTGGATCGTCCGCGGCACGCCGCTCATGCTGCAGCTGCTGATCCTGTATTACGTTCCGGGCGTGCTGCTGGGCACGAGCCCGTGGGCGCCCGGCGAATCGGGGCGGTTTCTCGCCTCGGCCATCGCGTTCATCCTGAACTATGCCTTTTATTTCTCGGAAATTTTCCGCGCGGGCATCGAGGGCGTGCCGAAGGGCCAGCAGGAGGCCGCGCAGGTGCTCGGCCTGACCGGACCGCAGACGTTCCTCCACATCACGCTGCTGCAGATGGTCAAGCGCATCGTGCCGCCGCTCTCGAACGAGGTCATCACGCTCGTGAAGGACACGTCCATCGCGCGCATCATCTCCATGCAGGAGCTCATCTACTCCGGCTATGCCTTCCTGAAGGGCTCGCACGGCTATTCCGGCCTGCTGTGGCCGATCTTCTTCACGGGCGTGTACTATCTGGCCTTTAACGGCATCCTGACGCTACTGTTCGGCCGCATCGAAAAGCGGCTGCAATATTTTTCCTGAGAGGAGGAGCGGACATGGCCATTCTGGAAGTCGAGCATCTGGAAAAGCGCTTCGGCGGGACGCCCGTCCTGCAGGACGTCTCGTTCTCGCTGGAGCTGGGCCAGACGCTGGCCATCCTCGGCTCGTCCGGCAGCGGCAAGACGACGCTGCTGCGCTGCCTGAACGCGCTGGAGCAGCCGGATGCCGGGTGCATCCGCGTGGCGGGCGAGACGCTGTTTGACGGCGGCGTCCGCGCGGCAAAACGCGGCGGCAGACTGCCGTTCGGGCTGGTGTTTCAGGCCTTCCACCTTTTCCCGCAGTACACCGTGCGCGAAAACGTCACGCTGGCCGGCCGCCTGCAGGCAAAGCGCCGTCAGGACTACCGCGTCAACCGCCGCGAAATTCTGCAGCGCATCGACGACGAGGCGACCCGCCTGCTCGGGCAGGTCGGCCTGCTGGCCCAGCAGGACCGCTACCCCGGCCAGCTCTCCGGCGGGCAGCAGCAGCGCGTGGCCATCGCGCGGGCGCTGGCCCTGCAGCCGGACGTGCTGTGCTTTGACGAGCCGACGAGCGCGCTGGACCCGGAGCTGACGGGCGAGGTGCTGCGCGTCATCCGCAGCCTCGCCGAGCGGCGCATGACGATGATCGTCGTGACACACGAGCTGCAGTTCGCCCACGATGTGTCCGATCAGGTCATTTTTCTGGAGCGCGGCGTCGTGGCCGAGTCCGGCACGCCGGACGAGCTGTTCCTCCACCCAAAAAACGACCGCACGCGGCAGTTCCTCGCCGCGTATGTGAAATAAGGGCGCCGTAGTATCGTAAGGTGTTGTATGGGCGGGGACAGCCCGGCCCGGCGCACCGCTGCCGACTCAAACGGGCTACCGACAAAAACGTACAAACCGATTGCGTCTGTAGCGGCGCTCCCTGAGCGCCATTGGCAGTTGCAAATTTTGAAGCAGTTCCGCCGACCGCACCCGCTATTGTAGGGGAGCGGCATGCCGCTCCCGGCGCACCGCTGCCGACTCGTACAGGCCCCCGTTAAAACGGTAATGGCCCCCGATTTGTCATTGTGAGGAGCGAGGCGACGTGGCGCTCTGAGCGCGAAGCGCGAGGAAATGCCCTTGGGGTACAATCTCGCAGTACCCGGTCGGATAACAGGAAAGCCCCGGCGAATTCAGGGCACAAAATGATCCGGCAGCGCCGAAGCGCTGCCGGACTTTTTTCCATCTCAATGCGACGGCCATTCGACCACCGTCGGCCACTGCACATGCTGGCGGGAACCGAGCAGATAGCCGTCCAGCCACCAATGGCAGGGGGACGAACCATCGGAGAAGCCGTCATCCGCGAGCCACTTCAGCAGATCTGCATCATCCGGAGCTTTCGTGCTGTATTTTGCACCGTAAACACCCGGATACACAAAGCGCCACAGATCGATCACGCAGGAATACCAATCCTGCGGAAGCTGACGCAGATCGTAGCCGTCTTCCCCGGAAGCTCCCAGATTCTGCTCCAGAACATCCGGGAGCTGCACCATGAGCGCGAATGCCGCCTTTGCATCCGGATACTCCGCAAAATACGCATCATGCGTCTTGACGCAGGCATCGAGCTTTTCCGCTGCCTCCCGGAAACTGTCAAGCATCGGCTGCTCAAAGCCCGGAACGAGCCGACCCAGTTCGATAAAATAAAGCTGCGTGCTGTCGAGCAATTCTGTGCTGCCCGAGGCAGGGCTGCGGGAACAGGCTGTCAGCAGAGACGGGACCGCACACAGGAACACCGCGAGAAGAAAAATGGCCAGAACCTTGCGCCATGCAGCAAATTTCATAAGTACGCTCCTTTCACATTGTCAACAATAATTGGCCGCAGGAATAACGTGGACCTATTCTGCAGATTCATTATAGCACGCCATAATAAAAAAACAAAGGAATTTTCCGAAATTTTGTCTGTTTCTCATGCGTTGCCGCACAGGCGGCAGTATCCGCAATCGGAATACGGCAGGCACTTGCAATTCGTACAGGCTGTCGGCAAAAACGCACAAACCGATTGCGTCTGTAGCGGCGCTCCCTGCGCGCCTTGCAGGCTGGCAAGTGATAGGATGGCATCGTCGACCGCGCAATGCTTCCAAGTTTGTCATTGCGAGGCCCCAAAGGGGCCGTGGCAATCTCGGGAAGGCAGCTGCGTTTTTGCCGATCGCTTTCCCACGATTCAGCCGGATACAGCGAGATTGCACCCCAAGGGCACTTCCTCGCGCTTCGCGCTCAGGGCGCCACGTCGGCCTTCGGCCTCTTCGCAATGACAATTCGGGGGCCAGTACCATTTTAACGTCAGTCTGTATCAGTCGCTCGTGCTGCGCCGGGCCGGGCTGTCCCCTCCCCTACAACGCCCGACTGGCAGCCTTGTGCTAACTTTCCATTTCCCATTTCCTGCTTTTTCTCTCTTTTCCTATAATACCTATTGACAAAGTCAGATTTCTGTGCTATGATGCGTCCATCAAACGAAGTGAGGTGGCAGCAATGTTCTTTGCAGCAGAACGAATGCTGGGCTCCCGGGCAGAAGAACTGGCCGGGCGTGCTGCCATGCGCGGAGCATGCCGTGAGTGAGGAGCCGCACTCCATGACCGTTTCTCTGACCGGGAGCTGTTTTCAGCCCCGGCTTTTTTGTTGCCGAAATACCGGCGGACGGAAAGATCCCGTCCATACGATCTGAAAGAATCACAAAGGAGACATCCCCATGAGCTATCATTTTGAGACCCTGCAGCTTCACGTCGGACAGGAGCAGCCCGATCCCGCCACCGGCGCGCGCGCCGTGCCCATCTACCAGACGACGTCCTATGTATTCCGTGACTGCGCACAGGCTGCGGCCCGCTTCGGCCTGACGGACGCGGGCAACATCTACGGCCGCCTGACAAACTCCACGCAGGACGTGCTCGAGCAGCGCGTGGCGGCCCTTGAGGGCGGCGTGGCCGCTCTGGCCACTGCCTCCGGCGCAGCGGCCGTCACCTATACCATTCAGGCGCTGGCGCGGCAGGGCGACCACATTGTCGCGCAGAAGACGATCTACGGCGGCACCTATAACCTGCTGGCGCACACGCTGCCGCAGTACGGCATCACGGCAACGTTCGTGGACGCGCACGACGCCGCAGCGGTCGAGGCGGCCATCCAGCCGAACACGCGCGCCGTCTATCTCGAGACGCTGGGCAACCCGAACTGCGACATCCCGAACATCGAGGCCATTGCCGCCGTCGCCCACCGCCACGGCCTGCCGCTCGTCATCGACAACACGTTCGGCACGCCCTACTGGGTCAAGGTCATCCCGCTCGGCGCGGACATCGTCGTTCACTCCGCCACGAAGTTCCTCGGCGGCCACGGCACGACGCTCGGCGGCATCATCGTCGACGCCGGTACGTTCGACTGGGCTGCCAGCGGCAGCTATCCGCAGCTCGCCGCGCCGAACCCCAGCTACCACGGCATCTCGTTCGTGCAGGCCGCGGGCAAGGCCGCCTTTGTGACCTACGTCCGCGCCATTCTCCTGCGCGACACCGGCGCGACCATCTCCCCGTTCAACGCCTTCCTGCTGCTGCAGGGCATCGAGACGCTCTCGCTGCGCCTCGACCGCCACGCGGAGAACACGAAGAAGATCGTCTCGTGGCTGGCGGCGCACCCGCAGGTCGCGCGCGTCAACCATCCGTCGCTGCCGGACCATCCGGACCACGCGCTGTATCAGAAGTACTTCCCGAACGGCGGCGGCTCCATCTTCACCTTTGAGATCGCAGGCGGCGAGGCCGAGGCGCACCGCTTCATCGACCACCTGCAGATCTTCTCCCTGCTGGCCAACGTCGCGGACGTCAAGAGCCTCGTTATCCACCCGGCCACGACGACGCATTCCCAGCTCACGCCGGAGGAGCTGCTCGATCAGGGCATCCGCCCGAACACCATCCGCCTGTCCATCGGCACGGAGCATGCCGATGACCTCATCGCCGACCTCGAGGCGGGCTTCGCCGCCGCAAAGGGCTGATAGAAAGGAAAATGGCGCGCTGCATGTTCTGCAGCGCGCCGGTTTTTATGCAGTTTGGGCCATATGGCGCTCGCGCTTTTTCCAGCTGAGAAAGCCATAGAAATCATGGAACAGGAAGATGCCGAAATTCACCGCCACGGGGATATAGGCTGGGTCCTCGCAGGAGGCCAGCACCCACAGCACGACAAGCACGATGTCGTTCGCCGCGTAGCCGAGGCCATAATACGACGAGCGGAGCATGGTCAGGACGGCCGCGAGAAAGCTCGTGGCGACGGACAGGATGCTGAAGCCGAGGTTCGGCGTATCGAGCGCCGCCAGCAGCCAGCCGAACAGGGCCGTCACCGCGACGGTGGCCAGCACGAGCAGGGCCAGGTCGCGGCCTGTCAGGCGGCGGATGGCCACGGCGCTGCCCGCCTCGTGCGCCGTGTTGCGCCGCCACGTCACGGCGGACCAGACCGCCATGGGCAGGCTCATGCCGAGATAGGTGAGCATCTCGCCCCAGTAGCGAAAGCGGCAGGAGATGGCGCCGTAGAGCAGGCAGAACACGATCATGAGATACTGCGCGAAGACCTGCCCCTTGGCCGCGAGCATCAGGGCCGTCACGCCAGTCAGGGCGGCAATCAGCGTCAGCGGGTCGACGTCGCCGCCGAGAAAGTTGGACACGGCCACGACGGCCAGCGAACCGAGCCAGAACGCCCAGTCTCTGGCCCGCATGGAAGCAAACGGGTTATTCAAATTCAAAGATCGATCCTTTCTGTCGTGATTCGGTCAAACCGCGTTTCCGGACCACGGGTCAGGGATCGGGATGCTTCTGCCGTTCAGGGTCATCGATTTTCTCCCGGAAAAAGCGGCCGCATTACAGCGGCCGCATGGTAATTTTTTAACTTGTTACTTGTCAAAAGCGTCGCGCAGCTTCTCAAAAAACTTCTTTCGTTTTGGCTGTGCGCTTTCGGAAGTCGCCTCCTCGAACTTGTGCAGCAGATCCTTCTGCTCGCGCGTCAGGCGGGTCGGCGTCTCCACGACGACGGTGACATATTGGTCGCCGCGGCTGCGCCCGTTGACATAAGGGATGCCCTTGCCCTTCAGGCGGAACGTCGTGCCGGTCTGCGTGCCCTCGCCGATCGTATAGCGGACCTTGCCGTCGAGCGTCGGCACCTCGACCTCCGCTCCGCAGGCTGCCTGCGTGAACGTGATGGGCATCTCGCAGTAGACATCCTGCCCCTGCCGCGTGAACAGCGGGTGGCTGCGGACGCTGACCGTGACCATCAGGTCGCCGTTCGGGCCGCCGTTGAGGCCGGTGTTTCCCTCGCCGCGCACGCGCAGCGTCTGGCCGTCGTCGATGCCGGCCGGGAACTTCACCATCAGCTTGTGGCTGCGGCGCACCTTGCCCTTGCCCTTGCAGCGGCTGCACGGGGTGCGGATGATCCTGCCGGTGCCGCGGCAATCCGGGCAGGCCGCCGTGGACTGCATGGTCATGCCCATGAAATTCTGCTGCGTGCGCACGGAGCCCGTGCCCTTACAGCGCGGGCAGGTCTCGGCGCTCGTGCCGGGAGCTGCGCCGCTGCCGTGGCACTGGTCGCAGTCCTCCACGCGAGAGACCGTGACCTCCTTCTCCGCACCGAAGGCCGCCTCTTCAAACGTCAGCTCAACGCGCGCGCCGATGTCGTCGCCCTGCATGGGGGCGCTGGCGCTGCGGCGCGTGCTGCGGCCGCCGCCGCCGAAAAAGCTGCCGAAGATATCGCCGAGGTCGCCGAAATCGCCGAATCCTGCCCCGCCGAACGGGCTGCCGCCCGCATTCGGGTTGAAATTCGGGTCGACACCCGCGAAGCCGTACTGATCGTAGCGCGCGCGCTTATCCGGATCGGAGAGCACCTCGTTGGCCTCGTTGATCTCCTTGAATTTTTCTTCCGCGCCCGGATTGTGGTTCACGTCCGGATGATACTGCGCGGCAAGCTTGCGGTAGGCGCGCTTGATATCGGCGTCCGTCGCATCTTTCTTGAGGCCAAGGACCTCATAATAATCTCGCTTGTTCTCATTTGCCATGCTGCTCACCTCTCCTGATACCCTTTCGGGCGGCCGACGCAGGGCAGGCGGTGGCCGAAGCCGCCGCCTGCCGCATACATTCGTCCTTAATCCTTGACTTCCTCGTAGTCCGCATCGACTACGCCGTCGTCATGGCCGCCGTTGTTCGCTGCACCGCCGTTATTGGCCTCGCCCTGCTGCGGAGCGGCCTGCTGATACAGCTTCTCGGAGATGGCGTAGAACGCCTTCTGCACGGCATCGGTCGCGGCCTTGATGGCCTCGATGTCATTGCCCTTGTTCTTCGTCTTCAGATCCTCGAGAGCGGCCTGCACGGGCGCCTTCTCGGACTCGGAGACCTTGTCGCCAAGCTCGTTCAGGGTCTTCTCCGTCTGGTAGATGACCTGATCGGCTGCGTTGTGGGTGTCGACCTCATCCTTGTGCTTCTTATCCTCAGCGGCGAACTGCTCGGCCTCCTTGACGGCCTTGTCGATGTCCTCCTTGGAGAGGTTGGAGGAAGCGGTGATGGTGATGTTCTGCTCCTTGCCGGTGCCGAGGTCCTTTGCGGAGACATTCACGATGCCGTTTGCATCGATGTCAAAGCTGACCTCGATCTGCGGCACGCCGCGGGGCGCCGGAGCGATGCCGGTGAGCTGGAACTTGCCCAGCGTCTTGTTGTAGGCAGCCATTTCACGCTCGCCCTGCAGGACATGGACCTCAACGGAGGTCTGGCCGTCAGCAGCGGTGGAGAAGATCTGGCTCTTGTGCGTCGGGATGGTGGTGTTGCGATCGATCAGGCGGGTGAACACGCCGCCCATGGTCTCGATGCCGAGGGACAGCGGGGTGACATCCAGCAGGACCATGCCCTTGACGTCGCCGCCAAGGACGCCGCCCTGGATGGCAGCGCCGACAGCCACGCACTCATCGGGGTTGATGCCCTTGAAGCCTTCCTTGCCGGTGATGCTCTTGACAGCCTCCTGCACGGCCGGGATACGGCTCGAGCCGCCGACGAGCAGGACCTTGCTCAGGTCGCTTGCCTTCAGACCGGCGTCTGCCATGGCCTGACGGACGGGCTTCAGCGTATCCTGCACGAGGTGCGCCGTCAGCTCATTGAACTTTGCGCGCGTCAGCGTGACATCCAGATGCTTCGGGCCGGTGGCGTCCGCCGTGATATACGGCAGGTTGATGGTGGAGCTCGTCACGCCGGACAGCTCGATCTTCGCCTTCTCGGCAGCTTCCTTCAGGCGCTGCATGGCGACCTTATCGCCGGAGAGGTCGATGCCCTCGGCCTTCTTGAACTCGGCAACAAGGTAATCGATGATGCACTGATCGAAATCATCGCCGCCGAGGTGGGTGTTGCCGTTCGTGGCAAGGACCTCGATGACGCCGTCGCCGATGTCCAGAATGGAGACATCGAACGTGCCGCCGCCCAGATCATAGACCATGATCTTCTGCGAGGATTCCTTATCGACACCGTAGGCCAGTGCAGCGGCCGTCGGCTCGTTGATGATACGCTTGACATCAAGGCCGGCGATCTTACCGGCGTCCTTCGTGGCCTGACGCTGAGCGTCGTTGAAGTAAGCCGGGACGGTGATGACCGCTTCGGTCACAGGCTGGCCCAGGTAAGCCTCAGCGTCCGCCTTCAGCTTGCGCAGGATCATTGCGGAGATCTCCTGCGGGGTGTACTTCTTGCCGTCGATGTCGACCTTATAGTCGGTGCCCATGTG
>ENA-UOOA01005996-UOOA01005996.1-human-gut-metagenome-genome-assembly--contig:-P61old-NODE-5996-length-12095-cov-3.970598_pt1 | contig 12095 bp, 10 predicted proteins | sample MGYA00242467_ERZ724014 | MGnify/ENA metagenome assembly ERZ724014
GCCGAACTACGGCACGCCCGGACGCGGCGCCAGAGTCTGCCTCGGCATGGTCATCGCCATTGAGCCTATGGTCAACATGGGTACATGGAAGATACACCAGAAGCCGGACGGCTGGACGGTGCGTACCGCTGACGGAAAGCTTTCCGCTCACTACGAGCATACGGTGGCGCTCACCGAGGACGGTGCGATATGTCTGACAAAAGTCGAGTAAAGGAAGAATGGTGCGAGAGATATCCTCGCGCAAATCCCACGCCTGATCGAACGGTTACGCCGGGTCCCGGCGCGATTGTCCAATCAAAGGCAGGACGTGACAGATTCAGACGTTTTCTCGTGACCGATATTCTCGAGTCAGCCGATCCCACGCCGCGCGCTGCGGTCGTGAACGGCACGACGAGATCTACGGATCACCCGAAGATAAAGAGCTTACGCCACCTCATTCCGGTCGGAATGAGCGATGAAGCAAAAAGCCTCATCGAAAAAGGCGCGCTCACAGACGCTGATGTCCGTCGAATACTTGCAAAGAGTTAAATTAAGATTTGTTTTTGTAGAGGGAGGAAAAAGTTTTGCCAAAGGATGACGTAATTGAATTTGAGGGCGTGGTCGTAGAAGCGCTCCCGAATGCAACCTTCAAGGTAAAGCTGCCGAACGACATGATCGTTACGGCACACATATCCGGCAAGCTCCGAATGAACTATATCAAGATCCTTCCGGGCGATAAGGTGACCGTTGAGGTCTCCATTTACGACCCGACAAAGGGAAGGATCACCTGGCGTACAAAATAAACCGCCCACGGGCAGCCGGTGCACTCCGGCAAGATTAACGAAAGGTGGTAAACTACTGTGAAAGTAAAGCCTTCTGTAAAAAAGATCTGCGACAAGTGCAAGATTATCAAGCGTCACGGCAACGTGATGGTTATCTGTGAGAATCCGAAGCACAAGCAGAGACAGGGCTAATAAGTCCAAATCTAATATGAGAGGTGAAAACAGCTAATGGCTCGTATATCCGGTGTTGATATTCCCAATCAGAAGCGCGTTGAGATCGCTCTGACCTATATCTACGGTATCGGTCTGAAGAGCTCCAAGGAGATCCTTGCAAAGACCGGCATCAATCCCGATACCCGCGCAAAGGACCTGACCGAGGACGAGATCGCAAAGCTCCGTGATGTAATCGAGAACGATTACACCGTTGAGGGTGAACTTCGCCGTGAAGTTGCACTCAACATCAAGCGTCTGGTCGAGATCAACTGTTACCGCGGTGTAAGACACAGAAAAGGTCTGCCCGTAAGAGGACAGCGTACAAAGACCAACGCAAGAACACGCAAGGGTCCCGCAAAGACTATTGCGAACAAGAAGAAATAAGTAAAGGAGTGAGAAAAGAATGGCAAAGGTAACAAAGAAGGTTACAAGAAAGCGCCGTGAGCGGAAGAACGTTGACCGCGGTGCCGCACATATCCGTTCTACCTTCAATAACACTATCATCACCATTACCGATGTTGCAGGAAACGCAATATCCTGGGCTTCTGCCGGCGGACTTGGATTCAAAGGCTCCAGAAAATCCACTCCCTATGCGGCTCAGATGGCAGCAGAGGCTGCCGCAAAGGGTGCTGTTGAGCACGGTATGAGAACTGTTGAAGTATTCGTAAAGGGTCCCGGCTACGGACGTGAGTCTGCTATCCGCGCTCTTCAGACCGCAGGACTTGACATTACGCTCATCAAGGACGTAACGCCGATCCCGCACAACGGTTGCCGCCCGCCTAAGCGCCGCCGCGTATAATTAAAAAGGAGGAATAAGACCTATGGCAAGATACACAGGACCTTCCTGCAAGCTTTGCCGCAGAGAAGGCAAGAAGCTGTTTCTGAAGGGTGATCGCTGCCTGACCGACAAGTGCGCGGTGGTAAGACGTTCTACCGTTCCCGGACAGCACGGCGCCGGCCGTAAGACTGTTAAGGAGTACGGCCTCCAGCTCAGAGAGAAGCAGACCGCTCGCCGTTATTACGGTGTTCAGGAGAAGCAGTTCAAGAAGTACTACGTCCATGCCGACAAGCAGGAGGGTATCGCAGGTGAGAATCTGCTCAGCCTTCTCGAGCGTCGCTACGACAACGTAGTTTACAGAATGGGTCTGGCTGCAAGCCGTAAGGAAGCAAGACAGCTCATCCGTCACGGACACTTCACCCTTAACGGTAAGAAGGCAGACATCCCGTCCATCATCGTGAAGGTCGGCGATGTTATATCCGTAAAGGATAAGAGCCGTTCTACCGAGAAGTTCAAGGCTCTTGCAGAGCAGATGGCAGCAGTCATCGCACCGAAGTGGCTTGACGTCAACGCAGACACCATGACCGCAAAGGTCACGGCTATCCCGCAGAGAGACGACGTGGACTTCCCGTTCGAAGAGCAGCTTATCATCGAGCTTTATTCCAAGTAATAACCTTTGCCGCCTGAGCATACGCCGAATTTGCATTCGCGTCGAAGGAGGCAGAACAGCGCTCAGGACGGTCATCCGCGATGCAAGTCGTATAAACGCGAAAGAGCGGACAGGTTCCGCACATCATAGACGGAGGGTTATTATATGATAGAAATAGAAAAGCCGAATATATCGACGATGAACTTGTCGGAAGACGGCAGAAGTATCAAATTCGTCGTTGAACCCTTGGAGAGAGGTTACGGAGTAACGCTGGGCAACTCCCTGCGCCGTGTGCTTCTCAGCTCTCTGCCCGGCGTTGCCGTAACGAACATCAAGATCGACGGTGTTCTTCACGAGATTTCCACCATCGAAGGCGTTAAAGAGGACGTTTGCGAGATCGTTCTGAACGTCAAGGGAATCAACGCGAAGCTGCACGGCAGTGCACCCAAGACCGTTGTCATCGATGTAACGGGAGCGCACGATGTTACCGCCGGTGACATTGAAGTCGATCCGGATATCGAGATTCTCAACCCCGACCACCATATCGCAACCGTAGGCGAGGATGTCCGCTTCTACATGGAGCTGTCGTTTGACAACGGCCGCGGATATGTGTCTCAGGAGAGAAACAAGCAGCTTTACAGCGAGCAGTCCGGCGGGCTTTCTGCCCCGATCGGAACGATATTCACGGACTCGATCTACACTCCGGTGTATAACGCAAACTACACTGTCGAAAATACCCGTGTCGGCAACATTACCGATTTCGACAAGCTCACGCTTGATGTTACCACAAACGGTACTATTTCGGCAAAGGAAGCGGTTTCTCTCGCAGCCAAGATTCTCAACGAGCATCTCAACTTGTTCGTCGATTTGTCCGACGAAGCAAGGAGCGCAGAGATCATGATCGAACGCCAGGAAACTGTACAGGGAAAGATCCTTGAGATGACCATTGAGGAGCTTGACATGTCTGTCCGCAGCTTCAACTGCTTGAAGCGCGCAGGCATTGATACAGTTCAGGATCTGACTAACAGAACCGAAGAGGATATGATCAAGGTCAGAAACCTCGGAAAGAAATCGCTTGAAGAAGTTATACAGAAGCTTCACTCCCTCGGACTTGATCTGAAGAAGGAAGAAGAGTAAACACCTGCCACATCGGCAAACGATTATTTTCAGCGAAAAGGAGGACATGAAACCATGCCCGGTACCAGAAAACTCGGCAGACCTACTGCGCACAGACAGGCTATGCTCCGCGGAATGGTAACCTATCTTTTGGAGAACGGTTCCATTGAGACAACGCTGACCAGAGCTAAGGAAGTTCGCAGCATGGCTGAGAAGATGATAACTCTCGGCAAGGCTAACACTCTTGCAAGCCGTCGTCAGGCTCTTGCTTACATTACTAAGGAAGATGTCGTGGCTAAGCTCTTTGGTGAGATCGCTCCCAAGTACGCGAACGTCAACGGCGGTTACACCACAATCTATAAGCTCGGACCTCGCCGCGGCGACGCTGCGGAGATGGCTCTTATCAAGCTTGTTGATGTTGAGTAAATCATAACTTAAAAGGCTCATCCTGCGGGATGAGCCTTTTTTGCGTCTTGCTTTGCCCGTGATTGTCAGCGATCTGACGTTTGTGCGGCGGATTAGGGGCAAGTATACAAGAAAGCCCGCAATATTAGTCAAACGACTAAGATTGCGGGCTTTCTGCGTTTGTAAATTATAGCTATTATTTCTTGAAAAGCGGGCCGTAAGCGGCACAAGCACGGAAATCCTGTCCTTCTTTGTCCATGCCGAAAGCATTCCAAGTGGACGGACGGAAGATTTTCTCCTCCGGAACATTGTGCATACAAACGGGAATACGGAGCATCGACGCCATCGTGATGAGATCGGCTCCGATGTGACCGTAGCTGATCGCACCGTGGTTTGCGCCCCAGTTGTTCATGACGTCATATGCGCTCTTGAACGCACCCTTGCCGGTGAGTCTCGGTGCAAACCAAGTGCACGGCCAAGTGTAATCGGTGCGCTTCCAAAGAATGTCGCTGACCTCATCGGGCAGCTTCACTGTGTAACCCTCGGCGATCTGGAGAACGGGACCGAGATTTTTCACAAGATTCAGACGGATCATAGTTGCGGGCATTTCAGCATTGGTGAGGAATCTCGAAGAGAATCCGCCGCCTCTGAAGTAGCCGTTGTCAGCAGCGTTCCACGTCGTAGCGCTGAGCATCGCGTCAACATCAGTGTCGGTGACCTCCCACCAACGCTTCATCTCGCTATAACCGTCAGCGTTTATAGCCTCGCCGCTTGCATCAAGGCAGGCAGCTCCGGAGTTGATGAGGTGAATAATGCCGTCGGCAGCCGCCGCGCGTCCCTGAAGCTCGTAGCCGGTCGCCTCTTTGACTGCATCGGGGCTCCAGTATGTACGAACGTCCGCAAAGATCTGTGCTCTTCCGGTGAGCAGCTTCATAAAGAGCATTCCGAGACCGTTGAGAACATCATTCTCGGTTGCGAGAATGTACGGCTCGCGCACGCCGTTCCAGTCGAACGAGGTGTTGAGCAGGGACTCTGCAAAATCGCAGTTGGGGTAGAAATCAGTCCACTGACGCTGACCCTGGAATCCGGCAGCGATCGCGTTGTGTCCGGACATCTCTTCCTCAGCCCCCTTGGGCAGATTCTTGTTGCCGTTCATGAGATCCTTTATAATGATCATCATTTTGACAACGAATTCCCAATCCTTTTCCTTCTGTTCGGGCGATTTCTGAAGAGCCTCGGGGTTCTTGTCAAAGCCTTCCTTGCACTTCTCGCGAGTCCACTTCATTGCGCGGTCAAATTCGTCGTGATCGTAGATTCCCTCGGTCATTCGACGGATGATCTCAACCTCGTCAACGGACTCGACTCTCATGCCGAGATATTCCTCGATAAACGAAGGATCAATGATGGAGCCGCCGATACCCATGCAGATTGAGCCGATCTGGAGGTATGACTTGCCGCGCATCGTAGCGCAGGCGACAGCGGCGCGTCCGAAGCGGAGCAGCTTCTCGACAACGTCAGCGGGGATTTCGGTCGAATCAGCGGGCATGACCTCGTGGCCGTAGATTCCGAACGCGGGCAGCCCCTTCTGCGAGTGTGTCGCAAGAACGGACGCGAGATAGACCGCGCCGGGACGCTCGGTTCCGTTGAAGCCCCATACACCCTTGATCGTGTTGGGATCCATGTCCATCGTCTCGGCACCGTAGCACCAGCAGGGCGTAACGGTAAGCGTGATGTCAACGCCTGCCTTCTTGAATTTGTCGGCGCAAGCGGCACATTCGCCGGCGCGGCCGATCGTTGTGTCTGCAATAACAACGCGCACGTGCTCTCCGTTCGAGTAGAACAGATTCTCCTCAAAAAGCTTCGCCGCAGAGCGAGCCATGTTCATTGTCTGCTCCTCAAGCGATTCGCGCACTTTAAGCGCGCCGCGCCGTCCGTCGATCGTCGGGCGGATACCGATTACCGGATAATCGCCGATAAGTCTGTTTTCTGCCATATAATTCATTCCTTTCTGAATGTTATGTATAAAATTATCACATACATTCTACCACGTTTTGCGCCGAATTACAAGAGGAACGCGAGTTTTAGTTTGCTCGGCGCATAAAAACAGTGCAGGATCGTGTTGTGCCGATCCTGCACTGAGTTACAGTATATTTGCTTTTAAGACGCGCCAGATTATTTCAGCATTCCCTTGAGAACGGATGCCGCCTCAGCGAGAGCATCGCCGATCTTTGACGTATCCTTTCCGCCGGAGGTAGCGCTGTCGGGGCGTCCGCCGCCCTTTCCGCCTGTGACCGCGCTGACAGCCTTAAGAAGATTGCCCGCGTGAGCACCGGAGGCAACCGCATCCTTACCGCAAGCCGCAACGAAGTTGAGCTTGTCGCCGGAGTGGATCGCGATAACAGCCGCAGCATCGTGGTATTTATCCTTTATGGTATCGCAGAGCGAGCGAGCTGCATCCATGCCCATGTCGCCCATATCTGCTGCGATCAGGCGAATGTTGCCGACGGTCTTTGCCGCGCTTGCGAGGGAATCGAGACTGCCGCTTGCGAGCTTCGCGTTGAGTGCGTCGATCTCGCGGCGGTCATGCGCAAGCTCAGCCATAACAGCAGCCGCTCTTGCGGGTGCATCGGCAACCGTCGCCGACTTGATCGTGTGCGCGATGTCGCTCAGAGCGGCATCCTTCTCGGCGATGAGCGCGAGTACGCCCGTACCGGTTACGGCTTCGATCCTGCGGACGCCTGCCGCAACGGATGATTCCGACAGGATCTTGAACAAACCGAGATTACCGGTGTTTGCAGCGTGCGTACCGCCGCAAAGCTCGGTTGAGAAATCGCCCATCTTTACCATGCGCACGACCCGACCGTACTTCTCACCGAAGAGTGCCATAGCTCCTGCCGCCTTCGCGGTTTCAATGTCGGTCTCGGTCGTAACGATCGGCTCAGCCGCCATGATGAAGCCGTTGACCATCTGCTCGACCTTTGCGATCTCGTCGGGCTTCATTGCCTCAAAGTGAGAGAAGTCGAAGCGCACGCGCGCATCGTCAACGTAAGAGCCTGCCTGCTCAACATGAGTGCCGAGCACCGCGCGCAGAGCCGCGTGCAGCAGATGCGCCGCACTGTGGTTGCGTCTGATCGCCGTGCGTCTGCACGAATTTATAGCTGCGCTGACCGTGTCGCCGACGCTTACCGATCCGGATGTGATCTCGCATTCGTGCAGGAAAACGCCGTTTACCTTTTTGGTGTCGATAACGTCAGCTTTAAGGGATGCATTTGATATTTCGCCGATGTCGCCGACCTGACCGCCCGATTCTGCGAAGAAAGGCGTGCGGTCGAGTACAAGCTTTACCCGTCCGAAATCAACTCCGGCGCAGTCAACGGCGCCTTCGTCCGTGATTATCGCGAGAACTTTTGCCTCGGCGGTGTCTTCGCTGTAACCGACAAATTCGGTCGCAGCGATGCCCTTCAGCAGCGCGGCACGGTTGTCTTCCCAGCCGCTCATGTCGCCGCGGGCGTTTCTCGCGCGCTCCTTCTGCTCCTTCATGAGAGCGTCAAAGCGCTCTTCGTCGATCTTCAGTCCGCGCTCCTCGGCGATCTCACGCGTGAGGTCAAGCGGGAATCCGAACGTGTCGTAAAGCTTGAACGCGTCGTCGCCGGAGATCATGCCGCTTGCCGCAGCATCACCGGCGATATTCTCGAGCAGACCGAGTCCCGCGTCGATCGTTGCGTGGAAGCGCTCCTCCTCGAGAGAAATGATCTTCTTGATATAATCGGTCTTTTCGCCAAGTTCGGGATATGCACCGATGTTCTCGCCGATAACGACCTCGCAGAGGCGCGAGAGGAATCCGTCGCCGGTGCCGATGAGCTTGCCGTGACGGGCAGCGCGGCGCAGTACGCGGCGGAGAATGTAGCCGCGTCCCTCGTTCGACGGGAGAACTCCGTCGCAGATGAGGAACGTCGCGGTGCGAATGTGGTCGGTGATGACGCGGACGGATACGTCCGTCTTGTGCTCGCGTCCGTACTCGACTCCTGCCTCGGCACATACCGCGTCAAGGATCTTTCTTACGGTGTCAACCTCAAAGAGATTGTCAACGCCCTGCATTACGCAGGCGAGACGCTCAAGTCCCATACCGGTGTCGATGTTCTTCTGAGCGAGATCGGTGTAGTGACCCGCGCCGTCGCTGTTGAACTGCGAGAACACGTTGTTCCAGATCTCGATATATCTGTCGCAGTCGCATCCGGGATAGCAGCCGGGCTTGCCGCAGCCGTACTTTTCGCCGCGGTCGAAATAGATCTCGGAGCAGGGACCGCAGGGTCCGCTGCCGATCTCCCAGAAGTTGTCGTCCTTTCCGAGACGGACGATCTTCTCGGCGGGAACACCGATCGTCTTGTTCCAGATCTCGAACGCTTCCTCATCGTTCTCGTAGATTGAGGGATAGAGAAGCTCTTCCGGGATCTCGAGAACCTCGGTGAGGAACTCCCACGCCCACGGAATCGCTTCTTTTTTGAAGTAGTCGCCGAATGAGAAGTTGCCGAGCATCTCAAAATACGTGCCGTGACGAGCGGTCTTTCCGACGTTGTCGATGTCGAGCGTGCGGACGCACTTCTGACAGGTGGTGACGCGGCGCGACGGCGGCGTCTCCTCACCGGTGAAATATTTTTTCAGCGGTGCCATGCCCGCGTTGATGAGAAGCAGGGACTTGTCCCCGACCGGCACGAGCGGGAAGCTCTTCAGGCGGAGGTGACCCTTGGACTCAAAAAACGAGAGATACTTCTCGCGCAAAACGTTAAGTGATGTCCATTCCATAATAAAAATATCCTTTCAGCAAAAGCTGGTTTGTACTTTTTCACCTTATTATTATAACACAGATGTTGCGGCTTGTCTATATTAACATCGTGCTTTTCGAGCGTGGTTGTGACATTTTTTCATAATCCTTGAAAAAATCACCTGTATGGTGTATAATATAAATTGTGATTTTATAGCCATGCGGCGGATTGCCGGAAAGGTTTCCTTTATGACAGATCTACTTGAACTTCAGAAGAGCTTTATTCTGAAGCATCTCGGCGAAGGCGACGTCTGCGCCGATTTTACGATGGGAAACGGGCACGATACCCTGTTTCTCTCAAACACGGTCGGCGAGAGCGGACACGTGTATGCCTTCGATATTCAGGAAAAAGCGCTCGTTTCGACCGAAAAGACGCTGCGTGAGGCAGGCGCTGCGCAGAACTACACGCTTATATGCGACTCTCATCACCGTGCACCGGAATATATACATGAGCCGATAAAGGCGGGAATGTTCAATCTAGGATATATGCCCGGCAGCGGCAATAAGGCGCTCACGACAAAGCGCGAGACGACGCTCCCCGCCGTTGCGAATGCGATAGCTATGCTCGGGGCGGACAGCATACTGCTCGTAGCGGTGTACCCGGGTCACGCCGAGGGCGAGTCTGAGGGAATCGAGCTGCGCGAGTATTTCTCAACCTTGTCGCGATTCAGATACTGTGTCGGAGAATTCCGACTGCTTAATTCACCTACATCTCCTTATTTTACGGTTATAGAAACAAAGTAACCGGGGGTATGCTTGAGCCGCACTTGTACCGATTGCCGCACGCCTGTGGCATATTCGCAAGCGCGTTCCGGATGCAAAGAAAGGATTGGCAAATAATTATGGATAACAGAAATCCGAACAGATATCAGAACGGCGCACGTCCGACACCTGAGGGTCGGCGTCCCGCACAGGGCACGCCGCAGAGGCAGCCGCAGGGACGTCCCATGCCCGGCGGGCAGGGGGCCGGACGCGGCGTTCCGAGACAGGGTGACACTCGCCGTCCGCAGGGATACGTGAGCGGTAGAGCCTCCGCGCCGTCCGGTGCATATCCGGGCAGAACGCCCGAGGCGGAGCGCCGCGCAAGGCAGAGACAGATGAACACGCGCGCGGCATCGTCGGTCCGCCGCAAGGCGACGCGTGAGCAGATGCGCGAGGAGAACCGCAGACGCCGCCGCAGAGCGGGACGGATGCTTTTGTCCCGATTTGTGACGTACCTTGTGATGCTCCTGCTTGTCGGCGGAGTCTGCGCAGGCGTATTTTTCCTGAAATTTTACAAGGCACCCGACGCGGGCGAGAACAACGTAACATATTTTGAATCGTACAATGGCGGCAAGACCACCAAAACCTCGGTCTCCGGCGATGTCGTGTACCGCAGCGGCGTTCTGTACGTCAATTTCTCGAGTATTGCCGAGGGCTGCTCGATGACGAGAATCACGGATAAAAACACCGCTAAATTTGTCCTGCCGGACGGAACGAATACCGACTCCGACGGCAGCGGCAAGGAAGAATACGTTGTTTTCACAAAGGATTCGACCGAATGTGAGATCAGCGGTCAGCCATGGCGGCTCTCGTCTCCGAGCTGCTTTGTGTCAAAGAATGTCTGGATCCCGGCGGACTTTGTTACCGATTATATGACCGGGATCGAGATCACGGAGGACAGAGCGAAGGGCAATGTTACGGTCAAGCGCCTGACCGACATCAGCGCTGTCGGCGATTCCGGCGAGAGTGTGATGATGCCTGTGTCGTTTAACCTCAAGAGCACGACACCGCCCGAGACGCAGGACGTCGGAACCGATGCCAATGCAGCTGCTGCTTCGGCTATGCCGGAAGTGACGTTCACGTCAGACCTCTCGGCATATGAGAATTATATGGATCCCGTAGACAATGCGGAATATCTTGTGCTTGTGAACAAGACGACAAAGGTGGACGCGTCCCTTGTTCCGAACGATCTCACCGATGTCGCCGACACAAGAAAGGACGGCCGCGCTACCCAGAGAATGCGCGAGTACGCCGAGAAGTCGCTCGAAGCAATGTTCATCGAAATGAGAAGCGCCGGATACACCGACGTTTCCGTGACAAGTGCCTACCGCTCATACGAGTACCAGGAGCAGCTCTACAACAGCTACACCGATACGGAGATGAGTCGTGACTCTACCCTTACGCGCGAGCAGGCGCAGGCGATAGTGTCAACCTATTCCGCGCGTCCCGGCGAGAGCGAGCACCAGACGGGACTCTCGTGCGACCTGCACAATCTTTCGCAGGCGTCTACCGAGTTCAAGGATCAGCCGGTTTACGGCTGGCTCTCGGAGAACGCGTGGAAGTTCGGCTTTATCCTCCGTTTCCCCGAGGATAAGACCGAAATCACCGGCTACTCGTTCGAGCCGTGGCATTACCGCTTTGTCGGCCGCCGCGTCGCTTGGCAGATAAAGAACGCCGGACAGTGCCTTGAAGAATACCTTGCAAACTGAGGTCTGTTATAGATGAAAAGATTACTGAAATACATGAAGCAGTACCGCACGGAGGCGATAATCGGGCCGCTGTTCAAGTGGCTTGAAGCGCTGTTTGAGCTGCTCGTGCCGCTTGTGGTCGCAAGACTCATTGACGGAGCGATACCGTCGGGCAGCGAGAGCGCGGTCGTCCGGCTGTGCCTTGTGCTCTGTGCTCTCGGCGCAGTTGGACTCGCGTCGTCGCTCACCGCGCAGTATTTTGCCGCAAAGGCGGCGACGGGATTTGCGGCGAACGTCCGCGGCGCGATGTTTTCGCATATGCAGAGCCTTTCGTATACCGAGCTTGATCGCATCGGCAGCGCAACTATGGTTGCACGTATGACCGATGACCTCGCAAAGCTGCAGAACGGCGTGAATATGTTTCTCCGTCTGTTCCTCCGCTCGCCGTTCGTCGTGTTCGGCGCGATGGCGATGGCGATGAGCGTCAATTTCCGCGTATCGCTTGTGTTTGCGGCTGTGATCCCCGTTCTGTTCGTCGTCGTGACGATCATAATGAAGCTCACGATCCCGATGTACAAGCGTGTCCAGGAAAAGTCCGACGGACTGTTCCGACTTACCGGCGAAAATATCACCGGCGTCAGGGTGATCCGCGCTCTCGGAATGGGAGAGGGCGAGCGCGAGAAGTTTGCGGAGGAAAACAGCACCCTTGCCGCACTCCAGATCGCGGCGGGACGCGTGTCGTCGCTCATGAATCCGCTCACGTATATCGTGATAAACGGCGCAATGATAATCCTGATCCATTCGGGCGCAGTGAGGGTCAACGTTGGCGGGCTGTCGCAGGGCGAGGTCATCGCTCTTGTCAACTATATGTCGCAGATACTCGTTGAGCTTATAAAGCTTG
>ENA-UOOA01006000-UOOA01006000.1-human-gut-metagenome-genome-assembly--contig:-P61old-NODE-6000-length-12089-cov-5.692953_pt1 | contig 12089 bp, 9 predicted proteins | sample MGYA00242467_ERZ724014 | MGnify/ENA metagenome assembly ERZ724014
AGGCTCCCCTTGAGGGGAGCTGTCGGCAACGCCGACTGAGGGGTGGCTTTTCTGTCATTTTCTTCTAAGCATATTAATCATTTCCGAAATCGTCTTAATCCCGTAAGCCGCAAAACCGTCGGGAATTTTCACGCCTCTAAGTGACTGTTTCGGCACAATCGCCGACTTAAACCCAAGCTTAGCCGCCTCATTAATACGCTTTTCAAGCTGTGAAACGCCCCTAAGCTCACCGCCAAGACCTACTTCACCAATAAAAATCATATCCGGCGGCAAAGGAATATCCGCCTGACTTGTCGCAATAGCGGCACAAATACCCAAATCAACCGCCGTTTCATCAATGCGAAGTCCGCCGGCAACATTCACATAAATGTCCGAATTTGACAAATTCATTCTTGCACGTTTTTCAAGCACTGCGATAAGCAACAGCACACGATTAACGTCAATACCGTTTGTCATACGACGCGGATTACCGAATCCGGTCGGTGTAACAAGTGCTTGAATTTCAGCCATAACACCACGACTGCCCTCCATTGTACACACAATCGCACTGCCCGATATATCAACATTTCTGCCCTCCAAAAGCATCATTGACGGATTTTCGACTTCTCTGAGACCGCTGTCACACATTTCAAATACACCGATTTCATTAGTCGAGCCGAAACGATTTTTAACCGCTCTTAAAATTCTGAACGAAAGCTGTCTGTCACCCTCAAAATAAAGAACACAGTCGACCATATGTTCAAGCACTCTCGGACCTGCGATTGCACCCTCTTTTGTAACGTGACCGACTATAAACATAGAAATGCCGAGCGACTTTGCAATGTGCATAAAAGCGTTAGTAGCCTCTCTTACTTGCGGAACACTTCCCGCCGCAGAGGCAATATCCTGTCTGTTCATCGTTTGAATTGAGTCAATAATAACAATGTCGGGTTTAATTTCGTTTATACATTCGATGACCGTTTCAACATCTGTTTCGGAAACAAGATATAGATTTTCCGTTGTAACGCCCAATCTTTCAGCACGAATTTTAATTTGTCCCTCCGATTCCTCACCCGAAACATATAGAATTTTTCTTTCTTCACCGGCTTTTTGGCAAATTTGCAAAAGTAATGTTGATTTACCGATACCAGGGTCACCGCCTACAAGTATTAATTCCCCCTGTACAATTCCGCCGCCAAGCACTCTGTCAAGCTCCTGTAAACCTGTTTTGTAACGTGTTTCATATCCGACTTTTACATCACCGATTTTTTTCGGCATACGCACACTTCCGCCGTTGCTTATAGACATTGCACGCGTAGCAGACGTTTTCTTTTCCGTAATAACAGTTTCCTGTATGGTGTTCCAACTGTTACAGCCGGGACATTTTCCCAACCACTTCGGTGATTTGTACCCACATTCACTGCATATATATGTCGTTTTTGTTTTCATTCCGATTCCTTTCATAAAAAATATATATTTTCAACGGGCGACCAATGATCGCCCCTACACACCGCCACACAGCCCCTACTCCGTAGGGGCGGTCATCGGCCGCCCCATAAAGCCTCTCCTTGAGGAGAGGGGGACCGCTTGCGGTGGAGGGGTGGAATATCCCATCACAAAAATTATATCCATAATTTTATAACTTTCCACCCACACTGTCAAGCCACAAATATTACGCTCACATTGCGGTTTGCATAATTTACATTACAGCAATGTTACAGCTGTGTTAATATCCACTCTATCCACGCACTTATCCACGCAATTCACGCCCGATTTATCCGCAAATATCAAAGTTATCCACGCGTTATGCACCCAACGTGGATAACTTTATTAACACATTCACAGTTTACATAACCTTTTCTGTCCCCAAAATTTTTATATTCCGAAAATTCAAAAAAATAATACTTATAACGTCAATATTTTTCGGAATAGCCTTGACAAACACCGTCAGTTTTTATAAACTATATGTATATGTAATTATGTAATAATTTGAAAGGATGACTTTTTTATAATGAATAACGCAGATAAAACAATGGACAAAATCGTAGCGCTTTGTAAAGGCAGAGGCTATGTGTACCCAGGCAGTGAAATTTACGGAGGTCTTGCAAACACTTGGGATTACGGTCCTCTCGGTGTTGAATTTAAGAACAACGTAAAAAAAGCTTGGTGGAAAAAATTCATACAGGAATCAAAATATAATGTAGGTCTTGACTGTGCAATCCTTATGAACCCAGAAACATGGGTTGCGTCGGGTCACGTCGGCGGTTTCTCGGATCCTCTTATGGACTGTAAAGAATGTAAATCACGTCACAGAGCGGACAAGCTGATTGAAGACTTTGCACACGAAAAAGGTGAGGACATCACAGTTGACGGTTGGAGCAAAGAAAAGATGGTTGAATACATCACAGAAAATAACATTGTCTGCCCAAAATGCGGCAAGCAAAACTTTACTGATATTCGTGAATTTAACCTTATGTTCAAGACATTCCAAGGTGTTACAGAAGATTCTTCATCAGTAGTATATCTTCGTCCGGAAACTGCACAAGGTATTTTCGTAAACTTCAAAAACGTACAACGTACAAGCCGTAAAAAAGTACCTTTCGGCATCGGACAAATCGGTAAATCATTCAGAAACGAAATCACACCGGGTAACTTCACATTCCGTACAAGAGAATTTGAACAAATGGAACTTGAATTTTTCTGTGCACCGGGTACAGACCTTGAGTGGCACGCATATTGGAAAGAATACTGTATGAATTTCTTACTTAACCTTGGTATAAGAAAAGAAAACTTGCGTTTCAGAGATCACTCACCTGAAGAACTTGCATTCTATTCAAATGCAACTGCCGATATTGAATTTGTATTCCCATTCGGTTGGGGTGAACTTTGGGGTATTGCAGACAGAACCGATTATGACTTAAAGCAACATATGGAACACAGCGGTGAAAGTATGGAATATATGGACCCAATCACAAACGAAAAATACGTTCCGTATTGTATTGAGCCGTCACTTGGTGCAGACAGAGTTGCACTTGCATTCCTTGTTGAGGCATATGACGAAGAAGAACTTGAGGGTGGCGACACAAGAGTTGTTATGCACTTGCATCCGGCACTTGCACCGATAAAGGCTGCCGTTCTTCCGCTTTCAAAGAAACTTGACGAAGGTGCAACAGCTGTATACGAACAGCTTTCAAAGAAGTTCAACTGTGAATATGACAATGCCGGTTCAATCGGTAAGCGTTACAGAAGACAAGACGAAATCGGTACACCGTACTGTATCACATATGACTTCGATTCAGCAGAAGATAACTCGGTTACAGTCCGTGACAGAGATACAATGGAACAGCAGAGAATTAAGATTGACGAACTTGAAAAGTTCTTGGAAGGAAAATTAGAATTTTAATAATGTTGTTGGTGGGGGTAAATTGCTATGAAATTTGTTGATGAATTTAAAGATTTTATATCTCGCGGAAACGTAGTTGATATGGCAGTCGGCGTTGTTGTCGGCGGTGCATTTAAAAGCATTGTAGATTCACTCGTTGCCGATATTATTAATCCCGGTATAGCATATGTTGTATCTCTTATAACAGGTGCACTCAAAACAGCTGCTACAAGTACAGTCGGTGACACAAGTGCCGTTGAATCGGTTATGGATATGTCTAAATGGATAATTCCGGGTACATCAATAAATATCGGTAATTTCCTTTCGGCTATTATTAATTTCCTTATCCTTGCATTTATAATTTTCTGCGTAGTTAAGGGACTTAATAAGCTAAATGATAAATTCAAAAAGAAAGTTGAGGAAGAAGTCACTTCTTCAGGTCCTACCCAAGAAGAACTTCTTGCCGAAATACGCGATTTGTTAAAAGACAAAGAATAATACAAAACCCAATCGAACGAAATTCGATTGGGTTTTCTTTTATTTTTCTATTTGCTTTACCTCTGCATATGGCTTCATATTTCCATTCCACACATACACATCTATACCGTCATATTCCACATCACTCAAATCAACCTCCGCCGTCATATTATGTATGTCAGGTGTCACAATCTTTTTAAGTTCATTACCTTTTCTGAACGCAACATACATCACCTCGTCATCTTCTTCAAAATTAAGCGATACAATAAGTTTGTTATCTTTTATTTCACACTCAATTTTATTGTTCGTTAAAACAGTCGGCATTGGTGTGACTGTCGGTGTTGCCGTTGGACTTGGTGTTACTGTCGTAGGCGTTGCTGTTGGTTTTACCGTTGGTGTTGCCGTTGGACTCGGTGTCGCTGTCGGCGTCGGTACTGTCGTAGGCGTTGCCGTTGGTGTCGCTGTCGGTACTGTTGTAGGCGTTGCTGTCGGTTTTACCGTTGGTGTTGCCGTTGGACTCGGTGTCACTGTAGGCGTTGCTGTCGGTGTTGGTGTTAGCGTTGGTGTCGCTGTCGGCATAATTGCCTTAACCGCATTATACGCATTCAATCTTCCGCCGCTTATAACTTTACCTGTAAGCGCCGAAAGCTTGTCTGAACTCGAACACAAAGTTTCTTTAATTTCTTTTGCCGAAATATTCGGATTTACTGCACGCATTACCGCAACAGCACTTGCAACCATAGGTGTAGCCATAGAAGTTCCCGACATTGTTCCGTAACTGCTTGTCGGAATTGTACTGTAAATACCTGTACCCGGTGATGCAATATCAACACTTGTTGCACCGTAATGCGACGTACTGCTGAGTTCATCATTGCTTGTCGTGTTTGCAACAGAAATTACATTGTCAAGGTCTTTGGTAAGTTGTGACGGATACACTGCCACTTTGTCATTATCCGCTTGCGGTGTACTTGTCGCAATATTTCCCGCCGCAATAACAAAGAATATATCCGGCACCGCCTCAATCGCCGATTTAACGATACTCACCGAAGTACTTCCCCAACCTGCACCGCCAAAACTGCAATTAATAATATTTATATCATTCTTTTTCGCGTAATTAATCCCTTCTATTATATAAGATAAAGTACTTTTACCACTGCTGTTAAAAATCTTTATTGACGCGATTTTGGCATTACGTGCAACAGACGCCACACCCTTGGAATTATTAGTCGCCGCACTTACAATACCAGCAACGTGAACACCGTGTTCATTCACATATGACACATCACCGTTACTGTCGCCGCAATTCCAACCATATATGTCATCAATATAGCCGTTACCGTCATTATCAATGCCGTCACCGACAATTTCTCCCGTATTCACCCATATATTATCAATTAAATCCTCGTGATTTGTCTGTATACCCGAATCCATAACTCCGACAGTCACATCAGAGCAATCAATATCAAAATCCCAAAGCTTTTTTGCACCGATTAAATCAAGCACAGCTTGTTTTCCGTTTTGATAGTACGTGTCATTAGGTTCGGAAAACTCATATACATTGTAGTTAGGCTCTGCATATTCAATATTCGGCATAGCCTTTAATTTTTCAATCGTATCTATAACATTTTCACGGCTCGGATTTTCCAAATCAAGTACATATATAATAGGCTCTGTTTTATCAGAAAACAAACTGATACTGCTTGCATCGTCACCGAAAATACATTTTGCATCACTGATATTCAATTCTTCAAACGGGTCTGAACACATTGAAACAGCATCGGTAATCTGCGGTTTTAACTGCACAAGCACAGTTCCGTAATCAAAATCCAACCCGTCATATTCATCTGCATAAACATTAATTCCCAGCCACATCATAGCCAATAACGCGGCAAAAAATATATATCTGAATCTTTTCATAAGCATAGCTCCGTTTTTCAAATTGCTTTAATTTCAGTATATCACTCAATTTTTATAAAGTCAATTTAAACCTCGTTTTTCGCTTGACTTTTTTGTTTTACTATGGTAAAATATTAAGGTACTTTTGGAGAAGTATCGAAGCGGTCATAACGGGGCGCACTCGAAATGCGTTTGCCTTAACGGGCACGTGGGTTCGAATCCCACCTTCTCCGCCAAAGAGAATGCTGATTTTTAATCCGCATTCTTTTTTTACTATGTGAATTTTTATAAAGGAGTAAAACAATGCAGACAGAAGAAAAACAAATGAAGATGAGTTATCTTATAAAGCGCTTTGTACCGTATTTCAAAAAATACAAATGGATACTGATACTCGATCTAATCTGTGCGTCACTGACAACGGTTTGTGAGCTTGTATTCCCAATGCTCGTGCGTTACATAACAAATATGGGTATCAATAACATAGCAGGATTAACCGTCGGAATAATCTTAAAAATAGGACTTTTCTATCTGATTTTAAGAATAATCGACTCTGCGGCAAATTTCTATATGGCTGACACGGGACATATTATGGGAGCAAAAATCGAAACAGATATGCGCCGTGACTTATTCGCACACCTTGAAACGCTTTCACATTCATACTTTGCCGAACACAAAGTCGGACAAATTATGGCACGAATAACAAGTGACTTGTTTGATATAACAGAATTTGCACACCACTGCCCCGAAGAATTTTTCATCGCCGCACTGAAAATAATCGTTTCATTTATAATTCTTTGCGGAGTAAACGTACCGCTTACGGTTATTGTGTTCGCATCACTTCCGCTTATATTCTGTTTTGTAAAATTCTTTAATACGCGTATGCGTAAAGCGTTCAAGAAACAGCGTAACCAAATCGGCGAAATTAATTCACAGGTTGAGGATACATTGCTCGGTATAAGAGTGGTAAAGTCATTTGCGACAGAAGAACTTGAAGCTGAAAAATTTGAGGACGGCAACAAAAAATTTCTTGACACAAAAAAACTCGGATATTTCTATATGGCAGGTTTTCAAACATCAAACAGAGCCTTTGAGGGTGTAATGTATTTGATAGTCGTTGTTGCGGGTGCGTTGTTTATGATTAACGGCAAAATCTCCCCTGCCGACCTTACCGCATATCTTTTGTATGTAAGCACGCTCCTTGCCACTTTGCGTACAATCATTCAATTTACCGAACAATTCCAACGCGGTATGACAGGTATTGAGCGTTTCCTTGAAATTATGGACGCACCTGCCGAAATAACAGAAAAAGAAAATGCCGACGAATTGAAAAATGTTCAAGGAAATATAACGTTTGAAAACGTCGGATTTCATTACAGTGACGATGACACAAACGTGCTGTCAAATATAAATCTTAACATCAAGAAAGGCGACAGCGTTGCACTTGTCGGTCCGTCAGGCGGCGGAAAAACAACGCTTTGTAACCTTATCCCACGTTTTTATGACGTCACAGAAGGACGTATTTTAATTGACGGCAAAGATATAAAAAACGTCACATTAAATTCGCTCCGAAATTCAATCGGTGTCGTTCAACAGGACGTTTACTTGTTCTCGGGAACGGTCTTTGAAAACATCGCTTACGGATTAAGCGGTGCAACACGCGAAGATGTTATAAACGCCGCCAAGCTTGCAGGCGCACATGAATTTATTTCAAACCTCGAAAACGGATATGACACATATGTCGGCGAACGTGGAGTTAAACTTTCGGGCGGTCAAAAGCAAAGAATAAGTATCGCAAGAGTATTCTTAAAAAATCCGCCTATACTTATTCTTGACGAAGCGACCTCCGCACTTGATAATGAAAGCGAAAAAATCGTGCAAGACTCACTCGAAAAACTTGCAAAAGGCAGAACAGTATTCACAATCGCCCATAGACTTACAACAATCCGTAACGCAAATATGATTCTTGTCCTCACCGAAAACGGTATCGAAGAACAAGGCACACACCAAGAATTGATTGATAAAAAAGGATTGTACTACAACCTATACAGTATGTACACCTCACTATAACAAACAAAAATGCGGTCTGTATGACCGCATTTTTTTATAGTAGTGGTGCTACTAACCTTATAATATGTCCTAAAAGCTTTGTGAAAATATTAAAATGTTTAACGTCCTCTAATGTAATCTTCTGCGACAATTCAAGCGTGTCTTTGAAATCACGTTCAATATCCATAACCGCCGGTACATTAAGCATATAAGCCGCACATTCATAGTGAAGATACAAACTTCTGTAATCGTGGTTTACCGTACCGACAATGGCTTTTTTACCGTCACTTATCGACATTTTCGCGTGAACAAAACCGGGTGTATATTCGTATATTTCTATACCTGCTTTCAAAAGTTCCTTATAATATGTTCTCGCAAGATAGAACGCATATTTCTTGTCAGGAATATGTGGCATTATAATCTTAACGTCAACGCCCCTTTGAGCCGCATACTTCATACACTCATACATCTCGTCATCAATAACAAGATACGGCGTCATTATATAAGTATATTCCGACGCATTGTTCAGATTATTTATATACGCACGCTTTCCGACATAAACTTCATCAAGCGGAGTATCGCCGAACGGTATTACAAATCCGTCCGTACTTACGGAATATTTTTTTGACGCTTGGATATATTCACCGCAATCCTCAATGTGTTCATCATTTACGTTCCACATTTCAAGAAACATCGCCGTAAATCCCGCGACCGCCTCGCCTCTGAGCATAAATCCCGTATCTTTCCAATGCCCGAAACGCATCTTTTCATTAATATATTCATCTGAAATATTTATCCCACCGCAAAACGCCACCGCACCGTCTATAACCATTATTTTTCTGTGGTCACGATTGTTTTGGTGAGTTGACAAAAGCGGTACAATCGGCGAAAATATACGACATTTAATCCCCTGTCTTTCAAGATATTCATTGTATTTTCGCGGAAGCGTCACGATACAGCCCATACCGTCATACATAACGCGAACTTCAACGCCCTGTTTAACTTTTTTCTTTAAAATTTCAAGAATTTCATTCCACATACGGCTCGTGTGATTTATAATAAAGAACTCCAAAAATATGAATTTTTCCGCTTTCAAAAGCTCCTTTTTCATATCCTCAAACATTCTCTCGCCTATGCTGTAATACTGTACACCCGTATTTGTGTAAGCAGGAGAACCGCCGTATTTCGATAAATACCTTGCAAATCCGTCCTGATTTTTATCGGTCTGATAAATATTTTTCATAACATCATTGTCTTGAACAAGATACTTTTTGTTTGCCTCTTGAATATTCTTGTAATCGTCACCTATATTCATTGACACTCCCTGTGCCCTTGTAAACAGATAAAACAAAGCACCGAATATAGGTATAATCGCAATAAGCGTTATCCACGTCATTTTAAAAGTAGATTCCTCTGTACGATTAATTTCAAATATTATAAGTACGGCACTCAAAACAGTCGAAAGACCGAACAAAACCTTTGAATAGTCGGAAATCCATATATACATTGCAACAAACGTAATGATTTGCATTAAAAGCATTACCATTGCAACGAATTTGTTTGAATATAAAAGTCTGTAAATCTTTTTCATTCAAAATCCTCCTTTCAAACGGCTATTTTAAATTTTTTATATACGCAAACGTTTTTTCTTCCCCTTCTTGCTGCAACATCATAAGCCACCCTTCAAGCAGCTTTGCAGTGTTTGGGTGCATACTTGTTTTAGCATTTCCCTTTAAGAAATATTCTATCGGATTATCGTTTGTATATTTGTCGTCCAAATAAATTTTTCCTGCCGCAACACGGTCGCAAAACATTTCTTTAACATATTTTAACGGCATTTCGACCGCCTCCATACGTCTTGTTTTGGGATTGTAGTCTGTCCAATATTCAAAGTGATGTTTGTTTCTTCCTTTGTGGTGCATCCAAGCCTTTGAATAACCGTATTCACGTCTTTCGCCCTCTGTCGGACTTCTGTCACCGAGATAAAATCTTGCTCCCGGTAAAAATTCAGTCGGTGAATATTTCGACAAATCGTGACGCATACCCTGCCACAAAATTCCGCACCTTAGGCAATGATACATTACCTTGTGACGGTGCCTTGTGATTGTCATAAAATGTTTTATAAAATGCCACATACAGTGATTCTTCCTTTTTCTATAATAGTTTATTATATCACAAATACCGACATTTTACAATACCAAAACGTTGCACCTCTCAAAACAAAAAAATCGGCTGCCAAAATTTCGGCAACCGATTTTCGATTAGTTACTTCTTCTTTCCATTTCCTTATAAATATCTTCCCAAGTCATACCGTTGTCAACCAGCATAACAGTAAGGTGATAAATAAGGTCAGCGGTTTCGTAGCTGATTTCGTCCTTATCGCGGTTTTTACCTGCAATAACAACTTCGGCAGCCTCCTCACCGACTTTTTTCAAAATCTTATCTTCGCCCTTATCGAACAAGTAATTTGTATAACTGCCCTCTTCAGGGTGTTCTTTTCTGTCCATAACTACAGCCTGTTCACGCGCAAATACATCTGTCTTAGTCTGTTCCTTTGCGTCCTCAACAAGCTTGCCGTCCTCAATCTTTCTGAAGAAACAACTTCTGTTTCCCGTATGACACGCAGGGCCGGCAGGATTAACAAGCACAACAAGACAATCGCAGTCGCAGTCAACGCGAACTTCTTTAACGTACATATAATTACCCGAAGTATCGCCCTTTACCCAAACTTCCTGTCTGCTTCTTGACCAAAAAGTTGCTCTGCCTGTTTCAAGAGTTTGCTTAATCGTGTCCGCATTCATATATGCAACCATAAGCACCTCGTTAGTTTCAATATTCTGCACAACTGCCGGAATAAGTCCGCTTGCGTCAAATTTAAGAGTATTTATTAATTCTTTCATTTATGTAATTCCCCTTTCAATTTATATAAAACAAATTTATTTCATTTCCATCAAGTTCCAATTCTTTGCTATATAGTCCACACCCGAAATTATTGTGAATACAACCGAAATCCAAATAAGTATATCTGAAATCAATTTAGGGTGTACACCTAAGAATGTATTCTGAATCGGAAGCAAAAGCATTGCAACGATAATTGCAACCATTTGCGTAACGGTTTTAAGTTTGCCCCACATACTTGCGGCAACAACCTTGCCCTCGCCTGCCGCAACAAGTCTTATGCCCGCAACCGCAAATTCTCTTACAAGCACAATCATCAACGCCCACACACTCATACGATCATAGTACATCAATATCAAAAATGCCGCTGTTGTAAGCACCTTATCTGCAAGCGGATCGACGAATTTGCCGAAAGTCGTGACTTGATTATACTTTCTCGCAACGTGACCGTCTATCGCGTCAGTTATCGACGCAAGTACAAAAACACCAAGTGCCGCATAATGACACGTTACGTTATCTATCATAAACAACACCATAAATATCGGTACAAGCACTACACGAATCATTGTAATTTTATTAGCTGTATTCATCAAATCACCTCCGCTTGACCTGTAAGGTCATATTCATCTGCGTCAAGAATTTTCACTTTTATAATATCGCCCGGAGTAACTTCTTCCTCCGTTGCAAAATATACTTTTCCGTCAACATCAATACTGTCGCCGCGACTTCTGCCGTAGAACAAGAAACTTTCTTCATCGTATCCCTCAACCAAAACTTCAAGTGTTTTGCCAAGCTTAGCCTTGTTAAGTTCAAGCGATATTCCCTGTTGAAGTGTCATAAGTCTGTCAAGACGTTCTTCCTTGATTTCCTCATCAACCTGATTCGGAAAATCAGCCGCAGGAGTATCTTCTTCCTGTGAATATGTGAAAGCACCCATTCTGTCAAAACGCACCTTTTTAACAAATTCATAAAGGTCGTTAAACTGTTCCTCCGTTTCACCAGGAAAGCCTACAATTATAGACGTTCTGATTGTGCAGTCAGGCATTTTTTCTCTTATTTTATTGATTCTCTCAACCATTTGTTCTTGAGTTGTACGTCTTGCCATACGTCTTAAAATCTCATTGTTGCCATGCTGTACGGGCATATCGATATAATTGCATATTTTATCATATTTAGCCATTGTATCAATAAGACTGTCCGTAATAGCCTCTGGATAGAAATAATGCACTCTTATCCACTTGATACCGTCAACCGTGACAAGTTTTTCAAGCAACTTATCAAGCGAATATTCGCCGTACAAATCTTTTCCGTAACGTGAAGTATCCTGTGCAATAAGTATAAGTTCCTTAACACCGTTTTTCGCAAGATTTTCAGCTTCTTCAACTATATCTTCAATTTTTCTGCTCCTAAA
>ENA-UOOA01006002-UOOA01006002.1-human-gut-metagenome-genome-assembly--contig:-P61old-NODE-6002-length-12087-cov-3186.950299_pt1 | contig 12087 bp, 16 predicted proteins | sample MGYA00242467_ERZ724014 | MGnify/ENA metagenome assembly ERZ724014
GGCGTTACCCGCGGTTCTTCGTTGCCGAAGATCTCGCGATTGCCTAACACCGCCCAAGTGATGCAATCATGCTGTGCCGCCTGTGCGGTGGTCATGGTGGCCATCTGATTAACCCGCGCGCCGAATACTGCCAATTCGCGGTATATGTCCCGGTTCGTGTTTTTGGAGTCTTCGTACTTGCCACGTGTCGGATTATAGGTCAAATCGGAGTCTTCATATTGTCCGACCTGCTTCCCCAAGTCGTCCAGCGCTCCGTTGATGCGCTCGAATTGCTCGTTGAAACCGGCTATCAGCTGTTTGATGGCTTCGACGTCCGCGTTCTCGTCCTTGGCGAGATTGTCCAATTGCTCGCGCAGTTCGTCAACATGTTCGGCCACCTCCTGCACGTAGCCGAGCACGGTGAGCGTGTCTCGGTATGAGAACGGCTGAACCGTGGTGAAATACCGTTGCCGCGGGTCGATATCCAAGGGCGCGGCGCACATGTTTGGTCCGTCCATATATCCTCCAATCTGTCTGTATCTAGTATACTCTAGTGGCCAAGATTATAGGCTAGTGAGGTGCTATAGAGTTGTGGCACGTTGGTCATGTTGTCGCCGCTCCCCCACATACCTAAAAAGAGGTCTTCGAGCGAGTTGATGACCATCATGTCAATGTTAAGCATGGTGTTACGCCAGTCCTGCAGGAGTTGGGACTGGGACCCGCTGGTGCCGAGCGTATGCGACGTGCTGTTTCCCTTGTCGGACGAGTGCGCGTAATCCGTGTTGCTGGTGCTGGACGCGGTGGCGGTGCTGTCCTGCTGGGTTGCCGTATGCGTGTTGCCTGTCGAGTCCGTCTGGCTTGCGGTGGTGGCGTACTTGCGAAAATCGTCGATACGTGTCTGCGGGAACTCGCTGTTGAACGTCATGCTGGAATTGTCGGCGGTGGTGTCGGACGTGCTGTTCGCCGTAGACTCGTTCGATTGTGTTCCGCTCGATTTGCCGCTGGACTCGTTCGTGCTGGTCGAGTCCATTTCCTGGCGAATATCGGACGTGATAAAGGGGTCAAACTCGCGCTGGGCGGACAGATAGAGCTGGTTGAAATAATCCATCTGCTCCCGCATGGTACGCCCCAGATAAAACACGAACATTTGCGGCGTTTCCGACCCGATTTCCCTGAGTGCGTAATGCGCCACGATTTTCTCGTTCAATTTCGCACGATAGTTCTCGTCGAAAATCGGATAATATCGGGCGCTCAAATGCAGTTTTTCATCCGTATCAAAACCGCGTGCGATCAGATTGCCAAGCGTCAACGTGTAATCCGCCATACTGTCTCTGATGGCGTACATGCTCAAATCCTGTACCATTAGTTTCCCTCTTCCTTGTTGCCTTCGACGTCCAGGAGTCCGCCTGAAGTGGTGTCGTTCCATTCAATGCCGATCGGCTTCCCGGAATCGGCCATTTGCGGCCACAACCGGTTTATCGTATCGCACGCCTGCTGACGCGCCTTCAAGTAGCTCAGGCGGAACACGTTCGTACGACTGTTGCCCGCCGTGACTTCCGACTCAAGCAGTCGTTCCTTCTTCTCCGTCGTGCTGTTGTCGATACCCAAGTAGTTTACGAGTTCGTTCCAGATCTGCGTTTTTGTGGTGATGATCTTATCCGCAAGAAAAGGGGTGACGTTCGGGAATGTCTGGAACATGCCGGTGATATCCGCACTGTCGTAGGTGTAAATGTACGGGTCGCCGTCCTCACGCGCCTTCATGAGGTTTTGGGCGGTGAGTTTGTTGGTTTCGGACGTGGCGATAATAAGAGGAACGCTGATATTGTCCAAATTCACGTCCAAAGCGCGGTCTGCGATAGCGAGTCGTGTGGCGTAATTCCACATGACATCGATCATGGTGCAACGCAACTGATTATCCCAGATCGGTACGCACTCCTTGCTACCGATCTGCGGGTGCGAATAGTTCGTGGCCACCGGCTGAAAACTGGTTGGATTATTATAGTTGTTGACTCCGCCGATATTGCCGGACGTGACCATGAAACGATGCACCCCCTTACGTTTGTCGGGAAAGAAGAGCGCCAAACCGTTCTCGAATAGAGTCAGTTCCAAATATCGTTCATCAATGTAGGGAGGAAGGTTAATCCACTTGAACCGCGACACCGCCAACATCTCAATCAGCTTCATATACTGGTTAATGCGGAGACTTTGCCGCATTTCAGGGAGATTAAGATTGCCCCACATTGAGCCGAGCACGCTTTGATTGTCCCAGTGCGCGGCCTTGCGCGCGTTATTGCGTCTGCTCATGGTCACCGTCCTTAATAATAATGGAGAGAGGTTTTACGCTCTCTCCATTATATCTAGTATGCGATACCGGACAGTGGTACGTTGTCCGCGTAGTCGGTGACGCCGATCTTGTCGGGGTCAGTCCAGACGGTCACACCGCTCTCGAAAATACCTTTGACCGTAAGCCGGTATTCCTCCGGGCAGGTACTTGAGCGGACATAGAGTTCGTGGAGTTTCCAGTAGGTGAAATTGCTCATGGCCATGAGATTTTCCGGCAGCTTCATGAACCTTTGCACATAGTAGCCATACCTTAGCCACACTTCGCCAATGGCTTGCATGGCTGCCGGTGGTATCTGCCGGAACCGCACCAGGACGCCGATCAGTCCGTTCGCGAGATTGAACGCGTCACCGCCCAGTGCGCCGGACGTGGTGGGTGGTACGGTTTGCGTCTGTTGTACTTGCGCGTTGATGCCGGCGATCGTGTTCTCGTAATCGCCTTGCGCCGTGGCCTGGGCGAGTTGCCGGTTCATGTCCGCGAGCTGCATGGTCTGTTGGTTGGACAGATTGGTTTGCGCGAGACTGTAGGCGTTAGCCTGCGACGTTGAAGCGTTGTTCGTGGTCTGCGTGTTCGCCAACTGTTGGTTCGCCGTGCTCACGTTGTTGTCGTAAGTCATCTGGTTCGTCCACGCGCCGATGGCGGTGCCCGCCACCGCGCCGACCACACCCCCCACATTGCCCGTGGCTGCGGAACCAATCGCGTTCGCCACACCGCTGCCGATCGTGTTCAACTGTGCCATCTGGTTATTGAATCCGAGATTCTTCAACGTCAGATCGGTGCCCATCTGCGCTGCCTGGTTGCTGATCGCGTTCATGGCGTTGCGGTTCGACGTTCCAAGCCTGTTCTGGGCGCTTGCATACTGTGTGCCGAGCTGGGCTTGCGCGTAGGCGTTGTTTATGCCCATCTGGGTTTTCTGGAAACTCCAATCCGCGCTCTGCTGTGCGTATTGGCGCGTGTACGCGCTGTTTGCAAGCGCCAAAGCCGAACCGTTGTTTACCGCCATGAAGGTGGGGAAATTGGTGATGCCGAAACTTGCGTTGAGCATTTCGCCCGTATCGATCGGCAAACCGAGCCCGTTTGGCAATGGTTGACGCTCTCCAAGATTTCCCGCATGATATCCGCGCGCGTAGAAATTCAGGCGCGGAGAAGGTGGCGCGTAATTCCACGATTCTCGAATAATCAGATCAGCGGACGGAATCTGTTCCGGCTCGTACGTGATAACGGTGCCGTTCAGACACGAGCATTCGATATACGCATATGGCGCTGTAAGGAACTTTTTCAGATACTTGTAGCGTTCCGGCAACTGGAAAGTGTCACGGAAATTCTTGAGATTGATGATATCCGTGTAGCGGGCGTTGCTATTGTCGTTTCTCTTGCGTAGTTCCCAACAATTGCCGATAAAACCTACGGAATGTCCGAAGAGTTCCGTTTTTTTCGGCTGACCGTCCAACAACGCTTGCGGCAGATGCGGGACGGCATAGATGCCGCAAATTCCCTGAGTGACCCATGGAGCCGTCATGCCTTCGGTGAAAAATGTGACAATATCGGCCGGAGTGTCCAAATAGTACATGGATGTGCCATTAAGCTGACTTTCGAACGCGCTACCCGTGGCGGTGTTGACCACCGGATTATCCTTGGTGCCCGTATCGGCTTCCAGATCGGTGGTGCTTACGATGATCAGCCCGTAGGATGTATATTTTACGCCATCATGAGTGCCAATATCCATGAGTGGTTTCCAAGCTTCGTTGGTGAGTACGGTGCATTTCCCTGTGTCAAGTCCTTCGGGGAGGTCAAGATAGGTTTTACCCCAGTCTTTCCACGCGTTCTCGTTCGCAACCCCCACATGGCCTCTTTCCACATAGGCGTTACCCAATTTAATATCGTGTTGAAAGCTCTGCCACACGTCCAGCTGGATATTGAGCTGCGTGGTGTTCGCGTTCACGTAGTCGCATGTCTGGATGAAATAATACCAGCTACGTGGAGTGTCGAAGTCGTAGTCGTTCGTGGCGATGAGATAGTTGTATCGTGACGCCTGCGCGAACGGTACCGGCAACCGTACCGGCAACCCGTATTTCGCCATAGTGCAGTCGGTGAACTCGATACCTTGCAATCGGTTGAAATATTCTTGTTGAGCCGGTCTGTCCCATTTTACGATATCCCTATAGCCCATATCCCACGGCACGTTACAAAGTTTGAACCGTGTGTTTGGTGTCCATTTCGCATAACTGAAGTTTATAGGCAAATCGTTCGCGCTCATAAACCCTCCTAAAAAAAAATAATAGGTGTGGATAAAAGTCTATCCACACCTATTTTAGCGGCTGGTCATCATCGCTATGCGGTGACGGTGACCTTTGCCGTTCCAGTAGCTCCCGCAAACTTCACAGTGACGTTGGCGGTGCCCGCTGTGGTTCCGGTCAGCACTCCGTTGGGGGTGATGGTCGCGTGGGCGTCCACCGTCCACATGGCGAGATTGGTGACGTCCGCGGTGTTGCCGTCCGTCTTGGTGGCGATCGCCTTAAGAGCCACATGGCCGTTCACTTTGACCGACTTTTCGCCCTGGATCTCAAGAGACTCGATGGCGCCGGCCTTCCAACCGCCAAGCCAAGTGCCGACCACCGGCACATCGAGCGCGGCGGAGACGGTCTGGTCGATTTCAGGCGTGGCCGGATTGATGTAGGTTGCCTGGGCGGTGACCTTAAGCGTTTCGGCGGTTTCATCCAAACCGCAACGAAGGATACCGTCGTTATCAATGGAGGTGAACTGGGAGGTTGCGCCCTCCACCGCATACTTAATGCCGGTCGGCTGGAACGTCGCAGTCTCCTCGTTGGCGCTCGTAATGGTGGACACCACCTGGACGAGATCGCCACGGGACACGTTCTGTGGAGTGATTGCGGGCTGACCGTATTTCCGCACGCGCAGCTCGAATACCGGCGTGGAAGTGGTGAGCGTATCCGGCAACGTAACGGACTCATTGGAGCCTTCGCCCGTCCAGAAGAGAATCGCGTTCGCGAACGGGTTAGGGGTGATGGAGCCGCGGTGCTTGTAGAAGATATTGCGCGTGCCGTCAATCGGATTCACGGGGCTATTGGTGGTTTCGAGCATTTCATCCCAGCAGAAGAAGAAGTCTTCCGTGGTCAGCACGGCCTGTACCTTGCCGCCCTGTCCGCCGATGCCGAACATATCCTCCGGAATCGGAATGATACGATACGGAACATTGACTTTATCGATATTGAACGCGGCGGCGAGAGCTTCAACATTGAGTGCGGCAATCACCTGCGGAGTGGCGAACAAGATCGCTTCACTATCGCGCCACGGAGTCACCCAACTCATGGCGTTATATCGGGGCATGGCGCTCATTGGGGACGCCTTCAATTCGTTCGCCGTCTGCTGGATGAGGCGCAGTAGTCCCTTCGCGTCCGCTTCGGTCGAGTCGGCCTTGCCAACGTCCGGGGTATGCACGCGGTAGAAACCGCCCTTACGAGCGTACTCGGCAAACGTCTGCGTTTTCATCAAGTACATGTCGTTTCTATCCGAGAGGATAGGCGCGTTCATGATCTCGGAAATGTAGTCCGACATGCCGCTTTCGCCGTCGAATGCCGTAAGCAAGGCGTCTTCCGGAATGGTGACGGGGTAATAATGATCGAACGTGAGCGGGTGGAATACGGACGCGGTCGGGAGGCTGTAGCGTCCGTAAACGTCGTCACCGAGATACTCTTTATTGAAATTGCGGGTGCGTGCCTTGACCAGGCCGACGGCGGCCTGCTCGTAGGTGGAACCGTAACGCTTGAGCGTGCGGGGGGAGCCGATGAGCTTGAGCGGGTCGTCCCAGTCCGCGTGCTGGATATAGAGGCCGATAAGTCTCTGGATGAGTACGCCGGTGAACTCGTCGCGAAGGTAGGGGAAGTTGCGCATGGTGTCCACGGCGTTCCTAATATTGCCCTGCGTTGCCGATGGGATACGGGTCTGGAACTGTGGTGAGGTGGCGTTGCGGACGGCGTTGAAGATCTCGACGTCGCCCTTGCCGGCCAGTGGTCGAATATTGGACATTACTTATACCTTTCTGTTTAGTCGAACAAATCTTCGATTGACTCGCTATCGCCGTCGTTGTCGCCGTCGTTGTCGGGCGGTGTGGGGTCGTTGTAGCCGAGCGTGTCCAGCATGGCCTTCAATGCGGCCAGTTCTTTTTCGATGCTGTCGAGTCGTGCGGAAACGTCCGGCCCTTCCGGCTCCGGTTCCGGCTCCGGTTCTTTCGGCTTGACTTCATCATCCACGGTTTCGGTCTGCCGTTCCTCTTCGGTCGGCGGCGGCGTGGTGGTTTCCTCTCCGTCATTGTTTGGGTCTGCCATGCGAAAGCTCCTTACGATTGGCAATGTTTCCGCTAAAATTATATCATGTGGCGGAAAATAAAATGACCTCCGCAATCACGCGGAGGTCTGACTGTCCTATCGGAGCGCGAAGTGAAAATCGTAGGGCATTGTCGCCACGACAATGATTTCACGGTCGGCGGCGTTTTCAGCCGTGGCAATCCGACCCATGTTGCTCCCAGTCGAAAATCGACGCTCACAAGACATGACAATCATAGCATGACCATTGTGCCGTAATCATCCATGACTTGCGTGCCATGTCTAAACTTTTCGTAGGGGATGGGCTGGGAGAACATGTTTCCGGCCATACATACGTCAACCTCCCCGTCTTCCCTCCATCCCTGATACCGGTTCATACCCAGGATAGTCAACTTCTCATATCGTGCGGCGATCTTCCACTTGCCCAATTCGGTCGGATGAATGTCACATGATTCCACCGGCTCCCAACCGCTCAGGATACAACCGTCCGTGTTCGCGTACAATAGCCGATCGGCGTTCGCGTGGCACACGTCCATGAGTTTGCGGCGCGCGTAGGCGTTGACCCACACGGGCACGGGCAGGTAATCGGTTTTCAAATTCGATTCTTCGCGCTGGGCGACGTCCCAGTCCAATGTTATGCCGTCTTTGGAGGTGGGGAGCATGACGGAACCCTTGGGTAGGCTAGCCATTTTCCCTACGAGCGCGTTCATGATCAGTTTCGCCATTTGTCGTTTCTCGCCCTTCGCCTTCTGTTTCAAGTCTCCCCATTCATCTACGAACGAACGGAAGAAACCTTTTGAGCGGCGAAATTTCCACCCTCTAACGTGCTTGTATACGCTCACCTCATAATTCTCGTATAGTAGTTGTTGGTCAATGTCGGTCAAGACGCGTGTGACGTATCCACGTGTCGAGGTGAGACGGTTCAAGCCGTACACGCTTCGATTATCGAGCAAAAAGGGGTATCCGTCCGTCTTGAGTTCCGCACGAAACGTGAGTTCATCGCAATGCAATGGCATGTCATCATCTTGGACGTATTCACCGTCGTATTGTTCCGGTTCGCCCCACGGCAACCACTCATCCCGCAAAATGCTCGGATACATGCTATTGCAGTCAACGTCGATAGCCTTGCCATACGCCCCTTCTCTTGCGATCATGAAACCGCCGATATAGGCGTCATGCAATGACTTTTTTGTTTCGGTTTCGAGTTGGGGGAATTTGTCGTAATACCATTTCCACTCGCCGGACGCGAAAGCCTCCATACTCGCCCCGCCCGCCGTGATCTTGCACAAGTTGCGATTATCGTATTCGCGCAGAATGTTGAGTAGTTGCGTGTCGGTCATGGTGAGACGGCAATTCTCGCGCAACAGGTTGGAAATGTCGAAGAATCGTGCCGAGTTTTCACGGTCGATACGCACGGTGAAGCTGAAAAACTTGCCTTTTTTTGAGATGATGGCATCCCAGCTCAGATTGGCGTTGTTTTCGTTGTGGGGCAATGCGTGTACGACGTGCGCCATAAACGGATCCAAAACGTCTGGGTCAGTCACATAGATAGTGAGTTTGCCTCCCGACATGATGGACGCCAAAAGGCGGTTAGGCGCGGTGACGTCCCGCAATGCGGTGCCGTCCGTACAGCGTATGACGTTATCCGCGCACCACAATCCCACTCGATTGTCTTGCCTGGTCATGGTACAACTTTCTTTGATCGACTACCGCTACTTTTCCAACGCGCCCGCTTCCATCATCCATCGGTCGAACTGCTTGCGTGAACGCTGGTAGCCCTCGCTGTTGTCACGGAACACTGAAGTAAAACCGTGGCGAACGGGGTCGTATACCGTCCAGTCGAACACGATTCTTGGGGCGTCCGTCTGCTCGATGAACGCGCGTTTTTGCGCTGCCGACAGTTGACGGAATCGTTTCAACCGTTTCGAGCCGAGCGTGGTAGCCAAAATCTTCTCGAACACCTCATAACGTCCGCGGCTCATATAGGACGGCCAATCATGCTCGCCATACAATTCTTTACCCTGTTTACCTGTTCCCCGCTTCTTAGATTGCTTGTTTTTTTGTCCGGTGCGCAATCCCAATATTTCGGCGGCGTCATGGATCTGCTCACGCAGTTCGTTGCGATGCCCGTTTTCCAGTTGGGAGCGCACGAATGCTTCATCACTCAGCACGTTCGTCATTTGCAGAAAATCGGTGAGCTTCGACGGTATTACCTGATTACGTCCGAAGCCTTCACCGGTGGTGCCGGTGATTTCGTCCACACGCTGGTCGTACACGCTACGTTGTGGCATGGCCTGAGCCTTGTTCCATTCGTTGATTTTCCGTCGTGCCGCATTGATCTTCCGCTGCTGCTGTCGCAAGAGTTTACGTCGTTTCGCCACGGGTTCCGCGTCAATCTGCGCGTCTGTGATGGGTGTGCGCCCTGCGAACATGATGTCTTTTTTCGTCGGCTTCTCCACTGCTGTGGTGTGGTAGGGGGTTGCTTTCGCTTCCGCTATGGCCTGTCTCTTCTGCCGTTCCCACTCCTTACCCAAGGTTTTCGCGATATTGACGAGTTGTTGGTCTGCGGTTTTGGCGAGATTGGAATAGGAGTAACTGCCGAGTTGTTTGATATTACGGGCGGCGCGTGCCTGCGCGGCTTGACGTGCCTTGACATGTTTTTGCTTTCGAGACATATGGCACAGTCCTTAAGATGGCGAGAGCACCCAAGATTGGGTGCTCTCTATGGATGAACGCTACTCAGTTATTATAGCAAGCTCACTTGGCTTCCTTCTCGTCCACCGGCTCGATGCTGAAAAACTTGAAGCCACGGCGGGAGCGGCGTTCGACCACCTTGATGCGCAGCGGTTCCGTCCAGGTGTTCGGCGTGCCGAAGATACCGAACATGGTGTTCAGTCCGGCGGCGAGAGTGGGGGAGGTGGCCGCGTACGCCTTGCCGTCATCGGTCACGATGATGACGCGCACGGTGTTGGAGATTTCGCCCGTCTGATCGTCCGTCACCTGCACCGCCTGGGCGACAGCGTTCGTCATGTTCAGCGGCTCGTTGAGGTGCTCGTCAAGCTTTTCGGCGTTCTGTAGTGCCGAGTAGAGCTTGATCTTGCCTTCGCGCGTCGAGGTGTCGATGAAGTGCTGGACGGTGCCGAGTTCGGTGTTCTCGGTGTTGAACGCGACGAGTGCGGTATTGTTGTTTTCTTCCATTGTTTAACCTTTCCTAGATTGTTATTATTTGTTTTCAGGCTTATGCCTAAAATCTTTTTATATCACACGTCTTCGTTATTTTCAATGTCGGCGTGTCTTTTGTTTGTATGTTCTTCGGGGTTCCACTCTTGCGGTTCCTCAAAAGTGGCGTACTTGTAGAAAGTTTCCTCATTCATTGAGACTTTTTGCGAAAAAATGTTGATGGAACGCGGAATAAAGTTCGGAAACAGTCTCTTCGCACGAATCGAATACGCGCGCGCGTCCTTAAGGCGTCCGTCGATAACGTGCTCTGCTTCCATGAAGTCGCCGTCCACCAATTCCATGCCCTTAAGCACGGCATAGACGCGCGTGCGGAAAATGTCGGTTTTCGTTCGTGCCATGAGATTCTACCTTTCCTGCTTGAAGATTTTTTGCAATTCTACGTCATTATACCTTTTCGTGTCCAGTCTGTCAAAATTTTTAAACACGGCAATAATCAGTTTTTCCGCTTGAGGACTATCAAAAACCGTGCAACAGTCATACGACGTAGCACCCTTGACCGCGCAGACCGCACACCATGCAATCAGGTTAGGCGGATTGATGGAACCGTCCAAATATTCGACATCGGACGTGCGGGATAGGGCGGCAGAGAGTCCGTCCCACATAGTCAGACTCCCGCATATCCGAGATACAGTAATCACCGCTTGCGTAAACCACCCGCTAGGCGCTTCACGCCACAACTCGCACAACATATTGACGGCACGGCAACACGACTCATAGTCACCATATCCAACGTCATACCGTCTCAGATTCAGCTCACGAGTATGTCCACGCGTGGCCCTGACAATACGAGGAGACTCCATGATCGCATCGTCAAAGTCACGCATACGGTAAATAGGACGCCTATCATCACCGCGCCTAAACATAATACCGCTCCTCAACACGAAAATAACTGATATTCTCCGTATGGGACCGGATAGCCGCCCACCGTTTAATCAAATCTGCCGCATCCTTGTATGAGGACGCGTAACCGACTTCAATAGGCGGTTTATCACCATGACGCAAATACGCCAGTGCGACAAAAATTTCATACATGGTTAAAACTCCACCTCCTCATTAGTAGACTCGGCACCGAGCCTCCACATGTCATGCCACAATTGCGGATCAGGACACCGTTTTGGCATATCCGACTTACGTTTCACACCAGCCCAAAACGCACGCAAACGCCAATAACTATCAGCATCCGAACACGTGCCGCACACCCACGAATGAATCCAACCACGAAAATACACGGCTAATTCCTCTCCAAGAGCGGTGTGCGAGCAATATCGATAGCGTCCAGCATCAAATCGGCAATCTGAGACTCATTAGCGGCGTCATATGCACACCATGCCGAAGCGTCGGAAAAACCACCTGGAGTGCGGAACTGAACAGTATACCGAAGCTCGTACAAGTGATTATGCGGACAATACCACAGTTCGACATAACCACCACGATATTTAGACGAGAACGTGGCAACCCTCATATCATTATAAGCCATCTCAGGCCCCCCCTACTATGGAAACCAACACAATAGCCACGCCCACAGCGAGCATGACCAAAAAACAAAAAACGTCACGCGCATTACGCGGCAGTTCGCAAAACACTGTAGCCGCCATCGTAAGAAACAGCACGGAAAGAATGCAGACAGCAACAATCATGCCTATCATCATACCAACACCACCTCCACCACACCAACCATCGTCCCGTCAAGATCAAACGTGGCATTATCAATATCCACACTCACATTACGCCCAACATAAGCGCCACGGACATGAGACAACACGCCATCTAATGAAGATTTCAGAGATGCCGTAAAAAACATGCCACTAGGCTTCACGCAATCAGGTAAAATCTCAAAAACCTGAAAACCATCATCAGCAATAATGAAATACCACATGAGAGACCTCCAATCAGTGAGTCAGGGCGTCAGCTACCGCTTCCGCGATAGTGTTCCCGGTTCCCAGGACGACAACAGGACGACAGTACATAGCGCAAACGGTATAAAACACCTCAACCGCATCCACCTTACGACCATCCTCGGCAGTGCGATAGTATGGAGTCTCAACCTTTTCTACGTAGGCGCGTGCCATCAACTCCCGCACTTCCTCAATGCTGACTCCCGCTTCCTCTGCGATCTGCTTATAACTTTCCATTTTATTTTTCCTTTCCCTTGAAACGGACAACTACATCATAACACAAACAAAC
>ENA-UOOA01006015-UOOA01006015.1-human-gut-metagenome-genome-assembly--contig:-P61old-NODE-6015-length-12065-cov-4.018984_pt1 | contig 12065 bp, 9 predicted proteins | sample MGYA00242467_ERZ724014 | MGnify/ENA metagenome assembly ERZ724014
GATGACCGACGGAGGGAATTTTCTGCTTAGTAATCCGTCTTCGCGGCTGATTACCGGCAACAGTCCGGATTACGGACGGCTTGAGATGGCGCTGTCGGAACTGTTCGGCGGGCGTGCCGTACTAGTCGTCGGCTGCGGTTACATGGTCAATTCGGGCGTGCTGCCGGCCGTTACCGGCAAGGGGGATCTGGTACTGGCCGACAAGCTGGTGCATGCCAGCCTGATCGACGGACTCAGGTTGTGCGAAGCCGACTGGAAACGGTTCAACCACAACGATACGGGACATTTGGAGCGGTTATTGGCCGCCCACCGTCGTTCGTACCGGAACGTTTGGATCGTGACCGAATCGATTTTTAGCATGGATGGCGATCGCGCGCCGCTGAAAGAGCTGGCCGCGCTGAAACGGCGTTACGACGCGAAGCTGTATGTCGACGAAGCGCACGGATTCGGGGCCTGCGGGCCGCAGGGATGCGGAGTCGCCGCGGAGATGGGCGTCGGGGACGATTGCGATGTCCGTATTGCGACGCTCGGCAAAGCGCTCGCGTCGCAGGGGGCGTTCGTCGTTACGGACGGGCTGACGCGCGATTTCTTGATTAACCGGCTCCGGACGCTGATCTTCTCGACGGCGCTGCCTCCGATTTCGCTGCGCTGGTCGGAATACCTGGTGCGGCGTTTGCCGGAGATGGAAGACCGCCGCGCCCGGCTGCGGGAATTTTCGCGGTTGATTACCGGGGATGCGTACCGTTCCCACATCGTTCCGCTGCCGGCCGGAGAAAACGGCCGGGCGATTGAAATGAGCCGGCGTTTCCGCGAAGCGGGCTACTGGGTGATGCCGGTTCGTTATCCGACGGTGCCGAAAGGGAAAGCTCGGGTGCGCGTGTCGCTCAGCGCGGCGCTCACGGCCGACGAAATCCGAAAATTTACCGAAATATGCGCAAGTATTGGTTGACGCGGGACGGGAATCCCGGCCTGATCCTTTTCATGCTGGGCTGGGCGGCGGATCATCACGCGGTCGAGCACCTCGCGCCCGAGGGGTACGATATGCTTTGCGTATACGATTACCGTACGCTGGAACCGTTCGCTGCGGAGGAGTTTTCCGCCTACCGGAATGTCACGCTTTTTGCATGGTCGTTCGGGGTGTGGGCCGCCGAACGGACGTGCCGCGACGTTGCGCCGGATTGCGCCGTCGCGCTGGGCGGAACGCCCTATCCGGTGGACGACCGTTTCGGCATTCCGCGCAGGGTGTTCCTGGCGACGCTCCGGGGACTGCGCGGCAGCGGGGCGGAAACGTTCAACCGCCGCGCCTACGGCGCGGATTACGACCGGCTCGCCCCGTTTTTCGACAAGCGGCCGTTCGAAGACAAACTCGACGAACTCGGCGTGCTGTTCGAACGCTCCGCCGAACCGTATACGCCGTCGCTGGATTGGACGGCGGCGGTCGTGGGCGACCGGGACGCGATTTTCCCGCCGGCGAACATGCTTGCCTACTGGAAAGAAAAGGCCGTCGTAAAACCGTTGCCGCACTACCCTTTCGGCGATCCCGGCATCGTGTCCGGCTACTTAAAAAAGATTGAAAATGACAACCGATAAACAGTTACTCAAAAAACGTTTTGCCGCCACGTTCCGGCAGTACGATTCGCTGGCCGTCGTTCAGCAGGAGATCTGCGGCCAGTTGGACGAAATGATCGGGCGGATCTGCCCCGGGCGGATCGGCCGGGCGATGGAGGTCGGCTGCGGAACCGGCTTCCTTACGCGCTACCTGCTGCGGCGCTATCCGGACGCCGAATGGATCGTCAACGACCTGATCGAAGAATCGGAAATCTATTTGCGGCCTTATGCGTCCGGACACTATGTGGAATACCTGTGGGGCGATGCGGAACTGCTGCCGCTGCCCGGAGAGCTGGATATGATCGCGTCGGCGTCGGCCGTGCAGTGGTTCGACAACCTGCCGCTTTTTATCGACCGCGCGGTCGGGAGCCTTTGCTGCGGCGGTTACTTCGCGTTTACGACGTTCGGTACCGACAATTTCCGGGAGATCCGGGCTACGACCGGCGAAGGGTTGCATTACTATACCAGCGAGCAGTTGCAGGAGTTGTTGACCGCTGCCGGATACGGGATCGTCGAAACGCTCGAATACACGCGCCATCTGCCGTTCGACACTCCGGCCGACGTATTGCGGCATATCAAGGCCACCGGCGTGAACTCGATCCGCAAGGCGCGCTGGGGAAAGCAACAGTTGATGGATTTCGAAACGGCTTACCGGGAACATTTCAGTATGCCGGACGGTCGCGTCGCGCTGACCTACCATCCGATCCTCGTCCTGGCGCAGAAAAAGTAAAAAAGCACAGCAGGGCTTGTAAGCCGGGTTCTGTACCTTCGCGAGCGAAGGCCTCTGTCATTTATCTAGGCCGGCGGTCACCCGCACGGCTCGTCAGCAACCTACCCCCCGACATCGGACGAGCAGCCCTACAACTGCCGGTATACATGGTCTTGCAACCCGCGGGACGTACTGACCGGCACGTGTCGCCACGGCCGCGGTGGGCTCTTACCCCGCCTTTTCACCCTTACCGTCCCGAACGGGACGGCGGTCGTTCTCTGTTACGCTGCTATCCCCTCGCGAGGATCTTCCCGTTAGGAAGCGCGGCGCTCTGCGTTGCCCGGACTTTCCTCCCCTCCCGTATGCGAACCAAAATATCGTCGAATGCATTCCGGCCCCGGGAGCAGCGACAGAGCTTCCCTGCTGTGCCCCGCAAAGGTAATCAAATGAAACCGAAATACGGGCCGTCCCGCCGTTAATTTTATCTTCCGGAGAATCGTCGTCCGGAAGTTCCTGCCGGTAGGCCGTGAAAAAAGCCGGCACCTTATTTTCAGGCGCCGGCCTTGTAGAAAGTCGATACGGCGGGTTACTTGCTGATTGTAAATTCTTTGAGCGTGTTGCCTCCGGTGTCCGTCACTTTCGCTTTCAGCGTGCGTCCGTCGATATCGATCCGTGCGACGCTTTCGGTGCTGTTGACGATTACCGGGAAAGTCAGTCGGTCGTACTTGTCCGGCGACATGAATTCGTAAGCGTGGGTGTGCCCGGAAATCATCAGGTCGATCTTCGCTTGGTTGTACAGCGGTAGGAATTTGTCCGTGATGTCCTGTATCCCGTGGCGCTCGGGATTGTCGCTCTCCATGTGCGAAAGCGGCGGGAAATGGTTCATCACGATGCGCCATTTCGCGCTTTTGTACGCTTTCGAGCGTATCAGTTCGCCGAACCAGGCGGCCTGTTCGGTACGGTATCCGTCGAAGTCGGTCAGTCCGGCGTAGACCCAGAAATCGTCCGGCTTGTCCTCGCCGCAGTCGAGCACGATGAACATGATGTCGCCCACGCGGTAGGCTCCGTAATATTTTCCGCTGCTTTTCGGAACGTAGCGGGCGTATTCGCGGGCCATGTTGCCGCGCGTTTCGTGGTTGCCGCGCACCAGTACGAACGGTTTTTCCGAGGCGAACAGCTCGACGCTTTTATCGATGAAGCTCCGGAACGGCGTTTCTTCGTTGTCGTAGTAATTCATCATGTCGCCGACGTAGAAAATCATATCGGCGCTGCCGACGCCGGCCTGGTTCAGCAGGCGGCCCAGTTTATCGGGCTGCTGATGCATGTCGCTCAGCGCGATGAACGAGCAGGTGGTCGCTTTCGGATCCGGAGTCGAGAAGCGGCGCCAGGGCGAGACGATGCTGTCGCCGAACGTCACTTTGTAAGGCTGGAAGTCGGCGATTTGCTTCGAACAGAGCCGGTACTGGTAACGGGTGTCCGGCCGGAGGTTTTCGACGCGAATCACGTTGAACGTGTTGTAGGCGTCGCGCAAGCCGTTCCTGACGGTGTAGTGTCGTTCGGCTTCTCCGCCGTCCGGTTTCACTTCCACCCACGAAAAGCCTTTGTCGCTGGTCGTAAAGACGAATGTGACCGCGTGTTCGGAGAGTTCTTGCAGATATGGGCCGTGGTTGAACGTGTACGACTGCGCCGACGCGGTATATAATACGGCCAGTAGGCCGAGAAAACAAAAGACGATTTTTTTCATCGAGATGTTCGTTTAGTGATTTTTCGAATACCAAAAGTACGAAAAAAAGGGATTCGCCGGTCGGATATGGCTCGAAACCGTTCGTTTTTTATTTCCTTTGCAGGAAAATCCGGTTCGCCGGTCAACTGTGCATGAAACAAAATATCTGTATATCCGATTACGATTATCCGCTGCCCGAGGAGCGGATCGCCAAATTTCCGCTGGAACGCCGCGAGCAGTCGAAACTGTTGCTCTGCCGCGACGGACGGGTTTCGGAAGACCGTTTTTTCGAAGTGGGGAAATACCTGCCCGAAGGCAGCCTGTTGGTGTTCAACAATACGAAAGTAATCCGGGCGCGGCTCGTTTTCTATAAGGAAACCGGAGCCCGGATCGAAATATTCTGCCTCGAACCGCATGATCCGGCCGATTACGAGCGGGCGTTCGCCGCCAAATGAAGTTCTGAGTGGTCGTGCATCGTCGGTAACCTGAACAAGTGGAAGGACGGCCCGTTGCATATCGATTTCGAACTGAGCGCATGTTCCTGCCGCCTGAGCGCCGAAAAGGTATCCGCCGGGGAGAAGGAACAAATCGTCCGGTTCCGCTGGGATGTCGACTTGTCGTTCGGGCAACTGCTCGAAACGCTCGGGCGGATTCCGATTCCGCCCTATTTGCGCCGCGAAAGCGAGGAACTGGACAACAGCCGCTACCAGACAGTCTATTCGAAGTTCGAGGGATCGGTCGCCGCGCCGACCGCCGGCCTGCATTTTACGCCCGAACTGATCGAATCGCTGCGTCGGGCCGGGCATCCGACCGACGAGGTGACGTTGCATGTTGGGGCCGGCACTTTCCTGCCGGTCAAAACGGACCGCGTGATCGACCACCGGATGCATACCGAACATTTCGAATTTTCGGTTTCCACGATCCGGAATCTGATTGCGTATGCCGGGCGCGGTACCGCGGTGGGAACGACCAGCGTGCGGACGCTCGAATCGCTGGCGGCGCTCGGCTACCGCATTGTCCGCGACGGGGAGCCGGACCCGGAACGAGTCGTCGGGCAATGGGAAATTTACGACATTCCCGACGGACTGGACGGCCGGGAATTGCTGGCGGCGTTGGCGGACTATATGGAACGGGAGCGGTTGCAGAAGATCAAAACCTCCACGCGGATCATGATTATGCCCGGATACCGGTTTCGGGTCGTGAACAGCCTGATAACCAACTTTCACCAACCGAAGAGCACGCTGTTGCTGTTGGTGTCGGCCTTTATCGGCGAGGATTGGCGCAGGGCGTACCGCTATGCGTTGGACAACGGGTTCCGGTTTTTAAGTTATGGGGACAGTTCGCTGTTGATTCGGTAAAGATGGGGATTTCGTATAAGATAACGGATTGGCTGCCGACTTCGGTCAAAGAGGTTCGAGCGCGCGGGTGGGACGAACTGGATGTGATCTTGTTCTCCGGGGACGCTTATGTCGATCATCCGTCGTTCGGGGCCGCCGTGATCGGCCGGTTGCTGGAGGCCGAAGGACTGCGCGTGGCGATCGTGCCGCAGCCGAACTGGCGGGACGACCTGCGCGATTTTCGCAAGCTGGGCAAGCCGCGGCTGTTTTTCGGCGTGTCGGCCGGAAGCATGGACTCGATGGTCAACCACTATACGGCCAACAAGCGGCTGCGCAGCGACGACGCCTATACGCCCGGCGGAAAGGCCGGTTTCCGGCCCGATTATGCCGTAACGGTTTATACCCGCATTTTAAAACGGCTTTTCCCGGATACGCCGGTCGTGATCGGCGGGATCGAGGCTTCGCTGCGCCGGGCCGCGCATTACGATTACTGGAGCGACTCTCTGAAACCTTCCGTGCTGGTCGACAGCGGGGCCGATCTGCTGACTTACGGCATGGGCGAACGGGTGGTGCTCGACATCGCGCGGGCGATGCACAACGGTTACAACCTGAACCTGCTGCGCAAATTGCGTCAGGTGGCCTTCCTGGCTGACGATAGGTATGTGGATTCGCTCGGCGACGAGGTGTTGAGGCTGCACGGTTTTGAAAAATGTCTGAAAGATAGGCGGGCGTTCGGCGAGAATTTCGTCCGGATCGAAACCGAATCGAATCGGATGGAAGCCCGGACGCTGGTCGAGCCGGTCGGCGACCGTTTCGTCGTGATCAATCCGCCGTATCCGAAACTGTCCGAACAGGAGCTGGACCACAGTTTCGGCCTGCCCTATACCCGCTTGCCGCATCCGCGCTATAACGGCAAAGGCGATATTCCGGCTTACGAGATGATTAAATTTTCGGTGAACCTGCATCGGGGCTGTTTCGGCGGGTGCAGTTTCTGCACGATTTCGGCGCATCAGGGCAAGTTCGTTTCGAGCCGCAGCGAGGAGTCGGTGCTCGACGAAGTGCGGAAACTGACGCGGATGCCGGGTTTCAAAGGATATATTTCCGACCTGGGCGGGCCGTCGGCCAATATGTACCGGATGGGCGGGCGCAACGAAGCGTTGTGCCGCAAATGCAGCCGTCCGTCGTGCATCTATCCGTCGCTGTGCCGCAACCTGAACAACGACCACCGGCCGTTGATGGAACTGTACCGTAAGGTAGACCGGTTGGCCGGAGTCAAAAAATCGTTTATCGGCAGCGGAATACGCTACGATCTGTTCGGCGACAACAACCGGGATTACCTGCGCGAAGTGGTCGTGAACCACGTATCCGGGCGGCTGAAAGTGGCTCCCGAACATACCGAGGACGGCGTGCTGCGGCTGATGCGCAAACCGTCGTTCGCGCTGTTCCGCGACCTGAACGAACGTTTTCAGAAAATATGCCGGGACGAGGGATTGAATTATCAGTTGATCCCCTATTTCATTTCGAGCCATCCGGGGTGTACCGAACGGGATATGCGCAACCTGGCGGCCGAGACGCGGCGGCTGCATTTCCGGCTCGAGCAGGTGCAGGACCTGACCCCCACCCCGATGACGCTGTCGTCGGTGATGTTTTACACGGGCGAAAATCCGTACACGGACGAAAAAGTGTATGTCGCGCGTTCGCAGGACGAAAAGCGAAGGCAGAAAAGTTATTTTTTCGGATGGAAAGACCGGCACGGCGAACGGTAAGTCCGAAAAATCGCCGCGGTCTTTCCCCGTGTCGATTAAAATCGTATCTTTACATGACCGTTGAGAATTGAATTATGGCAAAACGTTACACCCCGAATCCGAACAATGAAGAGGCTGCGGCCGCGCTGACCGATACGGTCGGGTTGATTCCGCCGCAGTCCGTCGAACTGGAAGAGGCCGTGCTCGGCGCCCTGATGCTCGAAAAGGACGCCGTGATCGAAATACAGGGGATCATCACTCCCGAAGCTTTTTACAAAGAGGCGCACCAGATCATCTACAAGGCGATCATGGAGCTGTCGATGGAACTCAAACCGATCGACCTGTATACCGTTACCGAAAAACTGAAGCAAACCCGCAAACTGTCTGCAGTGGGCGGTGCGGCCTACCTCGCGCAGTTGACCCAGAAGGTGGGATCGGCGGCGCATATCGAATTTCACAGCAAAATTATCGCCCAGAAGTTCGTCCAGCGCGAGCTGATCCGCGCGGCGACCGAGATACAGAAGAAAGCGTACGACGAGTCGATGGACGTAACCGACCTGATCGACTTGGCCGAAGGCGAGATTTTCAAAGTGTCCGAAGGCCACGTGAAGCGCGACGTGCAGAAGTCGCGCGATATCCTGACTAAAACGCTGCTCGCGATCGAGGAGGCTTCGAAACGCGAGGGCGGGTTTAGCGGCGTGCCGACCGGGTTTACGCACCTTGACCGGCTGACGCTCGGCTGGCAGCCTTCCGACCTGATTATCATTGCGGCGCGCCCGTCGATGGGTAAGACGGCTTTCGTGTTGTCGCTGGCGCGCAACGTGGCGGTCGATTTCGAAAAAGGGGTTGCCTTCTTCTCGCTCGAAATGAGCGCCGAGCAGTTGATGATGCGTCTGATCGTCGGCGAGTCGGGACTCGACTCGCGCGACGTGCGCAACGGACAGTTGACGCCCGAGCAGTGGAAGCATCTCGAATCGTCGATCAAGCCGTTGGCCGGTGCGCCGCTGTTTATCGACGATACGCCGGCCCTGTCGATTTACGAGTTTCGTTCGAAGGTGCGCCGGCTGAAGACGCAGTACGATATCCAACTGGTGATTATCGACTACCTGCAGTTGATGACCGCCGCGGTCGATACGCGCGGCGGAAATCGCGAGCAGGAGGTGGCGATGATTTCGCGTTCGCTGAAGGCGATCGCCAAAGAGCTGAACATCCCGATCATCGCGCTTTCGCAGTTGAACCGTTCGGTCGAGTCGCGCGGCGGCAACAAACGGCCGCAACTGTCCGACCTGCGTGAATCGGGCGCCATCGAGCAGGACGCCGACTTGGTGGCCTTTATCCACCGCCCGGAGTATTACGGGCTGATGACCGACGAGGACGGCACTCCTACGCAGGGCATGGCCGAGATCATCGTCGCCAAGCACCGTAACGGCGCGGTCGATACGATTAAGTTGCGTTTCCGCAAAGAACAGGCGAAATTCATGGATTACGACGATATTTCCGGCGACGGGTTCTCGATGGACAGCAGCATGAATTCCGAATTCGGGTCGGCCATCGACGGCGGAAATGCCGGCGGCGGAGCAATGAACGATTTCGGCGGGTATGGCGAATTCGGCGTGCCGTCGGGATCGGCGCCGAACAAGCTCGGCGGTTTCGGCACGCCGCCGGACGATGAGAATCCGCCGTTCTAAACGAGAAAAGGATTTGATTTTTGAATAACCGCTTCGGATCTGTCCGGGGCGCGTAGCAACGCAACAGACTGTTATGTTCGTTAAGAGTTACGGAAGCGCCGTTGTCGGCATCGAGGCGATCACGGTCGCCGTCGAGGTGAATATCTCGGCGGGGATCGGACTCTACATGGTCGGACTGCCGGACAATGCGGTGCGCGAAAGCCAGGAACGTATCCGGGCCGCTTTCGAAAACTGTTCGTACAAGATGAGCGGTCGGAAAGTGGTCGTCAACCTCGCTCCGGCCGATATCCGCAAAGAAGGGTCGGCCTACGATCTGCCGATCGCGGTGGCTGTTTTGGCGGCTACCGAACAGGTGGATTCGGCTCCGCTGGCTCGTTATGTGCTGATGGGCGAGTTGTCGCTGGACGGTTCGCTGTTGCCGGTACGGGGCGCGTTGCCGATCGCCATACAGGCGCAGAAAGAGGGATTTAAAGGGGTTATCCTGCCGAAACAGAATGCGGCGGAGGCGGCGGTCGTCGGATCGCTGGAGGTTTACGGAGCCGGTCATCTGCGCGAGGTGGTCGGATTCCTGTGCGGGGAGCATACCCTTTCGCGGACAACGGTCGATCTCGAAGGACGATTCCGGGAAAATGCCGAACGGTTCGACGTCGATTTCGGCGATGTCCGGGGGCTGGCGCATGTGAAACGGGCGCTGGAGATCGCGGCGGCCGGCGGGCACAACGTACTGATGATCGGGCCTCCGGGGTCAGGCAAGACGATGCTGGCGCGGCGTATGCCGTCGATTATGCCGCCGATGACGTTGCAGGAGGCGCTCGAAACCACGAAGATACATTCGGTAGCCGGGAAGCTCGGCGCCGAAACGGGTCTGTTGGTGACGCGGCCTTTCCGGTCGCCGCATCATCTGACTTCTCAGGCCGCTCTGGTCGGCGGCGGAACGTCGCCCCAGCCCGGCGAAATATCGCTGGCCCACAATGGAATCCTGTTCGCCGACGAACTGCCCGAGTTCGGACGCAGCCTGTTGGAGACGCTGCGTCAGCCGATGGAAGATAAAGTAATCACGGTCTCCCGTTCGAAATACACGGTGCAGTATCCGGCCAATTTCATGCTGGTCGCTTCGATGAACCCGTGTCCGTGCGGTTATTATAACCATCCGACCAAAGCGTGCGTCTGTTCGCATGGGGCGGTATCCAAATACCTGAACCGGATTTCGGGGCCTATGCTCGACCGGATCGACCTGCACATTGAGGTGATTCCTGTGGATTTTTCGGAGTTGTCGCAACCGGGGGCTGCGGAGAGCAGCGCCGCAATCCGCAGCCGCGTGGTGGCTGCACGGCAGGTTCAGACCGAACGTTTCGCCGGAACACCGGTATATACCAACGCCATGATGAACAGCCGTCAGTTGCGGGAATTCTGTCCGCTTTCGGCCGAATCGAGCGCTTTGTTACGCAAGGCGATGGAACGTTTCAACCTGTCGGCGCGGGCCTACGACCGGATTCTCAAGGTTTCGCGGACGATCGCCGATCTGGCAGGAGGCGGGCGGATCGAACCGGCGCATATCGCCGAGGCGATCGGTTACCGGACGCTTGACCGCGATACGTGGGGCGCTTAAAAACCGACGGACGCGATGCAACTTTCCGATAAAATCGACATAACGCCTTTTGCGAGGATACTTCCGTTTTTCGCGGCGGGTATTCTCGCTTTCCGGTATGTGACCGCCCCCGACTGGCTGATCGTCGCGGCCGCCGTTATCGGCTATGCCGTCGCATGGCGGCAGCGTAAAGGTTTCTGCCGGTGGTGGACGGTGGCTGTCGCGCTCTTCTTTTCGGGGATACTGGTTACGGCCGTGAGCGCCCGGAAGGAAGCGATGCCGCGCGGCGAAAGGCTGGCTATGGTGCTCGAAGTCGGACAGAATCCGGTTTTGAACGGCCGGTGGCGGCAGACCGTGGCTCGTGTGGGGGCATACCGGCCGCTGGACTCTGCCGGGAGCGGTTGGCGGGGCGTCGATGAAAAAGTCGAATTGCGGGTCGATACGGCGGAACGGATCGCCGTGGGCGAGCAATTGTACGTGGCGGGCTACCTGAATCCCGTGGATACGGCCGGGAGTCGCTACGGGACGCTAATGCGCAGCCGCGGAATCGGCGCGCGCGTCTATGTGCGCGGGGATCAGGTGATTTCGCGCCTGCCAGGGAACGGGCGCCGGGCGACCCGTTATGCGGCGGCGCTGCAACGGTGGGCGGTCGAACGTATCCACCGGCTGCATGTCGGCGAGAGGGAACAGGAATTGCTGTCGGCTCTGATCGCAGGGGATAAACGGAACCTTGACCGCAGGCTGAAAGCGGACTATTCGAAAACCGGCGTGGCGCATATTCTGGCCGTGTCGGGACTGCATATGGGATTCGTGCTGGTGATTGCCAACCTGCTGTTCGGTTGGACGGTGCTGCTGCGGTACGGTCATGTGGCGAAAAACGTACTGGTCATATCGGCGTTGTGGTTTTATGCCGTGATGGCGGGGCTGTCGCCGTCTGCTGTGCGGGCGGCGTTGATGCTTTCCGCCGCACAGTTGGCCCTGGCCTGTTCGGTTCCGGGAAACGGTTACAACGTCGTGCTCGGTGCGGCGACGCTGATGCTCGCCGCCAATCCGTTCTATCTTTACGACCTCAGTTTCCAGTTGTCGTTTATGGCCGTGCTATCGATCCTGTTTTTCTATCCGCGACTGTATCGCAGAAAACTATGCCGCAACCGGATCGCCGATGCGGTGTGCAGTTCGGTGTTGCTCGGCGCGGCGGCGCAGATCGGGACGCTTCCGCTGGTCGCCTGGAATTTCGGGAATATACCTATAATTTCGCTGATCATTAATCCGTTGGTTATCCTGACGGCCTTTTTGTCCGTTTTTACGGGGATTTTGTGGGTGCTTTTCGCTTTTCCCGGACTCAACGCGGTCTTCAGCGCGGTAGCGGGTGCTTTGTTGCAGGCGCAGAACGGGATCGTAACGTGGGCCGCCGGCACGCCCGTCGCTTCGGTTTCGGGCGTGCGCTTCGACGGGTACGGCGCGGCGGCCGCTTATGTCGTATTGGCGGCGTTGGCCGTCGGGTTGAAATGGCGGGAGGATTCTCGCAAAGAATATTTCGGGGGAGTCGCCCGTTGAATTTGGAACGAATGATCGAACATGACGCACGAAGAAGTTGATTGGTTGTTGCGGGAAGAGTCCCGGCAAACGGTTTTGAAATATCTGGACGAGCGGCCGGAACGACTCGC